>Ga0105247_10000820_pt1 | contig 23687 bp, 23 predicted proteins | sample KBSS24metaG_FD_81519 | JGI IMG/M metagenome (GOLD analysis project Ga0105247, IMG submission 81519) | Switchgrass rhizosphere microbial communities from Kellogg Biological Station, Michigan, USA - KBS S2-4 metaG | ecosystem: Host-associated > Plants > Roots > Rhizosphere > Soil | place...
CCAGCTCGGCCGCGCCGATGTCCCACGCGATGTGCCGGACGAGCTCCGACGGAGGCAGGCCGAGGCCGCCGTACGCGTCGGGGATGACGTTCGACGCGTGCTCGCACAAAAGCACATAAGGGGAACTCCCCGCCTCGTTCACGGCGGTCACCGCGGCGGTCATCCGACCTCCGCGCGGCGCGCGGGCGCGGCGCGTCCGTCGAGACGGGCCGGTGCTCGGGTCCTCGCGCGCCACGCCGTCGATGCCATGACACGCTTTTACGCGATCGGCGGCCCGCGGTCGACCGCCGGAGCGCGCCGCGATCGCCGCGCGCGCCCCCATGAACCGCCTGGCAACAAAACCGGGACGGGGTGAGCGAGCTCGCGCCCGTCACCCCGTCGATCCCGCGCTCGTTCGCGGCCGGAAACGCTCCGGTTATACCCTCCTCGTCAGAGGACCTTCAGGTACTCGACGATCGGCGTGACGTCCTCGTCCGGGAGCTCGGGGAAGGGGAACTTGAGCCCCTCGGCGACGAACTTGAAGACGCCCTGGTAGTGGCGCACGACGTCTTCGAGCGTGTTGGCCGTGTTGTTGTGGAAGTACGGCGCGGTCTTCGAGATGCCGCGCAGGGTCGGCACGTCGAACGCGTTGAAGTCGTTCGGATCGCCCGTGAGGAGCACGCGACCGGGATCGTCCGACGGGCGGACGATCGTCGTCGGGCCGTTCGGCGTGTTGATCGTGACCGCGTACGTGTGAATCGGGAGTCCGTTGCTGGCGGGGAGCCCGAAGCCGGGCGGCGAAGGCGCCGACACGAGGACGGAGATCGACGCGCGCTGGTGCGTCCCGTCGAACGGCGGGAACGCGCGCGGCTCGTTGATGTGGGTCATCGACGGGCCGCCGTGGCACCCGCCGCAGAAGTTCGCGAACAGCGCCTTGCCCTGCGCCTGCAGGGCGGTGAGCGGCGGATCGGGATCGGGCGGGCTGGTGTCTCCGGCGAGCACCGCGAGCGCCATCTTCCGGACGGCGAAAGACGAGTAGAGGCTCTTCTCGAAGTCGCCGATGGCCGTGAGGGCGGAGGCGCTCGGATCGAGCGTCACCTGCGCGTGCGCGTGGAACGCGCCGAGCGCCTGGCTCTCGAGCGTCTGCTCTCGCCCGTCGAGCTGGTAGGGGGCGGTGAGCGACGCGTTGATGACCGTCGGCACCGCGCGCAGGACGACGACGCTCGTGGCGGTCGGATCGTCGATGAGGTGCACGTTCGGCGGCAGCGGCATGCGGACGCGGATCAGGCCGCGCGTGCGGAGGGTGGTGTAGTCGTTCGCGCCGTCGTCGGCGTCGATGGAGCGGAAGAGCGGATCGTCCGCGCTCGGGTTGAGGAGGCGCGCGCTCTGGAGCGCCTGGTACCTCGCCTCGACGGTCGCCGGGGTCAGCGCGAGCTGGTTCTCCAGGCGATGACACGTGCCGCACGCGCGCCCATTTCCATGAAGCTGCGGGTTGGACGAGAAGAAGAGCAGCGCGCCGGGCAGCAGCATCGACGCGGAGTTCACGTCGGCTTGCAGGCTCGACTCGTCGGTCGTGCCGTCGCTTCCGGTGGAACCGCTGCTGCAACCTGCTGTCGTCGCGAGACCGAGCACCAGCGCGAACGCCGCGGTCGCCGTCATCGTTCCAAGACGTTCCATGAGGACCTCCACGACGGGGACAATGGCAAAGAGCGGTCCATGCCCACGAGGACACGATTCATCGATAGGAAGGAGGGCTCGGTCGAAATAGGAGATTGTGAGTCCACGATCTTGTGGCTGCCTCGTCGACATATCGTCGACACCGGCGCCACGGATGGTGCCAAATTACGGTGATTCGTGGACGGCGAAGTGGCCTGGAAAGAGACAGTTCCAATACGAAATATAAACGAATGGCCCAATCCGCCGCACGCGCGATCGTGGCACGCCACGAGCCCGCGTTCTCTCGTCGACACGGGGAGGCGTCGCGACGGTGGTGCTCTCGGCGATCGCGCCGCGTCGAGCCGCGTGCTTGCTCGCGTTCTTACAGGCCCGACGCGGGGAGGCGCCGGGGGCGGGGGCGCTGCCGCGTGCTCGCCGGCGACACGAGCGTCGGCTCGGGGCCGTCCGCCCCCGTCACGACCGAGCGATCGGTGGTCTTGGCGTCGCGGGGGCGGCTCGACGCGTGGATCGTGGACGGCGGCGCGGCCTCGCGCGGCGCGTGGGACGCGTGCGGCGGGTGGCTCGGCGTGCCGCGCGGCGCGCTGGCGGGCGCAGGCCGCGCGACCTTCGCGGGCGGCTCCGGCGACGGGGAGGTCGCGACCGGCGGCGCGATAGGCGCGGCGAGCTCGTCGCCGATCGATGGGCCCGCCGCGTCGACCGGCGCCGGGCCCGCCGACGCGGCTTCGGCGGGCCCGCGCGCCCCACCGCCGGTCATCCACAATGTCGCGCACAGCGCCGCGAGGACGAGATCGGACGCGAGCTTGCGCCGCGTCCCGTTTCTGGGATCGCGCGGAGCTTCGGGGGGCGCGGGCGCCGCCGGCGTCGACGCCCTCACCGTCGTCGCGGCCCGCAGCGCGCGCGGCCGCTCGCGCGCGAGGATCTGTTCGAAGTCGATCCCCGGCGGCGCCGTCGGGCCGAAGCTCTGACGCCGCGGCGGCGCGAGCTGGAGCTCGGCGAGCTGCGCGATGAACGTGTGCGCCGACATCGGTCGCGCGCTCGGCTCCTTGGCCAGCGCGGAGAGGACGAGCTGCTCGAGGGCAGGGGTGACGTCGCGCGCCGACGGGCCGAGCGGAGGCGCGGCGGCGTAGAGCTGCGCCTCGACGAGGTCGCTGCAGCGGGCGCGATCGTCGAACGGCCCGCGCCCGGCGAGGCACTCGTAGAGGACGAGCCCCACCGCGTAGACGTCGCTGTGCACCGACGTCCGCAGCCCGCCGCGCCGGAGCTGCTCGGGCGCGGAGTAACGCGCGAGCGCGCGGACCTCCGCGCGCGCGTCCTCCGACGCGCTCAGCGCCCCGAAGTCGAGGAGCTTCACGCGCAGCGGACCGCGCTCCCTGGCCTCCACGAAGACGTTCTCCGGCTTCACGGCGAAATGCATGACGCCGGCGTCGTGCGCGTCGGCGAGCGCCTCGAGGATGCCGGCGGCGACCATGCACGCGTCGCGCGCGGGGAGGTGACCGCGCTCGTTCAACGCGTCGCGGAGCGTCGCCCCGTCGAGCTTCTCCATCACGACGAACGGGAGCCGGTGCGCGTCCTCCGTTCGCCCGACGAGGAGCACCTCCGCGACGCCGTCGGGGCGACGCTCGCGGACGCGCGCGACGTCGCGGGCCGCGTCGCGCAGCCGATCGATCTCGCCTCCTTCGCCCCGCGCCGCGGCGGGGAACGTCTTCAGGATCCGGACCGCGCCCGCGTCGAGGTCGAGCACCTCGTAGGTCGCGCCGCGCCCCGACTCGGGGAGCGGGCACAAGATCTCGTACGGATGACCGTCCACCCTGTCGCCGCGGCGGTAGCGATGGAGGCGCGCGCTGACCACGAGCGATCGATGCCGCGCACCCGCGCGCCGATGCTCGCACTGTGCCGAGCCGTCCTCTCGAGCGGCCGTTTCACGACGTGCGCGTGCGCGAGATCCATCGACGCGGAGGAACCCCTACACAGGAGCGATTCATCGGGCGACGGCGGGATAATTCGCACTTGCGCGGCCCTCGGCGTACGTCTCACACCCGCGTCGGTCGACGCTTACGGCGCCGCCCCGCCGCGCATCCGACGACGGCCGCGAGCGCGATCGAGCTCCGCGGTCCGCCGCCGTGGCGCAGCGGGGAGGCGGCGCACCCGCTCGACGTGCCCCCGCCGCTCGTGGCCCCCGCGTCCGGTCCGGGCGGCGGGACGCCCGGCGAAGGGGGCGCGCCGGCGCACGGCGTGAGGCAGGTGCAGGTCGCGGACGGATCGTGGACGCACGTCGCGCCGGATCCGCACCCCGCCGCCTCGGCGCACGGCGCGCCGAGGGTGCCCCACGTGCCTCCCGGGAGCGCGCAGCGCCTCGTGCTCGGGGCGACCTCGATGCACTCGAACGCGGCGGGGCAGTCGGACGACGAGGCGCACGCGTCGTCGCAGAGCCGCGCGCGGGAGACGGCGCCCTCGGGCACGCCCGGCGTCGCGGTCGCCGCCGCGGCGGCGAACGGCGCGACGAAGTCGTCCCGGATCGCGTCGACGCGGAGGTTCGTCGCCGACGCGCGGCAGCCCGGATCGCCCTCGACCGTGACGCCGACCAGCCGCTCGACGCCCGCCGCGTCGCGCGCGAAGACGGGCCCGCCGCTGTCGCCGGCGCACGTCATCGCGGGCGACGGCGCGGCGTCGAACGTGCCGGCGGTCGAGCCCGTGACGCGCATCGCGCCTTCGCGCTTCGTCCCGGGGAACGATCCGCCCGTGCCGTCGACGCCGAAGCCGACGGCGCGGACGGCGTCGTCGACCTGGGGATCCGGCGCGCCCGACACGATCGCGACGGGCGCGACGCCAGGCGGCGTGTCGGCGAGGCGGAGGAGCGCGGCGTCGAAGGCGTGCGTGTCGCGGTCGTAGCGCGGGTGAACGGCCGCCTCGATCACCGCGGAGGTCCAGCCGCCTTCGCCGACGCGCGCGCCGGCGAACACGTCGAACGGTCCGCTCTCGATCGGATCGATGCAGTGGGCGGCGGTGAGGACGACGCGCGGCGCCACGAGGGCGCCGCTGCACACCGCGCTCGTCGCCTTCGCGCCGCACGCGAGCGGCCGATGGACGACGGCGACGACCGCAGGGTCCGCACCGTCCGCGTCCCCGCCCACGATCGCGGCGGCGGAGGATCCGACCGGCGGCGCGTCGGCGCTCGCGCACGCGACGGAGGCGAGCGCGACGGTGAAGAGGAGCGGCGCGCCCGGGGCGCGGCTCTTCGGGCCTCGCTCAGCGGCCATCGCCGGCGCCCGCTTCGCGCGCGTACTCGGCCTCTTCGCGATCGGTCGCGGCCAGCTGCGCGCGGAGGCGCTCGAGGAGGACGCGCTGCTCCGCCGCGCCCGCCGCGTCGCCGCTCGCCTCGAGCGCCGTCACGTCGCGCTCGACGCGCTCGAGCCGCGCCGCGACCGCCGCGCGGATCCGGCGCGTCTTTTCGAGCTTCCACGCGGACGTCTGGCGGCCGCCGCCTTCGCGCGGCGCGGGCTCTGGCGGATCGATCGCCGGAGGCGCCGGCGGGGCGGCCTCGCGCGCGCCGGCCGACTCGCTGGAGCGTTCGCGAGGAGCGGAGGAGGGAGCGTCCGGCTCCACGGGGGCGGCCGCGGCGCCCGGCGGCGCGCTCGACCCGATCGGCGCGACCGCCGTCGAGCCTCCCATCGGGGCGCCGCTCGGGCCCGCCTCGCCCGCCGCTCGAAATACGACGTAGCCCAGGACGGCGAGCGCGACGACCCCGCCCGCGATCTTCGCCGTCGCCGTCACAGGCGCACCCTCCACGTCGCGCCGGCGCGCTCGACGCGGAGGACGAGGAGCCGCTCGCGGCCGTCCATCGTCACGCGGGTCGACGCGAGCATCGCGCTCGGGTCGCGGCCGTCGCGCGCCCACCGCGTCACGTCGACGAGCCGCGTGCCGTGCTGCGCGAACTCGCCCAGCGTGGCGGCGCACGCCTCGGGCGTCGTGTCCTTCGCCGACACGGCGGCGAGCCGATCGCACGCCCTCGCGTCGATCGCGGCGAAGTACCCGCGGAGCGCTCGGTCGGCGCCCCCCACGTCTTCGTCCGGGCCCTCGGTCGCGCGCGGAGCGGCCTTCGCCGAGCCCCGCCCCGCGGCGCGGAGCGCGATCCACGCCGCCGCGACGGCGGACGCGCAGAGCGCCGCCGCCGCCCATCGCCTCATGACCATGCGATGCTCTCTCCGAGCGCGGAGAGGGGGCGCCGCGCGACCGCGATTACCCCCTTCGCCGCGGCGCGATCCTCAATAGCAGTTTGGCGCGAACGCGAAATCGTCGCTCGACGACGTGAACTCGTCGTCGCACCACAGCGACGCGATGTCGTGCCCGTTGCGCACGCAGCCGTCGTGATCGAGGCAGTCCTGCGAGTACACGTGCCCGGAGCCGCAGTCGGAGCCGCACCGCCCGTAGCAGTCGCCGTACTCGTACGGCCACGACGCGTGATCGAACGCCTGCGTCGACCACGCGTTGTTGCGCCAGTAGAACGTCGACCCGGTGCCGTAGTCGCCGATCGACACGTGGTACGACGACGTCGAGTCCCAGCGGTTGCGCGAGAAGTCGTCGTGCGTCCCGTCGACCCACGTGAAGAGCCGATCGCAGAGGAGCGTCCAGCTCCGGCCCTCTTCGCCCATCACGCGGCGGCTCAGAGGGACGCTCGATCCGTGCTCGGCCCAGATCGCCGAGGCGCGGACCAGCATGTCGAGCGCCTTCGGCGCGCCCTTCACGTTCTTCGCGTCGATCGCCTGGTGGAAGCCGAGGACGGCGGCGCGATCGGCGTCCTGCATCTGCGTGTCCTCGCCGGTCTTCGTCGTGAACCCGTCGAAGCTCGCGACGTCGTCCGCGAGGGAGAACGTCGCGTCGAGGGTCATCCCGTGCACCTTCAACGTGACCTCGTAGACGTCGCCGGCGCGCGCGGTGCTCGAGAAGTCGACGGTGTCGGCGCCGCTCGCGAACGAGCCGGAGACGAGCTGCTCGCCGACCTGCGCGGTCAAATCTCCCTTCGTCGACGACGAGCCGGCCGGCGCCGCTCCCGGATCCGCCGGCCCGGAGCTACACGCGGCGACCCCCGCGACGCACAGCACGAGGCTCACGAGCTTCGTCATCTTCATCGGGCTCTCCTTTGGACTTCTCTCAGGTGGATTTCCCGGCCGGCCCCCTGCCTCGTCGGTGATGCTCGCGAGGCGGCTCTTCCCGAGAACGTCGCGAGAAAAGCACGAAAGCGACGCCGCGTCGTCACGGATGGAGCGCGATCGTATGCCGACATTTCGCGACATACGGCCCCAAGGCTTGCGCATCGTGGGTATTTGGAGGCATGTGAGCCCATGACCCTCGCACCGCCGTTCACCGATCCGGCCCACGTGCTCACGGCGCTTCGCGAACGCGGCTATGCGGTCCTCGCGCCGGAGGCCGCGGCCACGCGCCTCGGCGTGCCGCTGCGCGAGCTCGATGCGCTCGCGCCCTCCTGGGACGATCTCCCGGCCGACGCCCATTTGCTCGACGGCGGGCGCTATCGGTTCCGGAGGCACGCGTCGTTCAGGGTGGACGAGGGGCGCGTCGCGCGGGCGCCGCACCGCGCGCACTGGCAGCCGCTCGACTACAACGCGCTCCACGGCGGGATCGAGCGCTGGTTCGAGCCGATCGAGCCGCGCGTCGCCGCGAGCCGCGCGTTCGAGCGGATCCTCGCCGGCCTCGCCGTGATCTTCTCGTCGAGCGCCGGCGAGCGCACCTGGTTCGTCGAGGCGCACCAGTTCCGGATCGACACCGCGGGCGGCATCGGGCGGCCCACGCCCGAAGGGGCGCACCGCGACGGCGTCGACTTCGTGGCGCTCTTCCTCGTGCAGCGGCGCGACGTGAAGGGCGGCGAGACGCGCGTCTTCGAGGCGCGCGGCCCGGCCGGCATCCGCTTCACGATCGAGGAGCCGTGGACGCTCCTCGTGCTCGACGACGCGCGCGTCATCCACGAGACGACGCCCATCCAGCCTTCGCGCGGCGGGGGCGTCCGCGACACGCTCGTCGTCACCTTCCGCGCCGGCGGCTTTCAAGACCGCGCGTAGCGCAAGGACGGGGCGGCCCGAGCCGCGCCGCTCACATCACCGTCTCGATGCCGTGGAAGTTCTCGTAGAAGGTCGTCGCGAACGTGGTCCCCCGGGCCGGCGAGAACGCGCCGAGCCAGGCGCGGATCCGCGCGGCCTGCGCCTCGTCGCCGCTCCACGTGAGCGACGTGATCGACGAGCACGGCTCGGGGGTGATCGTGAAATCGAGCGTCCGCTGCCCGCGCGCCACCTGGAGGCGCACGGGCGCGGGCCGCGACGCCGCCCACGCGAGCGCGGCCGGCGTGTACGTCGCGCCGTTCACCTCGGTGATGACGTCGCTCGGGGCGATCCCGCTCTGCCCCGCCGGCGCGTCGTCGAGCACGTTGTAGAGCGTCGGCTGCCCGCCGTTCAGGAACATCACGCCGAGGCGGTGGCTCTGCGTGCGCCCCAGCGTGAAGCCGAGCTCCTCGAGGAGCGCGTCGGTGGTGAGCCCCGCGGGGTGGTTCACCGCGGCGTCGAGCATCGCGCCGAGCCCCGGCTGGATCTGCTCGAAGAACGCGATCACGTCGCTCGTCGTATATCCCGCGTATCTGGGTCCGCCGGTGACGTATGCCTCGTAGAACGCGGCGAACGCGCGGTCGAGCGACTGGCCCGGCGTCCTCGCGCGGAGGCTCGCGTCGAGCCCGAACGCGACGAGCATGCCCTCGTCGTAGTAGTCGATGCTGTTCGCGGTGCGCCCCGCGTACTTCGGGTGATCGAGGTACGTGGCGTAGGAGGACGCGGCCGCGCCGACGCGCCGGTACGCCGGCGCGGCGGTGAGGTGCTGGTAATATCCTACGATGTTGCTGAAGAACTGCTCGGCGGTATAAACGCCGATCCGCGCGCACGCGAGGAACTCGTAATACCGCGTGAAGCCCTCGGCGACCCACAGCCCCTCGCTGAACGCGCCGCGCGTGAGGAGGTGCGCGAGCTGCTCGAGCGGGGCGGGGCGGAGGCGCCGCACGTTCCACGCGTGGAAGAGCTCGTGCGCGCAGACGCGGATCCCCTGGGCGTACGCGTCCGGGTCGGTGAAGACGTCCTGGCCGAGGCCGCACATCGAGCTCGTGAGGTGCTCGAGCCCCCAGCCGAGCGCCGGGTTCATCGTCAGGACGAACGTGTAATCGGAGAACGGGAACGAGCCGAACATCGCGCGGTACCCGGCGGCGACGGCGGCGACCCGATCGACGAACGGGCCCGATCGCTCCTCGAACCCCGCCGCGCGGTCGATGAAGACGAAGTGGAACGGCGTGCCATGCACGTCCCGCGTCAGGACGGCGGTCCTCCCCATCGTCACCGGCGTATCGAGCACGATCTCGTAGCTCGGATATCGCCACGTGGCGGGGCCGATGCGCGTCGCGCCGGACGGGTGGTGGATCGTCCCCTCCCACGCGCCGGGGAGCGCGTACGTGATCGTGCACGCGCCGAGGTGCGCCGGGCTATGCAAATAGCGAGTGCCCAGGAGGACGGCGTATTCGCTGTCCAAGATCCCCGATTGCTGGCTGACGTCGATCCCGTATCCCCAGGCGCGGTACGTCACCGTCACGTCGCCGGTCCCGCGCTCGACGAGGTAGGACGACCACCCCTCGCGCTTCACCGGGAGCGGCGCGCGCGTCTCGCTGTCCTTCGCGGCCACCTCGAACAGGTCGCGGCCGAGCGACGCGAACGTGTACCCGCCGGGGATCCACGTCGGCGTCTCGAGCCGGATCGTGCCGCGCGCCACGTCGCCGCACAGGCGCATCGTGACGTGCATCTCGAGCCGGTGAGGGTGGACCGCCACCTCGTACGTGACCGCGGACGCTTCGCTCTCGGACATGGCGACCTCGCCGGCCGATGATAATCGAGCGGTCAACGAGCTTATTTCTTTTCCTTGTCGAGCTCCGCCCCCTCGGCGAGCCACCGCGAGAGCGTCTTCGCGTCGACGTCGAGCTTCTCGGCGGTGAGGAGCTTGCGCCCGTGCAGCGCCTCGTACGCCCACGCCGCGTACCGCCGCACGATCTCGCGCATCGGCACGACGTCGCCGTGGAACGCGACCGGCGACGGGCCGCGGGCCGCGACGCTCGACGGGAGGTCCGCCGCGGCGATCTCGCGCGTGCGTCCGAGGAGGACGGCGCGCTCGAGGACGTGCTCGAGCTCGCGCACGTTCCCCGGCCAGCCGTGATCGAGGATGCGCGCCTCGGCGTCGCGCGAGAGCGCCTCCACCGGCGACGCCGGGTGCTTCGCCTTCGCGGCCCGTAGGAAGTGCGCGGCGAGCGCCGGGAGATCGTCGCGGCGTTGCCGGAGCGGCGGCACCTCGATCGTCACCACGTCGAGGCGGTAGAGGAGGTCCTCGCGGAACGTCCCCGCCGCGACCATCGCGCGCAGATCGCGGTGCGTCGACGCGATCACGCGCGTGTCGATCGCCCGGTCCTTCGTGGCGCCGACGGCGCGGACGCGGTGGCTCTCGAGGACGTGGAGGAGCTTCGCCTGGAGCGACGCCGACATCTCGCCGATCTCGTCGAGGAGGATCGTGCCGCCGCTCGCCTGCTCGAAGAGCCCGGCGCGGTTCGACGTGGCGCCGGTGAACGCGCCCTTGGCGTGGCCGAACAGCTCGCTCTCGAGGAGCGTCTCGGGCAGCGCCGCGCAGTTCACGGCGACGAACGGGCCGGCGGCGCGCCCCCCCCGCGCGTGGATCGCCCGCGCGACCAGCCCCTTGCCCGTGCCGGTCTCGCCGGTGACGAGGACCGGGACCGCGGCGTCGGCGACGCGATCGATGACGTCCTCGATCGCGCGGAGGCCGCTGGAGGCGCCGACGAGCACGGGTCCTTCGGATCGGTCGCGGAGGGCCTTGCGGAGCGCGGCGGCCTCGCGCCGGAGATCGGCGTCGGCGAGCGCCCGCTCGAGGAACAGCGCGAGCTCGTCCATCTTGAACGGCTTCGTGAGGTAGTGGTAGGCGCCCTGCCGGATCGACTCGATCGCCGAGTCGACCGCGCTGTACGCCGTCATCACGATCACCGGCCGGTCCTTCGCCGTGTCCTTCGACACGGCGAGGAGGCCGAGGCCGTCGATGTGCGGCATCCGCAGATCGGTGACCAGCGCGTCGACCGACTCGCGCTCGAGCATCGCCTTCGCGTCGCGGCTCGAGGCGATCGCCATCGCGTCGTACCCCTTCTCGATCAGGCCGTCGGCGATCGTCTCGGCCATCGCGAGCTGATCGTCGACGACGAGCACGCGCGGGCGGGCGGCGGAGGCGGGCCGGGGCATCGCCCGCTACGTAAGCACCGTTCGCGCCGGAAGCCACCTCGGCCGCGCGCGGGCATTTTTCCCGCTGCCCGCGCCGGCCTCCCCGCGGCGAGGTGGGAGTTTTTCCCGGCGCGCACGGAAAGGTTCCGTGCGGCCCCCGGATCAGCTCTTCACGGCGCGCTGCTGCTCTTCGGCGTAGAGGGCCCGCTCCTCGGCGACGGCGCGCGCGACGCTCGGGCGCGCGAGCTGCGCCCGGTGATACGCCTGCACGACGGGCCAATCGCTCAGGCTCGGCCCGACGGCGGCGGTCCAGTTGAGGATCGTGACGAGGTACGCGTCCGCGACGGAGAAGCCGTCGAGCAGCGTCGTCCGCCCCTCGAGCCTCCGCGAGAGGTGCGCGAACCGCGACGGGATCGCCGCGCGGGCGAACGCCTTCACGTCGTCGTTCGCCGCCGACGAAAAGAGCGGGAGGAAGATCCCCTTGTGCAGCTCGGTCCCGATGAACCCGAGCCACTCGTGGAGGCGCGAGCGGGCCGCCGCGCCGACCGGCGCGAGGCCCGCCGCGGGGAACCGATCGGCCACGTACTGGAGGACCGCGGCGTTCTCGGTGAGGATCTCGCCGTCGTCGGTCGACAGCGCGGGCACCTGGCCGAGCGGGTTCACCGCGGTGAAGTCTTCGCCCCCTTCGGCGCGCTTCGTCCTCAGATCGACGCGGGTGAACCGGGCGTCGGCGCCGGCCTCGTACAGCGCGATGCGCGTGGCCAGCGAGCAGGCGAGGGGGGAGAAGTACAGTTCCATGTCGTTGCCTCCTTGATTAATGTACTGGTTAGTACGTTATCGAGGCCGGTCCCAGGAATTTTGTTCTACATGGTACAAAAAGAACGTTCGGCCCGCGGCCGCCCTCGATCGTACGACCCGAAGATCGCGCTCGACCGCGCGATGGGCGCGTTCTGGCGCGGGGGGTTCGCCGCGACGTCGCTCGACGACCTCACCGCGTCGACGGACATGAACCGGCCGAGCCTCTACGCGGCGTTCGGCGACAAGCAGGCGCTCTACCTGAAGACGCTCGATCGGTACCGCGAGGTGTCGCGGGGCGGGCTCGAGCGGCTCATCCTCGGCGCCGAGCCGATCGACGCCAAGGTCCGCGCGGTATACCGGGCTGCGCTCGACATGTATCGCGCCGGCCGCGAGGGTGCGCGCGGCTGCTACCTGATCGGGACGGCGGCGACGGCCGCGGTCGACGACGCCGCGGTGCGCGCGCTCCTCGCCGAGAGCCTGGCGCAGCTCGACGAGGTGCTCGCCGTCGCGTTCCGCGAGGCGGCCGCGCGCGGGGAGCTCGACGACGGCGCGGCCCCGGACGCGCTCGCGGCGATCGCGATGTCGGTGATGCACTCGATCGCGGTGCGCGCCCGCGCCGGCGCGTCGCGCCGGGCCCTCGAAGATCTCGCCGAGTCGGCGGTCGCGCTCGTCTGCCGCGGCGGCGCGCCGGCGACGCGCGCCGGGGCGCGGGGCCGGGCGCCCGCGGCGGCAGGCGCGAAGACGGGGCGGGGGAGCGCGAAGGCGCGGGACGCGAATCCAAAGGCCGAGGGCCCTCGGGCCGAGAGCCGAAAAAATGCCGACTCGAAACGCGCGAGCCCGAAGAACGCGAATCCGAAAAGCGCGAGTCGGAGAAGCGCGATTCCGAAGAGCATGAATCCGAAGAGCATGAATCCGAAAAACGTGAATCCGAAAAACGTGCGCCGGCGATGAGCGAGCCGGGGCCGCTCGTCCTCGTCGTCGAAGACGAGCCGCAGATGCGGAAATTCGTGCGCCTCGCGCTCACGTCGAACGCGTACCGCGTCATCGAGGCGGAGACGGCCGCGGAGGGGATTCGGCAGGCCATGGCCTATACGCCCGATCTCGTCGTCCTCGACCTCGGCCTCCCGGACATGGACGGGCTCGAGGTGACGGCGCGCCTGCGCGAGTGGAGCTCCGTGCCGATCCTCGTGATCTCCGCGCGCGGGCAGGAAGACAGCAAGGTGAAGGCGCTCGACGGGGGCGCCGACGACTACCTCACGAAGCCGTTCGGCGTCGGCGAGCTGATGGCGCGGCTCCGCGTCGCCCTGCGCCACGCGTCGCGCGCCGGCGAGGCTCCGACGTCGGTCGCGACGATCGGGGACGACGTCCGCGTCGACCTCGCGCGGCGCACCGTGACCGTGCGGGGCGACGAGGTCCACCTGACGCCGAACGAGTACAAGCTCCTCGCGCTCCTCGTGAAGCACGCGGGGATGGTGCTCACGCACCGGCAGCTCCTCGAGCAGGTGTGGGGGCCGGGGCACGCCCATCAGATGCAGTATCTCCGCGTCTACATGGGCCAGCTCCGGCAGAAGCTCGAACGTAACCCGGCGCGCCCCCGCTACCTCTCGACCGAGCCGGGCGTCGGTTACCGCCTCAAAATCGAGTAGTCGCCCCGGGGGGAGATCCAAGGGGGCGAGCCGCCCGCCGGAGGCGAGTTTTTATCTTTTTTTTATGTCGAATGACGTACCTCTTACGCGATCCGGCGACCACCGCCGGAAGCCCCGCGTATGCAAAGCTCAACTCGTCTGCGCAGGCTGCTCTTCGGAGCCCCGAAGGACGTCCACGACAAGCACACGTTCCACGCGATCTCCCTGGTCGCGATGCTCGCGTGGGTCGGTCTCGGCGCCGACGGGCTCTCGTCGTCGGCGTACGGGCCGGACGAGGCGTTCCGCGCGCTCGTGAGGGGCGGCGCGCACCAGGCGTCGCTCGCCGTCGGCCTCGCGCTCGGGACGGCGATCACCGTCTTCATCATCAGCTACGGCTACTCGCGGATCATCGAGCATTTCCCGTCGGGCGGCGGCGGGTACGTCGTCGCGACCAAGCTGCTCGGGCCGAAGTTCGGCGTCGTCAGCGGGAGCGCGCTCCTCGTCGACTACGTCCTCACCATCACGACGTCGATCGCGTCGGGCGGCGACGCGACGTTCAGCATGATCCCGCGGAGCTGGTTCGGCGAGACGGAGGTCTTCGGGTCCGACGGCGCGCTCCAGCAGATCCTCCTCGCCGGCGGCGGCGTGCTCGATCGGGCCGACGTGGGCTCGTGGCTCGACCCGGTGCAGCGCGTGAAGATCGCCGTGGAGATCGGCGCGATCCTCGTCCTCACCGTGCTGAACATCCGCGGCGTCAAGGAGTCGGTCACGTCGATCCTGCCGATCTTCCTCCTGTTCGTCGTGACGCACGCGATCCTCCTGATCGTCGCGCTCGGCGGGCACATCGGCGAGATCGGCGCGGTCGCGGCCGAGACGTCGCTGAACTTCCGGAAGACGGTCACGTCGCTCGGCGCGTTCGGCGCGCTCGCGCTCTTCGTCCGCGCGTACTCGCTCGGCGGCGGCACGTACACCGGCATCGAGGCGGTCTCGAACGGCGTGCCGATCATGCGCGAGCCGCGCGTGCGCACCGCGAAGCGGACGATGGTGCTCATGGCGGTGAGCCTGTCGATCACCGCCGGCGGCATCATCCTCGCGTACCTGTTCGTGCACGCGATGCCGGTGGAGGGGAAGACGATGAACGCCGTCCTCCTCGAGCGCGTCGCGGGAGGGTGGACCGTCGGCGATCTCCGCGTGGGGACGTGGTTCGTCCTCTTGGCGCTCCTCTCCGAGTCGGGGCTCCTGTTCATCGCCGCGCAGGCGGGCTTCGTCGACGGGCCGCGCGTCATGGCGAACATGGCGATCGACTCGTGGCTCCCGCACCGGTTCGCGGCGCTCTCCGAGCGCCTCAGCATGCGGAACGGCGTCGTCCTGATGAGCGCGACGTCGATCCTCGCGCTCTTCTACACGCACGGTGACGTGTCGAAGCTCGTCATCATGTACTCGATCAACGTCTTCCTCACCTTCTCGCTGAGCAACCTCGGCATGTCGCGCTTCTGGATCCAGAGCCGCAAGGAGGAGAAGCAGTGGCTGCGGCACCTGCCGATCCACCTGATCGGGCTCGCGCTCTGCGTGACGATCTTGATCGTGACGTGCTTCGAGAAGTTCCGCGAAGGCGGCTGGCTCACCCTCGTCATCACGGGCGCGCTCGTCGCGGTTTGCGTGTACGTGAAGCAGCACTACAAGAAGGTGGTCACGGCGATCCGCGCGCTCGACTCGGAGCTCCCCGATCCCCTGTCGAACCCCGAAGCGCTCGCGCTCTACACCGGCGACGTGCGCCCGGTGCCCGAGCGCGAGCTCGATCCGTCGAAGCCGATCGGCATCCTCTTCGTCGGCGGGTACGGTGGCCTCGGCCGGCACGCGCTCTTCACGCTGATGCGGATGTTCCCCGGGCACTTCCAGGGCGTCGTCTTCTGCTCGGTGGCGATCATCGACTCGGGCAACTTCAAGGGCGTCACCGAGGTGGCCGAGCTCGAACGCCGGATCTCCGGCGAGCTCGACAAGTACGTCCGCTTCGCGGCGACGCTCGGCATCCCGGCGTCGAGCGCGTTCTCGACCGGCACCGAGGTCCCGGTCGAGGCGGAGAGCCTCGCGGCCGATCTCGTGAAGAAGTATCCCCGCGGCCTCTTCGTCGCCGGGCAGCTCCTCTTCAGCGAGGAGTCGGCGACCACGCGCTTCCTCCACAACGAGACCGCCTTCCAGATCCAGCGGCGCCTCCAGCACTCCGGGATCGCGATGATCGTCCTGCCGGTGCGCCTCGATCTGTACGGCAACGCCCGCACGGTCTCGCCCTCGCTCCCGTCGGTCTCGGTGTAATCGCGCCTCGCGCCGCCGCGTCGCGGGCGCGCCGCGTCCGTGACGTGAGCGCCGGCGCGTACGCGCTCTCGCAGTGGACGGCGTGGACGATCTGGGCGATACGGTCGAGCACCGCGTGCCCGCCGATCCCGACGCCCCCCAGGTGACGCTCCACTTCGCGCAGTCGCTCGACGCGCGGATCGCGCTCCCCGGTCGGCGCGTGCACCTGAGCTCGAGCGAGGGGATCGCCCTCGCCCACCGGGCGCGCGCCGAGAGCGACGCCGTCCTCGTCGGGAGCCGCACGGTCCACGTCGACGACCCGCGCCTCACCGTGCGCGCGTGCGAGGGGCGCGATCCGCGGCGCGTCGTCCTCGCGAGCGGCCTCGATCTGCCGACGTCGGCGCGGATCTTCGAGCCCGGGCCGGGCCTCCTCGTGCTCGGCGCGGAGGGGCGCGCGACGCCCGCCGCGGTCCGCCGCCTCGTCGACGCGGGCGCCGAGGTGCGCGTCGTCGAGGCGAGCGCGGACGGGCTGGTCTCGCTCTCCGCGGCGCTCCGCGTGATCGGCGCGTGGGGCGTCGCGCGCCTCCTCGTCGAGGGGGGCGCGCGCGTGTTGACGGCGTTCGTGCGCGAGCGCCTCGCGTCGCTCGCCACCATCGAGATCGCGCCGCGCTGGCTCGGCGAGCCGGGGCTCGTCGCGCTCGGCGCGATCGACGTCCGCCCCGCCGCGAGCGCCGCCGGGGACGGCGCGAACGTGGCGGGGGTCGCCCTGGCCGACGCGCGCGTCGAGCGGGCGGGGGAGAGCGTCGTGGTGCGAGGTCGCGTTGTCTACTGATCGTCGCGCCGGCTCGCCGGGCCGCGAGCTGTGGTTCGACGCGCCGCGGATCGTCGCCGTGCGCGACGGCGCGATCGCCCTGCCCGGCCCCGGCGAGGTGCGCGTCCGGGCGCTCGCCTCGGGGATCAGCCAGGGTACGGAGCTGCTCTTGTATCGCGGCGAGGGGCCCTCTCCCTTCGATCCGACGCTCGATCCGCCGGGCGCCCCGGTCTACCCGCGTCGATACGGGTACGCGTGGGTCGGCGAGGTGGACGCGCTCGGCGACGACGTCCTTGGTCTCGACGTCGGCGGGCGCGTCTTCGCCCTCGCGCCGCACGGCGACGCGCACGTGCTCGCCGTGGATCGCGTGCGGCCCATCGGCGCCGCCACGCCCGCCGCGCGCGCCGTCCTCGCGGCGAGCCTCGAGACCGCCGTCACGTGCGTCTGGGACGCCGGGGCGTCGATCGGCGACGACGTCGTGGTGATCGGCGGCGGGGTGGTCGGCCTCCTGGTCGCGTGGCTCGCGCGCGCCGCGGGCGCGAGCGTGCTCGTCGTCGAGCCGTCGGCGCGGCGTCGAGCGCTCGCGCTCCGCCTCGGCGCGGTCGCCGTCGCGCCGGACGATGATCTCCCGTCGGCGCGCGCCGACGTGGTCGTCGAAGCGACCGGCGATCCGGCGTCGCTCGACCGCGCGATCGCGCACGCGGGGCGCGAGGCCGTGATCGTCGTCGCGTCGTTCTACGGCGCGCGCGCCGCCCCCGTCGCGCTCGGCGACGCGTTCCACCGGCGGCGGCTCTCGCTCCGCGCGTCGCAGGTCTCGACCATCCCGCCGTCGCGCGCGCCGCGGTGGACGCCGTCGCGCCGCTTCGAGGTCGTGCGCCGCCTCCTCGACGATCCGGCGCTCGACGCGCTGATCGATCCGCCCGTCCCGTTCGAGCGCGCGGCCGACGCGTACGCCCGCCTCGACGCCTGCCCCGGCGACGCGGGGCAGGTCGTCTTCGCCTACGTCTGACCCCGGTTTCGCCCGCGCCCCGAAAGGTCCCCACGATGTTCATGCTCGGCGTCTCCGATCACGTGATGATCGCCCACTCCTTCGCCGATCCGTTCTTCGGGCCGGCGCAGCGCGTCCACGGCGCGACGTACGCGGTCGATCTCGAGGTGCGGGTCGCGTCGCTCGGGCCGCACCACGTGGTGATGGACATCGGGGCGCTGCGCGCGCTGCTCCGCGGCGTCCTCGAGGAGCTCGACTACCGAAACCTCGACGAGCACGCGGCGTTCCCGGGGCGGACGTCGACCACCGAGCGCGTCGCCGAGTACATCGGCGATCGCGCCGCGGAGGCGATCGCGCGCCTCGACGCGGGCGCGGCGCCGGGGCCCGGCGCGACGCTCAAGGTCTCGGTCCGCGAGTCGCCGGTCGCGTACGCGGCGTACGAGCGCGCGCTCTGAGCGGCGGGCGCGCCTTGCGGATCGCGTGGATCGTCTACGGCGCCATCGATCAGCCCACGGGGGGCTACGTCTACGACCGCCTCCAGATCGACGCGCTCCGCGCGAGCGGCGCGGAGGTGCGCGTGATCGCGATCGCCTCGGGCGACGCGGGCGACGCGCTCGCCGCGCAGATCGGGGCGCTCGCCCCGTACGCGGTCGTCGGCGACGCGCTGTGCGTCGCGGAGGTGGGCCCCGCGTTCGCCCGGCTCGAACGGGATCCGCGCGCCGGCCCGCGCGCCACGCGGATCCTCCTCGTCCACCATTTCACGAGCTGGGAGGCGGAGGCGCGCGACCGCGGAGGTCTGCGCCGCGTCGAGGCGGACGCCGTCCGCGCGAGCGACGCGCTGATCGCGACCAGCTCCGCGACCGCGGCGCGCGTGGCGCGCGAGCACGATCGCCCGGTCGCGGTCGCGCCGCCGGGCGCGGACCGTCTGCCGCGCCCGCCGCGGGCGCCGCGCGATCCGTCGATCGCGCGCCTCCTCTTCGTCGGGAGCGTCATCCCGCGCAAGCGGATCCCGCTCCTCCTCGACGCGGTGGAGCGCGCCCTCGCCGCGTCGCTCGCGCTCCGCCTCGTCGGCGACGCGTCGCGCGACCCGGCGCACGCGGCGGCCGTCGGAGCGCGGATCGACGGATCGCCGTACCTGCGCGAGCACGTGGCGCGCCTCGGGGTGCTCGACGACGCGGAGCTCGCGGGGGAGCTCGCGCGCGCCGACGCGCTCGTCCTCCCGTCGTCGCTCGAGGGGTACGGGATGGTCGTGACCGAGGCGCTCTTCGCCGGCGCGCCGGTGATCGCCGCGCGCGGCGCGGCGCCGGACGAGATCGCGCGCGGCGGCGACGGTGGGGGCGGCGTCGTCCTGTTCGACGGCGCCGCGGAGCTCGACGCGGCGATCGCGCGCTTCGCGTCCGACGCGGCGCTCCGCGATCGGCTCGAGCGCGCCGCGTCGGCGCGCTCCCATGACCTCCCGACGTGGCGCGCGTCGTCGTCGGGGTTCGTGGAGGCGGTGTCCGCGGCCGTCGCGTCCACGTCCGCGCGGTCCGCCTAGCCGCCGCGTCTCGACGAAGCGCGCCTCATGACGGGCGGTCCGCGATCATCGACAGCGCGATCGCCCGCAGGCGCGGGGCGATGGCGGCGTCGTCCGCGGCGCCGCGCGCGAGCTCCGCGGCGTCGAGCGCGTCCGAGAACGCGACGCGCGCGTCGACGTCGTGGAACACCGGCACCGCGACCTGCAAGAGCGGCGCGAGCGTGGTCCACCCGTACCGCTCCGCGATCCGCGTCACCAAGAGGCGCTTTATACGCGGCGAGTGGACGCCCCGGACCGCCGCCACGACGACGTGCCCGTTCGCCCGCGCGGCCGCGCGCACGAGCGCGCCGGTCCCGCGCGACCACGGGAGGAGCGCCGGCGCGCCGCGCGGTAGAAAATCGGGATCTGGCTCGATCCGCCCCGCGCCGAAGTGGAAGATCGCGCCGCCGCGCGCCATGTGGCGGCACGCGCGGAGGAGCCCGGCGCCCCGCGTCCTCGCCCCGCCGGCGTCGCCGCGATCCCGGCGAGCGGCGCTCGACGGGTGCGGTCCGCGGCGATCGGACGGATCGGGGGGATCGGGCAGGAACACGAGGTGCCGCGAGACCGCGGGGAGCGCGCGCAAGAACGTCCGGTCGGCGGCGAGCGCGGCGACGTCGTCACGACCCGCGGCGGCGAACAGGACGAGCGCGTCGTACGCGCCGGGGTGGTTCGCGACGACGAGGAGCGGGCCGTCCTTCGGCGGGGCGCCGTCGCGCGTCCACCGCGCGTCCAGATCGCGCAGGGCGCCGGCGGCCGCCGCGCAGATGCCGTCGCGCGCCGCGCCGCCGTCGAAGCGCGCGAGCACGTCGCCGAGCGGACGCGACGCCCGGACGAAGACGGACCGCGCCGCGTCGCGCACGACCCGCGGCGCGCGCGACAGGCCGAGCGCGTCGACCATCTCGTCCGCGGAGCGACGCGCGAGCCGCTCGGCGAGCGATGCCGTCCGGACCTCGCCGCTCACGATCGGCCGGGCCGCGCGCGGGGGCTCGCGCTCGCGGCCGCCGAGGCGCCGCCGCTCACGGCGCGCGTCGATCGACGGCCGGCGCGACCCAGGTCGCGTCGAGCCACTCGAGCGCCGCGCCCGCGGCGCCCTGGTCGCGGAGCGCCCGATCGACGTCGCGGACGCGCGGATCGGGGGCGAGCGCGTCGCCGGCGTACGCTCGCGCGTAGAGGATCCAGTTCGAGAGCTCGTGGCGGTGCAGGAGCGGCGCGAAGCGGCGGTCCTCGAGCCGGTCGAGCGCCGCCAGCGCGTCGCCCGCGCCTCGGCACGCGACGAGGCTCGTCGCGGCGTCGAAGAGGAGCGCGCGGAGGTCTTCGAACGCGCGATCGGGGTCTTCGGCGATCTCCTCGAGGAGGCGCTCGAACCCGTCCTCGTCGAGCCCGGCGGCGTCGGCCGCTTCGGCCATCGCCGGCACCTGGGTCTCGAGGAACGTGGAGCGGGGCGCGTGCCCGAGGAGGCGCCCCACCAGGTAGACGTCGAACGCGCTCGCGATCGCCTCGCCGAGGAAGAGCGCGTCGGCCGAGAGCTTCGCGCAGGGGCCCGCTTCGAGAGCGCGCGCGGCGAGGTGGTGCCACGCGACGTGCGCCACGACGTCGGCCGGGACGCGCCTCTCCATCAGCACGTCGCCCCCGTCGCCCGCGCCCCAGAACGTCAGGTTGAGGAAGAGCGCGCGGTCCCATCGCGGCGCGTCGCGCGACGACGTCCCCGGCGAAAGGACGCGGAACGCGTAGCGCGCGCGCCGAAGGACCTCCTTGAGATCGGCGTAGAGCGCGACGTGGCGGAACGACCTCTCGTCGTCGATCGCGAGGTCGTCGATCGTCGCGGTCTCGAACGCCGGTGGCACGGGGCGCGTCATCGCGGCGACGGTACCACGCGCGACGTCGCACGATCGCGCACCCCGCCCGCGCGAGCCGTGGCCGTCTTCTGAATCGTTGCCAGCGCAGCGAAGCGCGACACGCGTATTCATGGGGGTCAGGGTCCAACGACGCCGCGTGTGCGACGTCGACGCGCAGGCGCGCGGCGCGATGGCCGCGATCGAATCGCGCACCCGATGCTCGCGATCGCGCCTGCGCGACGCCTCGTTCATGGCACGATGGACGCACCGACGGAGTCGCGACGGGTGCGCCTCGCATCGGGGGGAATGGAGAGCAAATGACTCATCAGGCGAAGCTCGACGAGATCGAGACTCGAATGAAGGATCTCCTGCGACGTCATCGATCGGACACGCCGCGAACCGGCACGACGGAGCTCGCGGAGCGCGGGGTCGCGCGCGCCGTCTTCAACCTCTTGAAGCGCGACGGGCGCCGCATCGATCGCTTCGTCGAGGAGCTCCAGCGGCTCCGCAGCAACGAGGCGATGTAGCGCGCCGTCTCGAGGGAGCGCCGCGCCCGCCGGGCTCGGCGCGTCACCAGGCGGAGGTGATCGTGTACGTCTTGGCGCGGCCTGCGGTGGTGACGACGATCTCGTCGCCCGCGGTCTTTCCGAGGAGCTCCCGCCCGATCGGCGACTGCGGCGTGATGACCGTCACCTCGCGCCCGTCGACGATGGGGCGGAGCCCGCCGCCGTGCGGCGCGATGAAATAGAGGTTCGACGCGCCGTCGTCGTGCTCGAGCTCGACCAGGGCGGAGAGGGCGATCGGCGTCTCGCCGGAGAAATCGCGCACGACCATGCGATCGAGGAGCGCCTCGATCCGCTCGAGCTCTCGCGCGCGCTCCGCTTGTGCGCCGGCGAGGTACGCGAGCTCGAGGCCGCGCGTGTCCTTGTCGTTCTCCGGCTTGCTCTCCTCGTGGGTGGCGGCGGCGCGCGTGTCGTGCGCCGCCTTGCGCATCACGGCGAGCTCTGCGGCGAGCGCGGCGCGGACCTCACGGAGGGCGGCGTGCTTGTCGATCATGCCTTATGCTTTACGTGTGATCTCGCTCGCCGCACACGATGATCGCGAGGCGTTGACCTCGCTCTTGCGCACGCAGCTCGAAGAGCACGACATCGAGATGCCGGCGGAGCGGCTCGCGGCGGCGATCGACGGCGTGCTCGCCGATCCGTCGCGCGGCGTCTTCCTCGTCGCGCGCGATGACGGCGCGGTGGTCGGCGTCGCGTACCTGTCGTTCATCTGGTCGCTCGAGCACGGAGGGCGGTCCGCCTGGCTCGAGGAGCTCTACGTCCGCCCGGCGAGCCGCCAGAAGGGGCTCGGCCGCGCGCTCCTCCTCGCGGCGTGCGAGCTCGCGCACCGCGAGAGGTGCGCGGCGGTCGATCTCGAGGTCGAGACCAGCCACGCGCGCGCCGCGAACCTGTACATCCGCGAGGGGTTCCACCCGCAGCGCCGCACCCGGTGGGTGCGCCCGTTTCGGAAGGACGGCTGAGCGCGTCGTTCGCCGCTTTCTTGCCGCCCGGCGCCGCGGCTCGCGACAATGCGCGCCATGAACGACGCCCACCGCCGCAGCTCTCGCGACCCGTCGGACCGCGCCGAGGACCTCGTCCGCGACCGCGTCGAGAGCGGGATCTTCCCCAGGGACGAAGCGTTCGTCTTCGACGACGGCGACGACGACGCGATCGTCATCGGCGACGTCACGATCGACGAGCGCACCGTGGTCGAGGCGATCGGCATCGGCGCGGCCGACCCGGTCGCGCAGCTCGCCGCGGCGATCGTCGAGGTGGCGCGGGTCGACCTGAACGCGGGCGATCTCCTGGCGCTGATGCAGACCGGCAAGGCGCTCCGCGGCGGCTTCCCCGACGCGTCGCGCCGCGCCCTCGTCGATCGCGGGCTCGTCATCGACACGGGGACGGCGCTCCTCGCCGAGCCGGCGTTCGCCACGCCGTCGCGCGCGTGGCGCCGCGTCCTGCGCGACGAGTCGGGGGACGTCGGCGGGCTGCTCAACGACATCGGACCGCTCCTCCTCGACGAGTGGGCCGCGACGATCGTCTCGGCTCTCACCGGCGACGCCGCGGTGGACGCGCACCGCCGCGAGCTCCGCCGTCGCGGCGTCGCGGCGTTCGGCATGATGTTTCGCTGATCGGCGTCCGCCGGCGCTCGGTCGCCGTCGCGCCGGCGTGCTCGGGCCAGGTCCGGCCGGCGATTTTTGCCTTCCTCCCGCTCCGTGCGCGGCCTCCGGAGCTTCGAGCACGGCCCGCAAGCTCCGCGCGCGCCGGGAGCCCTTCGCGTCGCGGCGCGATTTTGGCGGCTGGACGTCGTCGTGCCAAAAATATCGAAGCTCGCTAAGCTGAAGCGTATTGTCGAGATTCGAAAATTTTGCCCAAAAAGTCGATACGTGGGCCGCGCACGGGGCGGTGCGGACCGATCTCGAAGGGGCCGGAGCGCGCTCGACGCTGGCGGCGCGCGCACGACCCGGCCGGAGCGCGCTCGAAGCTGGCGGCGCGCGCCCAGAGCGCGGACGCAGCCGAGCATGAAACGGCCCGCGCGCGCACGAGCCTGACGGGAGCGCAGCCGTTCGCGGGGCGCGTCCGCCTCGCCGTGAGGAGCGCGCGCGCCCAGACCGCCGGGCTCGACCGTGCGGGGGCATCGAAGCGCGCGGCCGCGCGCGGCCGGCGAGGCTAGGGCACGACGCGGAGCGTGCCGCGGACGACGCCGTAGCCCGTCTGCGTCTTGAGGTCGGCCTGCAGATCGCGCCACAGCGCCGCGGCGGTGATACGCCCCGCGAG
>Ga0105247_10000823_pt1 | contig 23675 bp, 21 predicted proteins | sample KBSS24metaG_FD_81519 | JGI IMG/M metagenome (GOLD analysis project Ga0105247, IMG submission 81519) | Switchgrass rhizosphere microbial communities from Kellogg Biological Station, Michigan, USA - KBS S2-4 metaG | ecosystem: Host-associated > Plants > Roots > Rhizosphere > Soil | place...
GCAATCATCGAGACGCCGGCGTTCTATGAGAATTTTTCCGGGCGCAGGAATTTGCAACTGCTTGCGTCGTTGTCAGGCGGCGTGCACAAGAAGCGCGTGGAGGAAGTGCTCGAGATCGTTGACTTGCGCGACCGCGCGCACGATCCGGTGAAGGTTTATTCATTGGGCATGCGGCAACGACTCGGAATCGCGCAGGCGCTCTTACCAACTCCCGAGCTGATTATTCTCGACGAGCCGACGAATGGTCTCGATCCGCAGGGAATACAAGAGACGCGAAATCTGATCTGGCGTCTCCGGGATGAATTCAGGTTGACAGTATTGCTCTCGAGTCATCTACTTACAGAGATCGAACAGCTTTGCAACCGGGTCGGGATCATTCACGAAGGACGTCTGCTTTATGAAGGCGGTCCGGAGGCGCTGGTGGCGCCTATGTGCCTGTACAAAGTTCGAGTCGACAACTTGTCAGGTGCTTTTGATTTACTGAGCAGGGAGTCAGGTGTTACGGTTAGCCGAAACGGCGCATCATCATTGCGGGTCGAGGCAGACGCGGAACACATCGCGGCCGTCAACACGCTGTTAGTCGGAAATGGATTCAAGGTGTACGAGTTAAGCCCGGCTCAGGAGAGTTTGGAAGAAGCATTCCTCCGTTTGACTAAATCGCAGGAGGATCAATGAGTAGCTCATTCGACAATCGAGAGTCGCGCGCGCAGGTGGCGTTGACTATTCTGCGCCTGGGACTGGGGTGCCTTTTTATTTGGGTATTTTTTGAGAATCTCGGAAAGGGCCTTTACAGTCCGTCCGGTTACGCCGGTTTGATTAACTACTACATCGAAAAAGGTCACGCTCCACAACTGCTGAAGAGCATCATGGCGTTCATGGCGGGTCACGCTACTGTGGCTGGACCAATGCAGGGATTAACAGAGATCACGTTTGGAGTGCTGTTGGTGATCGGACTTTTGACGAGGCCGATCGCACTCGGGGCGTTCTTGTTTTTGACCACGCTCTGGGTAGCTGAATGGGGCACCTCGTGGATCTGGGAATTGTTGATTCCGATGCTCGTCGCGTTGGCGCTGGTGATTGGATCAGCCGGGCGCAAGTGGGGAGTCGATCAACTTTTAGCGCGCCGCTATCCTCGATCTGTGTTTTGGTAAGGTTTTCTCTGCGTAGCCTCTGCGTTCTCTGCGTCTCTGCGGTTTAGGAATAGACGACGCAAATAACCGCAGAGACGCAGAGAACGCAGAGGCTACGCAGAGAAAACAATCTCAGCGTCTCTGTATCGAAATGCGCGCGAGTGTTATGAGGATGCGGGATGCCGCTAACACGGAGCCGCGCACTGTTCCCGCAATTTTTGAGTGACCTCCCGCGCGGCGTCGATAGTCCACCGGTACTTCCATTGTGCGCACACGCGCCCGGGCCGCGCGCATCTGCATCTCCAATGGCCATCCATATGTTTCTTCGCGCAGGCCGAGTTGGTCTAACGTGTCGCGACGAATCGCGCGGAATGGTCCCATGTCGGTTGAGCGAACGCCATACAAGATCTGGAGCATGAATCCGATCATGTACCCGGCGATCACCTGATGAAAGTTCATGCTGCCCGGTTCACGTGAACCTTGCGTTCGCGATCCGATTACAAAATCCGCGGCTCCTTCGACGATTGGGTTAACAAGTCGATCCATCATCTCCGGGCAGTCGCTGCCATCACCATCGAGAAATACAACAATCTCACACTCAGGCGAGATTGAGCGCAGTCCGGCGCGAAACGCACGCCCGTATCCGGGAACCGGCTCCTTCACAACGCGAGCACCGGCCGCAGTCGCAACTTCTGCCGTTCGATCCTTGCTGCCGTTATCAACCACTACGATCTCGTCTGCGACATCGAGAGGAACAGCGTGAATCACTTTTGTAATCGCCGCCTCTTCATTCAGAGCCGCAATGATGACCGAGATGTATGGCTTAGTCATGGTTTAGGACAGATACGTTGCCGTCCTTCGCTTTTAACAATCGCTTCCAGGAAAGCGCGCGTGTGAGGTGCGGGATAGGCGTCGTTCAATGACGACGTGAAGAGTAGCTCCTCACACAGTCGAGTGAGTGTGGCGGCATCGTCAACGTCGTACCACGCAGGCAGCAATTCGACCGGCAGATCGATTTCTGCCGCGCGTTGTCTGGTGCGAGCGAGCACGTCCGAAGTGCTCCACGCGATTTCATTAAAAAGATTCCGGTGCGCATGTTTCAAACCAATCAGATAGTAGCCACCATCTTCCGCTCCTCCCAGCACCACTCGATCGCCGTCAGTCTCCAGTGACTCAAGAGCGCGAATCAGGATCGATCTCGGTAACGTTGGACTATCGGAGTTGATCAGACAGACGGCGCCGTAACCTTGTCGCAAGAGATCGTCAGTAGCGTTGCAGAGACGCTCGCCGAGAGTGGCGCCACGCTGGGCCAGGAACGAGAATCGTTCAGGTAAGACACCGGCAAACGCTGATTCTGCTCCCGCAGGCGTATAAACGACCAGACCTGACGCTGCGGTAATGCTGTCGATGTTCGCGGCCATATCGCGGAGAAAGCAGATATTTAGCGCCGCAGCTTCTCGCGCGGTCAGCGGTGGCACGAGCCGTGTTTTCACCTCGCCCTCGAGAGGCGCTTTAGCCATCAGTCCGAGCGCGCAAATCGTCATATCGGGATTTTATCCGTATAATCCGTGACTACAAAAATCAAAGAGAGGTGCGCTCATGACTCATGATGCGGCCGTATTAAAAGCACGCGAGATTGCCAGCAGTGTGCTCGCGCCAGCCGCCGGACAAAATGATGTGGACGGACGATTTTCTACCGAAGCCATCCAGGCGCTTGGCGAAGCGGGACTGCTGGGGCTGTTGTTGCCGGCAGATCTTGGCGGCGCCGGGTTAGGTCCCCGCACGTTTGCTGCTGTGACAGCGACACTCGCCGAGGCAGATGCTTCTGTTGCGATGGTCTATGTTATGCACATCCTCGCCACCGCGAGTATAGCGACGGCGCGTCCTAATGCGACAACGAGGGCGGCAATGTCGCCCATACTTCAGGAGATTGCCGCGGGCCGTCACCTATCAACTCTGGCTTTCAGTGAAGCCGGGTCGCGCAGTCATTTCTGGGCCCCTATTTCGCGCGCACAGCGGAGCGATGAAGGTTTTAGCATAACCGCGCAGAAATCTTTTGTGACCAGTGCTGGCCAGGCGCAGAGTTATGTCGTTTCTTCTCTTGCGCCCGAAGGGGTTGGACCAACCGATTCGACGCTCTATCTTGTTGTCGCCGGGACAAGCGGTTTATCAGTGGCTGGACCATGGGACGGTTTGGGACTACGCGCCAACGCCTCGGCGCCCATCGCGCTCTATGACTGCCACGTCCCATCCGATTTTCAGCTCACTGATGACGGCGGCGGCTTTCCGGCGATGCTGAACGTCGTGCTTCCGATGTTTAATTTGGGGACGGCGGCAGTCGCACTCGGAATATGTCGTGCGGCAGTCTCCGAAACGACCACGCACCTCAAGAACGCGAAGTTCGAACATCTCGGGCAGAGCCTCGGTGAGAGCCTGCCTACTCTTCGCGCCCAACTCGCGACGATGCAGATCGATACGGATGGGCTGTCGGCACGTATCGACGATTTGATCGATCATCTTGAAACGCCGCGCGAGACCACGATGCTGCGCGTGCTTGAAACCAAAGTGGCCGCGGGCGAAGTCGCAATCGGAGTTACGTCGACAGGAATGCGCATCTGTGGTGGTGCGGCGTTTTCAAAACAGTTGAGCCTTGAACGCCTGTTCCGCGACGCGCACGCGGGTGCGGTAATGGCGCCTACGGGTGATGTGCTGCGGGAGTTTATCGGAAAGTCTCTGTTGGGATTGCCACTCTTTTAAGCGGGAGATCTATGAGCAAAACAATCTGGGTGGGAGTTGTCGCATACGATCCGAAGGTGGTCACGATCTGGGAAGGGATGCGCAGTTATTTTCACGAGGAAGCGCATCTTCCGGTCGAGATCGTGTTGTTTCAGAGTTACGAGAATCAGGTGCTCGCACTGTTGGCCCAGGGCGGAGAAGTCGTGCCGCGTATCGATATCGCGTGGAACACAAACCTCGCTTATCTCCAGGCCGAGGAGTGGAGCGGCCACACCTGTCGTCCGATCGCCATGCGAGACACCGATCTGGATTGGATGACCAAGATCGTTGCGGTTGTGGGTGGCCCAATCTCCACGCTCGCCGATCTAAAAGATCGAACACTCGCGCTTGGGAGCCGAGACAGCGGGCATGCAGCGATTCTTCCCGTTTACTTTTTAGAGCAGCAAGGCATGCGCGAAGGAAGCGACTACCGGACGCTGCGCTTCAACAGTGATCTGGGTAAACATGGTGATACCGGGGCCAGCGAAGTCGAAGTCGTGCGCGCTGTTCTCGACGGACGAGCCGACGCCGGTGCTATCGGCAGTCCATTTTGGAATACGGTGCGCAGTGAGCATCTCGTTCCCGAAGGCGGCCTTCGTGAGATATGGTCCTCTGCGGGTTACAACCATTGCATGTTCACAGCCCGGCCTGATCTCGATCCAGAACAGGAGCGCCGGTTTGCCGAAGCGCTCGCCGCGATGAGTTATGACAACCCGAAACACCGCGCGATACTCGACGCCGAGGGTTTGCAACGCTGGCTCCCACCTCACCTCGATGGTTACACCGCCTTGCGAGAAGCCGCGGACCAACAGGGCTTCTTCATAAAAGATTTTTAGACAGGATTTACAAGATGTTTCAGGATTCACAAGATACTATCCTGTAAATCTTGAAACGTCTTGTAAATCCTGTCTAACATTAGGCGCAGTTAAAAATTTGAGCGAGTTTGTTTGCGTGTTCGCGTTCGCGTTCGAAGGCGTTGCGGACGGCGGCGAAGGATTCGGAGAGAGGAAAAATATTGCGCGTGACGAGCAGATCGTTATCTTCGGCCCCGACCGGATGCCAGTAGACGCCTTCAGCCGTGATCGTGACTTCCGGCACTAAATCCGTTCGACTAAGAGCGACGCCTTCACTTGCGGCACCACGCAATGCGATCCGTCTAATTACTCGATCTTCTTCCGCAATCTTCTCCTGTTCGAGAAATTGACGGAACTCCTCGGCCTCGGCATCAGTCGAAACAGTCGCTGCCAGTCGCACTCGAAACCCGAGCGCACGAGCGAGTTGAATACCCGCTCGTGTTCGTGCCCAAGTTCCACGTCCGCGATGAAGATCGTGGCGATCTCGTGTTGGACTGTCGAGACTGATTTGCAGAACGATCCGATCGCGTGGCAGCGCTCGCAAGGTGTTCGCGCGACGCCACAATATCCCGTTGGTCAGCACTGTCGTCGGAGCGGCTTCAGCACAGGCAACCAGAATCTCGCCGATATCTTCGAGCAGAAACGGCTCGCCTCCAGTGACGAAGATCTCCTTCACGCCGAGCTGCTTTGCCTCGCGCGCGATTTGCTTTACGCGCTCGAGCCCCAGCTCTCGTCGCGGCGCGTTGGGCGATGAACGCACACAACAGTAGTCGCAATGGAGGTTACAGTCGAAATTCGTGTAGAGCCAAAGTCGCGAGCCGACCGGACGACTGTCTTCAGCAGGAATCGCTCCACAACGGAAGACCCAGCGCGTCCGGCCTTCCTCTATCGTGGTCTCCACCAGTGTATTTCCAGTGAAGCGACACCACGTTTCCAACTCTGGTCCAATACTCGCTTCGTCCGCAACCACGCCGACCAGATCTCCAGGCCGGCTTCGTTGCAGCACGGCGATCAACTCCGGCAAAAGGCCAGACGCGAACGTCTTCTGCTTGATATCGAGATCGATATCAGTCCTCATTGCGCGTTAATCCAGTTGTCTGATCCCGTCACTTTAACCGCCAGATCGGTGATAAAAATTCGCACTGTGTTTCCGTCTGCCGTACCGTTGTGATCTGTCGAGATGAGAAGTGGGCCGGCTTTCTTGTAAGCCTCCCACGTTGCGATGACCATGCTCGGCTTTTTGGGGCCGCCGCGATGATAGACGAATTGTTCCACCCGGCCGTCTTTGCCGACGTAAAGATCCCACGTATCGCCGGGCGTGTAACCGCCGTCCGAGGGATACTTCACCGAGACTAGCTGCGCGGAGCCACTGCCCTGTGGCAATGGTTTCATCCCTTGATCAGTCGCGGTGGCGCTTTTGTCCCAGTAAGCATGGAGCGGGAACAGCAGCCAGTAATTATCGTTGACGAAAGAAGGATCGATTTCGTTCTTCACCTTGTCAGGTTGGCTGCTCAGTTGAGAGCGCAGATAGGTAACCTTTACAGGCTTACCGTCCTTATCTTTTCCGTCGTAAGTAACCTGATCCTTTTTGGGTTCCCAAATCCAGGGATGAGAGAGACTTACTCCGGGGAACTGTGCGTTCCACGTGTAACGGATCGCTTCAACTTGCCCGAACGAATCAAGGCCATAAGTCCTGGCAACCTGTTCGATAGTGAGGGGCGGTTTGGTAGTCTGTTCGGCAGCCGGTTGTTGTTGTTGTTTCTGCGAGCAGGAGGTTGCTGCAAGGATAAGCGCGAAAAAAATCAGGAAACGGATCGTATTTGAATGGCCCAACTTTGTCATAGAATTCTCCCTATCTCAGCGAAGTGAAATAAAAGTCATGTTGGGGTCAAGGCCAGTTTACGCCAATCGTCCCCGACCGTCACGCGGATCCGCTTGCTATCGAAAAGCGTTTGGCCCAAACTTCCTCACATGCACGAACAGCGAGCAAAAGTCGCGGATTACTTGCCACAGCTTAATGAAGCGGTCGCGCAGCTCATTAGCCGGCCCGTAGTTCACAGTCTGATTGACGATCTTAAACAGCAACTGCCGCGGACTGCGGAGCCCTTCGTCTGGTCCACAATCGATTTACAGTCGATTACAGCCCCGCTTCCAGACACAGTCAGATCGTGCTGGATCTTTGTACTCAAGAAAGACGTGCCCTCTGGTTGTCATTTCCATCCAAACAGCATTCAACACATGGTGATGATTGAGGGTGAAGGAACATCAAAGATCGGTGACGATTCGCGCCACATGAAACGCTTTGCGGATCCGGACTCTTCTCTGGAAAATATCTGGTACGTCATTCCTGAAGGTACGCCGCACGAGTTCTTTCCTGCCGAAACGGACCTGGTCGTCGTGTCGTTCCACACGTGTACGTCTGACGAGCTGGAGGAAGTAAGCTGCGACTCTGGAGCAACACGCACTTATGCCTGAAGCTAAAAAGAAAATACGCTGGTCGTCTGCCTGGGGAGATGCGCGCGAACTGGTTTGGGCGCATCGTCGCCGCCTGCTACTCGGCGCCGTTCTCATGATCATCAACCAGGCGATGGGCCTCGTGTTACCAGCTTCGACCAAGTATTTGATCGACGTGGTGATTGCTCAAAACCGGACAGACTTACTCTGGAAGATTGCGCTGGCAGCAGGCGGCGCGACGATCGTGCAGGCCGTAACCTCTTTCAGTTTGTCGCAAGTATTGGGCGTGGCGGCGCAACGTGCGATCACCGAGATGCGCAAAAAGGTCCAGGAGCAGATTTCGCGATTGCCGATCAACTATTTCGATTCCACTCAGACCGGCAAATTGATCTCGCGCATCATGAACGACGCCGAGGGCATTCGTAACCTCGTCGGTACGGGACTGGTCCAACTTGCCGGCAGCGTTATCACGGCCGCAGTCGCGTTGACCATTCTGTTTTGGCTCAACTGGCGTTTGACTTCGATCACGATTCTCGTGCTTGGAGGATTTGGCGGCGCGCTCACTTATGCCTTCAAGCGATTGCGTCCACTATTTCGCGAACGAGCCGAGATTACTGCGGCGCTCACGGGCCGTCTTGCGGAATCGTTGGGAGGCATACGCATCGTCAAAGCTTACACGGCGGAGAAGCGCGAGGCGCTCACCTTCGCGCGTGGCGCTCACAAACTGTTTCGTAATATCGCGAAATCGATGACTGGAGTCTCGGCCACTTCAGCTTTTTCATCACTGGTTATCGGCGCGGTCGGGTTTGTGATCATCCTGGTTGGCGGGCATTCGGTTGCGAGCGGGCAAATGACCGTGGGCGATCTTTTTATGTATGTAATGTTCACGGGAATGATGGCCATGCCGCTGATTCAGTTCGCGGCGATCGGCACACAGATCACCGAAGCCTTTGCCGGACTGGATCGCATTCACGAAATTATGAGTATGAAGACGGAAGATGACGAGGATTCTGTGCGGAACCCGTTGCCCGAGGTTCACGGAAAAATCGAGTTTGATAATGTTTCTTTCGAGTACAACCCTGGCGCGCCGGTGCTGAAGAATGTTTCCTTCAACGCGGCGGCGGGCTCAACTACCGCGCTGGTTGGTTCGAGTGGTTCCGGTAAAAGCACGCTCATCAGTCTCGCGATGAATTTCAATCAACCGCTTTCGGGTACGATCAGAATTGACGGCAAAGACTTGCAGACTTTGCGGCTGCGGGATTTTCGTTCTTACCTCGGCGTGGTGATGCAGGACAATTTTCTGTTCGACGGGACCATTGCCGAAAACATTTCCTTTTCCAACCCGCATGCGACGATGGATCAGATCAAAGAAGTGAGCCGTATTGCTCATTGTGAAGAGTTCATTGAAAAGTTTGAGAAGAAGTACGACACGATTGTTGGCGAGCGCGGTGTGAAGCTATCGGGTGGTCAGCGTCAGCGCATAGCAATCGCGCGCGCAATCCTTGCGGATCCGAAGCTGCTGATTTTGGATGAAGCGACTTCGAGTCTTGACAGTGAAAGTGAAGCGTTGATTCAAGACGGGCTACGTTCGTTACGGCGCGGGCGCACGACGTTTGTGATTGCCCACCGCCTCTCGACCATTCGCAGCGCCGATCAGATCCTCGTTCTGGAAGGCGGCGAAATCATCGAGCGCGGCACCCACGACGATCTTTTAGCCGCCAACGGCCGCTACCGCCAACTCTACGACAAGCAATACAAACTCGAACGCGATCAATTCATCAACCCCGGCGAAGACTTCACCCCCACCCCGGAGCGATCACGTCCGGCGTCACGAGTTTCGAATCTATAGCCACAAAAGAAAAGTTCAGAGTTCATCCTTTAGGCTGCAGTCTAGGGCTGCAGGCGAGCAAGCTAAAGCTTGAACTCTAGACTCTTTCTCTTTTGTGCCTTTTTGTGGCTAATTCTTTTTGTTGCAACGTTAGGGCTGATCGTTTCGAAAACCAATTCGTTTCCCCGGCACTCTGGGAATCGATGGTGTTAATAATGTTCTCAGTTGCGAAATGACCTTAAGAATTGCTTTTTCGTGCAGATCCTGACGAGCAGTTAGTTTCTTTTCAAGGTCACTCAGTTTTTGCGCAAACTCGTTGTTTAGAACAGCCATCTCTCTCAACCTGATAAAAGCTCGCACCACAAAGACGCTCATTGTGACCGCATGTTTACTGTTTAGTACATTTGCGGCCATGACGACTCCATGTTCAGTGAAGGCGTAAGGCAAATACTTGATATTCTTGCCTCGCTTCAAGATCACATTTTGTGATCTTGAACGTAGCCCTTTGGCTTCAACATCGTTTAGTTGAAACATGAAGTCAGAAGGAAACTTGTCAGCATTTCGTTTGACCGCCTGATTCAGAGTGCGAGTTTCAACGCCATAAAGTGCTGCCAGCTCTGAAGCTAGAATCACTCGTTGATTTCGTATTGTATGAATCAGGCTATCGACAGGTGATAGCCGAGTGGTTGGTTTCGATTTCTCATTGTGAGGATCCTTCAAATGTGAACTGTGAGTTATGGGCCTAATATGCCTCAATCCGGCTCATTTCGCTAGAGCTAATCGCTTAATTAACGGAGTCGCTGCAGATTTCCTTGCCACCACGTGCGCCCCGGCGGTGTTAACCAGTAGAACCGCTTCATTTGTTGAACCAGGACAAGACTAGCTACGTAAAGACCCCCGGAGGATCGAACGATGCAAACGTTCCTACAGGACTTGAAATATGCCTTGCGCATGCTCAAAAAGAATCCCGCCTTCACGACCGTGGCGATTCTGACGCTCGCCGTAGGTATCGGCGCTAATTCCGCCATCTTCAGCGTGGTTAATTCGGTCCTGCTAAGGCCGCTGCCTTACCGCCAACCTGGTCAACTCGTGCGCGTCTACAGCGAATTTCCGACCATGCAGCTCCAGAAGTTCTGGCTCTCGCCTCCCGAGCTGCTCGACATCCAGCGGGAGGCGAAATCCTGGGAAGCGATTGGCGCCTGGGCGCCGGGTGGTCAAAACGTCGGGACCGAGAGTGAGCCGCTGCGAGTCACCTCCGCCGCGATTACGCGCAGCTTGATCGATGTCCTGGGAGTGCAACCCGAACGTGGTCGCAACTTCACTGAAGAGGAAGATCGCAATGGTGGGCCAAAAGTCGCCATCATTTCGCACGGTCTCTGGCAGAAGGGTTTCGGCGGCGCCAGTGACATCATCGGCAAACAGATTCAGGTCAACGCTGCCACAACCACCGTCGTTGGAGTGATGCCCGCAAACTTTGCATTCCCGCCGGGAAGCAACGAGCAGGTCGAGCTCCTCGTGCCTTTCCAATTCGATCCCGCCAATCCCGGCAGTCGTGGTTCCCACTTTCTTTCAGTGATCGGCAGGTTGAAACCCGGTGTGACTACCGGGCAGGCGCAGAGCGAAATGACGAGCCTGATGGCCGGCTGGAAGAGTGAGGGTCGCGCGCAGCATTTACTCAACCCTGAACGCCACCCGGTGGTAATGCTCGGTCTGCACGAAGACGTGGTCGGCTCAGCTCGCAAAGCCGTGTGGCTGCTGATGGCTGCGGTTGGTTTTGTGTTGCTCATCGCGTGTGTGAACGTTGCGAACCTGCTGCTGGCGCGCGCGGAATCGCGTCATCGTGAGTTTGCAGTCCGGCTCGCACTCGGCGCCGGCTTGAAACGAATGGTCCGTCAGTTCGTCGCCGAGGGTTTCGTACTCGTCTCAATCGCCTCGATTCTCGGAATCGCGCTCGCATTCGCGGGGTTGAAGGTCCTGTTACTGTTTGCGCCTGACAGCGTGCCGCGCACTGAAGAGATTGGCGTTGGTCTTCCTGTACTCGGATTTACCATCGCAGTAGCGATCATCGCTGTCTTTCTGTTCGGTCTCGCACCACTCGCGCAGGTCAGTGAACGCAACCTCGCCAATTGGATTCGCGGCGCCGGGCAACGCTCGATTCGCGGAGGAGGACAGACGCTGCGTAAAAGTCTCGTTATCGCCGAGATTGCTCTCGCTGTGATCCTCGTCATCGGCTCCGGCCTGATGATTCGCGCCTTCTGGAAGTTGCAACAAGTCAACAGCGGTTTCGATCCGGCAGGTGTCACCAGCTTCAGCCTGAATCTTCCCAACGTTAAATACAAGGCCCAGGAACGCCAGCAATTTGTAGACGCGCTCGAGCAGAAACTCAGCTCTGTTCCCGGTGTGGCGAACGTCTCGATTGCGAGTGGTCTACCACCGTTACGACGCATCAATGCTAACGACACCGAGATCGAAGGCTACCAGCAAACACCGGATAGCCCGGCGCAGAACGTCGACTACTGGAACATCGTTGGTAACAACTACTTCAAGACGATGAAGATCCGTCTATTGGAGGGACGCACTTTCGAACCGCAGGACGACAACCCTAACGCGATGAAAGTTGTGATGGTTAACCAGGCGCTCGCGAAAAGATTTTGGACCGGCAGCCCGATTGGCCGCCGTGTGAATCCGGGGTTTTCCGATCCCAAAGTCTGGTTCACGATCGTCGGCGTGGTCGAAGACACGAAGAACGCCGGCATGGATAAGCCCGCCGGTCCCGAGCTTTACTTTCAGGTACGACAAGTGAACCAGTTTCTCGGGGCGAACGTGAATTTCGTCGTCCGCGCCGCGAATGATTCAGCACCGCTCGAAGGCTCGATCCGCAACGCCGTGCGTGAATTGGATTCGACGCTGCCGGTTTACAATCTATGGTCCATGGATGAAGTAGTGTCGAAGTCGATGGTCCAACCACGCTTCCTCGCGCTACTGCTGGCGACGTTCTCCGGGATCGCGTTGTTCCTGGCGGCGATTGGTATTTACGGCGTGATGGCTTACTCGGTGGCGCAGCGCACGCAGGAAATCGGAGTGCGAATGGCGCTGGGTGCGCGACCGCTGCATGTGTTGCGGCTCATCTTCCAGCAGAGCCTCGGCATGTTGCTCATCGGCACAGTTATCGGTCTGGCCGGCGCATTTTTGCTGACACGATTGATGCGCACGCTGCTGTTTGAAGTGACTGCTACCGATCCGCTGACTTATGTAAGTGTGATTGGCTTACTGACGGTCGTCGCCTTGTTGGCGTGCTACATCCCGGCGCGTCGCGCAGCGAAGGTCGATCCGCTGATTGCGCTGAGATACGAGTAGCGTTACCGCAAAATCGAGATTCGATCGCCCGGTTTTACGGCAGGGTCGGCGGTTTTACCAGTGGCGATGTCTTTTAGCGTGAAGCGAGTTGGCACCAGAAAACCGTTCTCGTTGCTGCGTGCAATTTCTGCCACCTTCGCCTTTGGACCAACTCCACCTGAGGCGAGGATCACTTGCATCAACGTCAAGCCACGTCGAAACGTCTTCTCACCCGGAGACTTGATCTCGCCCGCGATGTAGATGAACTGGATCGGACCGGGCTGGAGCGTAATAACGTCTCCTGCTCGAACGAGAAAGTTCATGTCGGCAGTCTGATTCAAGTCGATGTTGAATATTTGATCACTAGCGCGAACCACAGTGACTTTTGCAGCCTCCGGCAAAGGTTGCGCATCGGCAACCACCACGTAGAGCGGAATAGCCTCACGTCTCAGAATCTTAGTGCCTGAATCTTTCACGAGGCCGCTTACAAGAACTGTGTGGCTCGCGTACTCTCGCACGCCAACAACGGCTTTTGCCTCTTCGATGATCGCGCGGCGTTGCAAGTCCGCTCCGATCCGGGAGCCGATTTCTTCGACGGTGAGACCAGCAACTGTCATTGGTTCACTCAAGAGCGGGTGTTCGAGCAGTCCTGCCGCCGTCACGGTGTAGAGAGTTGACTGTTGAGACGAATCATTCAAGCTGACGTCCAAAACGTCGTTTGGACCAACGCGGTAGATCTTTGTGAGCGGTGTTTCCTCGGTTCGCGCTACGGGGATGGGTTTAGCGGTTTCAGTTTTTATTTCTGGTGGCGGCTCCGGCGCTAGTGGGAGCAATGTCCTGAGATTGATCGTTGCTGCTGTAGTTTCGTTGGGTGAGACTATTTCAGCGTTGGCTCGTTGCACGGGTTTGATTTGCGCCGTAATGCGTTGTTTGTGATTAAGGACGACAGCACGCTTTAGATTATCGCTCGCCTGTTGCCACTCGCGCATTTTGAAGTACGTTCGACCCAGAGCTGCATATGCGTCGGCGTACTCTGGATCATATTGCAGCGCCTGACGGAAGCTCATGGCCGCCTGCGACAACTGACCCGCTTCCATCAGGTCCAAACCGATTTGATAGAACTTTCTTGCATTCCCGATTGCGTCGGTCGCGGTACTTGCGGACGCCGGCTTAGTAGTGATTTGCGCCACTACTCCATGCGAATAGACGCTGAGAGACAGAACGCCTATCAACAGCACTAACCTGTACATGGATCCCTCCTTGTTGGGGGATTTATAGCACGTGCCGAATTCTTATCCACAGATTACACAGATTACACAGATTTTTTCATTGCATCTGTGTAATCTGTGGATTGAGTTGCCTTCAAGATCTTGACAGGATTTACATGTTAATCCTGAAAATTCTTGTAAATCCTGTCTAACTTCTGAGGAGGGATCAAGGTGAGGCGTGTTTGTTGGTGCAAGGGCGGGTTCTTATCCCGCCGCTCGTTTCACCAGCTCTCTCTCGACCATGAGATGACCCTGATAGCCGATAGCAGTAAGCAGTATCGTAATACGGTCGCTCCCCTTGATCTCACGTTCGAAGATCCCCATCAAGTTTCTTAACGGGCCGGCGCTGATAACAACCTTGTCTCCGGGTTTCAGCTCCTGGTTGGTTTTGACAAATCCGTTCTCGTCGATGCGCTCACGAATGAGATCGATAATGTTTTCGTCAACTGTCGCCAGGCTTTCGCCGAAACATACTACACTTTGAATTCCGCGCGTGAAGCGGACCTTGGATAGCTGTTCGCGAGCATTGAACTTAACGAACAAGTAGCGAGGGAAGAGTGGCTGCGTTATGTATGTTGGTGCGCCGGTAAACTCGTTGAAACGACGAGTTCGTAACTTGGCGTGAACTGTCTCCACACCCCAGGCCTTCAAGTTTTCGTTAGCCCGTTCTTCTTGTTTGAGGTTTGTATATGCAAGGTACCACTGACGACTGTTTGCCCATCTTTCGACACCCATGATTTAAGCTCCATTTTTTTGAAAAATGGAGTCTCCACCGCTAGCGACACTCCTCACTTCACTCTGACAACAATTCGATTCCGTGAACTAGTGCCGGACACTCCAGCGATCGCTGATCGCATCCGAACTGTTCCCATACTTAAATGAATCTATCGTGGTGAATTAATGAGAGGAGGCATCTGCAATGTTGACTCCGAAACGATATCTTGAGTCCTCACTGCAGTTGCGCTATGATGCAGGCTGCCTAGCGATGCACCTTTGCGGCTTACGCAGTGAAGGCTGTGTTGTCTGGATCCCCGCCCACTACCGGCTAGTAGTGGGTGGGGCTTACTTTTTGCGACTCTCCTTTTGTCTGGAACTCGACATTAGTTATTCAAAAACCTGAAATAACCTGGTCCAACTCTGATCCAAAATCCTAAATATTCGACGGTCCATTAAATAGCAGTAAAGGACCGATACCGGTGCTGAACTACTTACAAACTTAAAACTAAATCATCGTCTACAAAAATTGGTTAAAGAGTTTGCTGCTAATGCGCGTCGTCGCAAACAGCGCTTCAGCCTGCTGGGAAGGCTAAGACTAAGAGTTATCCTCCTAAAAACGGCAGGGAGACAATGCCAAACAGTGGCGTTACCGTTACTGAGATCCGGGTAATGATACTCTTTTCTGATCACCTGTCAACTGAAAATGAAGGGCTTAGGATCGGTTCCAACGTTTCATGCGATGGACATATAAATGCGTTTCAATTGTCACTCAGGCTACATTCCAAGGGGCCGAAAAAGTTGGGCTGACGTAAGCTTTAGTCTTTAAGTTCAATCACCAGATTCACAGTCAAAGTTTCACGATTCGGCACTTCCTGAGTTCCGAGATTTAGCGTTGGCTTTCCTCGCGTCTGACGATCTTTCGTGATTCGCCAGATTGTTTCCCCTGCGTCGCTTCGAAGAAATTGACTCACGTAAGTCTGATCGTAAACCTCACCACTTTTCAACGCCCACTTCTTGCCGAGTGTGGCCGCATCTTCCGCTGAGAACCCTTTGAATTCGACTGTGCCCATGCGATATTGCGGTCCTTCGTTGACCGCGATCTTGAAGGTCACGTTCGTTGCCGCGTCGTCAAACTCAGGCATGGGTTTCATGAGCGTCTGAATGTGGCCACTCTTTCCGTAAGCCTTCTGCACCTCTTTCAAACCCGTATCGAACTTCTTTCCATTGGCGACTTCACCTGCTTTCATTCCCAACGCATCATCAAGCTCCTTCGACGATAACACCTGGTTCCCGGACCATTCAGCCTTCGCCCACGAATAACGCGCACCCTCATTGACCGGTATCGTTAAGTCAACTCCTTCACAGCCGGGTTTCGTCTCGGGCTTTGCGATCGGCGCTCCGAAGGTTGCACGCAGGTGGCCCAACTCTCTGTAGATTGGATAGAGACTGTATTTCGGAAACGTCTTCGCCGATTGGCGAGAATACTCAGGGTCAACAGCACTACGCGTCGCTTCGATCAGTTTTTCTTCGGGTACGGTTTGCGCGCCGGGAAAGTGCAGCGTACAAATCTTCATCGGAGCGCCTTCGACCCGAAACAAGTGTTCGTGTTCGGTGGGGTTGTATTCCACTTGTCCCGGCAGCTTGCGTTCAGTAAGCAGGTTCTGAAGCGCTTTCTTGATAGCTTCATTGGTGTTGCCGATGTCGGGCGCCGAACCGTTGAAAGAGGGAACTTCGCGTTTGATTGCGGCGGCCAATTCCTCGTCAGAAAACCAAATGAAGTTATCAAAGACGACTGGTGACGATTGACCTTTGACTTCCTCGAGCTGAAACGTGATCGTCACGTTGCCGCCCGCGTTCCGGGTGCGATATCCAACCTTTTTAAATAGACCGCTGCTCAACAAACGCTGAGCTGCTTCGTCAGTTGCGTCAACCGAAAAACGCTCACCAACTTTCAGACCACTGGTGGCAATTACTGTTTCAGCGGTCAAGGCTTGTAGACCTTCCATCTCGATTTTGGCGATCTTTTGCCCGGCCTGGGCAAAGATCGTCATAGCTGCGAGAACGACCACACAGATCGTTGAAAGAATTCTCATTCTGAATCTTTTACCGCAGAGACGCAGAGGACGCAAAGGTTACGCAGAGTTGAAATACTTAGGTTTACATGATCCAGTGCTTCTTGTAGACTAACTTGCCAGATCGATTCCTCAACTAGCAGGAGAAATTAACGATGCTTTCCCCCCGCAATGCCCAGATCATTGCCTTAGTTTTAACGTTTACATTCTTCTTCGGACTCCCAAATAGCAGGCTCAGTGCTCAAACAAAACCCCAGGCTAAAGCTACTGAGGCCGCGAAGCAAAAACCTGACTATTCACAAGAAGCAGTAGTCGTCGAACAATTGAGCACTGCCTATCGCTTTGAGAGCGACGGCACCGGAAAACGCGAAGCGACACTGCGCGTGAAAGTCCAAAGTGAGGCCGGTGTCGAACGCTTCGGACAACTGGTCTTTGGCTACAGTTCCGCCAATGAAAAACTCGACATGGATTACGTGCGCGTGCGCAAAGCCGATGGCACTGTCGTGAATGCCGCTGTTTCCGATATTCAGGATCTAACCGCGCCCGTTGCTCGCGAGGCCCCAGTTTATACAGACCTCAGACAGAAGCATATAACTGTTCCCGGCCTGCGCCCCGGCGACGTGCTCGAGTATCACATGATCTGGAATATTCAGACGCCGCTGGCCCAGAACCAATTCTGGCTCGAACACTATTTTGTGACGAAGACCGTGATCGTGCTCGACGATCAATTGACAGTGAATATACCGGCCGCGAGTAAAGTGAAGTTGAAGACTGAACCCGGCTTCGAACCGACTATCAAAGAAGACAATGATCGGCGCATCTATGTCTGGAAACACTCAAACCTGAAACCGGAAAGCGAAGAAGAGGAGAAAGACAAAGAACAAGCGGACGAAGAAGAAGCGCCAGGCGAAGAGGCTGAAGACTTCCATCCGCATGTGCAGTTAACTACTTTTCAAAGCTGGGAAGAAGTGGGCCAATGGTATGCGGGCCTGCAAAAAGATCGCATCATCCCCGACGAGAAAATCAAAGTCAAAGCGGAGGAAGTAATACGCGGGCTGCAGACCGAAAAGGATAAGGTCAGGGCGCTCTATGATTACGTGGCCAAGAACTTCCGCTACGTGAGTCTTTCGCTGGGCCAGGGTCGATATCAGCCACATCCGGCCGCCGACATCATGGTCAATCAGTATGGCGACTGCAAAGACAAACACACATTGCTTGCCGCGATGCTGGCCGCCACTGGCATGCGTGCGTATCCAGTGCTGATGAACTCGTCACGAAAGCTTGATGCCGACATTCCTTCACCGGGCCAGTTTGATCACGTCATCAGCGCCATTCCTCTGGGCAACGAAACGCTTTGGGCAGACACAACTGCGGAAGTGGCGCCGGCAGGATTGTTGTCACCTGCTTTGCGGAACAAGAAAGCGTTGATGATTCCGACGGCTGGTCCAGCGCACCTGGAAACCACGCCGGCCGAGCCTCCGTTTTTGTCAACCGAGCTCGTCTCGATCGAGGGCGCCGTTGACGATCTCGGCAAGGTCACTGCGCACACTCGTATGGTCCTGCGCGGTGACTCCGAGATGTACATGCGCATGATGTTTCGCCGCACACCCAGAGCCAACTGGAAAGCCCTCGGCCCTGTGCTCAGCATCGCGGGCGGTCTTCGCGGTGACGTTACCGATATCAAGACAACGGATCTCGCCGATCTCGAGAAGCCATTTGAGGTTGAGTTCAACGTTTCGCGAAATGATTTTCTCGACTGGTCGACCAAGAAGCTCAAGGTCGAGCTTCCTTTTCCACCGTTGACTTTGGCGACTCTTGCCAGCCGCAAGGCCAATAGCACGAAGCCGATCGAGCTCGGTCCACCGATAGAAGTTAACTATCGCTTGAAACTCACCTTGCCGAGCAAGTACCAGGCGCGATTGCCTGTGCCTTTGAAAGTGACGCGCGATTATGGTGAGTATTCGGCCGACTACAAGCTCGAGGGACAAACACTCACCGGAGTGCGATCGCTCCGTCTGCGACAACGCGAGCTGCCTGCCGAGCGTTTGCAGGATTATCGCGCGTTCGCGGCAGCCACTAAATCTGATTCAGCGCAGACACTGTCTTTGGAAACGGAAGTGGCCGGCGCTCCGGCAATTCCCGATTCGGTTAAAACCGATGATCTGTTGCAGGCGGCAGAAGCAGCAGCCAAAAACGGAAACTACGCGATGGCGGAACAACTGTTCAAACGCGTGCTTGAAAAGGAGCCCAAACATAAAACCGTCAGACGACAGTTGGGTTACGCGCTTTCAGCACAACGCAAGTTTCCTGAAGCCATCGAAGTCTTGCGCGAACAGATCAAGATCGATCCGTTTGAAGACTATGCCTACAATCTGCTCGGTCGCGTCTACTGGCAACAACAAGACTACACTCATTCCGAAGAAGCGTTCCGCAAACAGATCGAAATAACTCCATTGGACCAGTACGCGCACTCCAGTCTCGGGCAGATGCTGGTCGAGGCAAGAAAATACAAAGACGCGATTCCGGAGCTCGAGCGAGCCATATCGCTCAACTCGGAAGATGAGTCACTGCAAGTGAGTCTGGGTCGCGCTTATCTGAACCTGGGAGAAACTCAGAAGGCAATCGCGGCTTTTGAAGAAGCGATCAAGCAGGATCGCAGTCCACTGACTCTGAACAACGTCGCTTACTTCCTTTCGCAGAAAGGCGCGCAGCTTGATAAGGCGCAGCAGTATGCGGAATCGGCGGTATTGTCAGTTGCGAACGAGCTGCGCAATGTCGAGGCGGCTAACCTCACGATCGAGGATCTCGGTAACGTCTCGTCACTGGCTGCTTACTGGGACACGCTCGGTTGGGTCTATTTCCAAAAAGGTGATTTGGACGCAGCCGAGCGATACATCAAGGCTGCCTGGAGCATTCAACACGACGGTGACCAGGGCTATCACATGGGAATGATTGCGGAGAAGCGAGGCAAGAAAGACGAGGCGATTCGTCTCTACGCGCAAAGCACCGCCGCGCTCCGCGTCGCGCCGGAAGCTCGCGAGAGTTTGTCGAGGCTGGTGCCGGCCAATTCAGTTGAGAAACTGTTGGATGTCGCGAAGACTGAGTTGCGCGATTCCAACATTGTCAACCTGGGTCAGCTCATGCCGGCTCTGAAAGCTCCGGCTGAGGCGGAGTTCTACGTAGTCTTCGCTCCCGATTCAATGCGGGCGGCGCAAGTGGTCGACGTTAAATTCATCAAAGGCGCGGAGAGTCTCAAGCCGCTCGCGGCGCAACTGAAGACAATCAAGTCTCAACTCGTCTTTCCCGACAACTCACCGACGAAGATCGTTCGCCGCGGCGCCCTGCTGTGCCTGCCCAAGCCCGGCGGTTGCAGCTTCACGATGATTGGAGTTGATCTGATAACGTCAATTGATTAATTCGCCCGAATCACAGGCAATCGGGATGACCGCAGCTACAGTTCTTCTCATGCCCACCTGCCGCGTTCCGGCAGTGTAAGCTGCAATACTCATCGTCGGCGGGTCGCGCACATTTGCACGGTGCGTGAGCGCATGTTTCGGTGGACTGTATATCATTCATTTCTCGTCTCCTTGTAACTGATTGCGTCCGTTTGTGGTCCATCCGTCGAGTTCACGCGCCTTATATCACTCAACAGAACGGGATTCAACAAGCGAGAAGATCAACCCGACCAATGCAGCTATCCAACCCGCTAGTGCGAGATAAATAAAGTAGCGAGGAATCACGAGCAGGCGCGGGAAGTTGATTGCGTTGGAAAGTTGGAATGTGCACACCGTGTACATGCCGAACGGGAAGACCATGCCCCAGTATTGTGGGTCGTATTTCAAGGGGAACCGTTTGTAAACATGACGCCAGAATCCAAGTGCTAACAGCAACGGAATCCACCACGTGGCGGCGGTCCAAAAGAAGAGAGTGAATCCTTTCAGGAACGGAACCACTTCATTAAGCAGCGGCCATCCGGGAGCGGCAATAATCAGCCGCGCACCAGCCAGCGTCGTGATCGCGACCGCGCCCATGTTGATCCAGTAAGGCGGCGTGAGTGATGCCATGGTTACGTTTACAAATGTGAAGCGATAAAAGATCAACGTGATGAGTGGCAAATAGAGCATGCAGCCGAGCAGAAACATGCACAACGTGAAGAAAAGAATTGTCTCACGGTAGTCGACCACGCGGCTGACCAGTAAAGTTCCGAGCACGGAGATCGATTGCGTAGCAACCACTGCAAGCAGCCAGCCACCATTCAAGCCAGCCTCTATCGAGGGTTTGTTTTCACGCACGGTCACAGCGGTGAAGAACGTGTACATGATCACGACCCACAAAACTATTCCCGCAAACCAGAGCACCAGCGCCGGAAGAAATCGATCAACGACAATCAGCAGTGCGCTTCCCAGTACGCAGGTGCCGGCGACGACTGTAAAGAATCCCGGACCTCTGACGTGATCCACGATGTCAGCTTTAACTCGTGAGAAGAAAAACAGGAGCCGGAAAAGTAACAACGAGCCCAGCCCAACGTAAGCGATCACATTGATGACAAGTAAGACGAACGAAATCGTCCTCATTCCCAGCAGAAAACAAGCGACGGAAATTATTCCCGTGGCCATTACGAGAGCGAAGTATCCGGGAAACAGATCTGCGGCTGCGCGGGAAAGAGGATTTGGCCGGGTGTCATTCATCTGATTCTTCATCACATCGTTTGCAATCGAGCTCGAGACCGATGTGTGAGGCGCGACCTTCTTCACTCAGAACCCATGGGCGAGTGCTCAGTGGCGGATCGTGTCGTACGTGCTGTCGATGCCCGCACGCCAGAATGGCGCGCCAGTGGTGCTCGTCGTCCTGATCGAAACCTGTGATCTTTTGCTTCATTGATCGTCGCGAACATAGCCTGAGCTGGTCTTCCGGCGCGAGGTAGGCCGCCACCACTTGATGATTGAGAGAGTAATGAGAAAGCAAACTCCGGATGCGATAACAAGGGGCAGCAACACGGAATAATGTCGAGCTAAGGCGGCATCAACAGTCGCGGCAAGGACCCAAAGCTGTGCGATATTGATCATGACGAGCATGATCAAACGAGCCTGCCAAAGTGCTGTCGAACCCGTTTTCATCTCAGCCTCCGCCGCTCGAGTTTCTGCCGGTGGCCCAAACTTGTCCGTCACGCGCTTCCACCTCGATCACGTCTAAGGCGCGCGGTGGTGGACCATAAAGAACAGCGCCGGTTGCAGCGTCAAATGCACCTTCGTGACAAGGACATTCCAATCGTTGCTGGTCACGTGAGTAGTAAACAGGGCAGCTCAGGTGTGTACACTTTTGTCCGTAAGCGTGATAAGCGCCATCTGCGGTGCGAACAAGGATCGCGGAGTCTCGCTCTGTGGGATAACTAAAGTTCAAACTGCTATTTGGCGTGAGCGTCTCAGCGCCGTCGATGTGAGCAGTAGGTAGCGACACTGACTCACGTGCATCAAGCGCGGCCTTCGCAGCGAATCCGGCAGCGCCAACGAAGAGCGCTGCTGATGTCAGTCCCAGGAAATTGCAGAACTCCCGGCGCGTGACCTGAGCTTCCTCATCGCGCTCGTAGGGAAACTCAGCCTGGAATGGCGCCGTCGCGGCGCGGACATCAGTTTCGTCTGACAGATTCTTAGTCATAATAACCTTCTTCTCTGCGGCCCTCTGCGTATCTCTGCGGTCTCTGCGTTTAAATACCCGTTTACGCAGAGAACGCAGAGATACGCAGAGGGCCGCAGAGAAAACCGTTAGAATTCATTGCTCTTGTCCGAGTGTTCAACCTGAGTATCGATCCACGACTCCGTCGTTTCAGTTTCTGCCCGCGTTAACATGCCCTCGAAAACGCCGCAGCCATCGACCTTCACTGCTTCCGTGTCTGCCGGCAACATCAAATAAACTTTCGTTTCAACTTTCTGATTACCAAACACGTGCACATTTACCGGCTTGGTCCGGCGCAACGGCACGATCTGTTCATACTTCCCAAACGAGATGGCGCCAGTCGGACAAACGCTCGCACACATTGGCTTCAAGCCCTCAGATGAACGGTCGTAACACATGTCGCACTTCATCTGAAGATGAATCTCGGTGTTGTACTTAGGCACTCCGAACGGGCACGCGTTGACGCAATTTCTGCAATCGAGACAGCGGGGCTTTAACGCTGACATCACTACGCCATCATCTGAAACCTTGATCGCATCCGCCGGGCAAACCAACGCACACGTCGGCTCCTTGCAGTGCATGCATAGAGTCGGCATTGTCGCCGTTGTCTCGGCGCGATCGATGTAGTCAACGAAGATCATCGAATAGCCTTTATGCGTGGCACACTCGCGACACGCCGCGACACAGGCCCTGCAGCCGATGCAACGTTGCGGATCGATGAACATCGTCTCTTCCACTGGTTAACCCCTTTTCACCTCGCTGGCTGATGTACCTTTGCGCTGACGACCGAGAATCGGCAACTGTCGCGAATGAATCTTTTCAATTCGCGCCGCACACGCCTTGTACTCAGGAATTTTCGAAGTCGGATCAAGCGCGGGATTCGTCAGTTGATTTACGGCCAATTGTTCACCCCAGTGATACGGAATGAAAATCGTATCGGGCCGAATCGTTTTCACCACTAACACGGGAAACACGCCTTCACCGCGTCGCGAAACCACGCGCACGCGCTCGCCATCGTTGATCTTCAGTTTCGCCGCCGTTTCCGGATGAACTTCGACATAAGGCTCCGGACATTGCTCCACCAGAAAACCAATGCGCCGCGTCTGGTTACCGGAAAGATACTGATAGACCACACGTCCACTGGTCAGTATCAGCGGAAATTCTTCGTCGGGAGTTTCCTGCGGCGGGTTGTATTCAATCGCATGAAACTTCGCCTTACCGTCAGGATGATAGAAGCGCTCCTCAAATAATCGCGGTGTGCCCGGATGATCTTCGCTGGGACAGGGCCAGAAGATGCCATTGTTCTTTTCGATCTTCTCCCAAGTTATGCCGTAATAATCGGCCTTGCCGCCGCGCGACGCGATGCGTAGCTCTTCGAAGATTTCACGCGGTGAAGCAAAGTTGAAATACTTACCACGGCCCATGCGACGCGCGATCTCCTGCACGATCCACCAATCAGCGCGAGCCTCACCCGGTGGCGAGTTGGCTTTGTTGATCTTTACGAATCTTCCTTCGCTGTTACAGGTGACGCCTTCGTCTTCACTCCAGGCTGATCCGGGTAAGACCAC
>Ga0105247_10000828_pt1 | contig 23542 bp, 20 predicted proteins | sample KBSS24metaG_FD_81519 | JGI IMG/M metagenome (GOLD analysis project Ga0105247, IMG submission 81519) | Switchgrass rhizosphere microbial communities from Kellogg Biological Station, Michigan, USA - KBS S2-4 metaG | ecosystem: Host-associated > Plants > Roots > Rhizosphere > Soil | place...
CACGCCGAGGACGCCGAGCACGCGCCGCGCGCGGCTCCTCGGGGGGCGCGGGCGGACGGTCGAGCGCGGGGTGGTGGTCGCGGAGCACATCGTCAGAACGACTCCCCGATGCCGAACGCGATGGCGAGCGGGACGCCCAAGATGGTCGGCTGGAGCCCCTCGGAGTGATCGGCGTTGTACGCCGCGGTCTCGTTGGGCTGGCCGAGCACCTGGAGCGGCTGGACGCGGTAGCCGACGTCGAGGCGGATCGGGCCGACCGGCGTGTCGTACCGCGCGCCCGCGCCGCACGACAGGTGCGGGTGATCGAAGCGGAACCTCCCGGGCTCGGGGGACACGTCGCTCATGTCGCAGAACACCGCGGCGGTGAACGGCCCCGAGACGGTGAAGCGGACCTCGGTCGACTGCTCCCACAAGGTGAATCCGCCGACCGTCACCGCGCAGCGCGTGGGGTCGAAGCGCGGGTCGCCGGGCGAGCAGCCGGTGGCGAGCTGCCTCCCGAAGGCCGCCGGGTTCAAGAAGGGGACGACCGCGTGAGGGCCGATCCCGCGGAACGGGAAGCCGCGGTTCGACGACGGGCCGCCGGAGAAGAAGCCGCGGAAGTACATCGTCTGGAAGTCGCGCGTGCGCTCGGCGCGGTTCGCCTCCGAGAGCGGGACGTTGATGTTGCCGTCCTTCACCTGGCCGCCGTAGTTGCTCGGGAGGAGGAAGCCGACAATGCCGCGCGCGGCGAACGTCACGCGCCGCCCGAGCGGGACGTAGCCGCGCACCTCGGGCTGGACGCGGACGTCGTCGGCCGTCCCGCCGAGGACGTACCCGGCGAGCTGGAGATCGTTGCCGAGGTAGAAGCCGCTCCGCGGGTGGATCTTGTCGTTCCGGAAATCGAGGTTCGTGATGAGCTGAGGGCTGGAGATCACCACGCGCTGGAGCGCCGGATCGAGCTCGCCCTTGTAGGTGAACGGCGACTCGACCTGGAAGTTGTATTGGACGGTCGCGAACAGGTGGCGGAAGAACGAGCGATCGACGCCCACCGACGCGCGCGCCTCGACGTAGCCGAGCACCGGCGCGCTCTCGTCGAGGCGGGGCGGGAGGAACGGGTTGACGTTGAGCTCCGGGCGGACGAAGCCGTTCGTTCGCGCCTCGAGGACTCCGGGCTGCCGGAGCTGCACGCGGAGCTTCTCCTCCGGGAGGAGGCGGTTCGGCGCCTTGATGTTGTCGATCCGGAGCGGGTAGAGGACGACGCCCGGGCGGAGGTCGACCGTGAAGTCGCGGAGGCCGCCGAAGAAGTTGTGGCTCTCCCATCCGCCGAGCGCGTGGACGTCGGTCTTCGAGAGGTCGAACTCGAAGCCGCCGCCCAGGGTGATCGACCGCAGGCGCGCCGGCTCGACCTTCACGTGGAGCGGGACGACGCGGTCCTCTGGCGGCGGCTCCGGGAGATCGGGCCGGATGTCGACGCTGCTGAAGACCTCGAGATCGAGGAGCGCCTGCTGCGCGGCGTCGATCTCCGCGGTCGAGTACGCCGCCCCTTTGCGGATGGCGATCGAGCGGCGCACGACGTCCTCGGGGAGCTCGCCGAGCCCCTCGATCGTGACGTCGCCGAACGTGGCCGGCTCGCCGGGCGCGACCGTGAACGAGACGTCGGCGGTGTGGTGGACGACGTCGACGGCGGCGTCGCGCCGCACCTTCGCGTACGCGTACCCGCGATCGGTGAGCGCGCGGCGCACCTGGTCCTCGGTCTTCTCGAAGCTCTCCTCGTCGAACGGCTCCTCGGGGCGGAGGGCGGCCGCGGCGGATCGGCGGACGGCGTCCACGATCGGCGGCGGCAGCCCCTCGGTCCCCGGGAACGACACGGTGCTCACGAGCACCGGCGGCCCCTCGTCGACGACGATCTCGACCCGCACGTGCTTCGAGTCGACCTCGTAGACGCGCCCGGCCCGCGCGTGCGCGTCGTAGTAGCCGCGCGCCCGATAGAACCGCTCGACGCGCGCGAGGTCGCGCTGCAAGACGAAGCGGTCGAAGAGCGAGTAGTCGTAGACGACGCCGCGGAAGAGCATGAGGAACTTCGGGCTCTCCTCGGTCGCGAGCTTGTCCGTCACGTCGCTCGCGTCGACCTGCTTCGCGCCGCGAAGGTCGACGGAGTTCACGGCCTGCCGCCCGTTGGGGATGCTCGCGCACCCTGTGCCGGCGGCCGACCACGCGAGGAGCGCGAGCGTCGCCGCGCGCGCGACGAGCACGCGCCGCGCGACGAGGACGATGGCAGCGGGAGGTCGGGGTCGCGGGGGATGCATGACGAGCGGCGCGGAGGGGGCCTTAGCAACGATAGGACCAGGACGAAAACCACGCGCGGACGCCTGATTTTTCGCCGCGCGCGACCCTGCGGGGTATGCCTCGTGGCAGAATGACTCACTCTCGCTCCGCGCCCGTCGCACGCTCGTTGCAAGGGGTGCGTCGCGCATGAGCGATCGCGCGCTCTCCTCGTCGTCTTGCTCGTCGTGGGCGATCGTCGCGCTCCGCGCGCCGCCGGTCCTCGCGGCCGCCGCGATCGCGATCGCGGCGTGCGGCGGCTCCACGGTGCGGCGGCCGCGGATGGTGCAGCAGCCCGCGAGCGCGCTCTTCGAGGTGCCGTATCCGCCGCCGCCGGCGCGCGTCGAGGTCGTGCCGAGCGCGCCGCGCCCGGACGCGGTCTGGATCGACGGGGAGTGGATGTGGCGAGGGCGCAGGTGGGGGTGGCAAAAAGGTCGGTGGGTCGTGCCGCCGGCGAACGCGGCGTTCGCGCCGTGGACCTCGGTGCGCAACGCCGACGGCACGCTCTTCATGGCGCAAGGGTCGTGGCGCGACGCGAAGGGGGCGGAGGTCCTGGCGCCGCGGTCGCTCGCCGTCGGTCGCTCCTCCCCCGGCGCGGTCGTCGGGCCGGAGGGGGAGGTCGAGGAGGTCGGCGCGAGCACCGGGAGGGCCGGCGTCGCGCCGAGGAAGCGGGAAGCTCCCGCGCCGAGCGCGTCGCCGCTCACGGAGCCGTCGCTCGAGCCGAAGGACGCGGGCCCGCGCGCGCCATGAGGGACGTGGTCGCGGTCCTCGGGATGGTGATCGGCTTCGCGGCGCTCGTCACCGCGCACGTCACGATCGCCCTAGGCCTCGCGCGGCGCGCTCCGCGGAGTCGAGCGCTCGCCGCGTTTTTCGTCGCGCCGCTCGCCCCCTACTGGGCGCTCCGGGAGCGCATGCGGGCGCGCGCCGTGATCTGGATCGCCTCCGCGATCGTGTACGTCGTCGCTCGCGCGATGGGGCGCTGAGCCCCGGCGCGAGCCGAAACGTTCGGCGTAGACGCGCGAGAGCTCCGCGCCGAAGAAGACGAGCAGGCTGAGCACGTAGATCCACGTGAGCATCGCGAGCACCGCGCCGACGGCGCCGTACGCGCCGTACCCGCCGAGGTGCGCGAGGTAGTAGGCGAGCAGGCGCTTCAGCGCCGAGAAGAGGACCGTCGTGAAGACGGCCGCGGGGAGGACGTCGCGCCACGGGATCGGGCACGCCGGCACGACCCGGAAGATCGCCGCGAAGACGACCGAGAGGAACGCCGCGGAGACGCCGAGCTCGACGAGCTGCCACGCCCAGGGGATCGACACGACGCGCGCTGCGGACGTGCTGATCGCGCCGATCGCCGTGCTCGTCGCGAGCGACCCGAGGACGAGGACGGCCGCGCCGAGGACGAGCCCGAACGACGTCGCCTTCCCCTTCACCGCCACCTTCACCGCCTCGACGACGCCTTCGGTCTTCGGCTCGGGGCAGCGCCAGATCACGTTGAGGGCGGTGTCGAGCTCGCCGAACACGCCGCTCGCGCCGAAGATGAGCGTGACGACGCCGATGACCGCGCCGACGCCGCGCGCGGTCTTCTGCTCCTGCATGTTCTTTAGCGTCTGATCGAGGAGCGCGCGGATCTCGGGCCCGCTCGCGTCGAAGGCGGCGAGGACGCGCCCGCGCGCCTCCGGCCCCTCGCCCAGGAGGAAGCCGACCCCGGTGACCGCGAGCAAGAGGAGCGGAAACACCGAGAAGATCGCGTAGTACGAGAGCGAAGCGCCGAGGCGGTAGCACTTGTCGTCGAGCCACCGGTTCCCCGCCTCCTTGACCAGATCGAACGCCTCCTCGAGCCTCATACACGGATCGATGCACCGGGCGCCGTCTCGGCCGCGCGCGCCGTCGCGATCGGGGGGGCGAATTGGGCCGAGGCCGGTCCGGCGCGGCGCGCCGTCGCCGCCCCGCGGCCCGCTCGCGAAGGCGCCGCGACGCCGGGCGACCCTCGCGGAGATCGCTCGCCGCTCAGGCGCCGGCCGCCAAGAACGCCACGGTGTGCGCGCGGCGTGACGAAGACGCACCTGCGGGCGTTCGCTGCGGCCCCCGCGCGATCCGCGGCCGGCGCCGCGCGACGCTCAGAGCCCGGAGGGCAGGCCGAGCGTAAGGAAGGTCACGGTCCGCGGCGCGTCGTAGGTCGAGACGCGCGCGCCGCGCGGCGCGCCGCCGGCCATGTCGACCCCCTCCTCGGCGCTCCACGTAGGGGCCGTGCCCGGCTCGAGCGAGGACGTGCCGCTCTGCCACGCGCCGATGATGAACGTGTGCCCGGCGACGCGCCGTTCGAGCCGATCGGCCAGAGCGGCGGCGAAGTCGCGCCCGGCCTGCGTGCCGAACGCGCTGCAGCAGCGGAGCCAGACCAGGGCGCCGGGGGCGAGCGCGTCGCGGAGCCGATCGAGCGACGGCGCGAGCGCGCTCCCCCGCGCGAGCGCGGCGCGATCGAGGCGATGGAGCGGCGCGGCGCCGTTCGCCCGACCCATTTGCATGAACCCCCACCCGCCGTGGCCCCAGGCCTGCAGCTCGGCGATCGGCTCGCCGCGGCGCTCCGCGCGATCGACGGCCCACGCGATCGCCTCGCTCCACGCCGTCGCGCCGAACGCGCCGGCCGCGCGCCCGACCCCGCGGTGCAGGAGCCCGCCGGCGCGCCAGTACCGGGTGAGCCCGCCCGTGCCGCGCGCGGTGCCGTCCGGGGCGCGCTCGATCCGCGGCACCGCGATCGGTCCGGTGTCGGTTTCGTCGTAGACCACGAGTCGCAGCGTCATGGCGGTCACCCCTTCGAAGGGCCGAGCCCGGCGACCCGAAGGGCGCGGGCGGCCGGGAAAATGGCTGGCGGCGAAGAACGTCAGGGAGCTCTCACGAGCCCGGGCGGCGCCCGGATGAAATGTGAGGAGACCCTCACAAAAGGAGTTGAAAAAATGTGAGGGAGGGCTCACAAACCAGGGCGCCTGCGGGTGGGGACCCGCGCGGCCGGACGGAGGGTGCTGTCATATTCGAAAATTTCTTCGCGTTCCTCGGGCCGATGTCGTCGGCGCTGGTCCTCGTCGCCGGCGTCCTCTGCGTCGCCATCCTCCCGATGTCCCACGCGTGCCCGCTGCGCCAGCTCCCGAAGCCCTGAGCGATCGCGCGCCGCGCGAGCCGAAAGCGCGCCGCCGGCCTTCGGATCGGGGGATGATCGGCGGATGGCGACGCGCCTCCGTCCTCGCCCCGTGCGCCGCGCGGGCCACCTCGCCGTCCCCGCGCTCCTCCGGATCGCGCGGATCCTCTCGATCCTCGCCGGGATCGCGGCGCCCGGCGTCGCGCGCGCGGGCGACGAGCCGTGGTTCGGCAAGGACAAGGCGCTCCACGCGTCCATCTCCGCGGCGATCGCCGGGGGGACGTACGGCGTGAGCGCGCCGTTCTTCGACGCCCGGCACCCGCCGCTCCTCCTCGGCGCGGGGGTGTCGCTGTCGATCGGCGCGCTGAAGGAGCTCCACGACCTCGCAGGATACGGCGATCCGTCGTGGAAGGATTTCACCTGGGACGTCATCGGGACGGCCGGCGGGCTGGCGCTCGCGTGGACGATCGACCTCCTCGTGCGCGGCGTATCGCCACGCCACCCCTTGTTTTTGGCTCCGGCGACGCCATCCGGCGGTGCTCCGGAGGCGTCCTCGCGGGGGTCGTTCGCGCTCGCCCCGGGCCACCTCCGTGGGGGCGGCGGCCCGGTCATGACGTGGCGCTGGGAGCTCTGAACCGACTTTTCCGCAGTCGGGGAGAAACAGCGTATCCTTCACGCCGGGCTTGCCCCCGCCGATGCGCCCTGTCCCGAACGAGTCGAAAATCCCCGCCGGCACGCTGCTCGTCGGCAAGTACCGGGTGACGCGCGAGATCGGCCGCGGCGGCATGGCGGCCGTCTACGAGGCGGAGCACATGTCGCTCCGCAAGAAGGTCGCGGTGAAGGTGCTCGCGTCGGAGCTGAGCGCGAGCACGATCGTCATCGAGCGCTTCTTCCGCGAGGCGCGCGCCGCGGCGAGCGTGAAGAGCCCGTACATCGTCGACGTGTACGACTCGGGCCGGCTCGAGGACGGGCGGCCGTTCATCTGCATGGAGATGCTCGAGGGCGAGTCGCTCTACGATCGCATGGCGCGGATCCGCCTCATCGATCCCGAGACCACGGTGCGCGTGATCTCGCAGTGTTCGAAGGGGCTCGCCAAGGCGCACGCGCTCGGGATCGTGCACCGCGATCTGAAGCCGGAGAACATCTTCCTCACGCTGTCCGAGGACGGCGAGGAGACGTCGAAGCTCCTCGATTTCGGGCTCGCGAAGTTCTACGCGCCGGTCGCCGCGGACGAGAAGACCGCGCGCCTCACGCGCGAGGGCGCGGTCTTCGGGACGCCGGCGTACATGAGCCCGGAGCAGGTGAAGGGGCAGGGCTCGGTCGATCACCGCGCCGACCTCTGGGCGCTCGGGTGCATGGCGTTCGAGTGCCTGATCGGGCGGCCCGTGTGGAACACCGACCAAGGCGTGGCCATGACGTTCGCGGCGATCGCGACCGCCGCGATCCCGACGCCGTCGACGTTCCGGCCCGATTTGCCCGAGTCGTTCGACCTCTGGTTCAAGAAGGCGCTCGAGCGGGACCCGGACCTCCGCTTCCAGACCGCGAAGGAGCTCGCCGAGGCGCTCCAGGAGGCGTTCGGCAAGCCGTCGTCGTCGCTCGTGGACGCGTCGGAGCGCCGTCGCTACGCGCCGCCGAACAGCACGTCGGACCTCGACGCGCCGACCGAGATCGATCCGCCGATCCTGCGCGTCGCGACCCCGGCGATCGCGATGGCGCCGCTCGACGCGAGCGGCCCGTCCGCGCCGATCGACCTGCCGTCGCCGAGCATGCGCCGCCCCCCCGACACGTGGGAGCCGCGGCAGGACCTCGCCGCCGCGCTCGAGGGGCCCGATCCGGCGGCGCCGTCGCGCCCCGTCGCGCTCAGCGTCGCGGACGCGCCGCCCACCGCGCGGAACTCGCACGTGACCGCGTCGTCGTCGGTCCCGCTCCCGCCATCCCCGGCGCGGTGGGTCCTCACGTCGCTCGGCCTCGTCGTCGCGTCGCTGGCGGCGTTCGTCGTCTGGTCGAACGTCCTCAGCCCGCAGATCCTCACGCCGATCGTCCAGTCGACCGCGACCACCGCCTCGAGCGGCGGCCCCGCCGAGGCGAGCGAGCCGCAGCTCCCGCCGATCGAGGAGCCGAAGTGGGCGGTCGCGATCGGCGAAGGGCAGCGGCTCTTCACCGCCGGCGACGTCGCCGGCGCGCTCCGCAAGTTCAAGGACTCGCAGGACATGGGCGGCGGCGTCCTCGCGAAGGTGTACGCCGAGCAGGTGAAGGTCGCCGGCGCGGCGAGCGGCGCGTGCAAAGCCGTCGCGTTCTCCCACCCGCGCGTCGGGCTCAACGGCGCGGTCGGGCGCCCCGCGGTCGCCTCGGTCGCGAAGGGGGCCGTCGTCGTGTGGACCGACGACCACGAGCAGACGAGCCACGATCACGCGTGGTCGGTCGTCCTCGACGAGGTCGGCAAGCCGACGTCGAAGGCGCGCGATCTCACCCCCGAGGCGGACGAGGTCGTCCGCCCGTCGCTCGTCACGGTCGGCGATCGCGCCGCGCTCCTCTATTGGGACAAGTCGGGGCGCGAGGCCGGCGTGCACGTCCGGTGGATCGACGCGGACGGGCGGATCGGCGGCGCGAGCACGCTGGTCGGCGCGCCGCGCTCGGGGGCGTTCTGGCCGACGATGGATCGCTCGCCCGAAGGCTTCTGGGTCGCGTGGCAGGACGACCGCGATCGGGAGGGGGACGACCTCTTCCTGCGCAAGCTCTCGGCCGATCTCCAGCCGGTCGGCGGCGAGATCCGCGCGACCGACTACGGGTCGATCAACGGGCGGAGCGCGTACGTCCGCGTCCCGTCGATCAGCGTCGCGAGCAACTCGCTCCTGGTCGCGTACCGGCTCGATCGCGAGCAGCAGCACCTGATCATGCGGATGAAGATCGACCTCAGCTCGCCCGACCTCGCGCGGGGGATCGAGGATCACGTGAACCTGTCGCCGCCGCCGAAGGCGAGCAGCCCCGGCGTCGATCGCGAGCTCGGCGACGTGGTCCTCGTCAACGAGGACAAGCTCCCTGCCGACGGCCCGGCCATCGCCTGCGGCGCCGAGGGGTGCTTCATCGCGTGGCACGGCGATCGCGGCGGCGCGTACGCCGCGATGATCGATGCGGTGAAGGGGAAGGTCCTCTGGCGAAAGCGCTTCGCCGACAAGGGGGCGCACCCGTCGCTCGCGGTCGGACAGGACGGCGCGGTCGCCGCGGCGTACTTCGAGGGCGGCCGCGTGAAGATGGCGCAGCTCACGCGCGACGGCGTGAGCGGGGCCAGCGTGATCGCCCGCGTGATCGGCGATCAGCCGCGCCCGTGGCTCGCCGGCGGCCGCGCGAAGGGGGAGTGGCTCCTCGCCTGGCAGGACATGGAGAGCGCCCACACCGAGGCGTACGTCGCGAGGGCCGTCTGCAGGAACTGATCGACCGGCGTCGCGCCCTGGTCGAGGCGCTCACCGCGTCGGCGGCGGTCACGATCGCCGTCACCGTCGCGTCGGCGTTCGTCCCCGACAAGTACGTCGCGACCGCCGTCGGCTTCGTCTTCCTCGGCGCGACGTGGTGGCTCGTGTGGCGGCGCGACGACGCCGCGGTCGCTCATCACGGCCTCGCGTTCGCCGGGCTCGTCCTCCCGGGGAGCGTCGACCTGCGCGCCGTGTCGCTCGCCGCGGCGCGCGCGCTCGCGTGGGCGCTCGCCCTCGCGGTGATCGTCTTCGTCCCGTTCTACGCCGGCTGGCGGATCTGGTGGAGGCCCGCGGGCGCGTTCGCGCTCGTCATGACGCCGGCCCAGGTCGCGAACGAGGCGTTCGGCCAGCTCGTCCTCATCGCGCTGCCCGAGGAGGCGTTCTACCGCGGCTACCTCCAGACGCGGCTCGACGACGCGCTCGCCGGCCGCGTCCGCGTCCTCGGCGCCGAGCTCGGCCCGGGGCTCCTCCTCGCGAGCGCGATCTTCGCGCTCGGCCACGTCGCGACCATCCGCGATCCGTCGCGCCTCGCGGTGTTCTTCCCGGCGCTCGCGTTCGGCTGGCTCCGCTGCCGCACCGGCGGCGTCGGGGCGGGCGTCGCGTTTCATGCACTATGCAATCTCTTCTCCGAGACGCTGGGCCGCGGCTACCACGTGTACTAGCTAGGGCGTGATGCCTCGCGCCGCGCTCTTCGACATGGATCGCACGCTCGTCCGCCGCGAGACCGCGAGCCTCTACATCAAGTACCAGCGCGCCCTCGGCGAGGCGACGTGGAGGGACGCCGCGCGCGTCTTCTACTGGGTCACGCAGTACACGCTCGGCGTCGTCGACGCCCCGGGCGTGGCGCGGAAGGCGATGCGGTCGTTCGCCGGGATGCCCGAGGCGGTGCTCGCCTCGCGCTGCGAGGACCTGTTCCGCAAGTACGTCGAGGTCCACGTGGCCGACAAGGGGCGCGAGGCGGTCCTCCGCCACCGCGCGCAGGGCGACGTCGTGGCGATCGTCACGGGCGCGTCGTCGTACATGGCGCGCCCGGTCGCGCGCCGTCTCGGGATCGATCACCTCGTCACGAGCGAGCTCGAGGTGGACGCTGGGGGGCGCTTCACCGGCCGCGTGATCGATCCGCTCTGCTACGGCGAGGGGAAGATCGAGCGGACCGCGAGGCTCGCCGCCGAGCTCGGCTTCCGCCTCGAAGAGTCGGTGTTCTACAGCGACTCGTACACCGACCTGCCGCTCCTCGAGGCGGTCGCCGAGCCGATCGCGGTGAACCCCGATCCCCGCCTCCGGCGACTCGCGCGGAGGCGGGGCTGGCGGATCGAGGCGTGGTGATCGCGCCGCTCGGCGCGGAGCTCACCTCTTCGCGTCGGTCTTCGGCGCGGGCGCCGCGGCCTTCGCGGAGGCCTTCGCGTCGATCGCCGCGGCCGTCTTCGGCGCCGCCGCGTCCTTCGGGACCGGGAACCCGCGCTTGCGCATGAGCGCGGCGATGCCCGGGTCCTTCCCGCGGAACGCGCGGTAGGCGTCGGCCGGATCGATCGTGTTCCCGACGCTGAGCACCTTGTCGTGGAGGCGCTTCGCCACGGCCTTGTCGTACGGCCCGCTCCCCTCGAGGAACGCGTCGAACGCGTCGGCCGACAGCGTGTCCGACCACAGGTAGCTGTAATAGCCGGCCGAGTACGAGTCGCCCGCGAACACGTGCATGAACTGCGGCGTGCGGTGGCGCATGACGAGCTCCGACGGCATCCCGAGCGACGCGAGCGTCTCCTTCTCGAACGCGCGCGGGTCGATCGGCCGGTCGCCGGCGAGGTGGAGCTTCATGTCGATGAGCGCGCTCGACAGGTACTCGACGGTGCTAAACCCCTGGTTGAACTTCTCGCTCTTCGCGAGCTTCTGCACGAGCTCCTTCGGGATCGGCTTGCCGGTCTTGTCGTGGAGCGCGTAGTGGTCGAGCACCTCGGGCGTCGACACCCACCGCTCGAGGAGCTGCGACGGGAACTCGACGTAGTCGCGCGCCACGTCGGTGCCGGCGAGCGACGGGTAGGTGACGTTCGAGTTGAGGCCGTGGAGCGCGTGGCCGAACTCGTGGAACAGCGTGCGCGCGTCGTCCCAGCTGATGAGGACCGGCTCGCCCGGCGCGGCCTTCAGGAAGTTCGCGTTGTTCGACACGATGACCGGGACGTCGCCGTCGATCCGCGACTGCGGGCGGTACGAGTTCATCCACGCGCCCGATCGCTTCCCCGGGCGCGCGTACGGATCGAAATACCAGAGGCCGACGTGCTTGCCGCCCTCGCCCGTGACGTGGAAGACGCGCACGTCGGGGTGGACCACCGGGATCGATCCGTCGGTGATCGGCGTGAACTGGAACCCGAAGAGCTGGCCGGCGACCCAGAACATCCCCTCGCGGAGCTTCTCGAGCTGCAGGTACGGCTTCACGTCGTTCTGGTCGAGGTCGTACTTCGCCTTGCGGACCTTCTCGGCGTAATACCGGTAATCCCACGGCGCGATCTTGATCGCGGGCGCGCCCTTCGCCTTCTCCTTGTCGGCGATCCGCTGCATGTCGGAGACCTCCTCGTGGACGCGCGCGACCGCCGGCTTCCACACCGCCTCCATGAGCGCCATCGCGCGCTCGGGGGTCTTCGCCATCGAGTTCTCGAGGCGCCAGTGGGCGTGCGTCGGGTAGCCGAGGAGCTTCGCGCGCTCGGCGCGGAGCTTCAGGATCTCGGCGATGTTCTGGTTGTTGTCGTGCGCGTCGCCGTTGTCGCCGCGCGCGGTGAACATGCGCCACACCTTCTCGCGCAGGTCGCGGCGCGTGGAGTAGGTGAGGAACGGGTCGACGCTCGACCGCGTGTTGACGACGGCCCACTGCCCCTTCTTGCCGCGCCCCTCGGCGGCGGCGGCCGCCGCGTCGCGGATCGACGGCGGGAGGCCGGCCAGGTCCGCCTCGCGCTCGAGGACCACGAGCTGCGATCCCTCTTCGGCGAGGATGTTCTGGCTGAACCCGGTGAAGAGCTTCGACAGCCGCTGGTTCAGCTCGAAGAGCCTCTTCTTCGACGCGTCGTCGAGCTTCGCGCCGGCGCGGACGAAGTCCGTGTAGTCGAGCCACACGAGCCGCTGCTGCTCGGGGGTGAGCGAAGCGTCCTTCGCCGCGTAGACCGCGGCGATCCGCTGAAAGAGCCGGCCGTTCTGGGTGATCGTGTCGTTCAGCGCGGAGAGCTTGGGCGCCATCTCGCGCTCGATCGCCTGCACCGCGTCGTCGTTCATCGTCGACGTGTAGACGCCGTACACCGCGGTCACGCGCTCCATCGCCTTGCCGGCCCGCTCGAGCGCGGCGATCGTGTTCTCGAACGTCGGCGCCGCCGGGTCGCTCGCGATCTTGTCGACGTCGGCGAGCTTCTGCGCCATCGCGGCCTCGAGCGCCGGCTTGACATCGGCGACCTGGAAGCGGCCGAACGGCGGCACCCCGCCGAGGGGCCCGGTCCACTCCGCGAGCAGCGGGCTCGGCGCCGCGGGCTTCGCGCCGGCGTCGGACGCGGCGACCGCGGGTGGAGGCTCGTGGACCGCCGGCGCCGGCGGGGCCGCGGGGGGCGGCGTCTCTCCGCCGCACGCGCCGAGGCCGACCGCGAGGCCGAACCAAGCTGCTCTCTTCATCTTCTGGACCGATTTCATCAGCACCTCCTGTCGCGCCGCGGGTCGACCTTCGGGGACCGAACGCGCGACGGACGTCACGCCGGGCGACTCTTCGGGAGAAACGTGACCGCGTGACGAAACGCCACACGGTGTGGCCGGCCTCCGGGGGCCGCCTCGATCGATGGGCGCAGAATACGCGCGTCGTGGCGCACGTGGTGGGTCGCGCGCGGCCGCGCCGTCGGTCCGCCGCTCGCCCGCGCCGCCTTTGGTCGCGAGGTCGCGCGCTGGCACCTTGCTTGCTGAAGGACCCTGGGTCATGGGTTCTTCTCCCCCTTCGGCTACGCGCCTCATCGCGGGTACGCCCGCGAGCTACGCCGATCAGGCGGCGAGCCGCGCGGCCACCGTCGCCGCGATCCTCGCGAGCGCGCGGGTGCGCCTCGTCGACGTCGCGCCCATCGACGAGGTGCACCGGCTCCTCCACGTCGTCGGCTCGACGTCGCGGGTCGGGATCGTGCTCGACCCGATGCACGATCTCTGGAGCGCCCACGCGCTCGCGCTCGCCGCGAGCGCCGCCGAGCGCGGAGGTGCGCGCGCGAGCTCCGGGCGCGCCGCCCGCGCGGCCGTGAAGCCGCTCCGCGAGCTCGACGACCGCGAGCTCGAGCTCGAGTCGGCGCTCGCCCTCGGGGACCTGCACATTTTGCGGAGCGCGGTCGGCCTCCGCTTCGGCCTCGCGCCGCCGGGCGACGCGTCACCCGATGAGCCGGTGCGCCCGTTCCGCCTGCACGTGATCGCGCGCGGCGTCGCCTCGCTCCTCCACGACGCCGCGTTCATGGGCCTCATCGCCGGTCCGGTGCACGATCACAGGCGCCGCGTCCACGACCGCCTCGGCGCCTCGCCGCCGAGCGATCCGCGGGCGCGCCTGCCGTTCGCCGCGCTCGATCCCGCTGCGCGCGCGCTCGCCCTGGCGAACGTGCGGATCGTCCTCGAGGCGCTCGTCCTCGTCTGCATCGACGCCGACCGCCTCTACGCCGGCGCGCCGGGCGACGCGGCGTCCGGCGATCGATCGCGGTAGATCGCGACCGGCTCGCGACGCGGCGTCCGGCGATCGATCGCGGTGGATCGCGGCCGGCTCGCGACGCGGCGTCCGGCGATCCGATCGCGGTGGATCGCGACCGGCTCGCGAGCTCGAAGGGTCTCGCGCCGGAGACACCCCGCCGCCGTCGCGATCCAGGGCAGTTTGGGCGATCGCGGCGCGGATCCGGCTATGTTCCGGCCGCCGTCGACGCAACGGCCGCTCGGTGCGCGCCTTCGCCGTCTCGGGTGGGAGGCCCTCCTCTTGCATCGCACAACGACGCCGGGACGTTCAGGTGCAGGTCGCTTCGCAGTCGACGCGCGCCTTGATGCACGGCACGCGGCACTGGTCCTTCTTGGCCTGGCACTTCGTGCAGAACTCGGTCTTTCCGTAGCACGCGTCCTCGCAGTCGCCGCACGAGCGGAAGCACGCCTCCTCCGACGCCCGGCACTGCTGGATGCACCGGAGCTGGCGCCCTCTCTCCGGCTTCGGCGAAGGGGCGCTCGCGCCGGTCAGGATCGGGAGCGCCGCGAGGGCGAGGAGGGCGGCGAGCGGCCGGCGAAGGGATCGGGGCATGAGCGATTGGACCGACGGTATCGCACTTGATTCACGGGGGCGCCGCACAATCCCGAGGAACGGGCGCGCGACGCGCGGCGCGAAAGAGCCCTTGTCGCGCCGCGTCGTCGGCGCCAACCTTCCCGGACCTTGATCCACGCGGCGATCACCACCACGGAGCGGCTCGTCCTCCGCCGATTCACGGGGGACGACGCGGTCTTCGTCCTCGAGCTCCTGAACGATCCGGATTTTCACCGCCACATCGGCGATCGCGGCGTCCGCACCGTCGACGCGGCGCGCGCGTACATCGCCGATCGGTTCGAGAAGAGCTACGAGCGCTTCGGGTTCGGGCTGTACCTCGTCGCGCTCCGGGGGGGCGACGCGGAGACGCCGATCGGGATGTGCGGGCTGGTCCGGCGCGACACGCTCCCCGACGTCGATCTCGGCTACGCGTTCCTGCCGGCGCATCGCTCGAAGGGGTACGCGGCGGAGGCGGCGCGCGCGACGGTGGCGCACGCGCGGGACGACGTCGGGTTGAAGCGGCTCCTCGCGATCGTCCTCCCGGAGAACCGCCCGTCGATCCGCGTCGCCGAGGCGTGCGGCCTCACGTTCGAGAAGAGCATCCGCCTCCCCGGGGAGGACGCCGACATCGCGCTCTTCTCCATGGACCTCTGATCGCGCGGCGCCCGCGCGCGGCCGCGTCGATCGTGCGCCGGCTCGGCGCGGGAGGTGGGCGCGATCGCGGCCGCGTGCTACGACGCTCGCCCATGCGACGAGCCCCCGCGAGCCCCTGGATACCGGCGCCGAGCCCGCGCGCCGTCGCGATCGCGGCGGCGGCCCTCGCGTCGATCGCCGCGGCGGCGTGCAGCTCGTCGTCCTCGGCGACGCCGGGCGCGCCCGACGCGTCGGCCGACTCCGCGGCGGACGCCGTGGCCGGAGGCGACGCGAAGGCCGACGACGCCGCCGCGAGCGACGCCTCGCCGGCCGACGCGGCCGCGGACGTCGACAAGTCGGCGACGTGCGCGTCGACGTTCGGATCCGGGCTCACCAACGCGTTCGGCCGCGTCGACGGGACGGTGGTCGCGGTCGTCCCGCCGAACGATCAAGCGTGCGCGCTGCCGAACCGGACGCACCTCGTCATCCAGGTGCAGATGAGCGGAGCGGTGTACCGCATGGTGGTCGACGTCCTCTCGAACCAGGGGAGCCCCGACGTCCTCATCGACGAGATCGACGCGCCGCTCGCCGCGGGCGACTGGGAAGACGGCTGGCACCCCGGCGTCGCGCTCGACTACGTGTCGACGCTCGCCGTGCACAGCGGCGCGTTCACCGCCATGCACCAGGCCGACCTCGTCGCGAAGATCACGTCCGAGATCGGCGTCGGCGACAGGATCTCCGTCTTCGGCACCAGCGACGGCGAGCCGAACAGCACCCACCTGATCCACCGGAACGCGACGAACGCCGACGGCGCGATCGTCGTCCACCCCGACACCGCGCCGCACTACATCCTTTTACGGTTCGACGAGCAGGCGTTTTAGCCGAGCGACGCCGCGGGCTCGCGCTCTCCGCACCTCGCGAGGCAGGCGCGCGCGGATTTGGCGTGGGGCTCGATGCACTCGGTGACGCACGCCTTGCACGTCTCCGCGTCGCCCTGCGCGCACGTCTGCTTGCAGCGCGGCGACGCCGCGCAGCTCCGCGTGTAGGGGGCGACCAGATCGAGGCAGTGGTTGACGCAGTTGGACGGGGTCGGCCTCCCGTCGCCGTCGCCGCGCGCGTCGCCGAGGACGCCGAGCGTCGCGACCGCCGCGACGGCGACCGCCGCGATCGCGTGACCGAGCCGCCCCCTCACGGCGCCTCCGACTCGGGCGTCGCGCCGTCCTCTTCGCCGGGCTGCGCGCCCGCCTCGCCCACCGACACGAGCGTCCCCTCTTCGTCGACCTGCGTGCTGAGCGCCACCTGGAGCCCGTCCTTCATGTAGATGCGGTTCTTGCCGGGGTCGATCGCGTCGTCGCCCCACCCGAGCGGGAGCCAGCCCACCTTGGCCATGTCGTCGTCGAAGCGATCGCGGACCTCGTCGGGGCTCGCGCTGCTGCGGTAGACGTGCGCGCCGAACGGCGCCGTCTCGAGCGCCGCGCCGAAGATCCTCCGCGACTGCACCGGGCGCGGGAGGCCGGCCGGGTCCGATCCGGGCGCGTCGCCCTGGTCCGGCGGGGCGAACGAGTCGAGGCGGAAGTGATCGTCGGTCCACGCGGTGAGCACCATCGAGCGGCCCGTCGGACCGGCCGACACGTACGCGTACCGCATCTTGCCGATCGATCCGAAGTCGTGCGTCTTCTGGAACGTGACCAGCGACTCCATCAGCGTCGGACCGGAGGTCTCGCTCCGCATGAAGCACATCACCGAGCCCTCTTGCGCGCGCTCGTCGCGGTACACGCTGAGGTCGAACGCGCCCCCCGCCTTCGACGCGACGTCGACCGGCGCGTTCGCCGCCAGGGCGCCCAGGTCGGCCCACGCCTGCCCCTGGCTCCCCGGGCCGGTGCGGCAGTACGTCTCGAACCGATCGAGCACGTCGTGCACGCTCTTGTCGGTCATCGCGGTCGCGAGGACCATGTGCTCGCCGTTCATCGTCAGCGGGGTCGGCTCCTTCAGGTACTCGGCGAGCGGCGCCATGTCGCGCCCGAGGTCGAGCGCGCCCTCGGAGATCCCGGCGTGCGCGCGGTGCACGCCGAAGGCGAGCAGCCCGGCGCCGAGCACCAGCGCGTACCCCGAGACGCGGAGCACGCCCGCGATATGCCGCCCCCACCCGTGCTTCGCCGTGGCGAACAGCGCGAGTCCCATCGTCGAATCGAGCATCGGGTCGTCTCCTCGAAAAGCAGCCGGCGGACCGGCGAAAGGCGTCGATCTCGAAATCGACGATATGGGGATATCGAACGTGCGCGCCGGAGCCGGCGCGCCGCGCCGAAATCAAAAAAATCAGAACGGGTTCCCGGAGCGCACGACGCCGACGGCGAACGACGCCATGCCCGCGAGCCCGGACGGCGCCTCGCGCTCGTTGCACATCACGGCGGCCTCGTAGCGGATCTGCCGCTCCCAGCCGCCGGTCGTCCCGCCCTTGCCGCGCGCCGTCCCGTCGGCGGTGGCGTGGGTGGTGTTGAAGCGCGTGGACATCGAGCTCTTCCCCGGCCCGACGTTCGACGCGTTGGTGGCGGTGCGGCCCTTGATCGATCCGTTCGCGCTGCCGTCGGCCGGCGGCGCCGCCCCGTTGCACGCGTGCGACGCGTAGGTGAAGGCCTGGGCGCGCGCGCGCAGGGAGACCTCCTGCTTCGTCTGGTAGATGCTGTGAAACCAGATCATGAAACCCAGGAACGTGCAGATGACCGGCAGCACCAGCGCCGCCTCGACCAGCGCCGCGCCGCGCTGGCGCGTCCGCCTCGACGTCCTCGTCTTACGATCGTGAGAAGCGCTCGGCATGGGATCCTCGAAGGAGGGCTCCGCCCGGGAGCCCGAGAAGGGCGACGCTCTTCGAATCAATGAATCGGCTTGTCCGCGCCGGTGAGGAAGTCGGTGACGCCGTTCAACTGATTACCGACGTCGGTGCGCGTCAGGATGGCGCCGATCGGCCCGTTCATCACGTCCTGGATCGACGAGGCGATCGCCGCGGAGCCCGGGATCTGCGACACCTTGCCGGCGATGAAGTTCGTGAGGCTCCCGGCGAGGAGCCCCTCGGCGGCGAGGCCGACGAGCTTGTTGCCGAACGACGGCGCGTGCACGCGCCGCAGGCGCGCCCGCCAGTTCATGGAGAACGACGCGTTCCGCTCGTCGTCGTCGTAGCAGTCCTGGTTCTTCCACGTCCCGCGGCAATTGAAGTAGTACTCGGCCTGCGAGTAGTAGACGCGCGTGTCCGGGGCGGTCTGCCCGCGCCCGCCGAAGCCCTTCGTCCCGGCCGCGCTCACCTTGGTCTCGGCCTTGCCGAGGTCCTTGTCCTTGGCGTCGATGACGAGCGCCCACATTTGCAAGTAGTCGCTCCCGTTGTAGACGACCGGCTTGCCGCCGCTCTTCTCGTCGTTCACGAGGTGGATCCCCTTCTTCGTCCACGGGTCGCCGTCGCAGCCGATGCCGAGCCACGTGTCCTCGGGCGGGCGGTGCATGACCCAGTACTCGGCGAGGCCGATGACGAAGTTGATCGCCTTGTTGAACGGCTTCGGGATGAAGCTCGAGACCGCGCCCTCCACCTCGTTGAACGTCCGCTCGCAGAGGAACGTGTTCTCGTGCTTCGTCACCGGCAGGCCGATCTTGCCGACGCCGTCGCTCTTCGACAGCCCCGGGATGAGCGACGGCGACAGGACGAACCCCTGGAATTTGTAGTCGCTCGCGATCTTGATCGACGCGACCTCGGCGATCAGCGGGAACCCCGTCTGGACCACGTCCTCGAGCGCGGTGAGCGCCTTGAACACCGGCTTCACCAGGCGGTCGTTCGTCTTCTCGACGATGTCCGTGAGATCGTGCCCGGTGTTGCACGCCACCTTCCCCATCGCGCCGCACGGCGGGCACGCGATGCCGATCGGGAACGCGAGCGGGAGGCAGGTGTCGCCGAACGGCCAGGGGAGCGACACCTGCACCCAGCCGCCGAGGAGGCCGATGCCGATGATGATGTTCGCGATGAGCGAGAGCGTGACGTAGATGCACGCGATCGCGAACATGATGAGGTTCAGCGCGGACGTGTAGTTCATGCCGCGCGCGTGGACCGTCGCCGCGGAGAACACCGCGTGATCCGACGCCTCGATCGCCCGATCGCGGACCATGATCGCGTCGCCGATGCCCATGATGAACCAGAGCGAGCCGGCGAGCGCGACCGCCATGAAGAGGCCGATGACCATGATCGCGCCGCGCCGGTCGGCGACGAGATCGCGCCTCCTTTGCGCCGCGACGGCGCCGCGCGCGCCGAACGAGATATGCCGTGAGGCCATCGAGCTTGTCGACATCGCGTCGCGTCTCCCCTGTCTCCTCCAAGGCGGTCCACGGCAGCCAGGTCCTCGATGGAGATCGAGCCCGTGAGCGGCGCGCCTCGGCGGACCGCCTGACTGGATGCGTCCGCCGTGGGTGCAACTGTGGTGCCGCGGGTGTACGAGTCGCGGGCTAGCGCACCTTTGCGCGAGCTGCGTCGCGATTTGCGCAGAGGTCGCCCGGCGCGTCCCGAGGCCGCGGCAGGCCGAAGAGGGGGCGGTTTGCGCAATCGCCGGCCGGCTCGATGAACAAGTTGCTCAGCATCGGCAGCTCAGTTCGCGCAATTGCGCAGCGGAGGCGCGGCACACGCGTCCGAGCGTCGCCCTGGCGGCGGCCCGCCGGATCCGGCGTCGCCGGCGCGGGGCGCGTCGCCGTGGACGCTCGATCTGCCTGCCGAGTACCCTGCTCGCTCCATGCGCTCTTCGGACCACTCGGATCACCCCATCTTGCCCCTTTCGCTCGTCGACCGCGTCGTCGACGCGGCGCTCGAGGAGGACCTCGCCGCCGGAGACGTCACCACGGAGGCGTGCATCGACGTCGAGACGCGCGCCGCGGCGCACGCGATGGCCAGGAAGGAGCTGGTCGTCTGCGGGGGCGCCGTCTTCGCGCGCGTGTTCGAGCGGATCGATCGCGCGCTCGAGATCGAGCTCCACCGCCGCGAAGGGACGATCGCCGGCCCGGGCGCCGCGCTCTGGACGGTGCGAGGGAGCGCGCGGTCGATCCTGATGGGCGAGCGCGTCGCGCTCAACTTCGTCCAGCGCATGAGCGGCGTCGCCACGATGACCCACACCTACGTGCGCGCGGTGCCGGTCGGCTGCGCCGCGAGGATCGCCGACACGCGCAAGACGACGCCGGGGCTCCGGCTGCTCGAGCGCTACGCCGTCCGCGTCGGCGGCGGGCGAAACCACCGCGACCACCTCGGCTCGGCGGTGCTCATCAAGGACAACCACGTCGCGGCGTGCGGCGGCGTGACGCAGGCCATCGAGCGGGCGCGGAGGAGCGCGCCGCACACCTGCAAGATCGAGTGCGAGGTGGACTCGCTCGAACAGCTCGACGAGGCGCTGGCCGCGGGCGCGGACATCGTCCTCCTCGACAACATGGCGGCCGGCGACGTGGCGGAGGGGGTGCGGCGCGCCGCGGGCAAGGCGTTCGTCGAAGCGTCGGGCGGGAGCACGCTCGAGCGCGTCACCGAGCTCGCGCGCGCCGGGGTCGACGCGATCAGCGTCGGCGCGCTGACGCACTCCGCGCCGTCCGCCGACATCGGGCTCGACTTCGACGACGACCGCTCGTCGAAGGAGGGGCGCGGCGATGCACCGGCCGTCCCGCTGCGCGCCTGATCTCGACGGCCTCGCGGCGCGGATCTCGGCGCGCGGGGTCGGCCTCGGGCACCCGCTGACGATCCTCGACGAGACGTCGTCGACCAACGACGTGGCGAAGCGGGAGGCGAAGAACGGCGCCCCGCACGGCGCGACCTTCGTCGCCGAGGCGCAGACGAGCGGCCGCGGGCGGCAGGGGCGCGCCTGGCTCGCGGCGCGCGGCGAGTCGATCCTCGTCTCGGTGGTGCTGCGCCTCGCGTGCGCGCCGTCGCGCCTGCCGCCGCTCTCGCTCGTCGCGGGGCTCGCGGCGCGCGACGCCGTGGCGCGGGCGATCGGCGCGGGCCCCGGCGGGGAGCCCGGGGCGCGCCCTCGCGCCGCGCTGAAATGGCCGAACGACGTGCTCCTCGACGGGCGCAAGGTGGCGGGCGTCCTCGTCGAGGCGCAGATCGCCGGTCAGGCGGTGGAGTCGCTCGTCGTCGGCGTCGGGATCAACGTCCACGCGCGGTCGTTCCCCGACGGAATCGCGGAGACCGCGACCAGCGTCGCGCTCCACGCCGTCGCGCCGCCCGATCGCGGCGCGATCCTGGTCGATCTGCTCGAGGGGCTCGATCGCGACCTCCCGATCGCGGCGGCGCGCGGCCTCGGCCTCGTGCACGCGCGGATCGCCGCCGCGGACGCGCTCCGCGGCGCGCGCGTCCGCGGCGAGCCGGGCGAGGGGACGGCGGAGGGCGTCGACGTCGAGGGGCGCCTCCTCGTCCGCGACGACGGCGGCGCGCTCTCGCGGTGGGTCTCCGGAGAGGTGCACCTCGCGCCGTCGCCTCCGCCGCACCCCCGACGAGGTCGATGACCCACGCGAGCGCGCGCGCACGTATCCTTTCTCCTCGGTGTGGCGGAATTCCCCGGCGCGTGAGCGCGGGTCCAGGACCGCCGTTCGGGCGCGGAAACGCGCGATTACCACGCGAAATTGCCGCGCCAAGGCGGAGCGACGCCGTGCTCGAGCGACGCTGGCGCCCCCCTTGCTCTCACGATCGGCGAACGGGCCATGCCGGCGCGTGGGAGAGAGGGGCGCGATGGGAGCCGCGGTGGACACCTCGAACGTCGTGGAGCCGTACTGCTATCTCGAGGGCTCGAGCCCGGAGCACGTGGCCGGCGCGTGTCGAGCGGCGGCCCTGAAATTTTTGAACGGCGTCGACCGCGGCTGGACCAAGCGAGACCTCGCCCGCTGGCTCGTCGGCCCGTACGCGCACGCCGCGTGGGCGCTCCCCGGGGTCGAGGAGGCCGGCCGGGCGCCGCGCCTGACCGCGGCGCTCTCACCGCAGCGCCTCGCGGACCTCCTGCACAGCGTACGCGATCACGTCGTGGAGGCGCTCGACAGGTCGCCCGACGGCGTCGTGACGCTCCCCGTGTGGGCGCTCAGCGCCGGCGCGGTGATGCGCTCTCGCCACGCGAACGGCGAGCGCGGGTGGATCCCGGTCGACTGGCCGCGTATGCGCCTCGAAGATCGAGTCATGTCGCTCGTCGCGGTCGACGCGCTGGTCCGCCCGCTCCACTACGAGACGCGCCTCAACGTGTGCCGCCGCTGCCGCGCCGTCTCCTTCAGTGAGCGCGATCGCGCGCTCGGCCTCTGCCCCGTCCACGCGCGCCTGGAACGGCACGAGTCGGGCGTCCAGCTCCTCGCGGCGTTCCCCGAGCCGGAGGGGCCCGGGTGGGACGGCGTCGAGCGCTCGCGGAGGGCGGTGTAACGCCTGGCGCCGGTTCGGGGATGGGCCGGCGCACGGACGGCGGCGCCGCGCGCCCCCTAGGACGGGCCGCATCCGCCGGGCGACGAGTCGAACCGCTCCGCGGAACCGATCGGGGAGCGATTTCACGCACTGAATCGCTCCGCGGAACCGATCGGGGAGCGATTTCACGTGCCGAACCGCTCCGCGGGACCGATCGGGGAGTGATTTTGCGCGCCGAACCGCTCCGCGGGACCGATCGGGGAGTGATTTTGCGCGCCGAACCGCTCCGCGGAACCGATCGGGGAGCTATTTCACGTGTCGAACTGCTCCGCGGAACCGATCGGGGAGTGATTTCACGTGTCGAACTGCTCCGCGGAACCGATCGGGGAGTGATTTTACGCGCCGAACCGCTCCGCGGGACCGATCGGGGAGTGATCTCACGCGCCGAACCGCTCCGCGGGACCGATCGGGGAGTGATCTCACGCGGCCCCCGCACACGACCTCCTCGACGGCTCTCCCGGCGTCAGCGCCGCGCCGTGAGCCGGGCGGCGCGACGCCCGCTCGACGACACCATTTGGCATCGCGTCGACGTCGCGCCGCTGCTTCCGCCCTCTTCGCGGTAAGAGCTTACAACAGCTCATGAAGTGGTTCGCCTCTGGGGCCGCTCAAGACATCCTCGGCGTCGCCACGGACATGGCGTAGCTCAAAGTAGTCCTTGGCGGTCGCCGATGGGTCGACCTTGAGCGATCCGTCGAGAACTTCGAATATACCCAAGATGGAATGGCGCACGGTCCGGGAGGGCGCTGCAATATCGAAATTACGCCCGAGGTCGTCGCGTCTAGGACGACCTTGCGAATCGCCTCAACGAAATCACGCGCCTTCATCGCGAAAATGCCTCCGGATACATGTCCTTATTAAGTTGAATGAGCTGTTGCAACGAACTGTTCTGCGTGTTCGTGTATTGTCGTAGGTTCACGATATCACGGGCAAGGAGTTGCCTTGGGGTGAGGCCAACTGCGCCGTGAAGGTTTGGGATCAGTCTGTGCTCTGCCGTAGGAAGCGCGATCGAAGGCCCAGTCGCCCGCTCGTACCCGGGTACGACTTGCTCCATAGCGTGCGCCTGACCTGCGTAGTGCAAAGCGAGATCATCGCCGACGACAGACCGTGCCTGAAGATTTTCGTAGGTTCCAACCTCGTACGCGGCGACGCCCTCTGCGGCGAGAGACCCCACCGCGGCCCCCCCGATCTTCGCGATGACGCCGAGGGAGGCCATCGCCGCGACCGACACGATCACCTGCCCGTCGGTGACGGCGTTGATCGCCGGAGCTCGCGCCGAGGTGACGGCGTTGGCCGTGTTC
>Ga0105247_10000829_pt1 | contig 23540 bp, 19 predicted proteins | sample KBSS24metaG_FD_81519 | JGI IMG/M metagenome (GOLD analysis project Ga0105247, IMG submission 81519) | Switchgrass rhizosphere microbial communities from Kellogg Biological Station, Michigan, USA - KBS S2-4 metaG | ecosystem: Host-associated > Plants > Roots > Rhizosphere > Soil | place...
AGCTCCCCCCACAAAGGTCGACGCCCTCCAACCCACACTCTGGGCCGCATGTGGGATAGCTGCTCAAAGTTCTTTCACATCGCAGAACTTCGGCAATGTGCGACTTTATATCTGCCGCTTTCAACGCATCGCAAGATCCAAACGAGGACGTTCCAATCCCACTTTATGCCAGACTTTTAGCATCAGCGAAGACACACCTATCCACTCCCGCTTGAGCGGGATCGGACTCGCTCACCTAGCGACCGTATCGCCTAACGAATCAAACTGAGAACCGTCAGAAGGATCGTGGTGGCAATGCTGTTGCTACTGCTTTGCGTTGTCGGCGGTGGCGGCGTAGCTGGCGCGCCCGCTGTTGGTATATCACCCGCCAGTGCTGAGACCGACAGAACGCCTGTAAGGATTAGCGCCAAAGCAAGTCTTTTCATTTTGAATTTCTCCTGTTGAAGAGTTGCCAGAACTCTGGCATCGGCAAATAAGACAATAAGGAACGATTCCTTGCAAGGTAACGGCTTAGCGAACTACTATCGCGCTCGCAGTCACTTTCCTCCCGTCCATTCGAAAGGTTTTGTGTCCAATGAGGACGACTCTGGCGAAGCTGGATTCCTCGCGCCTTCCGCTGAATGAAAGCGCCTGGCTGAGATGTCAGGCCGCCGTAGAACTTAAGGACAGAGGCGACTACGACCGGGCGCGAGAGGTCATGCGTCCCTTCTGGAAAAACTTTGGCGAGCGTCCTGAACTTGAAGGACTGAATCCTCCGATGGCTGCCGAAGTTCTACTTCACGTCGGTATTCTCACGCGATGGATTGGCAGCAAAAATCAAGTCAGTGATGCGCAAGACGTGGCGAAGGATTTAATAACCGAAAGCATCACGTTGTTTGAATCGTTGGGAGACCCCTTGCGTGTCGCGGCGGCGCGAGCTGAGCTGGGCTTTTGTTATTGGTGGGCGGGTGCGTTGGATGAAGCGCGAATTATGCTCACTGAGGCACTGCAAAAACTGACCATTGAGGGAAACACGCGAGCAAATGCGCTTATCTTTTTATCTATTGTCGAGTGGTCAGCCTCACGCTACAGCCATTCGCTAAAACTTCTCAACGATAACGCTGCTCTGTTCAAGAAAATTCCGAACCCCACTCTCAAAGGAGCATTCCATAATCAACGTGCTATGGCACTCCGCAAGTTGATTACGGCCGAGAATAGAGCCAACTACTTTCGCCGGATAATCAAGGAATACGAGCAAGCAGAACATTACTTCAAGCTGGCCCACAACATCATCTTTCGATCAGAGGTAAAGAACAACGTCGGGAATGTTCTGCGTCAGATGCACCGTTTCAAAGAAGCGCATCAATATTTGATTGAGGCCCGCCGACTAGCATCGCTCATTAAAGACAAAGCAGTCGTGGCCCAGATAGATGACACGCGAGCACAAGTCCTTATCGATCAGGGAAGGCTTGATGAAGCGGAAGCAGTAGCCCGGAGTGCAGCAAGGAGACTTAGAAAGAGCGGGCACCAGGTTCTATTAGCTGACAGACTGATCAATCACGCGGTCGCCTTGGCGAGGCTTGGACGAAAAGAACAAGCGCGATTCACTTTTCAGGAAGCTATTGAGGTAGCCCATGAAATTGGTGCGTTGAATAAAGCCGGACTTGCGGCCCTCACTTTGATTGAAGAAATTGACGATCTCACGCTCGGCGTGTTGGCTACGGCTTATTTGCAAGCGAGCGAATGGCTAACGAACTGTCAAAGCCAGCAACTACTACTGAGGTTCAAAGCAGCCGGAGCAAAGCTGGCAGCACGGATACAACATGGCCCAAGCAGCGAGGATACAGAAACCTCTCTTTTCAACGAACCGATTGACTTAGCGGATGAGGTCTTAAAGTTTGAGCGAAACCTAATCAGTGGAGCACTTGCCAAAGTTAATGGACGCGTGAGCTACGCTGCAAAGCTCTTGGGCATCGGTTATCAGGGACTTGCTTACATTATTGAGTCCCGACACCCCGAACTACTGAAGCAACGAACTCCAGTTTACCGTCGCCCGCGGAAACGGTAGCTCTGTGATCGTGGCTTTTCCAATGCGACGTCATCTTCGTAAAAGTCTATTGCGTTCCAATCTGCGGTGGCCCAAACTGTTGGTATGAGAGTGTCGATGCTGCAAGGCAATTGAACACCGCAACCTGAAATGTGATGTTTTAGCACTCGTCACTGCGAGGGATATGATCGGACGACGGCATTTTTGAGGTATTAACAATGGAGCGACGCACTGTTAACGCGAAGGGTTCCAACCGGCGCTACGTGCCTGTTCCATCGTCGCCGCCGTCAACCGTTATATTACTAGGGACCGGTGCAGTTGAGCATTCTTGGTCACCAGTTCGAAACGCATTACTCTCAATACATCCCCACGTACCAGTTGGAGAGGAAAACCTTGCATTTGCGGATATCGTCTACGATCTCAGGCACCGCGCGAACATTGCCCGTCGCTGGCGCGTTGGCCTACCGGGTATGTCCACCGGAATGAAGCGGGCGCTAGGGACTATGCTAGAGCGTTACCAGGATCTTACCGCCGCAATCGTTCGAGAACTTACTGCGGCTTCTGTCGCTGGGTCTCTGCATGTCAGGCCCTTCGTCTCTGAGTTAGGGCTGCGTTTGACTGAGTCCGATTACGTGGTTCTGACGACGAATTGGGATTTCGTCCTTGAGACAGAGTTTGTTGATCGGCCTGTGCTGCATATCCACGGTGACATAGGTGATAGTGAGGGCCTGTACTTGCCGGCGGAAATGGCTTGGGAGCCTTATCGCGAACTGAAGTGGCATGCAATTTATACGGGAACCGCACCACCTCGCCCCTGGCAACTGTGGCGCCGTCGGCTCGTTAGATATCCGGATCTGTGGAGCACTCTTTCCCAGGCGAATTGGATATTGAGTCGAGTCGATCGCATTATCGTTGGTGGCTTGAGTTTTTCTCCTCTAGATGCTGAACTCGGTGGGCTCATCAAGAGCGCCGTCGACGGCGGGCGTCGGCGCGTCCGTGAACTCATAGTAATTGATCCCGAATCACAACCTGTTGCTCAGCGAATTCAATACCATGCGCGCGGCGCAATCGAGCATATACGCTGTATGCCACCTGAAGCTGCAGCCAGCTTGTAGATGGCAGGACGCGGTTAATGGTCCATGGCATCCGCTTAGAACAAACTTCAATCTTCAACGCAGAACGCATGAGGACGGTTCTACGCTAAAAACATTTGACTGACAGTGCTTGCGGCGTTAAGCTACGCGCCTTCTTGAACTGCTCCTCGGCAGTTTCTGTACCTCTTTCCACTATTGGAGGTCCAATGAAATCCTTACGAGCTTGGCAAATTACATTCGTAATAGGTTCTCTCACACTGTTGATTGGTACAGTTTCAGTATGGGGAGTTGGATCAGTTGCCGCCGGCATCGGCTTATTTGGGGTTATAATTACGATTCTTAGTCAGTTGTTGAGCCATCCGAGACCAGGTGCGAATGCGCTTTCCACCGCCAAGGAAATGCTCAACGTCCCTCCGCTGCTGAAAGGCTCGACCATACTAGTTTGGCTAGCTACATTTGGCATTTTGTCGTATTGGGTCTTTGTTGGTTATCAAGCGTACAGAGATCGCCACAAGGTAAACCTAGATGGCGTAGTAGTAATTGCGGATGGCAAGCCAGCACACAATGCCACCGTAAGTATTAGCCTTAAAAATGGATACCTGCAAACAATAAGCGAGAATGGAAGATTTAGTTTCGCAAAAGTAGATCTGAGCGAACAAGAAACTGCGCAGCTAACAATTCATGCTCGTCTCGGGTCGCAAGAAGGCGAAGCTGAAGTCGATTTGTCGAGAGAAGTACCGAGAAGCATCGTTATCAAACTCTCACCAGGAGATCCACCGTTTCGTATAAGCTATTTTCTTCTTGAACATCTTGCAATCGATTTCTTTCTTCAAGGGAAAATGGACAAACAGTGGGAAGCACGACTGGCTGGGCAACCTTACATTGTACCGAACGCTGTATCCGCGGCGCTCTCTGGATTAGTCAAGGACTTCTCACGAAAAACGGGGCCAGAGACTTCCACATACGGTTTCTACCGAGTCCACAAAGGTGTCACGACGGACGGTGAACCAGTATCGGCAAGTGAGCACACGATCGACAGGTACTTTGTAGGCAGCAGTGATAGCACTGTTGTAGATGTTGAGGGTGCGATTCCAACATTGCTAAACTCTCTGATCACTGATCCTCAATGGAAAGTTTACTTGACTCGAACCCACCCTAAGCTGCCTCAGTCTTTGGTCTTCAGAAGGTTCGCAAATGAAAGCGATCTGTCCTCGCTCTCTAATGATGATCTCGCAAGGTTTTATGCTCAAATTACGAAGCAAGGTATGCCAGAGAATTTCGGTTATCTTGAGCTTTATATAGCAGATGCAGACGCGGAGGCATGTGGTGATTCGCCCGTGTCCGTTCAGGCTCAATTTGTGGGCCGAACCGTGAAGCTTAGAGTTGCAGTGGTCGAGAATATAACAAACCAGCCGATTAGAATCGGTAAATTCGCTTTCCGAGAAAATGCCGCTAGTACCATTTACACCGTCGCCGAGAATGGAGCTCGCCTTCGAAAGAACGAACTCCAACGGGAGGTTCTATTTCCGCTCGAAATATTAAAGCCGGGTGAAAAAATCGCTATACCTATTGAAATGCAGCTAGATTTTGATGCTGAAGAGCCTATGGACAGCGTCGTAGTTACTTCGAATCGTCACGACGTTTATGACATCCTACAAACAAAAGAACAATGGTATTTCGGTGGCGGTGACCGCGGCCGAAGGACCAAAGACGGCATCAAATTACCAACCGATGTTCTGACCGCAATGCTGAGTAGATCAACAGAGATCATCGCGTTGCAGAAAGTATATGTGTTCGGCCCTTCGGTAATGATCGAGAAGGTTGAAGTCGATGGAGTTGAATTTCCATTTAGACAATTCGATCCTGCGAGGATCGTTGTGCTGGACGATACCGACGTCGGTAGTTGCCCTTACCTCTACACAAAGTCAGCAGAACACCAGACGTGGCATAACGAAGGTGTGATTTTAAAAGGCAGAGTAGGCTTAACCAGAGAGTCCCTCGATGAAAAGGCGTTGCGCAGTTTTAATGGCGAACTTTTAATCAGGGAGCAGGATCCGGAAGACTCTTTCATAGATTCGATTTTCGTTAAAATAATCTATAGAGACGGAAAACAGATCGTAATTTACCCTAAGAACAGATTGTTGAACTCGGTCGACGGCAAGAGGATAAAAATGCGTCAAGGGGAAGAGTTATTCTTGTCCTTCGACATTCCAGACCCCGGCAATGTTGAAAAATATATTTTGGGTGCCGTTGGTTACTACGTACCGTATGAGTAGCTTGGTAGATGCCGGAGAATTTCTCGGTTGGAAGGCACTGTCGTTGCTAGACCTACTGAACCGTGACAGAACCATCGCAACCTCGTTAAGCTTTTGATGGATCAGTGATCTCTTGAGAACAAGTGAGTAACCAACAGCACATCACAAACCAATCGGCTGACAAAGATGGCCCCCCAAGCTTGATCAAAGCTGAAATTCGGCTATTAAGCGATGCATCGTCCTATTTAGTTGAATTTTCACCGGAGCTTACTGCAGGAGAACTTCTGAGCTGCATTCTTCAAGAGATTGGTCTTTCAAAGATTGCTCCTGAAGGTCAGCCCAAAGTTTGGCGACTCCAAACGAGGAACCAGCTACTCTCAGATGATGAAGTTGTCGCAGCTCTAGTTGATCCTTCTGAAACGTTGATTCTGTATTTGACACCCGAAATGCATGCGGGGTGAGCCTTGATAAAAATCACGAAACTAGATTCCGCGCCAGATGAACTAATATCAGTCGATGACACTCTGAAGATCGTTGATAACAATCGTACACGAATACGAACGTTGGCAGGGATCATGCTTACTGTTTGTGGACTGCTGTTGTCGACCTCGTTTGTCGTTTTGACGTTCATCCTAAAAAATTCCGATATCGGTATCTCAGGCTTCGTTCGAATCTTTTTATTTGCGACGTCTGGATTGCTTACTGGTTCAATCATTTCGATTGTTTTGTCAGCTCGTCTACCATCGCCGGCCGCATTACTTTCAAAGATCGAACTTTTAGACTTCTGGACACGAACCTACCGACGTGAATATCGATGGGTTACAGTTGCGGTGTATTTTCTCATTGCGGCTATAGTCCTTTTCATCGCCGCGCTTGGGGTCTTAGGCTCAAACGTCATCAACTGAAGAGTGTGCTCACAGGCGCAATCTGACATACATATCTAATGTTTGATTATTGCTTTCATAATGTTCTACTCGGAACATATCGTCCCGATAGACAAACCCTAACCATCGAGTCTGGCAACTCACTGGATGTTGAAAGAGCGACACTCGTTCACGAGCAAGTTCATGAGTTCTTGACCCTTCAATCAACTGTTGGTATGGCCGCTTTTGTCTGCGGGAATCGTAAAGAAGATCACGATCTTACGGTACTCCCGAACGCAAAAGGCGAACGAGCTAAGCTTGATATGCCGTACCTTCGGCATTTTCGATCCACAACCGCCTGGATACAGGAAGGAGCGGCTACGGCATGTGAAGCGATAACTTGGGCAGATATTACTAAAAGACATAAAGACGAGATCCTTCAACGGAAACCATCAGACTACCGTCTGGCGGCCAGCGAGTTCATTGAGTTCGTTGAGACGATCCACTCCGAGTTGGAGGGGGTAGAATCACACCTTAGGAGCTTTATCGAAACCGCTGTCATTCAAGCAACCGGACTTTTAATTATCAGTCCTCATGTTCCAGATAGCTTCTATAGTGCAGCTCTGAATAATGAAGACTCTATCTTTCCTATTCTCGAAGCAATACCGGAGCGCAGGCACGTTATATTTTCTCTATCACCCAGTCAGCTAATTAATACCCTTAAGCCAGCGATTGAAGATCTGCTACACCATGTGAACCATAGCTTGGATAATCTCGATCGAAGTCTTGAAGATAGATTCCCCGGTGAACATAACGCACCGTTCAGAGCGCGATCGGCAGGATTTTCCGATGACCCCGGTGTCAGAGCATCCCTCACTGTTTTCTTAGCTGATTGGATTCAGTTCAAGATGAAAGTCACTCACAAACTTTCACAATGTGCTGGACTAGAGCTTGGAGAGATTGTTCCTGATGTGATTAGAAGTTTGGGCGTCTCGGTGTCGTTCTCGCAACGAAATCCCCAAGCTTTATTCACGGATAATGGTCGCCGAGCGCACATCGTGCGACCGCAAAAATTTCATGAGGAGATGGGGAAGTTAGAAGAATTAGAAACTGTTTTGAGCAGCGACGGCGAGCACTTGATCCTACCGGAGCTGGTAGGCCCTTTTTTAAGGGATGCCGGTATGGTGCTGTTACATGCTTTTGATCGCTCCGGCAAACACATAACGGCACTCAATGCGGATTTCATGCCTAAACAATACTCAAAGGTTAGATCACTATATGCATTAGCCTTATACCGGCTCGTCAATACTGAACTCCATGCAAGTGCGAAATGTTTCGGCGTGGTGGTGCCATTCGGCGTAAATACTACAACACTTGCACAAAGTGTCTCGGGAATGCCTCTAGTAGAAGTCCCACATTTTGGCATTGATAGTGATTTCCTGGACTGTGAAAGTTTGGCCGGGGTATATGACGGGAAGGGATTGATACGTCAGACACTAAAGGACGGGCGAATTTCATGGCTGGTGATAAGTTATAGAGCAGAAGAATTTATCGAGCTTGAAAACGTTATGGACAGATGTTTCCTTTGGATTCTCGCTAATGGTGGAAATGCCCATTCTATTTGGACACACAATACAGGAGGCATATCGTGAACAAGCATGAGGCGAGTCGAGGAATTGACTTACTACTAAAAGATACTGGAGACAAAGAGAGAGAACTAAGACGTGTATTTGCCTCTTTGATACAGGAACTTGAGGTGACATCGTCCAACGCAGAGACATTTCCAGCAATGGACAGGAAGGTAGGTTTGGAGTGGGCAGGGGGTTATGCATTCCTTTGGGGAGACATAATTGACATAGGGAATATTGCTGATGCTCTTTTACAAAATGGCCCACCCCTTTCCCCGAATCAACTAGCTAAAGTTGTAGTTGCCCTCTTACAGTCGTGGCAGAAGCTACGTAAGGTGCGTGTCGAGATTGATGAGGATGAGTTTAAAGTGATGCTCGCCATCAAACGTGGGAACCACGATATTACTTCAATTGCACGCTTCACCGAGCTGGATGCTTCAAGAGTTAATGAAATCGTTAATAGCCTAAAAGGCCGTCAGTATAACGAGTCCTTAAATTTAGTGGAGGTGAGTAACAGCGGAGACATTTCTACGCAATTCTAGGCAGTCAAATACCAGGTGAAATGCGAAACTCTGACGAACACGAAATAACTTAAGATTCCGCACTCAATCTGGTTCCAACTCTGCGCCGAGGGATACCAACGGACTACATCAGAATCGGATTCGCATCCCCTGTCCTACCTCTCTTGAGATTTCTCGACCCACCGCAGCAATAACGGCGGCGGCTTGACGCAGTTTTGCGGCTTCCAGACCGGCACTGCGGATCTGTCCGGCTGCATCGACCTGACTACTGTAAATCTCCCTGTTGGCGCCGAGTTCTAAGCGATAGTTTTGGTCCACACCACCGCGCGCTTGTGCTGCGCCTCGCTGATATCCATCGATCGCTTGCCCCGCGCCCGCGTCCACTCCTGAAATCTGCGCTTGTGCCTGCTGGTCGATTGCGACTTTCATGTCGGATTCATATTGCTGACTGCTGGAAATTGATTGTGAGGTCGCCGTATTTTGAAGGTTGGTCACACCATCTCGATAAGTATCCGCAGTTTGATTTACGCCGCGATTGCGATTGCCGATTGCGACGTTGTGAAAACCGCCGCTCAGCACTGGGCGGAGAATTGGAATCTCTGGAGGAATCGCTTCCGCGAGATTTCGACCCCAGAGGTCGTTCTTTGCGGCGTGAGACTCGGCAGCTGCCATTGTCTTCTCCTTATCTGCGGCGGCGCCGAACGTGCCAACTTGCTGATCGCGAGAAATGTTTGTTTCGCGAATACTCCGAGACACTTCTGCGCCGACTTGTGTCTTCTGAAATCCGGCGGCTGCTTGAATGATCATTCGCTGCGTTGTCGCTGCTCCTAAAGTTGCAGCCGTCTGGCCAGTTAACGCCGCTTGGATCGCGGCCATCTGCGAAGCACGTTGTCCAGTTGCTCGCATGTTTCCGGCCTGCAATTGTCCGGCTGACCGAGTGACATCTGCCTGGTAGCCGGCATTGTACTGAGTAGTCTCTGCTTGTCGAGTGATTGAAGCAGCGGCTTCGGCACTGTACTTCTCAATGCCGGTTCCGACCATCGCTCCCATCCAGCTCGAGACGACGGTAGCAACTGACTCATAAACGCGGCCAGATAAGAAGTAAAGTGAGATGAATGGAGTACCGTAAAGACAAAGCGCGCCAAGACCCATCGCAAACGCAGCTAAGGCAATCGTGTACTGCGGTTGAGCCAGCGGATCTGTGATCGCGCGCATTGTTTCGTAGTTCCATATATATAAAGGACTGCTGTCGCCGACAGCCATGGCGACGTTTCCCCACATGTAGGCCACAATTCGGATGATCTTGGACACGGACGGCCATACTAGAGTTATGGCAATGACTCCGTAGAAAAACGGGTAAGTTGTTTTGCTGGCAATGTGTTTATCGACAATGCCGGCAAGCATGAAAGGCATGGCGAGCTTCAGCGCCATTGTCAGGGCGGCGCCGAGGAGCACTAAGATCAGATCTCCGAATTCGATTAGGGCGCGCTCGAAGTTAAGCCAGGTCATCATTGTGGAGAGGTTCCACTGTGAAACGTCGACCTTCTGATCGAAATTCTGAATCGTGCTGTCTGTATCAACGATGATTCCCAACACTGCTCCATTCCCAAGAGGCACCGGTTCGATCGCGGTCTCGCGGCCGTCGACCTTCACGGTAAACATGTTTTGCTGAAACTTTGCATATGAGTCGTTAAAGCTGTCGCGTTGCGCCACATAGAGTTCATGCAGAATGGATCTCTGTCGGGTCTCGTTACCGTTTGCGATTTCGTAGCCAATGGCGCTCATCGTATTGATAATCGCCAGGCTGGTTCCCGAGAGCATGAAGAATAGGGCTAGCCTGCCAAACCACCAGTAAAGACCCGAACCTTCGCCGTTGTCTTCGCGAATCACACGCAGCATCGCGAAGCCGGCCAGGCAATTACCTAATACCCAAGCTAGTAACTCGAACCAGCCGATGAGCTTCGAAACGATCTCGTTATCGAAGTACGGCAAGAGCCCGGCGGCACGTTGCGAGAGTGCCGAAATGTTATCGGACAACGATCGGACTGGAGACGGTGCTGGCGTAGGCGCTTGTGCCCGGACAACAACGGGCACAAGAAGCGCTGTCAGTAAAACAGCAAGCGGCAATGATCGCTTTAGATTCATGAGCAGACTCCAAACTTCTACTTCGGCTGTGAAGGCATGCCGCCATTTTCGATCTTCTGGAAGATGTCGTCCTTAACGATGTTCAGACTCTTCCAGGCTTCATCAGTCGCGCGTACTCTATTCGCAATCCTTACACGCTCTTCCATCGTGAGGTTATAGAGCTTCACTCTGTCTTCGATTTGCGTTGATAGATTCGTGATCTGCGTGTCCAGATCAGCAATCATCTTTTCGCACGAAGCGATCTCCATCTTCAGATCGGAAATGCAGCTAGCACACTGGTCTGATGATGGTTTCGCAAGCTCAGCATCAAGCTTGTCTTTCGCTTGCTTTAGTTGCTGCGCGGCGCCTGCCTGTCTGGCTTGCGCGGTTTGCAGATCGTGGTAAAGGCGCGCCAGAGTCGCATCAAACATTGCAATGCGATTCATTGTCGCAATCTTGTTCTGTGATGTTCGCCCGATCGAATTCCGCAAGTAGTCCTCGAAATCGCGCAAATCCGCCTCCGGATCGAAGATGCCGGTCATTAGGCGCGTCTTGATCGACTTGATCATATTGAGACGCGAGATCACCATCGTCTCCATCGCGCGTTTAAGCGCGAACACGTCGCGCACTGTTTGCCCGAGCTGGGCCATTGTGCGCGTTAGATTCGCATTGTGCAGCACGAGCTTCTCGGCCTCGCCTAATATCCCTTTCATCGTGCTGAGTTGCTGAGCGAGTTTATTGATTTGTTCGGAGTACTGTTTGACACGCTCCAGCCAACGATTGGCTTCTTCAATCTGTCGCTCGATTTGCAGCGAGTATTGAGCAGGATCGAAGACAGTCCACTGAGCGTGTACGGTTGACGGCAACATGAAGTCACCGATGAGCACACCGAGCAAAAGGCACCTGACGAGCTTCTTCATTTCCAATTCCTTTCTTGAGCTAACGGTCTGAAACTGTTATCGGAGTTAAGCCGCGGCTTGTAGCAACGACTCATCTATTTCACGTAAGCCGACCGCGGTTAAGCCGCGCGGATACCGCTGAGCCAGCCAACTATTCACCTGTATCTCTGACCATTCGGGGTGGTACGTGGAAACCAGACTTCGCGCATTCCTTTCGTCGGCGTTTGTTGTGAGGATCCATAGCATTAATGGACCAAGTTCATGCTGAACTATTTCGACTACCTGGTCCGGGCCAGTCCCGATGACCATGACGAATTGTGAAAACCTGCCGGGCGCGGTTTTGATATGGCCGATGGCGTCGGCACCGTTTGCGGAGAGCTTCGCGTGCCCCACGATCTTCGAGTAGTCACCTAGTTGTTTGCCGATAAAGAGAACGTTGCCGGTCTTTGAGAGCGAGGCCACGTCTTCAATATCTTCAAAGGCATGAGTGGCAAGTACTGTGATCGAGTTTTCTTTTGGTCCCTTACGGCCCGCATGCTGGAGCACTCTAAAGATGAATGGATACTCCTCTTTGATCTCCCACATTTCATCGAAAAGATTGGCTGTAGGCGCACGAGTGCCGTCTTCTCGACGACGACCAATACAGCGTGCGACATGCGCGGCAATGCGATACGCGAGCGATTGTTTGATGTCCTGAGGAAAGTCCTTCAATGAACCGAGTTCATAAACATCGAACGGCGATTTCTGTTCATAGTCGGGATGCGTTGGTGCGTCCAACCATGGATGTCCGATGTAATTGCTGAGAGCCAGGACAAGTGTTTCACGCCGCTCGCGGACCATCTCGGAATCAAAGGGATACGTTCGAAGTTGTGCGACAAAATGCGAGAGAGTTGGTTCAAACAACGGCCGCCCTGGTCCATTTTGAGAGACGATGTTCTCGTAAACTTGTGAGACAACCGCGCTAATAATGTCTTCTGCTGTTTTGTCGTCATCCTTTACGCGGGCCAGCATCTTCAGGTCGCCCACGACCAATGCCTTTTGTGTGTCGTCAGGCATTTCGCCGTCCTTCAGATCTGCGTAGGACCAGATGTTGATCGCGCGGACTTCATCAGGTCTAGGTCTGATGTAACGACCGCCAAGCACCGTCACAAGAGGCAACAACGTTTCGCCAATGTCGATCGCATTTACACTGGCGTCGCGTAGGCTTGCCAATATGTCACAAGCGAACTGAGCCATCAGGATAGATTTCCCACCTCGAGGGGCAGCGATGATCTGAATGAGAGGCGAAGGAATTCGATTCCGATCGAAGAGATCGATGCCAATCAAGCGACCGGCCACTGTCGACACAACGGTATGCGGATGATCAGCTCCCGCCCAGGAATCTTCGGTTGGCGTCAACGCTACTACTGAGTTTGAGATCTCAGTAAGCTCGCGTCCGGTTAGTTTTGGACTGAGCTCTCCAGCGATCGCAGTCGGATAGAGCGCACGGAGTGCTTCGGGTTCTTCACGGTCGGCATTGGCTCCCGGTATCTGTCGAATCGCAGCGATCACTCGTTCGCACTGTTCATCCAACGCATTCAACGACCGCTTCAACTCCGCGAGGTTTGTTGCATGGTCGCCGTACAAGATGACGTAGAAGCGAGTTGGCAGAAGCGATTCACGTGCGCCGGCAACTTCATCCCGCACGGCTCGCAGACTTCGAAGTGCCGCAGCTCCTTCAGGATTGTCGCGCTTTGTGAAGGTGCGTTTGACCTGCCTGATGCGTCGATCGAGGCGCTTAGTTTCTTTCCTTTGCTCCGGGAAGAGATACTCCGTAACGATCGTGTGTCTGCTGTTGAAGTCTCGTCGGCCTATTAACCCGCGTAGTGCATCCGCCGTTACAGATTCATTCGGCGGTGTAAACATCGACACGATGGCAACGGGGTATTGCCCGTGCATCAAGTAGTTCAAGTCACCTTCAATCGTCTCAGCACACAGATAAGAGCGCAGATCGCAGCCAGGTCGTTCAGGCAACATGGGAGCGGAAAGCGCATTCTGACAATGACCAAAGAAGACGGCTTCCCATAACTCCTGTCGACTGAAACGCCGAAGACTCAGAGGCGATGAGTTTTCGATTTGGCGACATATCGTATTTGCACGTTGGTACGCGCGCGCTTCGTCTTCCAACGTGTTTCTCACAACTGAATCGTCTGCTGTGCGTGAGTAGATGGTGAAGACGTTTCGGGCAGCATGCAGAGTCCCGTGCTTTCGCTTCTCGAGTAGTAGTGCGCCTTTGAAACCGGCGAGTGCGTCAATCGTGGAGTTGCCCCGCTGTTTTGGCGGCACTCGTACCCACATTGTTAGGACGCTTCTACGAAAGGGCTGGAGTTTGCCCGACGTACGAAGCCAGTCAAGATTTGAAGCTTGCAGCAAGCCGGCTAATACATGGTTTCCGGCACGCGCACGCGACGCGATTACGCTGTTGATTGCATGACCTGGATCGGGAGTGGTTGAATACCTGAACTGGACCAACGTGCCAGACGGCTTATCAAAGGCGAGCATTCTTGCCATATCGTCATAACGAATATCGACAAGTTGATCATCAGAAAACATGGAGCTGGACATACCGACTTCATACGCCACGGTCAAAGAACCGTCTTTATGTCGCAACGCATCCATGTAAAGTCCGACAATCGATGCATCTCGCCTTGTTCCTTGTGGTTGTCGCAAGCGTCGCGTCAGGCGACCGAATTCTTCTGCAACCGCTAATTCGTCGTAGCCCAAACGTCGTTCCATTGTTCTTCACAAGCCTCCTGCACGCTGTTGTTGTGTTGAAGTAGAAGCACACTGATTGTTACTGACGTTCGTGGTGGGGAACGTCCGTCATCGTGGTGGTCGGTAATCCATGGACGATCGAACCTGGATTTCCTGCTATTCGGAATAAACCGATATTGGCGATGGTGGGAAAACAGAGCCTTAAGCTGATGCTGAAGCCAATAAGGTTTTCGCCCGATCCGTATGTAGTTGAAGAAAGCGATTGCACCGGCAGTTGCCAGCAACCACGTCCACATCTGCAATGGGACATACAATAGAGTGATCCCGAAAGGCACAGGTGCGAGATAGCAAATGCACGAAATCAGCAAGACCGAGAACCAGTCGCTATCGGCAACACCAAAGCGCACCACAGGTAAGTAGATATTTGGTCTGATAGGGCGTGCTCGCATCTTCGGCTCCTCGCTCAAAGATCAGAATTGATTGTCTAGTGGCACACTCTCGCCCTGGCTGAAGGCGTAGACAGCGGCGCAAATGCCACCAAAGGCAAAGCACGCTGCGCCGGTAATGAATTTCCACGTTGAGAGTGACTCGCGCAGACCTGACGTGATGATTCCGACAGCGACGAAGATGATTCCAGCAATGATCATTCCCGCTGCGAGGAAGAAGGTCACAGAACGCAAACTGTTGCCGAGTTGCGCGCTGTCACCATTAAAAAACTGACCTGACGGTGTCTGTGCCGACACCGAGACGACACCAAGCACGATGCTGAGTATTACTGCGACAAGTCGGTGGCCGGCTTTCAAGCCAAAACCGATCGCTACAAGGCGACGTCCAATCCTCGCTGCACAGGAACTACTGAGAGCCGGCGCATTTATCGTTTGAATCAGATAGTTCATTTCTGACTTCTCCTTCCAACAGTCCAATTGAATTTCGCTTCCGCACCTTGCGTATTCGGAGGTGCGATTAGTTGATTTACGGCGGTGCTCTTGTCAATTCTTGTGCCACTCAGTTGGTCCATTGATTGCCAGCCACTCGTTCATGATCAAGAAATTGGTCCATGCACTGGTGTTACTGTTACTTGTTGGCATCAGCATCAACGCGCAACAAAGGACGGATTATTCAATCCAACAAAGAGCTCAGAGCCTCGAGCCTTACTTTGTTGACTCAGCCAGGCGCTACGGAATCGATCCACGAATTCTTCGCGTCTTGTGCCATCTCGAATCACGTTTTCAACTGAATGCAATCAGCCCGAAAGGCGCGCGTGGTCCAATGCAGTTCATGCCGGAAACTGCGGCTCGGTATGCACTCATAAATCCACACGATCCAAAGTCAGCGATTGATGCCGCGGCCCGATATTTCCGCGATTTATTGAGCAAATTTGACGGACGGATTGATCTAGCTTTTGCCGCCTATAACGCGGGTGAGGGCACAGTTGAGGCTTTCCGAAATGGCCGCGTCCTTCGGTTGTCGAACGGCAAAGTTATTAATGCTGGAAGGTCGATTACAGGTGGCATTCCTCCGTACCGGGAGACGCAGAATTATGTGCGCTTGGCGATCAACTTGCTTCGTGGCGGAGGGGTAGTAACCACAATGTCATTAGGTAGATCGGAGACCAACGCAGGTCTCGTTACAACTCGCGATTTCACGATCGACGTGACTCTTACTGAAGCTCATCCTAGCTCGCTTGTACGTGAGAGAGGGAAGTGGTTCTTCATCGAGGTTCAGTAGCACGATGTCGGGAAATACATACGTTTGCCCTGTTGCCTTTTACAACTTTCGTGATCACCACTTCTCGACTCACATCATTTTCTGAATGGCACGCTGCTTGTAAAGCAGTGCCGACAACGAACTCGGTGAGAAGAGAGAATAAATCCAGGGAGAGATTCTTATGAGCGCGGATGTAATGCAGTTGCCGTCGGTAACAGCAAGTGAGGACAGCACACGTGACATCGACGATCAACAACCATTTGGACCCGTGATCTGTTATCGAGATCCGGCTGACGTTCGCACTATACGTCGTCAAGCCCGAATCATCATTCTTTGCTTGCTGGTTACAACCATCGCGATTCTCGGTGTGGTCTACAAATCGATCCAACGGCCAGATCGAATTGTGGTGGACATGTCATCGGGTCGAACCGTGATGATTAATGATCGCGAGTTCGGCGCCACTGAAGCCGTTAGGCTTGAGAAAGACAAGCTTCAAATAGCGGATATGGACTACGTGGTAAAGGCGTTCCTCGAATATCTCTACCGCGTGGATCAACGAACGCGCTCCAAAGACATCGAAGCGGCGCTCAAATTGATGGTTCCCAGCCAAGCGAAGAAGTTTGCGCAGTATCTAACTGAGCAAAAAATCCTGCAAACCCAACGCGAACAACAGTGGAATGCGGCTTGGGCGCCTGAGTATCTGGAGCACGTTCCGGGTAAAGCACTGACGGTCAAAGTCTACGGTACTCAGGAAATTGATCTCGTCGTTAAGAATGAAAGTAAGCACATTACCAAGCACGTCCTACTAACGGTTGATCTCCTGCCCGACGCGCCCGAAGGCGGTACATTCCGTCTCGACAGAAATCTCCGCTCTGGTTTTCGCATTAACGCAATCGATTACAAGGATCTCAGCTCCACCGAGAGAGAGACTCCAGTTAACTCCACGCAAGAATAAGGAAAAACGCGATGAAAACCCTTCGTACTCTTTTACTGCTCCTATCGGTTTGCCCAGTTCTGTACGCACAGCAAGCCGCGACCGTGCCGAGTAGACAACCGCGTTGTCGCCCGAGCCCTCGTCGCATCGTCAAGACTTTGCCAGCCACCGTAAGCACCCCGCAACCTGCGCCTGATTTCTACGTCGGCGAGGCGAAGGTCGATGTAGTGAAGGATCAAACAGTGGTTCGGCTCGCGATGGCACAACACGGAAGCGTACTGATTGAAGTGCCAGCCAATGATGGTCCGCGTTATATCATTCCAGGTGATCCGGAAATGGCAACTGTTGACCAGAAAGCCCTTGAACGAAACAAGCGAGCAATCATTGTGCGGCCGGGCACTCTGTTCATTCCGCCGGCGCGCAACGCCAAAGCGCGCATTCCGGCTGCCACTGTTACTGCACAGATGCGGAGCGGTCTCGTTGTCACTTTTCTTTTTTATCCCGTAGAAGACCTCGCGCAAAACGTTCATCGCTGTGTCTTGAGTTATAACCGCGATGAAGTAGTCGCGCGCAGGCGCGCAGCCGGACTGCCAGTCAATCTCGATGTCGAGAGAAGGGAGGAAACGACTGCGCAGTCCGGCGCGCCAACTACTATTTCGGTCGAAAGCGCATCAGAAGGTGACAAGAAAACGCCGGTGACTTCACCGCCGCCGCTTTTACCTTCTGAGCCTCCCAAGCCGCCCAGGTCTAATGACGAGCCGAAGATCGTTAGACCCGCTTCTCAATTCGAGAACACAGATCGAAAGAAAGAATCGGAAACTCTCGCTTACATTCGCGACGCACTTCAGCAAGCAATAAAACAACCAGAGCAATTCAAGGAGTGGACGCGGCCTTCCCAGGGTCTAAAGCTGTCACAGGTGTCTGTGCCCGTAGTCGGACGTTCGTATTCTCTCGCGATAATCGCGATCAAAAACACGACGAACGATTCATTGAAATTAACGTCGGCAGGCCCGGACCTCGTAATTGAGATGGTAAACGACCAAGGTACTCCAGTGAACATTGAATCGCTTAAGTATGTCCATTTGGAAGCGAGCGATTCTACGCGCGTTATCCCACCCCAGGGTACAACCTACTACGCTGTTGCCTATAGCCCGCCCACGTTAGGATCGCATCAGCAAATCAGACTCTCAATTGCTCACTCGAACGCGGCTGATCAGCCCGCATCCATCATTCTGAATAAGAGCGGAAATTAGGAGCGAAGCCATGAAGGAAAACCGGAATAGCGGACCTGTGTCTATTCAACTTGTCGATGACTCACCAGATCGGAACGGGAACGGATTCTTTGATTCCAACAACCCGGAGTTTTCGCCGCCAAAAGATAACGCAACTCAGAAGAAGAAGCCTTGGAAACGCAAACTGTTTGGCTGGTGCTTCATACTCTTGATTATTGCAGCCGGTGTCTTCGTTCTCTACCTAATTCTGCGAGTCAAACGTGTGGACGTGAGAGTGCAGGCCGATTCTCAGCGATCGTCTCAAGGCGCAAAGACTCAACCAAGTCCGAACAATTCAGAAAATGGATTGAGCGCCGAGGCAATAAATATGGCACGAGGGGCGCTTGGTGCGGACCCGACTCCTACTCCGAATACAGCTTCGACCAACGCTTCTGCGACTGCTTCGCCATCACCAACATCAGGCACTCAGCGCCAATTGAGTTATACCGACAATTCGCCTGTCTACTCTGACTCGGTCGGTAATAATGCTAATGCAAATCAAACAAACAGTAGCGGGACACAGCAGAATAGTTCGACGTCTTCGAACCACGTCGAACAAACTCTCGCTAACCCAACACAGACTTTGTTTGTGGAAGATTTGCCTTTGAAGCAGTTATCGGCGCCGCAAACGACAAAAGCCAATTCAACTCCAGCGGCGAAAATACCGGAAGAAATCAAGACCTCGACGATAGCTCCCGCGGTGCTACCTGTGTTCGGCACCATGCTGCCGGTGCGCACTCGTGGCGTCATCTTTTCTGTAAGAAACAATTCCTACGCGCGGCTCGAGCTCGAGCGAGATTGTCAGGGCGACGGCTGGTCCTTATCAAAAGGAACGTTGTTCGTCGGTCGCGTTAGCGGAAGCGAGCAGGACCGAGCCTTCATCAACATACTGGGTTACATCAATCCCAAAACAAATCGTCTCGTAAAGATGTCAGGCGAGGTTATCGGCGGCGACGGTGGTGCGGGAATGCCAGGTAAACGCATCGTCGTTGATCGTCATCGGTTCAAACAAACGTTGAGCAAAGTCGCCGCAAGCGGTCTACAGGTGGCAGGCATGATGGCCGGCGCACTGTCAGGCCGCGGTACCGTAGTCGTCAATGGCGCCGGCTACCGTGTGCTTAATCCCATCACGGATGAAGCTGGACGGATTGTAAATGGCGGCGATGACAAACGCGCTTTTGTGAGAATCGAAGCCGGCCAGCCTGCGTATGTGATGGTTTCAGACCTACCGAACGAGATCCAGGGCGTAGATGCACCTGGCATCGAAGTACCAAACGTCGCTACCTCGCTAACGGATCGCGAAGTGATGGAATTGATCATGTTCGGCACGCCTGAAGATATTCGCGCCGCAACGCCTCTCATGAATGAAGAGCAGAAACGATTGGTTCTGAAATCTACTGGTCCTGAGAACGACTAACCATGATTCCTCCTGATCCGCACCGAGAAGTGATCGATCCACGTATGTTGGTGGACACGCATGGGCGAGAAGCTCTGGCTGAGCTAGTTGCACGAGAGTCTGGCTACATCTTTCAACTCAGGTCACTGAAGGATCTCTGCTTGTGTTTGAAATCGGGAATGCCATTGTTGGCTGAAGGCGAACGTGGCGGTGGCAAGACCGAAATGGTCGACGCGCTCGCCTATTCCTGTAACCGACCATACTTCGAGCTGCAAGGAATGGACGGTCTCAGCCTACAGGACATTCTTTTTGACTGGGACGAGAAGGGCCAACACAACTTTGTGGTCCAAGCTGTCGAAAGCGGTGCTCTCAGTCTTGAAGAAGCCAGACGTCGGCAATGGTCTTTAGAGTTCTTGAATTTGGGCGAGGTGTTGAAGGCTTATCAATATCTCGCCGCTACCGGCATCGTCCCGATCGTGAAGCTGGACGAGTTTGAAAAACTGCCACAGGTTTGCCAGGCGTTCTTTTACCAGTTGTTTACAACCGGGCATGCCTCGATCCCGCGCCTTGAAGGAAACAATGGCTACATTGGGGTTGCCAAATTTGATCAAAAGCCAATTGTTGTTCTGACCTCGAACAACCAACACATAGTTCATCCGCCACTCCGCTCTCGTTGCGTGTACACAAGAGTCCGTTTGCCGACTGATATAGAAGAAGCTCGAATTCTTCGTTCGCGTGTTCCTGATGCATCTTTCAAATTGCTCACTCAAGTCATAAAGGTCGTCCGCTATATACGACTGATGATGCCGACCGTCCGAGATAAACCAGGTCTGCGGGAATCCATTGTGCTTTTGCGGACGCTAACGAGTGATCAAGTTGAGAATCTAAGTGCTGAACTGATTGACGATCACTTGGGATTCATTGCGCGGAATGCCGAAGACCTGGCCAACCTTGAGCTTGGCCTATTGCGGCTTGAACGTGCGGCGCACACGTCAGACACGATCGTCGAGCAGACAATTGAACAAGTCTTTCGTGAGACAGTTGGTTTGCGGGAGGCAGCATGAGGGCACGAGGAAACATTTGGCCTGTCATTACGGTTATCGCAGCGGCTCTCTGTGTGTTGATCATTGTTCCACTGTTAATCGAAAGACAGAAAGCCGGCCGAATGGCGACAGTAGATGCTTATGTATCGATTGGCGATGGTGAGGTGTCTGACGGTCTAGCCTCTGCGGCGAGTAATTATCGTTGGCCCAATGGTGAGGTGCCGCGCACTGCTGAGCGATTGCGAGACGTCACCGCTGTAGCAATTGCAGCAGCTACATGCCTGGTCGAAGAATCGCTACACGGGCACATGCCTCGAGATGCGGATGAGGTCATAAACCGCGTCGATCAACGAAAGCTGATCGCAAGCGAGTGGCGGACTGATGAGCCAGGAGTCTTACGAGCGCCACACGCCACCATTCATTTGCGCTATTCGCCCCGCAATCTAACCGTAGAGCTGATCTCGGTTCCAGATGAGCGTATCGATGGTCCTGCGATTCTGATTCGTATTCCCGACAGCGAAAACACCGCAGTCGGAACTCGCTATTTCGAGTCGATGCAACTCGACGGAATCGTCTATCCGCGTCCCTTCGCACCCATCGCTGACATCATTGCTTCAGGCTGGCAGCCGAGACTTTTCAAGCAGACTCAGATCGCGGATTCCGATCGTGCTCATTTAGAGCAGTGGGCGAAGGCAGTAACACAGCAGCAAAAGCATTAAGGAATCGGACAATGAGCTTTCGTTCACGAATCGAGAAGATCGACGCCGATTATTTCATTCCTCGACCGGCGGATGAGCCGGACCTGGATTCCTTTCACGCCGCCAGCAGATTTCTAAAAGATGTTTCGCGCAGTGGATCTTTGCTGTTAAGCAGCTCGATCGCCGGTTACCTGTTTTTCCGCTCAGGTCAGATCCTCAATCTCGAATTCAAGTGGATGACGTTTGTACTCATTGGCGCACTTTCCGCCGCACTAATTGGCGTGTTCGAAGGAGTATCAATGGCATATCCGTATTACAGCATTAATCAGCGACTAACTCATGGTTCGGCCCGCTGGGCCAGCATCGCCGATTTGAAAGCGCGAGGATTAGCGCACTCATCGCGTAAACCGCTGCCCTTTGGCGCTGTTCGAATTGGAAGACTGAGCTCTGCGCTTAGTCTCCGACAATACGATCTGATTCTTAGTTTGAAACACCTACTCACGCATACCGGCATCTTTGGTCCTTCAGACTCGGGAAAGTCCGCGACATTTTACATGAACATTCTGCGCGACTTTTCGCAGTTTGGATCAGCACTCGTGATGGACGTTAAAGGCGAGCTCTACGCTCACACAGCACGATATTACCGGCATGTCTATCGGATTGATCTTGAGAATCCCGCTCGGTCAGACTTATGGAATCCATTGCCGCGCTGTTTGGGGAACGGTGAACTCGCGCATTCGATTGCTTCCATCTTGGTGGGTTACGAACCCGAGAACATGAAAGTCAACGACAGCACTCATTACTGGATCTCCGGTGAGACTGCATTACTCAAGGCTCTATGCCTTCACCTTCCCACGGTTGCTCTCAATCCAACCCTGCCAATGATCAAAGAGTATCTGTCGCTTAACGACCTGAAGAAGCTGGGCGAAGAAATGCAGAATTCTACTGATCTTGAAGCGCGCATCGAATGGGGCAATTTTATTAAAGTTGATGCGGAAAAGACTCAGGGTGGGGTCATTACTGGCATCAACAATAAGTTGGCACCGCTGCGATCGCCCAATGCAATGCGAATACTGAGGAGTGCCACGACCGTAGAACTCGCGCGTGGCATTCGCGAAGTCAACCTTGCAAATCTACGTCAGCAAGGAAGTGCCATTTACGTTGTGCTTTCGGAAACGCAAGCGAGCGAGTATCGCATTCTGCTGGAGCTACTTTTTGGGCTTGCGGCGATCGAGATGCAGAGCTCGACTCAGAAGAACGCAACACCGGTTCTCATGGCTCTCGATGAAGCCGGCAATGTTTCGCCACCAAGACTCCAGGACAAACTTAAGATCGGAAGATTCAGGAACACGCCTTACCTGCTTGGATTTCAGGACGTGTCGCAAATCAAGAGTCGTTTTCAGGAGAATGGCGGAAAAGCTGTTCTCGCGGGAATGAAGAATCAAATATTTCTTCCGGGCATTGATCCTGAGACTGGTGCTTATGCGTCATCCATGCTTGGACCAACAACCGTACTATCTCGAACTGAAGTCGATGCGACAGGCACAAGCAATGATGCCGAGCGCGTCTCCGAAAGCCGGCGTGACCTGCGGCAAGCCCCGGAACTCCGTCGATTGGTCAAATATAGGCAAGGCATCGCCGTAATTGATACGGCTGACCCGATTCTGTTTCGGTTTTTGCCGCGGGCCGATGTCGGAGATGTAGCTATACCACCAGAGCGTGAGCTTGCCGAGCCGGAACGATTAGCTGACGCAGTATCAGCGATGAAGGTGATCACGGATGTGGAAAAAAGACGAGTGGACGAGCAGCAGACAAACCAACCGAGCACAGGTACGGACGAAAGGGTGAACCCTCGTGAGGAGCCGGTTCCAGGATCAAAACGTACTCTCCAGCCGATCGATCTCACGAGTCTAAACGAGTAGGAATCCGAGGAAGAATACTGACTATGCGTGGCGTTGAAGGAAAGACAGGAAAACGTCGGTTTGGGTTCTCTTATTCCTTACTGGCGTTAGCCGTTGTGACGTATCTCGGCACGTGGGCCTACTCTTCTTACGCCGCAGAATGGCGAGCCAAAGCGCAAATACCGCGCATCGATCCGATACTGAAGATCATAAAAGATCTGCGGCAGTACCAGAGAATCAGAGCAACATTCCCTCAAAATTTCACTGATGTTGAAACGGCGATATGGAAACATCCAAAACGCCCTGACTACGGCGCGGGCGGACGTTCTCTCGTGGTAAGCAATTATTACTACTTATACACCTGGGTGAGCCCTACACGTTGCACTCTGTGGGCCATTCCCATTGGTCCGCGTGCGGAAGATGCTA
>Ga0105247_10000838_pt1 | contig 23349 bp, 23 predicted proteins | sample KBSS24metaG_FD_81519 | JGI IMG/M metagenome (GOLD analysis project Ga0105247, IMG submission 81519) | Switchgrass rhizosphere microbial communities from Kellogg Biological Station, Michigan, USA - KBS S2-4 metaG | ecosystem: Host-associated > Plants > Roots > Rhizosphere > Soil | place...
AAGTGGTCAGGTCGCCGTCGTCCTTGTGCCCCGCAATCGCCGCCGGGATCCCCAGCACCACGCCAGCAGCGAGCGCCACCAGCACTCCGACGACTGCGGTGACAGGCCCCCAGTTGGAAGGGGGGAAGGGAGTCGGGTGCCGCTCCGCGCGGCTTGTACTTTTCCGGCTTTCGATCATCGGATGGCCTCCTACGCCGCACCGAAAAAGTTGAGCGAGGAGCGGCACCCGACTCCCTGCGCGGCTAACTTGCAGCCCATGTCGCCCGCAGTCTCCCAGGTCTCCCGCTCGACCAAGACCCGCTTGCGGGTGCTGCGGCGCGTGATCGTCGTCGGCATCCTCTTCGTGCTTGCGATGCTGGTCCTGAGCCAGTTCACCGAGCTGAAGCGGCTGGCGACCGGCGTCCTCGCCTCGACCGCGGTGATCGGCCTGATCGTCGGCTTCGCCGCTCAGCACACGATCGCCAACATGGTCGCCGGCATCCAGCTGGCGGTCTCGCAGCCGTTCCGGATCGGCGACCGGATCGGCTTCGAAGAGACCGACGGCCGGGTCACCGACATCACCCTCTCCTACACCTACGTCGACCCCGGCGACGGCAGCACCGTGGTGATCCCCAACCAGCTGCTGGTCGAAGGGGTCGTCCACAACCACTCGACGGGGGACACCCAGGCCTGAGCCCAGCCGCCGCGGAAGTACCCTTGGCTCGATGACGCAGCGCAATCGGCGACGGCAGCGGCGCCGTGGGGGGATCGGCAGCAAGCTCCTCTTCATCGGGGGCGGAGTCGTGGTGGTCCTGGTCGCGGCGGTGATCGGGGTCACCTCCTGGGTCCTCGACGTCGCCGCCGACGCCCCCTCGCTGGCCAGCTGCAAACCGCTCGAAAAGGGCGGCAACACGACCGTCTATGCCGCCGACGGCAGCAAGCTCGGGGTCGTCGACTCCGAAGTGGCGCGGACGCCGGTGGCGATCGAGCGGGTGCCGAAGACGCTGCAGCTGGCGACGGTGGCGATCGAGGACCAGCGCTTCTACGAGCACGGCGGCGTCGACCCCGAGGGCATCCTCCGCGCCGCCGTCAAGGACCTCGAAGCCGGCAAGCCGGTCGAGGGCGGCTCGACGATCACCCAGCAGCTGGTCCGCAACCTCTGCATCTCCAACCCCGAACGCAACATCAAGCGCAAGATCGTCGAGGCACAGCTGGCGATCGAGTACGCCAAGCGCCACTCGCGCCAGGAAATCCTCGGCCAGTACCTCAACGTCGCCTCCTACGGCACGATCGAAGGCGCCACCGCGGTCGGGGTCGGCGCCGCCGCCAAGATCTACTTCGGGCAGCCGGTCTGGAAGCTCGACCTGCCGCAGGCGGCCCTGCTCGCCGGCCTCCCCCAGGCGCCCTCCGAATACAACCCGATCCTGCACCCCGGCCAGGCGCGGGCGCGGCGCAACGAGGTGCTCCGCAAGATGGCCTCGCTCGGCTACGTCGCGCCCGCCCGGGCCCGGGCGGCGGAAGCCAGCGGGCTCGGCCTCGACGTCTCCCACGGCTACTTCGACCACCAGCAGCCCTACTTCTTCGACTACGTCGAAAACGAACTGCTCGAACGCTACGGCGTCGACGCCGTCCGCAAGGGCGGCCTCAAGGTCTTCACGACGATCGACCCGGCCCTCCAGGAAGTCGGCCTGACGGCGATGCGTTCCACCCTGCCCTACTCGACCGACCCGGCCTCGGCACTGGTCTCGATCGACCCCCGCAACGGCCACATCCGGGCGATGGTCTCCAGCTCCAGCTACGCGGAAAGCAAGTTCAACCTCGCCGCCCAGGGCCGCCGCCAGCCCGGCTCCACCTTCAAGGCCTTCGTGCTGACCACCGCGGTCAAGCGCGGCGTCGACCCCTACACCACCTACTACACCTCCAAACCGCTCGACCTGAACCTGCCGAAGTGGGGCCACTGGGAAGTCCACACCGCCGACGAGGGCTACCAGGGGACCGTCAACCTGCAGCAGGCGACGGTCACCTCCGACAACACCGTCTTCGCTCAGCTCGACCTCGACATGGGCCCGGCGGCGGTGGCGCAGACGGCCAAGTCGATGGGGATCACGACCCACCTCGACGCGATCCCGGCCGAGGGGATCGGCGGCCTGCGGCTGGGCGTCTCGCCGCTGGAGCTGACCGACGCCTACGCGACCCTCGCCTCCGGCGGCGTCCACCACAAACCGGTGGCGATCGAGAAGGTCGTCTTCCCCAACGGTCACGTCGAGCACCCCGGCCGGGGCAGGCCGCGCCGCGTCCTCTCCGAACCGGTCGCCTTCCAGGTGACCCGCCTGCTCCACGACAACATCACCGAAGGAACCGGCACCGCCGCCTACACCGGCTGCGCCGGCCAGGCGGGCAAGACCGGCACCACCGACGAATACACCGACGCCTGGTTCGCCGGCTACCAGCCCAACCTGGCGACCGCGGTCTGGGTCGGCTACCCGCAGTCGAACGAGATCTCGATGACCAGCGTGCACGGGATCACCGTCTTCGGCGGCACCTTCCCGGCTGAAATCTGGCACTCGCTCTACTCCGAAGGCGGGGTCCCCTGCGAGGAATTCAATGAGCCGAAGGGCCAGATCAGCTGGGCTCCGTACTACGGCCACTTCACCCGCTCCAACCCGCGCGAACACGGTGGCTTCGGGAGCGCCGGCGGAGGCGAATCCGGCAGCCCGCCGCCCGGCAGCGCCGCGGTCGGCGGCTACAACCCCGATGCCTACGCGCCGGGAGCGGGCCAGGAACCGGCGCCGCTGCCCCCACCGCCGCCGTCGGTGGGGGGCGCTCAGGTCGGCGGCAACGAATCGGCCGGGAGCGGCTAGCTGAGCATCGCCCCGGGGGTCGCCTTCGGCCTGGTCTGGGCCGGCTTCGTGGCCTACCTGCTCTTCCTCGTCGCGGCGCCGGCGCTGGGGCGGCGGGTCGTGCGGGCGACGATCGTCTTCTTCGTCGTCCTCTTCGCAACGCTGCCGGTGCTGCTCTCCCACGACGTCTACAGCTACGTCGACTACGCCCGGCTCGGCGTCCGCCAAGGCCTCGACCCTTACCTCCACCCGCCCCTGGCGGCGCCCGCCGACCCCGCCTTCGCCCAGGTCACCTGGCCCGATACGACGAGCGCCTACGGGCCGCTCTTCACGCTCGCCACCTACCCGCTCGCCTGGCTCTCCGTCGGCGCCGCGGTCGCGGCCCTGAAGGCGACCGCGGCGCTCTCGGTGCTGGGCCTGGCGCTGCTCGCCTCCCGGGTCGCCGCCTGGCGCGGCATCGACCCCCTGCGCGCCGCCGCCTTCGTCGCCCTCAACCCGCTCGTCCTCGTCCACGTCGTCGGCGGCGCCCACAACGACGGCCTGACGATGCTGTTGGCGATGCTGGGCGTCGCCGCGATCCTCGCCACCCGAGAGGCGAGCGGTGGTGCGGCGCTGGTCGCCGCCGTCGCGGTCAAGGCCTCTGCCGCGGTGGTAGCCCCGTTCGCGCTGATCGGCGTCGCCAGGGAGACGTCGCAGCGATCCGCCGGCAGCGGCACCCGCCACCCGCTGGGTCGCCTCCTCCTCGGCGGCACCATTGCCGCGGCGGCGGTCGCGCTCGCCGCCTACGCCGCCTTCGGCTGGGAGTGGCTGCACGCGCTCGGCCTCGCCGGCGAGAACCAGGGCCGGACCAGCCACATGAGCATCCCCACCACCTTCGCCCGCGTCGTCGGCTGGGACGAGGAGGGCCCACGGGCGATCGCCCTGGCGCTCTACGCGCTCCTCGTCGCCTTCCTGCTCGCCCGCACCTGGCGCGGCGCCGACTGGGTTCGCAGCGCCGCCTGGGCCTCGCTCGGCCTGCTGCTCGCGACTTCCTGGCTGCTCCCCTGGTACCTGATCTGGGCACTCCCCCTGGTCGCGATCTCCCGCGACCGCGCCCTCTGGCTGCTCACCCTCGCTCTCACCGCCTACCAGCTCGGCGCCCGCATCCCGCTCTGAGTCGAGGTCAGAGGATCTCCGGGGAGTGGCCGCCCGCCTCCGGTCCGGCCGCCTCCTCCTCGGGCGACGGGTGGAGGATCCCGGTCTGGATGCTCCAGCCCTCGCGCCGGCCGAGGGCCGTCACCGCGCCCACGTAGATGAGTTCGCCGACGGTCATCACGCCGCGCACGGCGATCGCGATCAGCGAGCCGAGCGCGAAGCTCTTGCTCGGCAGCGCCGCCTTCATCGCCCAGGCGAAGGCGGCATCGCGGACGCCGAGCCCGGCCGGGGCGACCAGGGTGACCAGGGCCGCGAAGTAGCCGATCGCCTGCGCCGAGCCGACCAGGAGGATGTCGTCGAAGGGGATGTAGGTGACCGAGCGGGCGACGCAGTAGATGCCGAGCGCGACCACGACCCAGTTCGCCGAGTAGAAGACGATCAGAGCGAGGATGCCCTTCAGGGAGATCAGCTCCGGCAGCGGGTCGCGCCCCAGCGCCGCCAGCGCCTTGTTGGCCAGCGGCCCGAAGACGCGCGGGTGCAGCACCACGATCGCCGCCGGGATCAGCAGGAGCACCGCCCAGCGCACCGGCTGCCCCTGAAGATCGGGGTGGTTGATGATGAAGTAGGCGGCGACGACGATCGCCGAGGTGGCCGAGATCGCCTGTTCGTAGACGATGCTGGCGATCGTGATCCGGCGTGAGATCCCAGCCCGCTCGGAGAGCAGCACCCGGCCGAGCACGTAGAGGACGCTGCCGGGCACGTAGCGGGCGAGCAGCGGCTGGCCCCAGGCGACCTGGGCCCGGCCGATCCCGATCGGATGGCCGAGGAAGCGGAGGATGAAGTCGCAGCCGAGGGCGATGAAGACGAAGAAGAGCGGCAGGATCACCACACCCGGGATCAACCAGCCGACGTGGAAGTGGACCCCCTCGCTCTGGATCTCCGACCACTGGTCGATCACGGTCAGGACCAGGAAGCCGAAGATCAGGACGGCGAGGCCGACCTGGAGGGCGAGGCGGACACGGCGGCTGCGCGGCGGGCGGGAGCCGAAACGCGCGCCGGCCTCACCGATCCGGTGCAGGAGTGGTTGGCTGCGCTCCACGGCCTTCGCACCATAGTGAGGTCGCCGGTGGAACCCCCGGCGGGATCCGTGCGGGACAATCGCCGGGTGGGCGAGTTCGAGCTGCTGGCCAAGCTGAGGGAACGCCTCGGCGACCCGGGGCCGCGGGTCCTGCTCGGCAGCGGCGACGACGCCGCGGTGACCGTGCCGGGCGGCGCCACCGCGACCTCGGTCGATGCCCTGGTCGAGGGCGTCCATTTCCGCCGCGAGACCGCCACCCCCGCCCAGATCGGCCACAAGGCGCTGGCGACGGCCCTCTCCGACCTGGCGGCGATGGCTGCCGAGCCGGGAGAGGCTTATGTAGTCGTCGGCCTGCCCGAGGATCTGGGCGAGGACGACTGCCTGCGGATCGTCGACGGCATCCTCGCCCTCGCCACGCGGACCGGGACGACGCTCGCCGGCGGCGACGTCAGCCGCGCGCCCGTCCTCACCCTGGCGGTGACCGTGGTCGGCCACGCGGCGGCGGCCGGGGACTTCGTCAGCCGCGCCGGCGCCCAACCGGGCGACGTCCTCGTCCTCACCGGCGCCCTCGGTGGCGCCGGCGCCGGCTTGAAGCTTCTCGAGGAGCCGGCTCTCGCCGACGGGCTCGCCGCCGCCACCGCCGAGGACCTGCGCCGGCGCCAGCTCGAGCCGACGCCCCGCCTCGCCAGCGGCCTGGCGCTGGCCGCCGCGGGCGCCCGGGCGATGATCGACGTCAGCGACGGGCTCGGCGGCGACGCCGTCCACCTCGCCGCGGCCAGCGGGGTCCGGCTCGAGATCGACGCCGCCGCCCTGCCGCTCCCCCCGGGCCTCGCCGAGGTCGCGGCCGCTGCAGCAGCCGAGCCGCTGCCGATGGCCGCCTCGGGAGGAGAGGACTACGAGCTGCTGGCCGCCCTGCCGCCCGAGCGCCTCGACGAGGCCTCGGCGCGGGTCGTCGCCGCGGGGGAAACCACGCTGACCCAGATCGGCCGAGCCGTCGAGGGGATCGGGGTCGAAATCAGGCTGCCCGGCGGGGAGACGCTGCGTGCGGCTGGATTCGACCAGCTGGGCTCCCCGGCATGTTGCCGCCAAGGACCAAAAGCTCCCTGACCCCGCGTCGACGCAGCATCGCGGTGGCCACCTGGGAGGGGTCCGGCTTGTAGCTGCCGGCTTCGACGAGGGATTTCAGTTCCTGTGCTTGCATCGTTCCCGTTATCGGCCGTCGAAATTCGGATCCTTAGTTCTGGGTACTCGCACATGCGTCCATGATCGATTGCGCACTACTCTGTCAGGCGTGGCGAACGGCTCAGCGCGCATCCTTCTCGTTGACGACGAGCAGTCGATTCAGACGCTGCTGAGCTACCCCCTGCGCAAGGACGGCTACCACGTCACCTCGGCGCTGGACGGCGGCGAGGCTCTGCAGCGCTTCGAGGAAGGCCGCTTCGACCTCGTCATCCTCGACCTGATGCTGCCCCGCCTGGACGGGGTCGAGGTCTGCCGCGAACTGCGCTCGCGCAGCCAGGTGCCGATCATCATGCTGACCGCGAAAGGCAGCGAGACCGACAAGGTCGCCGGCCTCGAGGTGGGCGCCGACGACTACATCACCAAGCCGTTCTCGATGCGCGAGTTCCGCAGCCGCGTCAAAGCCGCCCTGCGCCGCTCGCGGATGGGCGCCGAGACCACCGACGAGGAGCGAATCGAGAGCGGCGAGCTGACAGTCGACTTCGGGCGGCGCATGGTGACGCTGCGCGAGGAGGAGGTGCGCGTCACCTACGTCGAGTTCGAGATCCTCGGCGCCCTCGCCCGCTCGCCAGGCCGGGTGCTGACCCGCGAGACGCTGCTCGAGCACGTCTGGGCGACTCCGAGTACCGCGACCCACGCACCGTCGACGTCCACATCCGGCACCTGCGGGAGAAGCTGGAGCAGGACCCCAAGGAGCCGGAGTTCCTCTTCACCGTGCGTGGCGTCGGTTATCGCTTTCGCGAGTAGATGCGCCGGCGCCCGAAGCTGAACACGCTGGGCAGCCGGATCACGGTGCTGGCGGTCTCGCTGGCGATCGGCACGGTGCTGATCGTCTACGCCTACGCGGTCGCGATCGGCGGCGCCGCCAGCGGCAACGGGTCGGTCAAGGGGCAGATCCTGATCGGCGGCCTGATCGCGGTCGCGGTCGCCACCGGCCTCGGTCTCTATTACGCGCAGATCGCCGCCCGCAACATCGGCCGCCTCCAGGACGCGGCCCGCAAAGTCGCCGACGGCAACTTCGAAACCCCGATCCCGATCGCCTCCGCCGGTCAGCTCGGATCCCTGGCCCGTACCTTCAACGAGATGCAGCGGCGCCTGGCCGAGCTCGACAGCGCCCGCAAGCAGTTCATCGCCAACGCCTCGCACGAGCTGCGGACGCCGATCTTCAGCCTCGGCGGCTTCGTCGAGCTGCTTGAGGAAGAGGACCTCAGCGCCGCCGAGCGCGAGGAGTTCCTGCGCACGATGAGGGAACAGATCGCCCGGATGACCAAGCTGACGACGGACCTGCTCGACCTCTCCCAGCTCGACGCCGGGGCGCTGGTGATCAAAGCCCACGACGTCGACCTCGGCGCCCTCGCCCGTGAGGTGACCCGCGAGTTCGGCGCCCGCGCCGACATCCACGGCTCCCGCCTCGAGCTGCGCACGCCCGACCGCCCGGCCCGGGCGCTGGCCGACCCCGACCGGGTGCGGCAGATCATCCGTATCCTGCTCGACAACGCCCTCACGCATACGCCCGAGGGCACCAAGGTGACCGTGACTACCTACTCCGCCAACCGCCGCTCCGAGCTGACCGTCTCCGACGAGGGCGCCGGGATCCCCCAGCGCGTCCACAGCCGCGTCTTCGAGCGCTTCTACACGGCCGACTCCGCCGGCGGCTCCGGCCTCGGCCTGGCGATCGCCCGCGAGCTGGCGCTGCGGATGCAGGGAAGCCTCTCGATCAGCTCCAGCCGCCGCTTCACCGCCTTCACGCTCGACCTGCCACCGGCCGCCGAAGTGGCCCCGCCCGCTGACGCCGCGGTCGCCAGGTCGCGCGGATGAGGAGCCGGGCAGCCCTGGCGCTGCTGCTCTGCCTGGCGCTGCTGGTCGGCGGCTGCGGCTCCAGCGGCGACAACGGCGGTGACGGGAGCGCGACCACGACCGCGCAGCAGCCGCGGGTGATCGTCGAGACCGCCGCGAACGGGTTCGACGCCGCCAAGGTCTTCCACGAGGCCTCCCCGGGCGTGGTGACGATCCGCTCCGTCTTCTCCGCCGGCGCCGCCGAGGGCTCCGGCTTCGTCCTCGACAGCGATGGCGAAATCGTCACCAACGCCCACGTCGTCACCGAAGACAGCGCCAGCGGCGGCGCCCGCGAACCGGCCAAGGCCGTCTACGTCGAATTCCCCGACCGCAACGTCGTGCCCGCCGAGATCGTCGGCTTCGACCCCTTCGCCGACGTCGCCCTGCTCAAGGTCAAGCCCGACGGCTTCGCCCTGCACCCGCTGCAGCTCGGCGACGACGCCACCCTGCAGGTCGGCCAGCCGGTGGCGGCGATCGGCAGCCCCTTCGGGGAGCAGCAGTCGCTCTCGAGCGGGATCGTCTCGGCGATCGACCGCTCGGTCAACTCGCTTACCCAGTTCCAGATCGAGGGCGCGATCCAGACCGACGCCTCGATCAACCCCGGCAACTCGGGCGGCCCGCTGCTCGACGCCAACGCCCGCGTGCTTGGCATCAACCAGCAGATCGAGACCAACTCCGGCGCCAACGACGGGGTCGGCTTCGCGGTGCCGGTCTCGGCGATCAAGCGCTCCGTCGCGATGCTGCAGGAAAGCGGCCACGCCGAATACGCCTACATCGGCGTCTCCAGCCAGGCGCTCTATCCGCAGCTGGCAGAGAAGCTCGGTCTCGACACCACCTTCGGCGGCCTGATCGCCGAAGTCGTCCCCGGCGGGCCGGCCGACAAGGCCGGCCTCGAAGGCGGCGACAAGAAGCTCAACTTCCAGGCCGCCGAATACCGGGTCGGCGGCGACGTGATCCTCCAGGTCGACGGCCACGACGTCGTCCAGCCGGACGACCTCGCCCGCCTCGTCGCCACCAAGAAGCCAGGCGAGAAGGTCTCGCTGACGGTGCTCCACGACGGCGAAAAGGAGACCGTCGAGGTGACCCTCGGCAAGCGGCCGGACGATAGTTCGAGTGGCTGAGCGCTCTCGACGCCGCGAATCCGTGTAGAACTCCGGCCTTGCTTCAGGAAGTCGCACTCGGCCAGAAGACCCTCACCGACTACACCCACGTGGTCGGCAAAGAGCTGACGGAGCAGATTCGCCAGCTGGCGGAGCCGCTCAAGGGCAAGCGCGTCCTGCACGTCAGCGCCACCGCCTTCGGCGGCGGCGTCTCCGAGATCCTCTACACGATCGTGCCGCTGATGCGGGACGTCGGCATCGACGCCCACTGGCACGTGATCTTCGGGAAAGAGGAGTTCTTCAACGCCACCAAGCTCCTCCACAACGCGCTGCAGGGCGCCGAGGAGACCCTCAGCGACGAGCAGTGGGAGCTGTTCGACGAGATCAACCAGATGAACGCCGAGGGCCTGCAGGGCGACTGGGACGTGGTGATCGTCCACGACCCGCAGCCGATCGGGCTGCGCCGCGGCGCCAAGGAGAAGGGCAAGCACTGGATCTGGCGCTGCCACATCGACCTCTCGACCCCGAACCCGGCCCCGATCGCGCGGCTGCTGCCGCTGATCGAAGAGTACGACGCCTCGGTCTGGCACCTGCCCGACTACGTGCCGACCGCCATGGACGGCGCCCGCGCCGGCGTCAACATCATTCCGCCGGCGATCGACCCGCTCTCGCCGAAGAACATGGCCTTCTCACCCGAGGATGCGGCCTTCGTCTGCAAGCAGTTCGGGATCGACGTCGACCGGCCGCTGCTGACCCAGGTCTCGCGCTTCGACCCCTGGAAGGACCCGATCGGCGTCATCGACGCCTACCGCGAGGTGACCGAGAAGGTGCCGGAGGCGCAGCTGGCGATGGTCGGCTCGATGGCCAGCGACGACCCCGAGGGCCGCGAGTACTTCCAGAAGACCTACGAATACGCCGACAACGACCCGGACATCAAGATCCTCAGCAACCTCAACAACGTCGGCGCGATCGAGGTCAACGCCTTCCAGTCGCAGTCGGACGTCTGCCTGCAGAAGTCGATCCGCGAGGGCTTCGGCCTGACCGTCACCGAGGCGCTCTGGAAGGGGCGCCCGACGATCGGCGGCAACGTCGGCGGCATCCCCCTGCAGATCGAGGACGGGATCAGCGGCTTCCTCGTCAACTCCCCCGCCGAGTGCGCCCAGCGCTGCCTGGAGATCCTCGAGAACCCCGGGCTCGGCAAGAGCCTCGGGCGCGAAGGCAAGGAGCACGCCCGTCGCGAGTTCCTCTCGCCGCGGCTGCTGCGGGACTGGCTGCGCCTGATGGGGGAGCTCGACAGCTGACCCCTGGGGGCCGGCCCGGGTCGACCCCTTAGTCTTGCGGCGTGGATTCCTCGCCGCTGATCATCGTCTCGAACCGGGGCCCAGCCCAGTTCGAGCGCGACGAGAACGGCGAGCGCACGGTGCGCCGCGGCGGCGGCGGTCTGGTCACGGCGCTCTCGGGCCTGGTCTCCCATCGCGACGCGCTCTGGATCGCCTCGGCGATGACCGAGGAGGACGTCGCCGTCTCCGAGGAGAAGGGCGGCCCGGTCGAGCTGCCGATCGAAGGGGTCGACTACCGGGTGCTGATGGTCGGCAGCGATCCGGAAGCCTACGACCGCTTCTACAACGTGATCGCCAACCCGATCCTCTGGTTCATCCAGCACTACCTCTGGGACCTCTCCAACGCGCCGGACATCCGCCAGGACGAGCTCGACGCCTGGGACTACGGCTACCAGGCAGTCAATCGCGACATCGCCCGCGCCGTGCTCGGCCAGATCGAGGACCAAGAGCGGCCGCTGGTGATGCTCCACGACTACCACCTCTACACGGCGCCGGGAATGATCCGGGCGGGGCGGCCGGATGTCTTCCTCCACCACTTCGTCCACATCCCCTGGTCGCAGCCGGACAGCTGGCGGGTCCTCCCCGGCCGCATCCGCGAGGCGATCTTCGAGGGGATGCTGGCCAACGACATCATCGGCTTCCACACCCATGCCTACTGCATCAACTTCCTGCGCTGCTGCGACGAACTGCTGGAAGCCGAGGTCGATTACGCGACCCGCGAAGTCCGCCACGCCCGCGGCCGCACCCTCTGCCGCGCCTACCCCCTCTCGATCGACGCCCAGCGGCTCAAACGGGCGGCCGACTCGCCGGAGGTCGCGGCCGCCGAGCGCGAGGTGCTGGAGCGCCGCCGCAAGCATCTGATCATCCGCGTCGACCGCGCCGACCTCTCCAAGAACGTGCTGCGCGGCTTCACCGCCTTCGACACCTTCCTCGAACAGCACCCCGAGTTCCGCGAAGAGGTCACCTTCGTCGCCCACCTGCAGCCCTCGCGCCAGGACGTCCCCGAGTACGCCGAGTACCTGGAGCGGATCGAAGCCTTGGTCGCGGTCGTCAACCACCGCCACGGCACTACCGACTGGATGCCGATCGACCTCCGCATCTACGAGAACTTCCACGACGCCGTCGCCCGCTACAAGCACTTCGACCTGCTGATGGTCAACTCGATCTTCGACGGCATGAACCTGGTCGCCAAGGAGGCCCCCGCGGTCAATACCCGCGACGGCGTCCTGATGCTCTCCGAGAACACCGGCTCCCACGAAGAGCTCGGCGACTGCACCCTCACCGTCAACCCCTTCGACATCCAGGAGCAGGCTGAAGCGATCTACCGGGCCCTGACGATGAGCCCGGAGGAGCGGCGGGCGCGGTCGGAGCGGCTCAAGGAGATCATCTTTTCCCGGAACCCGGGGGATTGGGTCGACTCGCAGCTGGCGGATATCGAGGAGATGCGGGCGACTCTTACGTAGGGGTCGGAGGGGTGGAGAGGGATACCCCCTCCTCACTCAACTTGCTCGGGTGGATCGGCAGGGGCCGTCCGACAGTGCTCCTGACCGAGAAGTACAAGCCGTTCGGAGGGGGTATCCCTCTCCACCCCTCCCAGCGCCTTCGTGGGGGTGAGACGCGGTCAGCTCGGGACTTGCCGTCGGATGAGAGGCGTGCGGATCCGTTGGCGGGCTGCCTGGAAGGGCGCTTTGGTTGTGGCTGCTGGGCTCGGGGCGCTGGCGGTCCTTCCTTCGTTGGTGAAGGCGCCGGAGGCGCCTCCGCTGGGCAGGGACGTGGGGTTGCCGCGGGTCCCACCGAGCGAGCGTGGTCGACTTTCCGCCCGCATAGCGGGAGAAAAGTCAACCGCACCCTCGCGGCCGCAGGGCAATGAGCGGCGGCGTGGGCGCGGGGCCCGCATCCACGAGGTGCGGGGGCGAGGGCCCGGAGCCCACGGGCGCGAGCGGCAGGAGCGGGAGCGCGGAGCTCACACAGGCGAGCGGCGCACGCGGCGGGCACACACGCAGCGCCCGGACCGGCATGCCCCGCCACCGTCCTCAAACTCGCCCCCAACGTCCGCGCCAGCGAGCCCGCCTCGAACGCCGCCACCTGCGGCACCCCCCACGCCGGCGCCATCACCCACGCCCGCCCCACCGCCAACGCCCGAACCCACCACCCCGCCCACGCCACCACCGACGAGCGCGGGGCCGCCATCCACATCGGACGGCTCACTGGAGTTCGCCCCGCATTGAGAGGGGCGGAGGGTGGGTACCCCCTCCGAACGGCTTGTACTTCTCGGTCAGGAAGGACGTCGGACGGCGCGCGGCGATCCACCCGAGCAAGTTGAGTGAGGAGGGGGTACCCACCCTCCGCCCTGCCCAACGCTCCGAACCCCCGCTATAGTCCCACGCCGCCTATGGCAGCCCCACGCGAATACGAGCTTGTCCTGATGCTGGATCCCCAGCTTGACGCCCCGGCGCGCGACGCCCTGGTGCAGGATGCCCGTGGCCAGATCGAGGCCGGCGGCACGCTCAAGCACGAGAACGACTGGGGCCTGCGCAAGATGGCCTACGAAATCAACCGGCGTACCGAGGCCGACTACCGCTGGTTCCGCTTCGAGGCGACCAGCGAGCTGCTCGACTCGCTCGACCACAACCTGAAGATCGTCGACGGCGTGATGCGCTTCCGGATCTTCAAAGTGGATCCCGAGGCGCCGGTGCTCGTGCCGCCGTCCGGCGCCGCCCCCGGGCCCCGTGAGCGCACCGCCCACGGCGCTCGCGATGACCGCGGCGACTCCGTCTCCGACGGCGACGAGTAGTCGCCGCTTAGCCCCGCTCTTTGCGGGAATGCCCTCCCCGAGGGGGAGGGGTCGCGCCGCCGTCGCTCTTAGACTGGAATCCAGCAAGCGACTTCAGAGGAGTTGAGAGCCTTGGCGGCTTCGAATGTGAACGTTGTGGTCATCACCGGGAACCTGACCCGGGACCCCGAGCTGCGCAGCACCGGGGGAGGAACTTCAATCTGCAAGCTTCGAGTGGCGGTCAACAGCCGCCGCAAAGACGGTCAGAGCGGCGAATGGGTCGACAAGCCCAACTACTTCGACGTGACCGTCTGGGGAGCGCAGGGAGAGAACTGCGCGAACTACCTCGCGAAGGGACGGCCGGTGGCGATCGAAGGCCGGCTCGACTGGCGCGAGTGGGACGACCAGGCCGGCAACAAACGGCAGAGCGTCGAGATCATCGCCAACACCGTCCAGTTCCTCGGCTCCCGCGACGGTGCCGGCCCGAGCAACGGCGGCAACGGCGGCGGCTTCAGCCCGCCGGCCAGCGACGTCCCCGCCGACACCTCCGACTTCGCCGGCGCCCCCTCGGGCGGCAGCGGCTCCGAAGACGACATCCCCTTTTAGCCCCTGAACGCCATCGGACGCGGGTTCTGTAGGATCCCGCGTCCGATGGCACGTGCTAGAGAGACTTCGAACAGCGGATCCCGCCGCGGCGGACGCCGTGGGGCGGATCGCACTCGGCCCCGCAAGTACACGCGGATCAACTCCGAGACGGTCGATTACAAGGACCTCAACCTGCTGCGCCGCTTCCTCTCCGACAAGGGGAAGACGCGCGGACGGCGGGTGACGGGGCTGTCGCGGGCGCATCAGCGGCAGCTCTCGGTGGCAGTGAAGCGGGCGAGAGAGATCGCCCTGCTGCCGTACGTCGGAGAGCGCTGATGGCACAGGCGATCCTGCTGCAGGACGTCGAGGCCCTCGGCCAGCGCGGGCAGGCGGTCGAGGTCGCCCCCGGCTACCTCCGCAACTACCTGATCCCGCGCAAGCTGGCGCAGCCGGCGACCCCGGGCGCGCTCGAGGAGGCGCAGCGCCGCCTCGAGGCAGAGGAACGGGCCCAGGAAGCTCGGATCGAGCGCGAATCGCAGGCTGCCGGCCTGCTCGGCAAAACCGTGCTGACGATCCACCAGCGCGCTGGTGAGGACGGCAAGCTCTTCGGCTCGGTCGGCGCTCGCGAGATCGTCGACGCCCTGGTCGAGGCCCGCGACCTGCGGATCGACAAACGCCAGGTGCGACTCGAGCAGCCACTGCGTGAAGTCGGCACCTTCATGGTCGAGATAGAGCTCGGCGACGGCACCGTTGCCGCCGTCAAGACGATCATCGCCGAGGAGAAGTAGCCCTCCCACAGCTCCGGCGCCGCGGCGAGGCCGGCGGTGCCCGCCGTTAGGCTCGGGATCGTGCCCGCGCTTTCGCCACGCCTGCCGACCCGGATCCGCCGTCGCGCCCGGGCCCGCACGCGTTTCGGCTGGGCCCGCGCCGAGCGGGCCACGGTCAGCCTCGCCGCCGTCGCCCTCGGCGGTGCCGGCGCCGTCCTCACCGACCAATTCGCGCGGATGCTGCGCCGCCGCGGCGAGGAGCGCAGCGACCACGAACCGTTGCTCGAGGCAGCGCCCGCGGCCGCGGCCGACACCGCGGTGGTCGCCGTCCGTGGCTACGCGGCGGCGCCACGCAGCGAGACCGTGCTCTTCAACCTGCTGGCCGGCTTCCTCGGCTCCTTCGCCCTGGTCCGCCTCTCCACCTGGGGCATCCGCGACCGCTGGGGGCCGTTCCGCAACGTCCGCATCGGCGGCCGCCACATCCACCACTTCGTGCCGGGGATCCTGCTCGCCTTCGGCGCCGGCACGGCGGCGCTGCTGACCGAAGACGACGAGCTCGAGCAGCGATTGGCGATCCCGCTCGGGGCGGGGATCGGCCTCACCTTCGACGAGGCGGCGCTGCTGCTCGACCTCCGCGACGTCTACTGGACCCGCGAGGGCCTGCTCAGCATCCAGCTCAGCTTCGGCGCCACGGCGATCCTCAGCATCGCGATCATCACCCTGAGGATGCTGCGGCGGGGAGAGCGCGAACTGCTTTCTCCCGCAGTTGCGGGAACGCCCGCCACCGCCGGCACCGGCCTCTGATTTTCTTCATGGCTCGGTCGCGGCGGCGCCTCCGCCGCGCCGGTGCCTTTACTAGAGACCGATGCCGCAGCCACCGTCCACTCACGTCCCGCCCCAGAACATCGAGGCTGAGGAATCGGTGCTCGGGGCGATGCTGGTCGCCGAGCCGTCGCTGACCCGCGTCATCGACGAGGTGAAGCTGAACGCGGCGGACTTCTACCTCGATCGCCACCGCCTCATCTTCGCCTGCGTCTACGACCTCTACGCGGCCTCCAAGCCGGTCGACGAGCTCAGCGTCGCCGAGGCGCTGACCCAGCGCAACGAGATCGACGGGGCCGGCGGCAAGCACTACGTCTCCGAGCTGGCCGCCAAAGTCCCCGCCGCCGGCAACGCCAAGCACTACGCGGAGATCGTCCAGCAGAACTCGCTGCTGCGGCGGCTGCTCGGCGCCGGCCAGGAAATCCAGGGCTGGGTCAACGAGCGCGACGGCGAACCGCGCGAGCTCTCCGAGCGGGCCGAGAAGCTGCTCTTCGAAGTCGCCCACAAAGAGCAGGCCAGCGACTTCCGCCTGCTCTCCGAGATCCTCCACGACGAGGTCGACCGGCTCGAGAAGCTCTCGACCGGCGAGATCGAGATGACCGGCACCCCCTGCGGGTTCCGCGACATCGACGCGATCACCGGCGGCTTCCAACCCGGCAACCTGATCATCGTCGCCGCCCGCCCGGCGATGGGCAAGAGCGCCCTGGTCGCCAACATCGCCGAAAACGTGGCGATGAAGGCCAAGAAAGCTGTCGCCTTCTTCTCGCTGGAGATGTCCGAGGTCGAGCTCGCCCAGCGCTTCATCGCCTGCCGGGCGCGGATCTCCGGCGACAAACTTCGCAAGGGACAGGTCTCCCAGCGCGACTGGCCGAAGGTCGTGCGCGCCTGCAACGAGCTCGAGGAAGCGCCGCTCTGGTTCGACGACTCCTCCGACCTCGGCATCCTCGACCTGCGCGCGAAGGCGCGGCGCCTGCACGCCCAGGAACAGGAGCGCGGCGGCCTCGGCTTGATCATCCTCGACTACATCCAGCTGATGCGCTCCGACGACCACCGCGCCAACCGCGTCGAGCAGGTCGGCCAGATCAGCCGCGGCCTGAAGATCCTCGCCCGCGAGCTGGAGGTGCCGGTGGTGGCGATCTCGCAGCTCTCCCGCGCGCCCGAGCAGCGGACGCCGCCGAAGCCGCAGCTCTCCGACCTGCGCGAGTCGGGCCAGATCGAGCAGGACGCCGACGTCGTCGCCTTCCTCTTCCGCCAGGACTACTACCGCGACCCCGACGAGGAGCCGGACGGCCTCGCCGACCTGATCATCGCCAAGCACAGGAACGGCCCGATCGGGACCAGGCAGCTGGTCTTCCTCGACCGCTTCCCGAAATTCGCCGATCACGCCCACCAGGAGGCGCCGATCGAGCAGCCGGCCGGCGAGGAGCCCTACGACGCCGCTGCCGCGGGGCCTGACTTCTGATGCCCGCCGTCGCCCGCTCGGAGCCCTTCCGCGAACAGGTCTGCCCACTCGGCGTCTGCGACGGCTCCGGCTGGATCCTCGGCCCCGAGGACGTCGCCCGTCCCTGCGAGTGCCGGGCGGCGCGACTCAGCCGCGGCAAGACCAGGGGGATCTCCTCGGTGATCCCGCCGCGCTACCGCGGAGTCTCCTTCGACCGACCGCCGGTCAACGACATGGAGCGCAATCTGGAAACGAAAATCGCCGTCTCCGAGACGAGGGCCTTCATCGCCGACCTCGACGCGCGCCTTGCCGAGGGGCGCGGGCTCTGGCTCTTCGGCGACACCGGCACCGGCAAGACGACGCTGGCGATGCTGATCTCCAAGGCTGCCCTGGAAGCCGGCCACTCGGTCGCGATCTACTCGCTTCCGAAGCTGCTCGCGCGGATCCGCCGCACCTACGACTCCGAACCGGGCGGCGACTCCTACCTCTCGTTCTTCGAGCGGCTCACCTCGGTCGACCTGCTGCACATCGACGACCTCGGCGCCGAGAAACGCTCCGACTGGGTCCTGGAGCAGCTCTACGCCCTCGTCAACGAGCGCTACGAGGCGCGCCGGTCGATGCTGATCACGACCAATCTCCCCCACCCCGAGCTCGAGGAGCAGATCGGTGGACGGACGATCTCGCGGCTGACCCAGATGTGCGACGAAGTCGAGGTGCGGGGCAGCGATCGGCGCTACGGCGCCGCCGCCTGAGACAATCCAGCGCTCATGCCTGGAGTGGTCATAGTCGGCGCCCAGTGGGGCGATGAGGGGAAGGGGAAGATCACCGACCTGCTTGCGCGGGACGCGGGGATGATCGTCCGCTTCCAGGGTGGCAACAACGCCGGCCACACGATCGTGCGCGGCGGCAAGGAGTTCAAGTTCCACCTGATCCCCTCGGGGATCCTCTATCCCGAGAAGGTCTCCGTGATCGGCAACGGGGTCGTGCTCGACCCGCGAGTGCTGCTGGGCGAGATCGACGGGCTGAAACGGACCGGGGTCGACGTCGGCAACCTGCGGATCTCCGCCAACGCGCACCTGATCATGCCCTACCACGTGCTGCTCGACAGCGCCGGTGAGACCAAACTGGGCAAGCTCTCGATCGGCACGACCCGGCGCGGGATCGGCCCCTGCTACGCCGACAAGGCCCTGCGGCTGGGGATCAGGGTCCAGGACCTGCTCGACGAGAAGATCCTCCGCACGAAGATCCGCGCCGCGCTCGGCTCCAAGCAGCAGGCGCTGCGCGAACTCTCGGTGCAGCGGCGCAAACTTCGCAAGGAAGCCAGCGAGGAGACCGAGCCGACGGTCGGCGAGATCCCCGACCCCCGCCTCGACGTCCACGCGATGGTCGAGGAACACATCAACTACGGCCACCGGCTCGAGCCCCACATCGCCGACACGGCGCGGCTCTGCTGGGACGAGCTCGACGGCGGCGGCACGGTGATCTTCGAGGGCGCCCAGGCGACCCTGCTGGACCTCGATCACGGCACCTATCCCTTCGTTACCTCCTCCAACCCGATCGCCGGCGCCGCCTGCGTCGGGGCGGGGATCGCCCCCGCCGACATCGACCAGGTCTGGGGGATCGTCAAGGCCTACTCGACCCGCGTCGGCGCCGGGCCCTTCCCGACCGAGCTGCACGAAGAGATCGGCGAGCGGATGGTCGACCAGGGGCACGAGTTCGGGACCACGACCGGACGGCGGCGGCGCTGCGGCTGGATCGACCTGGTGGCGCTGCGCTACGCGGTGCGGCTGAACCGCATGGACGTGCTGGCGATCACCAAGCTCGACGTGCTGCGCGGGCTCGGCCCGCTGCGGTTGGCTGTGCGCTACCGCTCCAAGGAGGGGGCGGTCCTCGACAGCTTCCCGTACCACCAGTCGATCCTCCACTCGGCGACACCCGAGTACGAGGAGCTGCCCGGCTTCGACGAGGACATCGGCGACTGCCGCGAGGAGTCCGAGCTGCCGACGGCGGCGCGCGACTACCTCGCCTTCATCGCCGAGTTCGTCGGCGTTCCGATCCGTCTGGTCGGGGTCGGCCCCGACCGCGACCAGACGATCTCGATCGACTCCTGAGTCCGGGTCAGTCCCGGCGCCGCAGTCTGGCTAGGGGAATTCTGAGGCGACCAAGGAACCGACCTTCCACTCGCCGCCTTCCTTGACCAGCGGCATGAAGAATTTGGCGCCGCCGGGACCATGGAACATCGCGAAGCCGCGGTCGCCCTTGAACCGCACGCTGGCAATCCCTTCGACGACCGGATTCGCGAGCGCTGACTTCGAGGCCTGCGCTGAGAACGCACCGATGATCGAGCCGCAGTCCTTGCCTTTCAGCGTCGGCGAGCTTTCCGCGAGCTTTTCCATCGGTTCGGTTGCCAGCTTCGCCAAGTATTCGCAGCTCTTCGCCCAGTTGGCCTTGGCGCGGGCGTCGAGGTAGCTGACGATCACTTTTTCGGCTTCCTCGAGTTCGCTGGTCTCGGCTTCTTCGCCGTAGTTCTGGATGCTGTTGTCGCCGCCGGGGGTGCGGAATTCGGCGCTGCGTTCGTCGGAGCCGGACTGATTCCCGCCGGATGAGTCTTGGCTGGAGCCGCCCTGATCGTTGCCGGAGGCGTGATCGTCACCGCCCTGTTTCTGGTTGCCTGAGCCGTTGCCGCCGGATGAGTCGCCGCCGGATGGCGCCGTCGTGCTCTGCGTTGAGTCGGCGGAGGTTGACTGGCTGGAACTGGAGTCGTTGCTGCCGCCGCAGGCGGCAAGGGCAAGCGCCAGCAGCGCGACCAGCGCGCCAGTCAGCAGCTTCTTCACAGCGGTCCCTCCCATGGACGGGGTGATTCTAAGGCAAGCCGACGCCCGGGCGATCGCGATCTTTGGGTACTCACCGGTACAGCATTAGGCGGAAGCGGGCATCTGCTTTACAGTTTCCGTGTGGCTTCAAATAGACGGGCAGCCAAGCTGAACGAACGGCTGCCCAGGGGGAGACACGGTTTGCCGAGGGAGGCGGTGACCGAATCCCAGCGCAACCGAATACATCAAGCAATGATCGAGGTCGTCTCCGAGCGCGGCTACCCCGAGACGCGGGTCGTTGACGTGATCGGCGTCGCCGGCGTCTCCCGCAAGACCTTCTACGAACTCTTCGACAGCAAGGAGGACTGCTTCCTTGCCGCCTACGACGTCCTGCTCGGCAACCTGCTGAGCGACACCGCCGGAGGCTTCGAGACCAAACAGGGCGCACCCTGGGCAGAGCGTGTCGCCGCCGGCCTGGGAGCGCTGCTCCAGCACCTCTCCGAGCATCCCGACGAGGCGCGCTTCGCGATCGTCGAGGTCCTCGCCGCCGGCCCGAAAGCCCTCGCCCGCCGCGACGCCGCCCTGCGGCAGTTCACCGGCTTCCTCGAGGCCGGCCGCGCCGAGACCTCCGTCGAGCTGCCCGGGATCACCTCGCTCTCGCTCGCCGGCGGCGTCAACGAGCTGCTCTACAGCGAGATCCTACACGGCGCCGCGGCACGGCTGCCAAGCCGGCTGCCGGACCTGATGTTCTGGATCACCCTGCCGTTCCTAGGCGCCGAGGGCGCTGCCAAGGAGCGGGAGCGGGTGCGCCTCTCGATGCTCGAGAGCTGAAGCCGCGAGGGTCTGCCGGGAGGCCGGCTGCAAGCGATGTTGTGGTGCCGCTCTTTTGTCCCGAGCGACGGGTTTACAAATGACGGGGAGTGGTAGTTTCACTCGTTGGAGGGATGTTCCCAAGGCAAGCTTTCGACGGCTCGGCCCCTGGACGGGCAGGCCGCAAAGGAGACACATAGGGATATGCGCAAGTACTTGATGATCACCACGGCCCTCGCGGCCCTGATCGCGCTGACCGTGGCTGGCATCGCCACCGCGGAAAAGCCGGTCAAGGTCCGCGCTGGCAACCTCGAACTGACCTTCAATGGCGGCTTCACGCCGAAGGTTCTTTCGAAGACCAAGCAGACCCCGATCGCGCTCAACGTCGAAGGCACGATTGCGACCATCGACGGCACCCACCCGCCGGCGCTCAAAGAATTCGTCGTCGAAACGGACAAAAACGGCGAAATCAACGTCAAGGGCTATCCGACCTGCACCGCTTCGAAACTGCAGTCGCAGGACAGCTCCCACGCGAAAGCGATCTGCAAGGACTCGATCATCGGCAGCGGCACGACCAAAGTCGAGATCGAATTCCCCGAACAGGCGCCGATCCCGGTCACCAGCCCGCTCACCGTCTTCAACGGTGGCACCAGCGGCGGTACGACCACCCTTTACATCCACGCCTACATCACCGTGCCGACCCCGGCCGCGATCGTCACCACGGTGAAAATCAAGAAGATCCACAACGGCCGCTACGGCATCAAATCGGTGGCATCGGTCCCGAAGATCGCCGGCGGCAGCGGCTCGGTCACCTTCTTCTCCCTGAAGGTCGACAAAAAATTCACCTACAAGGGCAAGAAGGTCAGCGTTCTCACCGCCAAGTGCCCCGACGGCAAGCTCCAGGCCCACGGCACCGCGGTCTTCAGCGACGGCACCCGCGCCTCCGCTGAAGTGATTCGCACCTGCACCGGTAAGTAGGTAGGTCTCGTCCGGGGATCTTCCTCAGGACAGGCAAGGGCAAGAGGGGCGGCCGCAAGGCCGCCCCTCTTCTTTTTGCATTCAATAGGTTGCACAAAGGGTTTGCCAGGAGATAGTTTGATTGCCGTTCAATCGGCAGACCTAGGAGGGGTCGGCCCCTAAGGGAGGATGAGATGCGCAAACACCCGATGGCGGTGTTCGCCGCGGCGGCCCTGGTTGTCCTGGCAGTAGCGGGGATCGCGGTAGCAGCAGGCGGCAACGGGCCGGTCACGGTCCGGGCGGGGAACCTGGAGGTAACCGTCAACGGCGGCTTCACGCCGACGGCACTGTCGAAGACCAAGCTGACGCCGATCTCGGCGGCCTTCGAAGGAAAGCTGAAAACGCTTGACGGGACCCACCCGCCGGCGTTGAAAGAAGTCGTGATCGAAGCCGACAAAAACACCGGCATCGACGTCAAAGGCTATCCGACCTGCACCGCGGCGCAACTGCAGTCGCAGGACAGCACCCACGCGAAAGCGATCTGCGGCGACTCGATCCTCGGCACCGGCAACACGAACGTCGAGATCGAATTCCCCGAACAGGCACCGATCCCGGTCAAGAGCCCGCTAACGCTCTTCAACGGCGGCGAAAGCGGAGGCGTGATCACCCTCTTCGTCCACGCCTACATCACCGTGCCGACCCCGGCCGCGATCGTCACCACGGTCAAGGTCACCAAGATCCACAACGGTCGTTACGGGATCAAATCGGTGGCCTCGGTCCCGAAGATCGCCGGCGGCAGCGGCTCGGTCACCTCGTTCAACCTCAAGGTCGGCAAACAGTTCAACTACAAGGGCAAGAAGGTCAGCTTCATCAGCGCCAAATGCCCCGACGGCAAGCTCCAGTTCCACGGCACCGCGACCTTCAGCGACGGCACCCGTGCCTCCGCCGAAGTGATCCGCACCTGCACGGGCAAGGGCTGACAAAGACGTCCAGAACGAGGGACCTAGCCTTGGGAACCCCTCCGCAGGACAGGTAGGGAACAGAGAGGGGCGGCCATATGGTCGCCCCTCTCTTCTTCTAGGCGGAGGTGGCTACGCTAGCGGCGGGGGGCGAGTGCGATGCGCGTCAGCTCGCCCCCGAGCTCGGGTAGAGAGTCCGCGTCGTCTGCCATGACGCGACGGGCCGCCAACGCCATGAGCGAGGCGACCACGGCCCACTCGGCGTCCGCCACGGTCTGTTCCTCGCCTTCATTCAAATTGCCGCGTAGGCGGCGAGCCAGATCTTCGATGGTTTCCCCATACAGCTCTGAACCCGCAGGCCCAGCCGCAAGGATCTCGACGGTCAGGAGCCGCGCCGTGGGTGGATCGGCGGCAAACAGCTCGAGGCAGGTCTCGATCGCGGCCCGAACCTGCTTCTCTCCCGCGGGCGCCGCCGCGCAAGCGGCGTTGATCTCCTCCAGGAGACGCTTGAAGAGTTCCGAATGGGCGGCGAGCAGGCAGTCCCGCTTGGAGTCGAAGTGCTTGTAGAAGGTGGCGGTGGAAACGCGGGCGCGAGCGACGACATCGGCGACGGCGACCTCGGCATAGCCCTCCTCGGCACACGCCTCCGCCATCGCCGCAATCAGCCGTTCACGCTGGTTACGGGCAACCAGCTCAGCCGGGATGCCGTGATGGCCCGGCGGCAGGCGCCGGGCCTCCGTTGGTTCATCCGCCGTCACGACACTACTTTTACCCCACCCCCACGCAGGGCCGCACCACGTCCCCCGCCGCCCGGGTCCCGTCCACGAACGTGAACTCCCCGTGCGCGGTGAGGCTCCCGGTCGGGCAGGAGGCGAG
>Ga0105247_10000839_pt1 | contig 23346 bp, 19 predicted proteins | sample KBSS24metaG_FD_81519 | JGI IMG/M metagenome (GOLD analysis project Ga0105247, IMG submission 81519) | Switchgrass rhizosphere microbial communities from Kellogg Biological Station, Michigan, USA - KBS S2-4 metaG | ecosystem: Host-associated > Plants > Roots > Rhizosphere > Soil | place...
ACCGCGACGACGCGGTCACAATCGAACTCTCAAGGTCTCGCGTCCCTTAAGCAGGTGTCGCTTCGACGATGCTGAACGGTGAGGCGGTTTGGACTACCCGGGTCATCCGGAATCCACCTTGTCTAAGCAGATCTCGGTATTCCGCGGCGGACCGTTCGCGGCCATTCGCTACCAGTAGCATCTCCAGGTCCACCCACTTACCCGTGAAGTCGCGCTCGTGCTCGGGCAGCACCAACTCCACCAACAGCACCCTCGCATCGGCGCCGGCGGCGGCGCGAACATTACGGAGGATCTCCACGGCCTGCCCATCGGGCCAGTCGTGGATGATGCTTTTGAGGACATAGGCATCGCCGCCTGACGGAACGCTGTCGAAAAACGACCCACCCTCGACGCGGACCCGGTCTTCGACTCCCCGCCGCCGCAGGAGCGCTGGCGCGCCCGCGGCGACTTCAGGTAGGTCGTAGACCACTCCCCGCGCGTTCGGTGTTGCCGCCAAGATCGTGGCCAGCAGCCCTCCCTGCCCACCGCCGACATCGACGATCGTGCGGTAGCGACCGAAGTCGTAAGTGGCAACGACAGTGACCGCCGCCAGGTCGGTAAGGGTGGTCATAGCGTCGTGGAGGACTTCCGCGAGTTCGGGTTCGTCCCGGAGGTATTCGAATGCTTCTTTACCGCGCAGCTGTGGAAGGGTCGCCTTGCCGGACTTGACCGACTCAAGCAGCAGACTCCAATGTTCCCGGTGTTGCGGTGAACCGACCACTCGCGCCCACTGGTACATCGAGAACTGTGCGTCAGAGCGCAGGGCGTTAGCGAGAGCGGTCAGGTCATAGCGCCCGTCGCGGCGCTGGCGGAATACGCCACGGCTGATCAAAGCCCGCATCAGTCGCCTGAGGGCATCGGGGTCCGCGCCGACGCGGTCTGCCAAAGCTTCTAAGTGCAGTGGTTCTTCGGTGAGGGCGTCGGCGATGCGTAGTTCGGCGGCCACCTGGACGGCCTGCGCTACCCATGCCCCGCTAACCAGCTCGAACACCGCTGCCGCCGCGGGGGCCGACCGTTGATGAAGTCGATAGAGATAGTGGCGAAAACGCTCGACGATACGGACCACTCTGGCGGGTGGAATCATGAGATCTTTTGGCGCGTCAGCCTGGTTTACCGGATTCGATGACGGTCGCGGGCGCGGCATCAGTCACCCCGTGTTCCGTGGGAGAGCAGTTCTCGCGCGCAGTTCCTGCGCAGCTTGCCCGAGGGTGTCTTGGGCAAGGCTCCGGCGGGAAACAGCCGTACCTCGCGCGGGGCGTGCCCAACTCGGCGGTTTACCCGCGCTGTGATGTCGCGGCTGATACGCAGGCGCACGTCCTCCTCGTCGGCGTTGAGCACTTCCGCGAGCACCGCGAAGCCCTCTCGCTCGGCATCGACACGCAGCGCGATCACGCAACCCTTGCGCACACCGTCGACGTTCTCGGCCGCACGCTCGATATCGTGCGGATACAGGTTCATCCCCGCCACGATGATGAGATCCTTCGAGCGGCCACAGACGTAGAGCCGCCCCTCCTCGTCGAGGTAACCCAGATCGCCGCTGTCGAACCAGCCGTCATGGCGGGCAAGTGGAAACTCGCCGTCCATCGTGAGATAACCGCCAGCGACCGCGGGACCGCGAAGCTCGATGGCGCCAATCTCACGCGGCCCCTGCACCGACCCCTCGCGGACGATCCGCACGTCCATGCCTTTGGCCGGGAAGCCTACGCAGACAATCTGTTCGGCGATTTCGGCGTGCGGCTGCATCGGGCGGGCGTGGTGGTCCGCGACGATGGCGTCTCGCGAGACTGAGTCGAAGATCGGTAACCCGTCATGCGCGTCGAACGACACCGCCAGCGTGGCTTCGGCGAGTCCGTAGACCGGCGTCAGGGCGCTGGGCCGGAGTCCGAACCGGGCACCCACCGCGGCGAAATTCTTCAGGTCGCGGTGATCGATGGGCTCGGCGCCGTTGGCCGCGACCCGCAGCGACGAGAGGTCAATCGCCGCCGGGTCGGCCTGCTCCAGAACGCGCGCCAGCATGGAGTAGGCAAAATTGGGGCCCGAGGTGACCGTCGCTCGGTGTTTGGTGATCAGCTCGGCCCACATGATCGGCCGCCGCAGGAACTGATCAGGCGTGACCACGACGGCTTCGCAGCCAACCTGCATGGGGACGCAGAGAAAGCCGATCATGCCCATGTCGTGTGACAGCGGCAGCCAACTCAGCCCTACGTCACGTTCGATGTCGAGTCCCAGCCCCGCGCATATCGCGACCGTGCTCGCGGCGAAATTGCCGTGGCTGATCTCCACCGCCTTCGGCATGCCGGTCGATCCCGAGGTGAGCTGCCGCATCGCGATATCCGTCTCGTCGGCGTCATCGGGCTCGATCGGCTCGGCGCCGCGCAAAGACTCGACCGTGCAGGCGGCCAGATTCTGCGCCACGAGATGATCCAGCGCCATCAGGAAGGGCTCCCCGACGACGACCACGTCGGCACGGACCATCAGGATCGCCCGCACGGTGTCGTCGAGCCAGATCGCCAGGTCGGCACGTGGCGTCGGATGCTGCAGCATCGTCACCGCGGCGCGACGCAGCCAGATCGCCTGCGTGAGCGGTGCGACATCCCCCGCGTCGGCGGCGAGCACCGCGACCGAACCGTGGCGGCCGACTCCCCTGTCGGCCAGGCCGCCGGCTATCCGCTTCGCCTGTTCGTGGACTTCGCACCAGGTCAACCGCACGGGATCGGCGACCGTTCCGACGGTCAGGCAGCGCGGTGACGATGCTGCAGAGGCGATTATTTCGCGAGTCAGGGTGCTCATCGGATCAGCTCGGTCACGCCGGCCGAATCGAGCCGCTGCACCACGAAGTCGACGAGATCGCCGACGCTGTGAATATTCGGCAGTACCTCGGCGACGGTGATGTGCTCCAGTTCGGGATATTCCGTCCGCAGCCGATCGATGAGGCGAAGTTGCAGCAGTGAGTCGTAGCCCAGGTCGTCAGCGAGCAGGTTGGACCGGGCAAGCTGGGCGACGGAGTAGCCGCCGACATCGGCGATCACCGCCACTACCGCACCCTCTGGTCCCCCCGGCGCCCGCGACGGCGTTTCTCGCGCGGCGACGGGCGTGACCACCGCGGGCTGGGCCGTCGGCGCCACAGTGGCGATCCTGCCGTCATACCAGAACCGGCTGGAGGTGTCGAAGACATACGGCGGAATCCGGTGCAGCCGGCCGGCCGGCAGGCCGTAGAACGGGGACAGGTCGGGCGAGTACCCGTCGCGGAGAACCGTTGCAGCTACGCCCAGTAGCTCCGTTCCATCGGAATCCGGTCCGACGCACAATCTCAGCGACCGGGTCTGCGGCGGCAGTCCGCACTGCCGGGCCAGCTTGAGCAGCGTGGACCGCGGACCGGCCTCGGCGACATAGTCGGCGCTCGCCGCGCTCCTCGCGGCGTGGATTGCGTCGAAAAACCGCACCGGCGAACAGATCTGGTTGGCCCAGTAGTCGGCGTCCATTTCGTGGCCCTCGACTTCTCTGCCGAGCACGGTAGAGAAGAGTGGGAACTCCGCGGGGCTCGGCGCGAGCAACGACAGCTCGCGCCGGAATTCCGCCACGATCGGCTCCATCAGCGGCGAGTGAAAGGCATGAGACACCGTCAGTTTCACCGCTCTGCCGCCTTGCCCCTGAATCGCGGCGTGGGCCCGCGCCACCGCGTCGGCGGCACCGGAGATGGCCACCGAGCGTGGCCCGTTGACCGCCGCGATCACGCACCCAGGCTCGTCGGCGATCAGTGCTTCGGCCTGCTCCACGCCGAGGTCGACGGCGATCATCGCCCCTCCGGGGGGCAACGAGCCCATCAGCCGTCCCCTGACCGCGACAAGCCTGGCCGCATCGTCGACTGACAGTACGCCGGCCAGGCAGGCGGCGGCGATCTCGCCGACGCTGTGGCCGATGCCGAAGGCGGGACGGAGACCGCTCTGCAGCAATGTCTTTCCCAGCGCGTAGGAAACCGCGAACAACGCCGGCTGGGCGAGGCTGGTGTAATCGGGGGCGGGATCGTCGCCGAAGATCGCCGCGAACGGATCCGACGGCAGGTGCGGGTCGAGGGCGGCCGCGGCGGCATCCAGATGCTCCCGGTATATGGGATTGGCGTCGTAGAGCGGCCGTGTCATACCCGGGTACTGGGTCCCCTGCCCTGAGCACAACAGCCCGACTCGGGCCGGGCCCTTGCGCACCGGAGCGGACGACGCCAGGTCGGCACGGGCGCCGGCAAGAAAGTCCCGCACCCCATCGACCAGCGTGGCGCGGTTGCCTTCCAGCACAAGGCGATACCGATGCGATCGCTTCACGACGTTGGTGGTGCGGCACCAGCTGGCGAGTCGCTGATCGTCGAGGGTGTACAGCGCGGTGGCGATCGAATCGAGGTTGCGCCGCAACGCCTGCTCGGACGGCGCCGACACGGTGAGCACCCCGGCGACACCAGCTGCCGGCTGCTCGACCGGCGGCGCCGACTCCAGCACCGCGTGCGCGTTGCTGCCCCCCAGCCCGAATGAGCTCACGCCGCAAAGCGCGTTGGCCGGCAATGACTCTGGGCTCTCCACCAGCCGCAGCCCGTGGGCCTCCAGCCGCAAGGCGGGGTTGGCGGTGTCGCCGAACAACGTCGGGGGCAGCACCCCGCGATGCAGTGCGAGGCACGCCTTGATGAATGCCGCGATGCCCGCGCTGCCCTCGGTGTGGCCGATGTTCCCCTTGACCGAACCCAGCAGGCACGGCTCCCCGCCGCGCGTCTTGTGGATGTCACCGAGTGCATTGGCCTCGATCATGTCGCCGAGAACCGTTCCGGTGCCGTGTGCTTCGACGAAACCGATCTGTCTGGCCTCGACCTCTGCAAGGCTGAGCGCGCGGCGCATCAGCTCCACCTGGGACCGACGGTTCGGGGCGGTGATCCCGTTGCTGCGGCCGTCGTGGTTCGCGACCGAACTCCTCACGACGGCGTAGATCGGCTGGCCCGCGGCAACGGCGTCGTCCAGTCTGCGCAGCGCCACCGCGGCTACGCCCTCACCCCGGCCGATGCCGTCGGCACACTGTCCGAACGGTTTGCAGCGACCGTCCGGCGCGGAGAGGCCGGCCTGGGTGTAAAAGATCGAAAGTGCAGGTGTCAGAATCAGATTCGCACCGGCGGCGATGGCAGTGTCGGTTTCGCCGGAACGCAGTGCGGCACAAGCTTGGTGTACGGCCATCAACGATGACGAGCAGGCGGAATCGATGGCCATGCTCGGTCCCGTGAGGTTCAGGTGGTATGAAATGCGGTTGGCCGCCATGAAGTAGCCGCTGCCCGCACCGCGAAACGGGGTGAGCCCGGCGAAGTCGTGCATCTGCAGGCTGCTCCACTCGCTGGACATCATTCCGACGAACACCCCGGTTGGCGTGCCGGCCAGCGACCGGGGATCGATTCCGGCATCTTCCAGCGCGCGCCAGGACGCCTGCAGCAGCAGTCGCTGCTGCGGGTCGAGCGCCTCCGCCTCGGTCGGCGCGATGCCGAAAAAGTCGTTGTCGAATGCGTCGACGTCGTCGATGAAATGGGCGCGTCGGGTGTTCGTCGATCCGGCGACACCGTTGGGGTGGTAGTAGGTATCGATATCCCAACGCGGCGAGGGCACTTCGCTGTCGGTGACGACACCGTCCATCAGCAGTCGCCAGAACGCGCCCTTGTCGGATGCGCCCGGAAAGCGGCAGTCAATGCCGACCACCGCGATCGGCGTCATGGCACCACTCGCTCGGCGGTCAGATGAGCAGCGATGCCACCGATGGTGACGCAGTCCCACACGATGGTGGTTTCGACGTCGAATCCCCTCTCGCACTGCAGGTCTGCGCACAGCGCCATGGCGGAGACGGAGTCGATTCCACAATCGGCCAACGGGGTGTCGATGTCGATCGTGTCCCATGAAACATTGAGGTACCCGGCGACCTTGATGGTCAGCCAGTCGGCAAGTTCCTGATATTCCAAAGCGTCAACGGTCATCTGGATCCCCCATCCGGGTCGTGCGGCAGCGTCACGCGAACGCCTCCTCGTAGACCGCTGCCTCGCCGAATGAGATCCGGCGACGCACGAAATCACTCACCGCCGTGGCGAATCGCGCGCCGCCGGCGAGCGCTGCGCATCCGATCAGCGGCATACCCACCACGATCCCGATTCCCAAGCCGAGCACGAACGTTGCCAAGGTCGCTGTCTGCGCCAGCGCGCCGAATCGCCGAGCCGACCTGACCGTCGCGCCCCACCGAAGAAACACCGTGCCGGCAAGAAGATCTGCCGCAGCCAGGGTGGGCACGATGGGCGCGGCGACTTGCGGACACTGTCCGGACTCGGCGATGCATCCACCCACACCGGCGACCCGAGCGAGTTCCGCGTCGCCGACACCGGCCCGCCCAAACCACAGGAAGGGTTCGCGCCTGCCGGTCAACAGCCAGCGCAGGGTGGTCACGAACGTCGTCGCCTGCCGCCGCGTGTCGGTCGCCGCGACCACGTCGACGCTCCGAGCACCCGCGGACCGCAGCAGCCCGGATACCTCGATCGCCGCGGAGTACCACATGTTGCGGCACGCGATAAGGGTGACGACCCTGCGGTTCCGGACCGCCTCGGGATGCGCTTTCAGCAGCGATCGGATGGGAAGCGACGGCGCCAGGTACCACACCTGGTAGGCGAGGATTACCAATTCATCTGGCTCTGTGCCGAAGCCGCCCGCCGGCTCGACGAGATCGACGAGCGCCTCCGGATCCACCGCCGCAGGGAACACCCCAAAGAATCGCCGAATCGGCCACGGAAACGGAAACGCCACGCGTGGTTGGACATCCACCCAGCGGATTTTCCACCCGCGGGCGATCAGCGGAGCGGTCAAGGCATCGGCGACCTCGCGCAGCTGTCCGGTCTGCGAATAGAGGTACACGACCGCCCGTGGGAGGCGCTGCTCAATCCGGAGAGCCTCCGACGGCCCGATCATGGCTGGGTTTCCGACGCCGCTGCCGCCGACACAGCGGTGAGATGCATGAACGAGATCGCGAACCGGCCGGACTCGGGAACCATGCACAGCAAGGTGTCGCCGTCCTTGATCAGGCCCTCGGTCATCATCTCGTCGAGGATGACGAAAATGGCTGCGCTGCCGATGTTTCCGACTCTGGTCAGGTTGCTGTACCACATCTCGGGACGGCCCGAGGGAAGGTTGCGCCGGGACAGTTCGCCCAACACCATGGTTTTCATCCGTTCGCTCGAATAGTGCACGGGAAACCACGTCACGGTCCTCGGGTCGAATTTGCCCATGGCAAGGAGGCGTTCGTACTCGTCGATTCCCACGCGTACCAGGTGCGGCAGCAGGGACAGCTTCTGCCGCGGGGCGAGCGCTCCGTCTTCGGCGGCTGCCGCGGCGGTCGGGTAGTCACCCCAGGTCTTCTCACACGCATTGTCGTTGCTGCCGAAATACATGCACGCCTTCTGGGTGTTCGCGTACGACGTCAGCGAGATCCAGTCGATGCGAAGGCTGACCCCCGACGCCGCGGGGGCGCTCTCGACCACCGCTGCGCCCGCGCCGTCGGAAAGCATGTAGCGCAGGAACGCGGTTTCCATCGGCAATGACCCGTCTTCAGCGATCGCCCTCATCTCGTCGTAACGGGTGCTCTTGAACCCACGTGAGGCGAACTCGCTGGCAACGCAGATCGCGTTGCGCTTCTCGCCGATCGCCACCTGCAGGTAGGCATTCTTCAGCGCCATCATCCCGCAACTGCAAATGCCGTGTGCGGTCGCGATCTCGAGCGGACCATAGCCCAACTCGCCGTGCACCATGCTGGCATGCCCCGGACCGAGCACGTCGGGCAGCGTCGTGGCCGCCGTCAGCAGTTCGACCTCGTTGGGGCCCAGTTCAGCGCGCTCGGCGGCGTTGCGCACGGCCTCTGCCGCCATGGCCGCATTCGAGATGACCGTTTGCTGATTTTTGTCGATCGCGTAGTGGCGCGTCTTGATTCCGCAATTCGCCAGAATCAAGTCCTTCAGATCGGAGGACGCGCGTCCCGCCTTCCCGATATAGTCTTCGATTTCGTCGTTGGTAACGGGATAGCCGGGGAGATAAACGCCGGTGGCCGTGATGTATGCACTCATGGTGCTGCGCATGCCGTCAGGCCACTTCGGCGATCTTCAAGACGACGAGATCCTTGAAGTCGGAGAGTGTGCGCACGCCCGCGATACGCTCGTCATCGAGCGAGATGCCGTACTTGTTCTCCACGATGTCCGCGATGGCCAGGACTCCCAGCGAATCGAGTCCCAGATCCTCCAACGTGGATTCATCAGTGATTTCATCGGGTTCGACGCCGTAGTGCGCGCCAAGGTACTCGATGATGTCGCGTTCGATTTCGTCTGCGATCGACATGACGATGTCTATCTTCCTCTCGCCCGACCTCTGTCCAGCCGGGTCACGTGCCTCGGGCACGTTTATTGACGGCGGCATAAACGAGATACGAGTAGCAATCCCGGCCGGTTCAATCATGCGCTGTCAGACCGTCGGCAGGGGCCTCGCGGGATGCCGGCCGGCAGGCGCGCCCGGCTAAACGAGGGCCACCAGGTTCTGGCACCGAGAAGCGCTGCCACCGCCGGGACGGTGAGCGTGCGCACCACGAAGGTATCGACCAGCAGACCGGCTCCAATGGTGAAGCCGATCTGGGCGATTGTGTAAACGGGGCTGGCCAACATGGCCAACATGGTGACCGCAAAAATAACGCCGGCCACGGTAATGACGCCGCCTGTCGCCGTGAACGCCTTCACGATGCCCGAACGAGTCCCCAACGTCGCATTCGCGTGGATTCTCGACATGAACAGCAAGTTGTAGTCGGAACCCACGGCGACAAGCGCGACGAAGGACACCAAGGGTACCGCCCAGTAGACGTCGATGCCGAGCAGAACCTGCCAGACCAGGACGCTGAGGCCCAGCGCGGATAGATACGAAATCGCAATGGTGACAATGAGATACAGCGGCGCAATCAGTCCGCCGAGCAGCCATGCCAGGATGATGAAAATGAAAAGCAGCGCGAACGTGGCGATGATCGCAAAGTCCCTGACGATCATGTGATGCAAATCCCGGAACCCTGCTGCGAGTCCGCTGGCTTCCACGCGGCTGCCTTTGAGTGTGGTTTCGGCCAGGGCCGCATTGGTGGAATCGATGACCGCATCAAGACGACCGACGGCATTTCTGTCATACGCGGTGGTGTCACCGAACACCAGCAGCCGTGCGGCATGTCCGTCTTTGGATATGAAATAGCTCATTGCCTGCCTCAGACGGGGATCCTGAAATGCGCCTTTAGGAACATAGAAACCCGCGTCAGGACCGCTCACATTGGCGCTGACCTCATTGAGGAAGTCGCGTGCCTGGCTCAGGCCGTCGATGAGGTCTTGCATTCGCGGTGAAATCTGCTTAACGCCTTCCGTGACTTGCCCCATTCCGGATCGGGCAGCGGCCGCGCCGGCAGAGATCTCACCGAGCTTGGTGGTCAGCAGCTTCTGACCGTCGGTGAGTTGGTTACTTCCATCCGAGGCGGCGGCCAGTCCGGTCTGGAGTTGGTGCATCCCATCCGAGACACGACGATTACCGTCGGCCAATTGCCTCGACCCGAACTTCAGTTGAGTGAGGAGGTAGCGCACCCGACCGACAAGCGAAGTGTCCTGGGCCAAGATCGCCATCTGGTCGCCCTCCCCGCAGTTGCTGCCCTGTTGACAGGGCACGTCACCGGTAGGAGGCGGAGCGAACAAATTCAACTGGGTGAGGATCGGAGTGACCATCGAATCGATGGAATCCGCCATGTCCTGTGAACCATCGGCAAGCCGATCGGCGCCTCCGGAGAGATCGGTTGATCCGTTCGATGCGGCCAGCAGTCCACTACGGAGCTGCTCCATACCGCTGAGGATTCGCCCGGACCCTTCGGCCGCGAGCGCGTTACCCGCACTAAGCCGGCCAAGGCCGTCACTGAGCCGTTCCATACCGTCTTCGAGTTCGCGCAATTTGGGTTGGTTATCCGAGAGCCCTTGAATTGCCGAGGTCAGTTTGTCGGCGAGCAGCCGGTTCTGACCGCTCAGGGTGAATTCCGGAATCGCCTTACCCTCCGGTTGGGTTGGACCCCGCACCTCGCTCACCCCGCTGACTTTTTGAACACTCCTGACAACCGAATTCAGTGCGGCGAAGTCGGCGGAATTCCGTAGATCGTGGTCCGCCATGATGAGTATGACGTCGGGCGTGAGTTCACTTGGCTCGTAGTGCCGGGCGATGGCGTCATAGCCTTGGTTGCTCGGCGTCGTCGCCGGCTGCATTTCCCGTTCGTCGTAGCCGGTCGCCATCCAGTACGTCGGTGCCGCCAGCGCGAGGAGGATGGCAAGGCTCGCAGTGAGCACCCAGGCCGGCCGACGGACGATCAGAACACCAAGACGCCGCCAGTACTGGGATGTGGCCTCGTCCCTTGGTTCAACGAAGCCTCTGCGCCCGAGGATGGAGAGAAGGGCCGGAACGAGAGTGAGCGCCGCAAGTATGGCAACAATCACGCCTATCGAGCACGGCAATCCGGTGGTTCGAAAGAGAACGATCTGAGTCGCCGACATAACCGCGCAACTCGCAGCAACGGTAAGGCCGGAGGCCACGATGATGCCCGATATTCGGGTAGCGGAATTGACAATAGAGTCGTGAACCGCCTTGCCTTGCCGACGGCTTTGGTGGTAGCCGCTGAGGAGGAATACCGCATAATCAGTGCCCGCCCCGAGAACGATCGCCGCGAGAAGCATCACCGAGAAAATGGATACATCGAGGCCGACGTGCACAGCCAAGAGCGCGACAATGGGGCGTGAAACTGCCAGGGCCAGGCCGACGCTGAGCAAGGGCACGAGCATCGTGCTGAATCGACGGTAGACACATAACAGCAACACGACGATCATTCCGACCGTCACGGCCGTGATCAGGGCGACCGAGTGGTCCTGCGCCGCGATCTCATCACCGATGGTCGGCGCCGGACCGGTCAGATAAACCGATAGGCCAGCGGGTTTTGGAGTCTGGTCGATCAGGTCACGAACAAAGCCCTGTCCTTCTCTCTGAGTGGCCGAACCCACGCCGCCGTAGAACCGCACAATCGCATACACGGCCTTGCCGTCCGCGCTGGCCGCGATGTGGGTAGTCGCCGGGTCGCGGAGGAGGTCCTGGACTGAATCGATCTCGGACGTGTTGGCCCGTAGCTTGGTGATCATGTCGTCGTAATAGGTGCGGTCCGCGTCGTTGAATCCGCGGTCGTCCTCCACCACGAGGTACCCGAGTGCCGACGCTTGAGATTCGCCGAACTGAATCCCGATGTTCTTGAGCGTGACCAACGATGGCGCCGATTCAGGGATCAGGGGGCCCGATTTCTGGAGGCAAACTTGCTCGAGGTGAGGGGCAACCAGGTTGAGACCGGCCGCGACGATGATCCACATGCCGAGAACGAGATACGCGTGCCGGCCGACGAGATCGGTTAATTTCCCGAGAAAGTTGCTCTGCCCATGCCCCATCACATGGCTCCCAAACACTCCCGCCAGCGATAGGGTCTCAGCGATATCGGGTGTTGCATCAGGCCGAGGCCAGCTATCAACTCAGGCTGGCGCGGTGGCCTTCGTGGCCGCCGATATGGCTCCATCATGGCCATTGTCGCCGACTTCGAGTCGTATCCGCAGTGAAACGACGAGGTCAAAGCGGTCTGTGTGCTGGCCAGCCCGAGTACACAAAGTGTGCATATATCCGGGGACGGTTCAGCTTGAGATATAGACTCCGGCAATCGCGGGTGGAAGGGCGACGACGATGGATCCCCTGAGACGCTGGTGCCTGGCGAGATGATGGAGACCGGCAGCTGGACCATGGTGGAGTCGACGTTGGGCCCCTTCGGAATTCAGCGCAACCGGCTAGTGACGTGAGCACCTCCCGGGTCCTGATCGTCGGTGCCGGTCCGGCCGGAGCGACTGCCGCACTGCTGCTCGCCGAACACGGAATCGACACCCTGGTCATCGAACAACGCGTGGCCCCGTCGACCCACCCGGCGGCGCATGTGCTCTCCACCCGCACGCTGGAGATCTTCCGGGGACTGGGCCTCGAACACGATGTGCGCCGCCTGAGCTCACGCATCTACGAACTGCGTGACATCATCTATGCCACCAGTCTGACCGGACCCGAACTGGGCCGGATCACCATTTACGATCCTGAATCGACTGAAGCCCAATTGCTTCAGACCCTGAGCCCGACGCGGGCTGTGAACCTGTCCCAACACGTGCTTGGGCCGCTGCTGTGGGAGCGGCTCCAGGCATGCAAGCGGGTGGAGTTCCAGCGCGGTTGGGTGTACCAAAGTCATCGCGAAACAGGCGATGGCGTTGAAGTTCGAGTCACCGGCCCAGACGGCGCTGACGAGTGGGCCGCGACAGGTCGTTATCTGATCGCGGCCGACGGTGCAGGAAGCCCGATTCGGCGCACATGCGGACTCCAGATGCGCGGCCCAGTACTTCAACAGGTGATCAGCGTTCACTTCACCGCCGACTTGCGCGCCTATTTGTGGTCACGCCGAGCCCCCGTCATCTTGACCTGCAACCCACGCGCGCCGGGAATTCTGATCGTGCACAGCTCACCCGGCGACTTCGTCTTCCAGTCTCCCTACTTCCCGCCGGTTCAGCGTCTCCAGGACTTCACCGCGGACGATTGCCGCCGCAGAATCCGAGATGCGGTGGGACAGAGGGATTTGGCCGTCGACATCCACTCGGTGCAGAGCTGGGCGATGACGGCGCAGGTCGTCGATCGATACCGCGTAGGACGCATATTCCTGATCGGCGACGCCGCGCACCGCTTCCCGCCGACCGGTGGTCTAGGACTCAATACCGGCGTACACGATGCCCACAACCTGGCCTGGAAACTGGCGTGGGACATTTCTAAGCGTGCACCGGCTGATCTGCTCGACACCTACGAGGCTGAACGCCGACCGGTCGGCATCACCAACACCGAGCATTCGGTGAAAAACTTCGACGGTCTGATGGACGTCTACGCCGCGCTCGGATTGCCTCGATTTGGAGTGCGCGCGCTGCAGGCTCTGGCCGGGTCCCAACCGATGGCTGCGATGCCACGCCCAGCGTCACGCTTGACGGTAACCACACTCATGACGGTGGCAATGCGGCGGATTGGCCGGGTGACTTCCCGGGGTCGCATCGGAGCACGCCTCCGGGACCGGGTGCAGGAGGTGATCGCCCTCCAGGGCGGCCACTTCCGAACGTGGGGTCTCGATCTCGGTGTGCACTACGCCCGCGGATTCCTCGACGAGGGCGACGTATCCGATGACCTCATGGACATCGAGTTCTACACCCCGGTCGTACGCGTGGGGGGACGGCTACCACACGCGTGGGTCCAGTACAACGGATCGAGGGTCTCCACGCTCGACCTCCCTGCGCGCGACACGCTGACGGTTCTGGCCGCGTCGCAGCACGAGTCGAGTTGGCGCGATGCGCAGACAGCGGTCGGACGGCCACTGACGGTGATTGGTGTCGACCTCGCGGTCCGCAGCGGGCCGCTGCGGCCGCTGGCGGCAGGACAGGCGCTACTGCTGCGGCCGGATGCTCACATCGCCGCAGTGCTTGACCCATCGAGCAATGGCTACGCCGATGCGCTCGGTGCCGCACTCGATCGACTAGGTCTGACGGCAACCGTCAAGGAGAGCTATGAACCCACGCGTTGACGAGATTGTCCTGCTGACCCACGAGTGGGAGTCGATGCGAGCCTGGTGGGGCACCCTTCTCGGCGCGGATCCACGCACAGTCGGTAACCGGATCGCGGTCGTCGAGACCGCCGGGCTCCGGGTCGTTATCGAGCATTCCGACATCGCGATGAACGCCAATCCCGAAGTCGCTGGGGTTATTTCACTCACGGTGTCGGCCCCCTCCGCAATCGCTGCCCTCGACACCTACAAGCGACTGATCGCGATCGGTTCCCGCCACCACCGCGCCACAAACGACGTCAGCGGAGTGCGCCTGTGGTACCGCGACCCCAATGGCACCGACGTGGCGATCGGCTTACCGATCGACGCCGATGCGAACAACCACCCTGGCCAGGAGATCGATCCCGATCACATCGTCACCCGGCTGCAAGCGGCCGCAGAATCCACACACGCGGACGACGAATAGGAGCGTTAGCAGCGCAGACCGTCCGGCGGCACCGCCGAGCCGGTCAAGAAGTTCACCACCGCCGTGTCCACACATTGGTCGCCGTTGAACACCACCGTGTGCTGGGTGCCGTCGAAGGTGAGCAACGAGGCGCCCATCTCACGGGCGAGATCCACCCCCGCCTGGTATGGCGTGGCCGGGTCGTGCGTGGTGGAGACGACGACGACCTTGCCCGGCCCGGGTGAGGTGGCCGGGTGCGGGGTCGACGTCGCCGGCACCGGCCACATCGCGCACAGGTCGCGCGGGGCGAAGCCGGTGAAGGTGCCGTACTCCAGGAACGGCGCGGCCGCACGGATCTGCCGATCGGCGCCGGCCCACACCGCCGGGTCGGTCGGGTACGGTGCGTCGACGCAGCGAATCGCGGCGAAGGCATCCTGCAGGTTCTTGTAGTGGCCCGACGCATCGCGGTGCTGGTAGTCATCGGCCAGCAGCAGCAGGTCCCCTGCGTCGGTGCCGCGCTGCAGCCCCAGCAGACCGCTGGTCAGGTACTGCCAGTAGCGCTGCGCGTACAGCGCGTCGACCGTGCCGGTAATCGCGTCCTGGTAGCTCAGGCCGCGCGGATCCGAGGTCCACCCAGGCTTGTTCACCAGTGGGTCGACGAGCTCGTGAAAGCGGTCGACGAACTTCGCCGGATCGGTGCCGAGCGGGCAGCCCGCCGACTGTGCGCAGTCGGCGGCGTAATCGTTAAAAGCCGTTTGGAAACCCGCCATCTGGCGGATGCTGCTGGTGATGGGACCCAGGCTGGGGTCCACGGCGCCGTCCAGCACCATCGCCCGCACGCGGTCGGGGTAGGCATTGGCATAGGCCGCGCCCAGTTCGGTGCCGTAGGAGAAGCCGAGATAGTTGATCTGGTTCTCGCCCAGCGCCGCGCGCACCACGTCCATGTCACGCGCCGACGACGCGGTCCCGACGTTGGCGAGGAACTCGGTGCCCATCCGCTGCGCGCACTCGTCGGCGAACTGGGCGTTGAGGGCTTCGATGTGGGCGACCCCTTCGGGGCTGTAGTCGGCCATCGGCTCGCGACGGAACGCGTCGAACTCGGCGTCGGTGCGGCAGCGTAACTCTGGCGTGGAATGAGCGACCCCACGCGGATCGATGCCCACCAAATCGAACCGGCGCATGACGTCCGTGTCGGCGAGCGATGCGCCCATGCTGGCTACCGTGTCAACGGCCGACGCGCCAGGTCCACCCGGGTTGACCACGAGCACGCCGATCCGGTCGCCCGACGCCGGGATGCGGATCACCGCCAGCTGTGCTTGTGCGCCTTCGGGTTTCGCGTAATCGACGGGCACCGACACCGTGCCGCACTGTGCGGTCGGGATTCTGGTGACGTCACCGACCCACCGCTCGCAGCTTCCCCACGGCGGCGGCTGGCCGTAATGCTGGTTCGACTCCCCTTCAGGTGAAGCCCATGCGGCCGGGCACGCGATCGCTGACACCGACAAGATCGCGAGCAGCACCGAACAAACCCCGCCCACCCGCCACATGGCGAACATGTTCGCACGGATGAACGGCGCCGGTCGGCGGCTGGAATACAACGGTGACCTTGCCGTTATCGGGCGTCTAGCTCGTAGGTCAACCAGGTCGATCGCTCGGCGCCGATGCCGTCGTAAAGACGTTGCGCCGTCGTGTTGTCGGGCGCCGTTTCCCACACCAGCTTCTCGGCGCCGCGCTCTCCGCAGAGCTCCCGGCAGCGCTCGATCAGAGCGCGCCCGGTACCAGAGCCGCGGGATTCCGGTATCACGAACAAGTCGTTGAGAACCCCGACCCGCGCGCCGTACAGCGTCTGCCATGTCCAGTAGATCGTCGCGAAACCTTGTGGTGTTCCATCGGAATCGCGAGCGATGAGCTGAAGTCCCTCGGACGGATCGTCGATCAACGCGGCTACCAGCACCCGCAACCGGTCGTCGGACGGATCGACCTGATAGAAGTCGCAGTAGGCCCGCAACATCGGCATCAGGTCGGGCACGTCGGAGCTGCCGACGGTGGTGATGGTCAGCATCGCGTGTTCGGCGGTGGCACGGTCACGTCGACAAGGTAGCGCGCCGCGATGTCGTCGACGCAGGAATTCCCCTGGAAGACAACGGTGTGCTGGGTGCCGTCGAAGGTGAGCAGGGTGCCACCCAGTTGCTGGGCAAGATCGACCCCGGCCTGATACGGCGTGGCCGGATCATTCGTCGTCGACACCACCAGGATCGGCGGCAGGCCGTTCACCTTGATCTCGTGCTGATCGCCCGTCGCAGGCACCGGCCAGAACGCGCAGGTGTCCAGCGGCGCGAGGCCGGTGAACTCGCCGTAGCTCATGAACGGCGCCACCTCGCGGGTGCGACGGTCCTCTTCGACCACCTTGACGCGGTCGGTGATGTGCGGCTTGTCCATGCAGTTGACCGCAACGCGGACGTCGGTGGAGTTGTTGTAGTGCCCGTCCGGATCGCGGCCCATGTACAGGTCGGCCATCGCGAGCATGGTGTCGCCGGTGCCGTCTTTGAGCTCGGACAGCGCCTGGGTGAGGTGGCGCCATAGCGTCGGCGAATAAAGCGGGAGGATCGTCCCGACGATCGCGTCGCTGTAGCTCAGCCCGCGCAGGTCCTTCGTCTTCGCCGGGTGCTTGACCAGCGGGTCGACCAGGCTCTTGTACACGTCCACCGCCTTGGTGGGGTCGGTGCCAAGCGGGCAGTCCGGGCTGGTGGCGCAGTCGGTGGCGTAGTTGTCGAACGCCTTCTGGAACGCGGCGGCCTGGCGGATCTCCTCCTCGATCTGGTCGGCGTTGGGGTCGACGGCGCCGTCGAGGATCATCGCCCGAACCTTCTCGGGATATGCCTCGGCGTACAGCGCGCCTATCCGGGTGCCGTATGAGTAGCCGAGATAGGTCAGCTTCTCGTCGCCAAGGCTGGCGCGAATGGCGTCGAGATCCTTGGCGACGTTGGCGGTTCCGAGGTTCGCCAGGAACTCCGCGCCCATCTTGTCGACGCAACGCTGGACGAACTCCTTGTTCTCCTTCTCGATGTGGTCGACCCCCGCCTGCGTGTACTCGACGGTGGGGTCGGCGCGCAGCCGGTCGTTGTCCGCATCGGAGTTGCACCACGCCGCGGGCATGGAGTTGGCGACGCCCCGCGGATCGAAGCCGACGAGATCGAACCGCTCACGCACCGACGACGGCAGTGTGGCCGCCATCGATGCCGCGGCCTCGACGCCGGACTCGCCAGGGCCACCGGGGTTGATGACGAGTGAGCCGATTTTTTGGCCGGTCGCCTTGAAGCGGATCATCGCGATCTGGGCTACGTCACCGTCGGGTTTGGCATAGTCGACCGGCACCGACAGCAAGCCGCACTCGGCGCCGGCGGGGATGCGGGTCTCATCCGAGGCGGCGGAGGCCTTGCATGGTGCCCACTGGATCGGTGAGCCCGGCCGGGGCGCCGAGATGGCGGCGCGCCCGTCGACCACGTTGCTGCACCCCCCCAGCACCAGGGCAGCGATGGTCGCGAGGACCCCGATCTTGAGGCTCATGGCTCAACATGCTGCCATGACCGTACATCTGCCCTGGCGAGGGCGCTATCTCGTGGCGTCGAGCAACTCGTTGAGAGCCACTTCGAAGTCGTCTGCCATGTCCCACAGATCTGGCAGCAACTCGGGACACGACACGATGCCGACGTCGAGCTTGCCGGTCAGCGACATCACGGTGATGTTCAGCCCCGAACCGTGGAAGATCGGGCCCAGCGGGTACATCGCGTTGACCTCGCTGCCCAGGAAGTACAGCGGCACCTGCGGGCCGGGCACGTTGGAGATCACCAGGTTGTGTACCGGCTTCGCGGCGGTCAGCCTGCTCGCGGCGTAGACGCGCATGGCCACTCCGAACACCGCAGGTGCGGCGAATTGAGTCCAGTCCTGAAGCAGGGTCGCGCCGATCGCCGAACTGTGTTGTTTGGCAACGGAGTTCGCTTCGGCGATCGACTTGAGGCGTTCAGCGGGATCTTCGATTTGGGTCTCCAGCTTCGAGAACATGCCGGACACCTGATTTCGGCCGGGCCGGTCGGACTTCTCATGCACCGAGACCGGAACCATTGCGACCAACGAGTTGTCGGGCAGTTCGCCGCGGTCGGCAAGGAACTTGCGAAGCACCCCGGACACCAGGGCCATCACGACGTCGTTGACCTTGACGCCGAAGTGGTTCTTCACCGTCTTGATGTCCTCGAGATCGACCTGGGCGAACGCGATATTGCGGTGGCCCGTGACGTTGGCGTTGAAGGCTGTCTTCGGCGCGGCGAACGGCGCGGCCATGGTGAGGCCGCTGCGGGCCCTCTTGACGGTGTCGACCACCGACGAGACCGTGGTCGGCAGCACGTTGATCAGCTTCAACGGCCGGGTGGCGAACTTGACCGCGCCGCTCAGCGCGATTTCCAGGCCGCTGGCGTCGCCGACCCCATCGACGGGGTCGGGTGCCGGAGCATCGGGTTCGGTGCTGCACAGCTGCGACATCAGGTTGGCCCCCGTGACGCCGTCGACGCCTGCGTGGTGCACCTTGGTCATCACCGCCAGCCTGCCGCCGGCGTGCACGTCGGTGCCTGCGACGTTCTCGATCACCCAGGTCTCCCACAGCGGCCTACTGCGGTCCAGCGGAAGCGATGCGATGTGTCCGCAGATCTCGGCAAGTTCGTGTCGGCCACCAGGCGATGGCAGGCCGATGCGGTGCAGGTGCCTATCGACGTCAAAGTCCTTGTCGTCCACCCACACCGGATGGTCGAGGTTCAGCCGGGAATCGGCGAGCTTTTCGCGGAACTGCGGCATGGCCTTGATGCGCAGGGACAGCGCGTCGCGTAGCCGGTCGAACGTGTACCCACCCGGGATGGTCGAGGTGTCGAGCTCGAGGATCGAGCACACATGCAATGGCTGCTTTGGGGTTTCCAAATACAGGAAACTGGCGTCGAGTCCGCTGAGCCGTTGCATGCCGGTGATGTTAGGCGCGGCGACGGCAGGTGTGAGGAAATCCACTTAACGTGGCTTTTAACTTTCTCGCGCCGAGATGGCAGACTTGTAAACGGTCAGACGAACCCGGGGACCGCGACGGCCTCGAGGATTCAACCCGACGAAACTACGAGGGACAATGATGTCTGAGCAGACTGTTTACGGTGCTGCCGATTCTTCAAAGCCGCGGAGCAAAGTCCGCACCCATCACCTGCAGAAGTGGAAGGCCGAGGGCCACAAGTGGGCCATGCTGACGGCCTACGACTACTCCACCGCGCGGGTCTTCGACGACGCCGAGATTCCGGTGCTGCTCGTCGGTGACTCCGCCGCCAATGTGGTTTACGGCTACGACACCACCGTGCCGGTGACCATCGATGAGCTGATTCCGCTCGTGCGCGGCGTGGTGCGGGGCGCTCCGCACGCGCTGGTGGTCGCCGACCTGCCGTTCGGCAGTTACGAGGCCGGCCCGCAACAGGCGCTGGCCACCGCGACCCGGTTCCTGAAGGAAACCGGCGCCCATGCGGTCAAGCTCGAGGGCGGCGAGCGCGTCGCCGACCAGATTGCGACGCTGACGCAGGCCGGCATTCCCGTGGTGGCCCACATTGGTTTCACCCCGCAGAGCGTGAACGGCCTCGGCGGTTTCCGCGTTCAGGGCCGCGGCGACGCGGCCGAGCAGACCATCCATGACGCGATCGCCGTACAGGAAGCCGGCGCGATCGCCGTCGTGCTCGAGATGGTGCCCGCCGAACTGGCAACTCAGATCACCGGCAAGCTGACCATCCCCACCGTCGGCATCGGCGCAGGATCGAACTGCGATGCGCAGGTGCTGGTCTGGCAGGACATGGCGGGCATGACCAGTGGCAAGACGGCGAAGTTCGTCAAGCGCTTCGGCGACGTCGGCAGCGAATTACGCCGCGCGGCAATGCAATATGCCAACGACGTCGCCACTGGGGCCTTCCCCGCCGAAGAACACTCGTTCTAGGCGAACTCGGCCTTCCGCTTCGCCAGGAACGCGTCGATGCCCTCGCGGCCGTCGGCGGAGTCGGCGAGGGCGGCGATCAGGCGGCCTTCGAGCTCCATCTGCTCCTCCAGCCCGCTGGAGAAGGTGGCGAGCATGAGCGCCTTGACTCCGCCGTTGGATCCCCCTGCGGTGGAAGCCATTTGCTCGGCGAGCTTATCGGCGCGGGCGGTAAGCTCCGCGTCGGGAACAACCTCGGTGACCAGTCCCCACTGTGATGCTTCCTGAGCCGACAGAGTCCGGTTGGTCAGCATCAGCTCCTTGGTTTTGGTGATGCCGATCAGCCTCGGCAGGAAGTACGACGAGCTGCCGTCGGGGCTCAAACCGGCGCGCGTGTAGGCCATCGTGAACGACGCGGACTCCGCCGAAAGCACCAGGTCGCCCGTCACGGCGAGAGAGAATCCGGCGCCTGCCGCCACGCCGTTGACCGAGGTGATCAGCACGGCGTCCATCCGCGCGAACGTCGAGATCGCGCGGTGCAGGTCGTCCGCCACGCCCTTGATGAAGGGGCCGCGGGTCTCCGCCGCCGCGAACGACTTGAGGTCCCCTCCGGCGCAGAAGAATCGGCCCGATCCGGTGAGGACCACCACCTTCGTTGCGTTGGTGTCACAGCGCTTGGCGGCATCGGCAAGTTCGCGAGTCATGGTGTCGTTCATGCCGTTTGCGGCGTCAGGCCGGTTGAGGGTGATCCGTGTGATTGGGCCGGACTGCTCAAACGTGATGGTCTGGTATTCGGTCACACCTGGACTGTATCGGCAAACCCCAGCCGCGCCGCTGTCAGCTTGTGAACTTTGGCGAAGTCGCCGTCGAATCCCAGCGTGCGCAGTGCGCCGTCGGCGATCACCAATGGCTGCTCGTCGGGGCAGTCCGTGTCGTCGGAGCGGCGGTTGATCACCGATTCGACCAGCCGAAACGGTAGATCGTCGGCGTCGGCGGGACCGTCGCACTCCTCGATGACCTCGGCGGCGAGGCTGCGGTAGCGGCCCCGCAGTTCGGCGCGACGCAGCCGGAACTGCTCGAACCTGTCGAGGCGCAGTTCGGGCAGCAGGTACAGCGCGCCGAGATTCCATCGGCTGGCGCACAGCTGGGTGACGTCACCGACCACCAGCGCGTGCAGGCGTGGCGCGGCGGGGCCCTTCTCGGCGAGGAGTTCGGCGGCCAACCGCAACGGCTCGTCGACGGTGCCCGCCAGTAGCGCGTCGAGGATGTCGTCCTTGGTAGCGAAGTGGTGGTACAGCGAGGCCTGACGCACACCGACGGCATCGGCGATCCGCCGCGTCGAGGTGCTGGCGTAGCCCAGGTTGGTGAAGAGCTCCGCGGCGGCGTCGAGGATCTCTTCGCGCGCGGTCTTGCCGGGGCGTCGCGACTGCTCCAGCCTCGGGCGGCCACGGCCTTCGCTGTGCATGGCCACATTGTCACACTGTCGTTGCGATACTCACGAGATGCGATGCAGGAGGTGCGGCGGGAGCGAGGAGCCGCGGGGGGCAGATATGACTCCGGATGCGCGCGAGCGCGAGGTAAAGCATCTTCGCCAGGCGATTGGCACCGCGAAAGTGGTGGTAGCGCTGACCGCGGCGATCGCAGCGACGTTTGTCGCCGGCACCTTGCAAGTGAACAGCCCCGAAACGTGGTGGGACCACGCATCCGCGGTACTGATGGCTTTCACGATCATTGTCAGTTTCTGGCTCGTTACGCGGCCCGTACCACCTCACGCCGAGATCGATGAGACAGCGTTCGACAAGGTGAGGGATCGCGCGCGTCGCACGCATTGTCTGGTGCAGGTACAAGTGGTCCTCTCGGGTCTCTCGTGCGTGGCCGCGACCATGGGGCTGCTCTGGCCTTGCACGTGGCAGCCGCATCACTGGCCTTCCTGGCACTAAATAACTGTCACCTGACAGAAACACGGTCAACGCAGTCGTAACAGCCGCGATACGCGGGTGGAATCGCTGCGCTGAAAACTTTCAAGTGACAGTTAATCGGACAGGAGCCGACCTTGAGTACCGACTCAACGACTGGGGCGCGCAACCACGCCCGGTCTCAGGTACGTACCGCCACGATGCGGATTCCCGCTACGCCACCGGACGTCGACCCGTCGGGTCTGCTGTGGTCCGAAGCCATTCCCCCGGGTTCGTACGCGACCCGCGTGCTTGGCCGCGGAACACGCCTTCGGCTCATCGATCCCGACTGCGGCGCATGTGCGCACCTGCTGCTGTTCCGCTCCGACGCGCCGTGGGAGCGACTCAATGTCGCCGACACGATAAAGGTGCCGTGGCAGGCGTACCTGGGCGCCGGCCATCCGCTGCTGTCCGATCAGGGCCGGGTGCTGGCGACCGTGGTCGCCGACAGCTCCGGCCACCACGACACGTTGTGCGGCATGACCGAGGCCGGGCGAGCCAAGATGCTGTTGGCCGCCATCAAGCACGGCCTCGACATCCGCGACGTCGCACCGTCGGTGTCCTTCTTCAAGGGCGTCCGCGTCGGCGACGACGGGACACTGGGTTTCACCGGTTCGGCCGGGCCTGCTGTCGCCGTCGACCTCCTGATCCACCTGCCCGTCGTGGTGGCCCTGGTCAACACCGCGCACCCGCTTGATCCCCACCCCGCGCTCACCGGGCTCGACGTGCTGGCCTGGCGGGCCGGCGAACAGCTCACCGCACCCGTCAACGACGATCCCGAATACTTGCGCGCCCTGTTCAACACCGAAAGCACCTGGGCCGCAGCGAAAACCAGTGAGGCCATCAAGTGACCACCACAGAACTGACGGTCATCGACGACGAGGTCGTCGGCGCGTGTGCGCCCTGGTCGGCGATCGTCCGCGCCGGACAGACGTTGCAGATCATCGATCTGCACGGCAACCAGGCCGTCGACACATTGCTCTACGGCGTCTGGGGCGATCAGGTCGATCACGCCCTGCGCTACAGTGCGCAGGCCACCGTCGCCGCACAGCGCAACATCTTCCTGACCACCGGCTCAGTGCTGCGGGCCACCAACGGCACACCGCTGATGACGATCGTCGCGGACGATGTCGGAAACCACGACACGATCGCGGGCGCGTGTTCCAAGGAGTCCAACACCCTGCGGTACGGCCATCACACCGTGCACCAACACGCTTGTGCCGAAA
>Ga0105247_10000841_pt1 | contig 23337 bp, 20 predicted proteins | sample KBSS24metaG_FD_81519 | JGI IMG/M metagenome (GOLD analysis project Ga0105247, IMG submission 81519) | Switchgrass rhizosphere microbial communities from Kellogg Biological Station, Michigan, USA - KBS S2-4 metaG | ecosystem: Host-associated > Plants > Roots > Rhizosphere > Soil | place...
AACGCGCCAGTTGACGAATGGGCCACGCGACACGACACCACGCTGGTCACCGGACGGCAAGTATCTGCTCTTCGTGCGCGCGCCCGAGGTTTCGGGCCGCGTCGAGCCCGCGCAGTTGTTCATGCTGGCGATGGCGGGCAGCGAGTCGTTTCAGTTCACTACTCTGCCGCGCGGCGCGGGTGGTCCACAGTGGTCGCCCGACGGAAAGATGATTGCTTTCTACAACGGCGCCACTGACGAAGAGATCGCGAAAGCTGCCGCAAAGAACCAGCCGCAACCGAGTCCGAGTCCGGCGCCGAGTCCGGAACGCGAAAGCGACGTGCGCGTGATCAATCGCGCGGTCTATCGTGCGAACGGCACAGGCTATCTCGACTTCAAACACCCGAATCACATCTGGGTCGTCAACGCTCCGAAAACGGGCGACGAAAAAGTGACGCCGAAACAGCTAACCAACGGACACTTTGACGACGGCGGCGCAATTTGGGCCAAAGACAGCACGCGCGTCTATTTCGAATCCGACTACACAGACGAGCCTTATTACGAGCTGCCGCGCACCGACATCTATTCGATCGCAGTCACGGGCGGCGAGCGCGTTCAATTAACTTCGTTCGACATGGGAGCGGGCGGCTTCACTATCAGTCCTGACGGCAAGCAAGTGGCGTTTATCGCTTCTGCCAGTCAACCAGTGCGGTCTTACTCGCAACCCGATCTGTTTGTTCTTGATCTGGTGTCGGGGGCCAAGCCACGAAATCTCACGACGAATTTTGATTTTGATATCGGCGGTGGCGTGGGTGGCGACAACGTCGCGCCGCGAGGCGGCGGCGGTAACCCGCCCGTGTGGTCGGCAGATGGACGCAGCATCACGACGGTTTACGTTAAAGAAGGAAAGGCCAACCTCGGCTCGTTTGATGTTACGAGCGGAAAACTCTCGGACGTCACTACCGGGAACCAGGCCGTCGTAAGTTATCGCGCCGTGCCGGACGCGTCGAAGTTTGTCTTATTGATCTCGACACCGACACGCGTCGGCGATCTCTACTGGCTCGACAAAACAAGCGGCCAGCCCAGACAACTCACACACATCAACGACGAGTTGTTCTCAAAACTGAATCTCACCGAGCCGGAAGAAGTCTGGTACACGAGTTTTGACGGCAAGAAAATTCAGACGTGGGTGCAGAAGCCACCCGACTTCGATCCGAGCAAGAAGTACCCGCTCATCCTGAACATTCACGGTGGACCACATTCTGCTTACGGGTTCATCTTCGATCACGAGTTTCAGTGGATGGCGGCGAAGGGTTACGTCGTGATCTATCCGAACCCGCGCGGCAGCACGAGCTACGGGCAGGAGTTTGGGAACATCATTCAACACAATTATCCCGGCGACGATTACAAAGATCTGATGGCCGGCGTCGATGAGCTGATCAAGCGTGGTTACATCGATGATAAGAAGATGGGTGTCACCGGCGGCAGCGGCGGCGGTTTGCTGACAAACTGGACCATCACGCAGACGACGCGGTTTGCGGCGGCGGTCTCGCAACGCGATATCGCAAGCTGGTCTGACTGGTGGTACACCGCTGATTTCACGCTCTTCCAGCCTTCGTGGTTCAAGGCGCCGCCGTTCGAGGATCCGGAAGACTATCGACGCCGCTCGCCGATCACTTACGTCAACAAGATCCAAACGCCGTTGATGTTGATCCTTGGCGAGGCTGACTGGCGCACGCCGACCGGGTCGGGTGGTGAGGCGATGTTCCGCGCGCTTAAGTATCGGAAGATACCGACGGTAATGGTGCGTTTCCCGAACGAGTCGCACGAACTCTCGCGCTCCGGTCAACCATGGCACCGCATCGAGCGACTGCAACACATCGTTGGTTGGTTCGATAAATGGATCATGGGTGTCGCCAAACCGGAATACGACATCAGCGAACCCACGAAGAGCACGAGCACGCAGCAATAGAGGGAGAGTTAGACAGGATTGACAGGATTTTTCAAGATTTACAAGATAAGCATCTTGTCTATCCTGAAAAATCTTGTTAATCCTGTCTACGTTTTTATGAAAACACTTGGCCTCATCGGCGGCACCGGACCTGAGTCGACAATCGACTACTATCGCCTGCTCACGAACCAGTATCGCGAAAAAGCGGATGGCGCGTCGCCGCACATCATCATCAACAGCATCAATCTCAAGCAGATGATCGAGTGGATGGGTGCGGGCGCACTCGACCAGGTCACCGATCAACTCGTCAAAGAATTCGAGACACTCGAACGCGCCGGCGTCGACTTCGCCGCCCTCACCGCAAACACACCTCACATCGTCTTCGACGATCTCAAACAGCGTGTAAACCTGCCGCTGATCAGCATTGTTGAAGCAACCTGCGAGCGCGCGCAGTCGCTCGGCTTCAAGAGCGTCGCCCTCTTCGGCACGCGTTACACAATGCAAGCCTCGTTTTACCCCAAAGTCTTCTCGCGCACTGACATCAAGCTCGTTACACCAAATGAGGAAGAACAAAACTATATTCACGAAAAATATTTCGGCGAGCTGCTGAAAGATCAGTTCCTACCCGAAACACGCGCCCGTTTTCTCGAGATTGCCGACGCGATGAAAGCACGCGAAGGCATCGAAGCCCTCATCCTCGGCGGCACCGAGATCCCCCTGCTACTCCGCGCCGATGAACACAACGGCATCCACTTCCTCGATACGACACGCATCCACGTCGATCGCCTGATCGAAGAGATGTTGAAGTAGTCACAAAAAGCACAGAATCAACAAGCTTACGTCCAAAATTTTTTCTAACATCGCTGCTCCCTCCAATCCCCTGCTTGATTAATGTGTTTAGCGAAAGGAAATCATCATGGGACTCTTTGACAAAATGTTTGGACGCGGCGCGTCGGAGGCCGAGCAGCAACAAGGCGCACAACAACGCTTCAACGAGTTGAAACAGAAGTATCAGACTGTGCTCACGACCGCCGACAATGAGCGCATCCAATTCCAAAACCTGCACGTGCAGGACAATAAGCTCTTTATCCGGGCCATTGCCCCTTCAGACGAGGCAAAGAACAAGTTCTGGGATCAGATCAAGCTCGTCAATCCGAATCAGGACGATATCACTGCCGACATCAGCGTCGACTCGAGCCGCGCGATGGGCGCAGCCGCAGGCGGCGGACAGGGTGGCGGAGGTCAGACCTACGAAGTGAAGAGCGGCGACAATCTCTCGAAGATCAGTAAGCAGTTTTACGGAGATGCGAATGAGTACATGCGGATCTTCTACGCGAACCGCGACACGCTGAAGGATCCGGACAAGATCCAGGTCGGCCAGAAGCTGGTCATCCCGCCCGACGATGGTAAGTAAGCTTTAGCTGCGGATTTATTTCACGCAAAGACGCAAAGAACGCAAAGGCGTGCCCGAAGCATTTGACCAGCCTTTGCGTCTTTGCGTCTTCTTTGCGCCTTTGCGTGAAACGGTTTAAACTCCACACTCTGCGCTGTACGACCTAACAAACACATCTTCGGAGGCCCCTATGCTACGACGACGCCTGTCTTGTATCTCCCTGCTGCTCATTCTTGCGCTCGCGAACTCGCTTGCCGCCCAGACTGCTCGGCGTCCGATGAAACTCGACGACCTGACGCGCTTCCGCAACGTCAGCGATCCACAGATCTCGCCGGACGGCCAATGGGTCGCATACGTCGTCGGCGCCACCGACGCCAAGGAAGACAAATCGAACTCGCACATCTGGATGGCCAACATCGACGGCAGCAACGATCGACAGATTACTTTCAGCTCAGAAAGCGAGAGCTCGCCGCGTTGGAGCCCTGACGGCAAGTACATTTCGTTCACTTCATCGCGACCCGGCAAAGCGCGCGGCAACCAGGTGTGGCTCCTCGATCGCAACGGCGGCGAGGCAATGCAGCTCACGGAGCTCAAAGGCCGCCTGCAGGGACACGAATGGTCTCCCGATTCAAAACGGCTGGCGCTCTTAGTCGGCGATCCCGATCCGGAATCTGATCCTGGACCATCGCCACAACCGGGCGCCACTCCGCGCGTGCCTAAACCAATCGTTATAGATCGTTATCGCTACAAACAGGACGGCGCGGGCTACCTGCTCAGCGGCCGTCACACGTACATCTACATCTTCGACATCGCGACCAAGAAACTCGACCGGCTCACGAAGAGCAAGTGGGACGAGAGCTCGCCGGCATGGTCGCCTGACGGCACTCGCATCGCTTTCATGAGCAATCATGGTGAAGATCCCGATCGCGAACCGTCCGCACAGCTTTTCGTCACCGAAGCTAAGGCCGGCGCAACTGAGAAACCGCTAACTCCCGAAACTCTTCGTGCCAACCGCGGACGGCCTGAGTGGAGCCCGGACTCGAAATGGATCGCGTTTACGGAGACCGATGAGAAGAAATACGGCGCGTACAGCATGGAGCACCTCTCGCTGGTTCCGTCCGACGGCAGCAGCGCGCCCACTCGCTTCAAAGCGTCGGAGGATCTCGATCGCGGCGTCTCGTCGCCTCGCTTTACTTCAGACGGCAAGGCAATTCAGTTTTTAGTGGCTGACGATCGCTCCGTCTATCCGATGAAGGCCAATCTCTCGGGCGGCGCAGCGCAACGACTGCTGAACCCGCCAATCGTCATTGGCAATTGGAACTTCAACGGCGGGCGCGCGGTGGCCATTTCGGGCGGCGACACGAAGGCCGGCGAGATACACGTTTGGGAAGGAAACACGCTGCGCCAGCTCACACACCAGAACGATGCGCTGTTCTCGGAGCTCGATCTCGGCGCTACTGAAGAGATCAACTTTCAGAGTAAAGACGGCACGCAGATCGGCGCGCTGCTCACCTATCCCGTCGGTTACGTTAAAGGAACAAAGGTTCCGCTCCTGCTCAGAATTCACGGTGGTCCAAACTCGCAGGACCAGCACACGTTCAGCGCCGAGCGCCAGTTCTTTGCGGCGAATGGTTACGCAGTTCTCGCGGTGAACTATCGCGGCAGCGCCGGTCGCGGGCAGAAGTTCTCGCGCTCGATCTTCGCTGACTGGGGCAACTACGAAGTGCAGGATCTACTCGCAGGCGTCGATCACGTAATCAAGATGGGTGTTGCGGATCCGGATCGACTCGGCGTCGGTGGCTGGAGCTATGGCGGAATTCTGACTGATTACCTGATCGCGAGCGACACGCGGTTCAAAGCGGCGACGAGCGGCGCGGGCACCGCGTTCACCGTAGCGTTCTACGGCACGGACCAGTACATCATTCAGTACGACTACGAGATTGGTCCACCGTGGAATCCGAAAGCGTGGGAGACGTACGTGAAGATCTCGTATCCGTTTCTGCACGCTGATCGTATTCAAACGCCGACGCTGTTTCTTGGCGGCGAGCGTGATTTCAACGTGCCCGTGCAAGGCAGCCAGCAGATGTACCAGGCGCTGCGCAGTCTCGGGATAGATACGCAGTTGATTATCTATCCGAACGAGAACCACGGCATTCAGCGCCCGAGCTACCAGCGCGACCGCATGGAGCGCTATCTTGCGTGGTATGACAAGTACGTGAAGAAGACGGCCACGCCTTCGAGCACGTCGACAGCGCAGTAAGGAAAGGGTTGTTAGACAGGATTTACAAGATTTTTCAGGATTGACATGTAAATCCTGTCTAAATCTTGTAAATCCTGTCTAAGTTTTAATATGCGTGTTTTTGCAACGTCGGATCTACATTCAGATTACAAAGAAAACTTCCGCTGGCTTACAGAACTCTCTGACACCGCGTACCGCGACGACACGTTGATCGTCGCGGGCGATGTCTCCGATCGTTTAGAGATCATTCGCGAGACGCTCTTACTCCTACGCTCGAAATTTCGCCACGTTCTCTTCACGCCCGGCAATCACGAGCTCTGGGTTCGCAATTTCGACGGCGACTCGATCGATAAGTTTCATCAAGTGCTGAAACTCTGCGAGACGATCGGCGTCGTCACCTGGCCTTTACGTCTTGATGATCTCTGGATCGTTCCACTCTTCTCCTGGTACGACGGCGTCTACAATCCTGAGATGAAAGCCTGGACTGACTTTCACCTTTGTAAATGGCCCAACGAAATACAGTCGCTCCCCGATTATTTTCTTCGTCTCAACGAGCCACACCTCAAACCGTACGATGGCGAGGTCATAACTTTCTCTCACTTCATCCCACGCGCGGAGTTGCTGCCGCCACGGGAATACATGAGATTTAGCTGGCTGCCGGACGTCTCAATCTGCGCCGCCCTCGACGCACAGATCAGACAGCTCAACTCAACAGTTCACATTTGCGGACACACCCACACCACGATCGATAAAGTGATCGACAACGTGCGCTACATTCAGAACGCCGTCCGCTATCCCAAGGAACGCCTCCCTAACAGCGTTTCCATTAAGAAGATCCGTTAAGCATTCTTCCACGAGCCGCGCTGGTAACTCTCGGCCGGCCTGGGTATCGGAATTATTCGTTTCTTCCTTTTTATGACTCTCCCAGACTCGTCCACGAGAGTGAGGATGAAGAGTGCGAGAGCCATGTAAAGGATGCTCGTATAACTCAGCCAGATCGCAAAGCCTAATATCCCCGCATAAAACGAAAGGTTGAATGCCGCTTTGAACGCAACGCCGGGAATGAACTTGATCTGCGCCGGTATGCTCGTGATTCATTCAGGAATCGTGTCGCAGGAGTAAACATCGGTGACCTGATCGCGTTCGAGCGCAAACTCACATTGTTCACCAATGTAGAAGAGCTTTTCCTTCGTCAGCCATAACACGCCCGCATCCCAGAACGGATAGCCCTCGTATTTGCGCGACTCCGCCGCCGGCGCCAGACCAACCAGACTGCCGTCACGCGCCGCATCGCCCAGTCCGCGTTTATCAAACTTCGCTCTCAGCCGGCGACCAAGCGATTGATAGCCCCAGAAAGCTATGCGGTTTCGGAGTATGAGTGAGAGTCCGAATGACCAGACAACTCCCTCCACAGCTAGAGCCAGCGCGCAGCGGCATGAGATTCAGGCGCGAGAGCTTTGCGAGTCCGGAAATGAACGCCTCGGGATCGCCCGTCAGACTGACACCGATTGCATCCGCCTGTCGCTCGTTGCGACGCGAGCGAAAGAACGTAACGAGATAAGCAACGCCCATCGCACTCGAGACGACGATCGGAATGGCATTCGTAAAGTATGCAAACTTGTAGATAAAAGTGCCGGCCAGGTTCGCAACGACGATAGCCTTCGTCATGATCCTCCCGGAAGATTGCAGATGCTTCGCCTGGAGGTGCCCGATCTCGTGGGCCATGATCCCGTCGACTTCACGCCGGCTGAGGTTCTTGATCAGTGAGTTAATGATCATCACACTGTTATCACTGCGAGCGAAGGCGTTTGATAGCTGTGCGCTCGTTTCGGGTAAAACGTAAACCTGCCGGAGCTTCACACCTGCACGGTTGGCCAGATCGAAGATCCGATCGCGCAGATCTCCGGAAGTGAGTGCGTGTAAACGCGATCCGAGTAGTCTGCCGATGTTCAGGCTCAGTACAAGGAAGCCGGCGTAGCCGATAATTACAAACAGTGCCGCCTGGCGCGCGTTTCTGACGAACATGTGCAGTCCCACGATCACGAGAAACATAAGGCAAAAGAGAAACAGCAGCAGCGGTAAGAATTTTTGGAAGAACATAATAGATTCGGGTTATGCAGGGAGATTAAGAAGTGAGGTGAAGACAGGCCAATCGAGCGCGGCCTACTTCCTTGTAATCTCGGAGGGCTTTAAGTCAACGTAAACTTTAGACAGGATTACAGGATTTGCAAGGTTAACAAGAAATATCCTGTCACTCCTGAAAATCTTGAAATCCTGTAAAAAGATTCACTCAAAATTACCGACTGCCAATGGCTCGCATCCGCGGCACTTTCTGCAGCAAACTCGCGAGTCGCTGGATATCGAAAGGCTTCGTCAAATGAGCATAGAAGCCTTTGTCGCTGGCGCGCTGCACGTCTTCAGGCCGGCCAAAACCCGTCAGGGCGACAGCCGGCAGATCCTCTTTGCCCGGAATCTGCCGCAGCCTGCTGAGGAACTCAAATCCATCCATCTCGGGCATCGAGATGTCAGACAACACGACGTCAAACTCCTTCTCGCGCGCCAGACGCAACGCTTCAACCCCGCTCGTTGCCGCATAAACCGACGCGCCACCAATCTCGAGCAGGTGCCGGACCATCTCCGTCGTGTCTGCTGAATCATCAACGACCAAAACAGACATTCCGTCCAGCGAACCAATACCCAGATCCTGCGCCGCTGATGAATGCGATTTCAAATTCCCGCTGCGTGGCAACCTGATCGTGAACGTCGCACCTTTGCCCAGACCCGCGGAAGACGCGCTCACCGAGCCGCCGTGCAACTCGACGAGCTGTTGGACCACCGCGAGGCCGATGCCCATGCCTTGTTGCGAGCGACTCGTCCCCGGATCTGCCTGGCGAAAGATCTCGAAAATGTGCGGCAGGAACGACGAATCGATTCCCTGCCCGTTGTCAGACACGGTCAGAACAATCTTGTCATTCTCTTCTTCGAGTCGAACCACGATGCGGCCACCGTGCGGCGTAAACTTCACCGAGTTATTGAGCAGGTTCCAGATGATCTGCTCGAGTCGCACCGGATCCGCCTGCACAAACAAGATATCATCCGGCGCTTCGACTTTGATCTCGACGCCCTTCCCTTCCGCATCGATGCGCACAGTCTCGATCGCGTTTTCGATCGACGCGGTGGGTAAAACAGTCTCACGGTTCAACTCGAGCTTGCCGCTGCGCAATCTCGACAGGTCGAGCAGATCACGGATCAACTTCGACTGCGCCACGGCGTTGCGCTTCACCGCGTCAGCCATGCGCTGCAAGTGCGGAGCGGATTTGATCTCATCCATTCGCAGCAGCAACTCCGCGTAACCGAGAATCACGTTCAACGGGTTGCGCAGCTCGTGCGACATGATTGCCAGAAACTCATCCTTCAAACGGTTCGCATCTTCGGCCGTCTCGCGCAGCTCGTGCTCGCGCGCCAGCAACTGTTCGCGCTCCCCTTCGACGCGCTTGCGTTCGAGATAGTCGGCGGTTTGTCGAGCCAGCAGATCCATGAGTCGCAACTCCTGCTCGCTCGGTCGATGCGCGTGACTGAAATGCGTCGAGATGATTCCCAGAGGATTGCCCTCGCTGCTAACCAACGGCACTGATTCAACCGATTGCACGTCGGCCTCGCGCATGGCCTGAAGCGACGGCTTGCCGGCATAGATCTCACTGTTGTTGATGTCTTCTACAACGACGCGCTGTTTCGATTGCAGCGCCACACCGCACGCCGAATCTCCATTGCCACCGCATTCGAAGAACTCCAGAAACGGATCCTCAAAACCGGTTTGCGTCACCAGTCTGAGCGTCTCCGAATCGTCATTGAGCAACTGAATATTGCCCTTGTCCGCGCCCGTTATCTCGATAGCGACGTCAAGAATCTCTTTAAGACAACTATCGATGTCGTCTCCATCTTTTGCACAGCGTGCACCGATCTCATTCAGTCGTCGCATCGCTTTGAGGTCAGCCGCGCTGTGTTCGAGGATCCCGAACAGTCGCGCCTGGCTCTCGCGCAACTCTTTCGTGCGCTCCGCAACCTGGTCTTCGAGTGTGTTCTTGGCATGACGCAGTTTTTCTTCGAGAGTTTTCTGCGCTGTCAGATCGGTGACGACTATACTGATCGTGTTTGTTTGCGGCTGAAGTTTGGCAAACGAGAGAAGCACGGGAACTTCCCTGCCGTCTCCGGGACTGAGCGTGTACTCACGTCGAAAAGACTGCTGGCATGCTTTTTCAATGTCTTCGAGAAAAAGTTCGCGGAGCTCCGGTACGATGAAGTCGCCGAACGGGACTCCACTCGCTTTGCTTTCAGTCAAGCCAAGGATGCTGGCGAAGTTGCGATTGCTGTAGAGAATGTACGAGTCAGGCGAGACACTCACCGCGCCTTCGTTCATCTCGTCGATCATGAGCCGGTAAGGATAGTCGGCGCTGGTAAGCGTGTAGATAACTTCGCCTGCAGGCCCATCGATTACGAGCGCGTCCACTTCCCCTTCCCGGATCGCTCGCAGCGTATCTTCAGCTTCGTCAAGACGACGCTGCAATTCAGTTATATCCGTGTCTGTTCGTTTTCCCATGTCCCTTATCAATACTTCTTCTCTGTGCAACCTCTGTGTTCTCTGTATCTCTGTGGTTGTAGTCTTAGGCATTCATTAACCACAGAGACACAGAGAACACAGAGGTTGCACAGAGAAGAGTCATTAGGCGCCTTTTAGTTGATCTTTAAAGTCCTGACGCTTGTAAATATCCAATCCCACTAAAATCTTCTGCGTGTTCGATAGATCACCCACAAACTTTCTGATGGGTAGCGGCAATTTCTTCACCAGCGTCGGCGCCGCAATAACCTGTGCTTCACGCGCGGCTTCCGGATCCTGGTAAATATCTATCACTTCCAGCTCGTAATCTGGCAGATGCTCTTCACAGATCTTTCTCAGGTTGTAAACAGCTTTTAGAGACCTGCCGGTCGAACCCGCAACATAAAGTCGCAGGATGTATTTCGCTCGCTTGAGAGCGTTTCCTTTGATTGCCTCCTCAAACCTTTCTGTTGCACTGCGCCACTTGGTTGTTAATGATCGTTTGCCGTTGGACTCTGAATTTTCTTTTTTTGGCTTTGCCATTTAATACACTCTTTCATACCCAACATACTTAACGAGGTTGTATATCCAGACCAACCAGAACGCGCTCCGTGTTGGAGAGATCGCCGATGATCTTTCTAATCGGCTGCGGCAACTTGCGCACGAGCGTCGGGACCGCAAGTATTTGATCGCCGCGCGCGAGCATCGGATTCTCCATCAAATCGATAACTTCAATGTGATACTGGCCCTTCAGATATTCCTCGCAAATCTCCTTGAGGTTTCGGAAGGCGCTAACCGATCGTGGGGTTTGGCCTGCAACATAAAGACGCAGGTTCCAGCGACTGAGCTCTCCGTCAGCCTGCGTTGGACGACCGTTGCTGGATTTTTGTCGTTGCTTCTTCGTGGGGGTTTGTTTCATCTGACAGCTCCTTTCCGCGCTTTTCTGGCGCCATTTTCATCAATTTTCATTCCGCGACTATCAGCTTTTCGCAATCGGGCGATCTCGAGGCGCTGGTCCGCTGCTTCCTTGAGCCGGTTTTGTTCTTCATCCAGTTCCATGAGGATTGCGTCGCGCTCAGTTTCATACTGGCTCTTCAACGATTGTAACTGTGCTTCATAAAGCTCCTGCTTGCGGCGCAGTTCGCGTTGCTTCCGCGCGGTTGCCTGCTGGCGTGCCACTTCCGAAGCACGCTCGCGTCCGAGTTGAATCGAGCGCGCGCTGCCCATCAACACACCCTCCGCTCCGATATAAGCATCGATAAGCTCGATGCCGTGATCGGTGAGCAGAAATTCACGCACCTGATTTGAGTGGGCAATACCGCGAGCCTTCAGAATGTAGAGACCGCGATTTCGTTCTCCGTTCGACTCAATCGTCCTCACCAGCAACCACGCATCCATCAACGACGAGACACCGACTTCCGAGTCTTCAATCTCGCTTTGCGCCGAGGTGAGGCTATTGAACATGCCTGTGATTTGCCTCATCTTGAGGAAATCAATGAGCCGGGTCAACATTGCCTTCGCATCGATTTGATCGCCGACGGCAAGAAAGTTCGTAATCGGATCGACCACCACCACCGACGGCTTAAAATCATCAATCGCCTTGTGAATCATCGCCAGGTGTACTTCCAGTCCCCATGCCGACGGCCGCGCATTTTGAAACTTCAACAAGCCCTTCTTCACGAATTTTTCGAGATCGATGCCGACCGAGCGCATGTTGCGGATGATCTGATCCTGCGACTCTTCAAACGCGAAGAAGAGAGCGCGCTCGCCACGCGTGCAGGCTGCATTGATAAAGTGCGCCGCGAGCGTGCTCTTTCCCGTTCCTGCTGTTCCTGAAATGAGTATCGAGCTGCTTTTGTAAAACCCATGCCCGTTGAGCATCGTGTCGAGACGTTCGATGCCGGTTGAGACGTACTCTGTCGGCGCTTCGTGCGACAGACCGAGCGATGTTATGGGAAGTACTGAGAAACCTTTATCGTCGATGAAGAACGGATATTCGTTTGTGCCGTGCGAAGTGCCGCGATACTTGATGATTCGCATACGACGCGTCGAGATCTGGTTTTGCACGCGGTTATCGAGCAGTATGACGCAGTCGGCGACGTATTCTTCGAGACCGTAGCGCGTGAGTGTGCCTTCGCCACGCTCGCAGGTGATTACAGCCGTCACACCTTTTTCTTTTAACCAGCGGAAGAGGCGACGCAGCTCGGCGCGGACGATTGCTTCGTTGGGCAGCGCGGAGAAGAGTGCTTCGAGCGTGTCGAGTACGACGCGCTTCGCGCCAATGGAATCGATAGCGTGCCAGAGCCTGAGAAAGAGTGCCTCGAGATCGTATTCGCCTGTTTCCTCGATCTCGGAGCGCTCGATGAAAACGTAGTCGAGTATGAGTTTCTTGTCGGCGATTAGCTGATTCAGGTCGAACCCGAGCGACGCCACGTTTGTGGCCAGCTCATGGTCTGACTCTTCGAACGACATGAAAACGCCGGGCTCGTCGAAGAGCGTCGCGCCACGAACCAGAAATTCCATGGCAAAAAGCGTTTTTCCGGCGCCGGCGCTGCCGCAAACGAGCGTCGGCCGGCCCGCGGGCAAGCCGCCGCGAGTGATTTCATCGAAGCCGGGAATACCGGTGCGTTCCTTCGGTAAACTTCTGAGGGGTTGGGAATTACGACGAATTTGTCTCGACACTAATGCTCCTCCAAGCAAATAGAGACTTCAGCCAAAAAGGGGTGTTAAGGGTATCGGTACGAAAGGGAACAAAGGGGAAGGAATTTATACCATAACTGCCTTTATTTGCGGTAGATGGCTGGTAAATCCTCAAGCTAGGAAGTATTGCAAACAGTCTGGGAAGTGACTTGCAGAATCGTGGCCCGTGCACTTCCGAGTTGCGCTATTCGGGCAAAAATACTAGTAACGGGTAAGTAATTATGCAGGCGATGAAAATCCAGGCCCATTTGTTTGCAAAATTGAAAATAAATTTGCTCACGAATAAAGCGGGATCAGAAGGATTGAAATACAAAAACCCTCCGTACACACGTCGCGTATCAACTGGCTTCGGTACGTGTTCAGCACCGAACCTTGCTTTCATGGCGCTCCTTACTACAAGCAGCCGATAAAGATAAAAAAGCGCACCGGCAACACCTATCAATGACGCCATCGCGGTAATAACAAAAGTTGGTCGCGCGAGAATTTTGAACCGTTCGAGACTGAGAAAAATTGTGCTGAGGGACTCGGCGCTCATCTTAAATGCGACGGTCCAGCGAAACCAATCCCACAAACCAGCATTGAGGCGAAGATATTGTTCCTGGAGCCTGGATTGCTCGCTGGCAACTTGGAGAGATGCCAACGCTCCGGACTGTAGCGTGCCGTATCTCATCAACAGGCAAACTATCTGGGTAACAACAGCCATCAACGGCACGCGAAATACTGAGATCACGCTTTTCTCTGCCCAAGTCTCAACCTCGCCGGTTATGGTCAGAAATTGAGGCACTCGCTCAGGCAAGAGGGAATAGAAATAAGCCAGGATGAAGAAAGGCAGAATGGTGAAAGCAACAATAAAAATCTCAAACTTAATGTTTGTGAGATCACGAAGGGGTTGAGTTTGAGAAGAAAACATTTGCTTATCCGGCATTTACTTTTTGTCAAATGCAGCAGAAAACACTAAACAAAAATGCGATCCGTCTCGGTGTACTTATCGTACAGTCTATGACGAGTCTGCACCATATTCAGCCCGGTGAAGATAGAGTCTAAAGGGCGATACCCCAGGGCCCGTCGCCGGCTTTTATCGTCGCAATCACCTTATTCGTCGCGGTGTCGACAACGCTCACATCATTCGACAGGCCGTTTGCTGTGTATAACTTACGTCCATCCGGTGTGAGCGCGAGGCCCCACGGTCGCTGGCCGACGGGAATCAAGGTGAGCAACTTGAGTTGGTCGGTATCGATAACGGCGACGCTGTTTCCCCGCCCCGTCGCGACATAGACGCGCTTACCATCCGGCGAAACTACAACTCCTTTTGGTTTTAACTGGGCCGAGCCCTCGCCGCGTGGCAGGTCAATGGTCTTGATAACTGAGTGCTCCCGGGTATCAACCACCGAGACGACGTTCCCGTTTTCGGCTGTCACATAAGCGCGCGCGTTATCAGGGCTGAAGACTGCCTCGCGTGGCCGGGCGCCCACCAGAAACTGCTTCACTACCTGTCCACTCTGCGTATCGATAACACTGACGCTGCTGCTCGATTCGGAAGTGATGTACACCCAGCGTCCGTCCGGGCTGATCGCCGCGCCTTCGGGTTCGAGTCCGACGGGCATCGTCGCAATCACGCGATTCGCTTTGACGTCTGTGATCGACGCCGTGCCTGCGTCTTCGTTGGCGATGTAAAGAAGTGTCGCGTGATCGTTGACCACGAAGTTCTCTGGATCGGTGCCCGCTGCGTACTTCGCGATGACGTTCCCTCTGAGATCGAGCTCGGCAATCTTATCTTCGCCCTGTGACTGGTTGCTCGGGTAACTGATCGCAACCCAGACTCGCGTGCGATCGGGGTTGAGGTGAATCCCACGCAGACGCCCGCCGACTTTGATCGTCGAGTAAACACGATCTGCGCCGGTGTCGATGACGGTAATCGTGCCGTCGCGTTCGTTGGTGACGAAGGCGAGCGGCCCGGAAGGTTTCGACGTGCAACTAGCGAGCGCGAGAGCAAACAGAAAGATACTCACGCAACGGCGCAGCGACGCAGCGCCTGCGTTCGTTGCGCCGTTGCGCCGCTGCGTGAGAAATCTTTTTCTAAAACTCATGTTGGATACTGCTCCTCCCGCAACGGCATCAACTCCTCGACATCACACAACAACCGCAGGTGTCGCGGCTCCGAAAGATCCAACTGGTCCCAACGAATGCGGTAACCTTCCTTGCGCTTCGCCCCGAAAACACGCAGCAACGCGCGCCCGATGCGCCACGCCGCCAAACGCTCCAGCGTCGCATATTTCCCGACCAGAAACTCCGACACAAAACAGTGCCCCTTATTGATCTCAGTGCGGATCTCCTCCAGCCTGCCAATCGGCAGTCCATTCAGTCCAAACACTTTCTCTCCCAGCAAAAGTTCTGCATGTAACTGTTGACTCGTCATCCTACGCCCCCGGAATTCGTCCAATCACTTTCTTTCGCAACCACAATTCCCATTCAAGCGCCGGCGTCTTTTCCGCCTCGACATCCGCACGCACCGCGTTCAGCCCCACTTTGATCTTGTTCCACGGAATTCGATAAGGCTCGTGAGTAATCGCATTTCCAAGACGGCGGCTCAAACGATTCATCAGCGTCTTAACTCCCAGCTCGACATAAGCCACTCGCGGCGGACGACCCGGCTCCATTTCAAGAACTATTCCATCGACGCGCCCCATCCTTCGTTTGAAGCGATCGTCAATCTGCTTGTCGAGACAATCTCTAACCAGATCCATCAGCTACCTCCGAAGATCTGCAAAGGAATCGACACCACCGCCAACACGAATGCGATGCTGATGATCACGATCACGACCGCGTTCGAAAACCAGCCGTTACGATACACACGCACGTAACTGTAATCGTTCATTAAGAAGAGAAACGGCACGATCGATACCGGCAGCGTCGCGGCCGTGAGCGCCATCGAGAAAATCGTAATCTTCAACGGATCGATACCCGTAATCGTAATCAACGCCGCGAGGATAATTGTTAGTGTGTAAGCAGCAGCGAAACGGGCTTCGTCTCTTGGTCGCTGGTTCTCACTCCAGTTCCAACCAAACCCCTGCGCGGTGAAGTAGGCGATTTCGAGCGTGATCTCGAGCGCCGCGCCCAGACAGGAGATGCCGACCGAAGCAACTAATAGCCAGTAACCCCAATAACCAAACACGGGCACGAGCAATTGCGGCAGTTGGGTGTAGTGTTCGAACTTCACTCCCTGCGGCGCAAAGATCATCGCTGCGAGCACCAGCACCGCGATGGAAATGACGGAGCCGAACGTCATTCCGCCAGTAGCGATAATGCGGTTGACTCCGACATAGCCTTCGTTCCATTCATCTTCGATGGCGCCGGACGAATAGAAGAAGAACAGGTAAGGCGAGATCGACGCTCCGAGGATCGAAACAGCGACAAACCAGTAGTGTGCTGAATCGTGTTGAGGCAGCGATGGCAAGGCGCCTCGCAGCACTTGCGCCTCCGGCGGATGGATCACGTATGCACCAACGACGAAAGAAAGCGTAACCAGGCCGAGCAGCGAAACGCCTTTCTCGATCACACCGAACGTGCCTTTCCACATCACGAGCCAGATCAGGAGTGCGGCCGGCACTGTCCACCACTGAAAATGAATTCCGGTTGCGAGCTCGAGTGTGATGCAGACGCCGCCAATCTCCGCTGCGAGGACCAGGAGAGTCACGAGCGCCAGGACGAGGTAAAGAAACGCGAAATAGTTGAACCCAAAACGCTCGCGAATCGCGTCGGGGATCGTACGTCCGCTGACCGCCGAGAACCGGCCTGCCTGTTCAACGAGAAAAATGATGCAGAGACCGCCGAGCACGATCGCCCAGATCAGTTGAAACGAGAAATCTGCGCCGGCTTGTGCTGCAGTTGTAATCGATCCGATTTCAAGAAAGCCGCCGACACTCGTCACGATCCCCAGCGCGATCTCGAGAATCTTTTTCATGGAGCCAGCTCCACGCGTTGTCGCCGCAGGTCCGCTTCACGCAGCCAACCGGCAAAGAGCGCGAGTCCGGCGATCACGTAAACCAGACTGGCTGGGATCCACATGATCAGCCCGCCGAGTTGCTGATCCTCGAGCGGCGTCAGCCCCCACGAGGCGGTGACAGGTGCGTACGATGGATACCAGACCGATCCGGCGACCGTGATGAGTGCGCCGAGCGCGCCGCTGTGAACTGAAGTGGTGAAGAGATAGAGCACGGCGGCGCCGTAACCCATCGCGCCCTGTGGTCCATGAATGAGCGCCCACCAGAAGAGCAGCGCGGAGAGCAGGAACGAGAGATGTTGCAGCGTGTGGACCGCGTCGCTATACAACGTTGCCTCAAACAGCGCCGGAATGTGCCACGTCCACAAGGCGGCCGCATGTACCAGCCAGGCGACGAGCGGAATCGTGAGTGTTCGCCACGTGCGATTAATCCAGGCGATTTTGCCGAGGTTGCCGAGACGTCGCGACCAGTTCAACGGCAGCGCCCAAAGAAAAGCTATCAGTGGTCGTCCGAGAACGAGTAAAGGCGCAGCGACGAGCATGAGAACTTCGTGCTGCGTCATGTGCGCCGAGAACAGGACGCGTCCCCATGCGTGTAAGGGCGAAACAAGCGCAATAAAGAGCGCGAGCCAGCCGCCTGCGAAACAAAGCGCCTCCCACGTACGGATCGAGCGTCGTTTGGGTGCTTCGCGCCAGAGACTATACAGACCGATCGTGAATAAGAGCGCCGTTAACCCAAGCGAGATCACGACGAGAGGCTCGAAGCTCCAGGCACGCACGAGGTCGTGCCAGTCGTGTGGTTGGCCGCCGTGAAAGATGAGAATTGGACTCACGCAACGGCGCAACGGCGCAACGCCTGCCGGGCTCTTTTCGTTGCGCCGCCGCGCCGCTGCGTGAGAAATCTTCTTCATAACTGGCACGGATCAAAATGCACCGTCGCAATTCCCTGCGCCACGATCACGAGAAACGACATCGCACTGCTCAAGATCCCCAGCACACTGATAAACCTGATCCGGTTCGCGAGATCACCGGCTTCCGTGGGCCATGCAGTACCATTCCGTCTCCAGATCGAAACACCAATCAGCGCTGCCGCAATCGTCAGTAAGATCGCAACGATCACCACCGCATACAACGCGACGTTGCGCTGCATCGAACACGCCTGTCGCACGAGAACGAAATTCGCCTGCTGTTCGGCAGCGACGATCGCCGGCCCGGCGATCACCAGCAGCCACAATCCTCTTGGAGTTGTTGCGTCTTCCTCGTTCATTTCAACCAAGTCGCGGCACGTAATAAATGATCGCGTAAAGCAAAATCCAGATCGCCGTCACCCAGTACCAGTAAACCGCGACCGTCACGATATCCACGCGGTGCTTCATGTCGAACTCGCGCGCGAAGATCCAGATCGTGAGCAACAAGGATTCAGTCGTCAGCACGAGCAGATGCAGCAGGTGCATGCCGAGCATGAACCATACGACCGAGCCGTAAGCATTGCTGTCCCAGCGAAAGTAAACTGCCGAGAACTCGAAACTCCGCAACACAATCGCGCCCAATCCACACAACACGCAGATGACGAGCCCGATCTGACACACGCCCCTGCTTCCTTGTCGCGCCGCCCTGTCAGTCAGGATCATCGGCCCACAACTCAACACCAAAAGCAGCGTGTTCAAGGTGCCATACGTGAGTAAAGGTAAAGGCTTGAGCGTCGCGGTAAGCTCGGCTACCGGCGGCGGCCAGAGCGCGAAGTTTTGTCGCAGGTAGAAATACGTCGCGATCAGGATCGCGAACATCGACGTCTCGATCGCCAAAAGCAAATTGTTTCCCCACCACACCGGATCGTACGTGTCGAACTGATGGTGCGGCAGTTCCGTGATATCGATGACGGCTCGCGTGCTCATACTTCTTTCGGCTGCAGCTCTACCCGAGGCGCAACTTTCTCCGACTTCTCACCTGTCTCTCGCGCAGACTTGTTTTCATAATTCGGATCGGCGAAGAACCAGCAGGTGAGCGTGATTCCGGCCAGGATCGCCCCTACTAAAAACGCCCACGGCGTGAATATGCCGGCGATAAACGTCACAGCCGTTGCGAGGGCGACCATCAAAGGCCAGATCGATGGACCAGGAATATCGAACCGCAGCTCCGGCTGCGCATCCATGACACTCGTGACCAGCGTCTCGCGTTTTTTAGTATTCAGACCACGAACGATCGGCGCATCCGCAGTCGCCTGCCAGATCGGATAGCGACCCTGGACCACCGGAATGTTGTGGAAGTTGTAATTCGGCGGCGGCGATGGAATGCTCCACTCGAGCGAATCCGCGCCCCACGGATTGTCGCCCGCGACAACACCGGCGCGCAGCGCCCAAACCGCATTCACGATGAACACCAGCACACCCGCCGCGAGCACAAACGCGCCGATCGACGCGATCAGATTCAGTGTGCCCCAACCAGTTTCGGGCAGGTACGTGTAAACGCGACGCGGCATGCCGTTGAGCCCGAGCTGGTGCATCGGAAAGAAGACGAGGGTGAACCCGATGAACATCAGCCAGAAGTTCAAATGACCCGCGCGCTCGCTCAACATGCGACCGGTCCACTTCGGAAACCAGTAATAAAAGGCGCCGAAGAGCGGAAACACCGAGCCGCCAATCAACACGTAATGAAGATGCGCGACGACGAAGAAGGTGTCGTGAATCTGCAAATTGAGTGGCACAGACGCGAGCATCACACCGGTTAGACCACCGAGAACGAAGATCGCGAAGAAGCCGAGCACAAAGAGCAGAGGCGTCTTGATGTTGAGCTTGCTACCCCAGAGTGTCGCGATCCAGCAGAAGATCTGCACGCCGCTCGGGATCGCGATCATCATGCTGGCGGCAGTGAAGAAGCTCTCGCCCATCTGCGGTATCGGCGTCGCAAACATGTGGTGCACCCAAAGCCCGAAACCGATGAAGCCCGTCGAGATGAGCGACAGAACGAGCGGCACGTAACCAAAGATCTTTCGGCGCGCGAACGTAATGATGATCGGCGAGATGAACCCCAGCGCGGGAATGAAGATGATGTAAACCTCGGGGTGTCCGAAGAACCAGAACAGGTGTTGATAGAGAATCGCATCGCCACCTTCCGCGGGGTTGAAGAAGTGCGTATCGATCAGTCGATCGCTGGCGAGAAAACTACTCGCGAGCATCACCGCGGGCATTGCGAAGATGATCATGAACGCCGTCACAATCTGCGCCCAAACAAACAACGGTATGCGGTTGATCGACATGCCGGGCGCGCGCATCTTGAAGGCGGTACCGATGACGATAACTGCGCCGACGAGCGCGGAGATTTCAGTAAACGTGATCATCTGCGCCCAGATGTCTACTCGTTTTCCGGGCGAATACGCCGGGCCTGAGAGCGGTACATAAGCAAACCAGCCCGCGTCTGGGCCAGTGTTCAGGAAAAAACCTGCGTACAGCAGCAGGCCGCCGATCAAATAGACGAAATAGCCGTAGACATTCATTCGTGGAAACGCCACGTCACGCGCGCCGACCATCAGCGGCACGAAATAGATTCCGAAGGCGGTCATGATCGGCACCGCGAACAGGAACATCATCGTCGTGCCGTGTGTTGTGAAAATCTGGTTATAACGATCGGGATTGAGGAAATGGCTTTCCGGGAACGCGAGTTGAATCCGCATCAGCGCGGCTTCAATACCGCCGAGCAGAAAGAACACAAACGCAGTGACGATATAGCGCTTCGCAATCGCCTTGTGATCGGTATCAGTAAACCATCCCCACACGCCGCTCGGGCGCGCCCACGTTTCCTCAAGCTCCTCACGCTCGCTTCGCATCGCCTCCGCCAGCTCTTCATCAGTGATCGAAGATTTTGACGCGTTGCCGGTGGGCACCTCATTTTGTGTCTTTTGTGCCTTTTCGTGGCTCATTAATTCTTTGTGCCTCTTTGTGGCCCCTTTCGTGGCTCATTGCAAACTCTGCAAATACTCAACCAGCGCTTGTAAATCAGCGTCAGACAAATTGTTTTGCGGCATCCGGTTCCCCGGCTTGAATGTCTGCGAATCCTTGATCCACTGCGCCAGATGATCGCGCGTGTTCACGAGCGTCGCCGCGCCAAGCATGTGACGACTACCGATGTGCGTCAGGTTTGGACCAATGTTCGATCCCGCCGGTGTGCCGTTGATCGCGTGGCACATCACACACGTCGATGAGAAAAACACCTGCTGCCCACGTTTCTGCGTATCACTCGCAGCGGCCACGGCCTCCTGCGTCTGGTTCTGCCGCCACGCATTGAACTGCTCCTGCGGCTCAGCCACGACCCACAGCGCCATCTTCGCGTGCTGGAGCCCGCAATATTCGGCGCACTGCCCGCGATAGACACCCGGTTTGTCCGCCTGAATCCAGATTGTGCTGATCTTTCCCGGAATGAGATCTTTTTTGCCGGCGAGATTCGGTACCCAGAAACTGTGAATCACATCGGCGCCGCGCAGGCTGAACATCACCGGCACGCCCACAGGAATGTGAATCTCGTTCGCAGTTGTGAAGATGTTGCTTGCGTCGACGTCCATGTAACGGACTTCCCACCACCATTGATGTCCGGTCAGCTCAATCGTCAAACCGTTTTTAGTTGGATCGTTTAATCGAAGTGATCGCCCCGATGAGTAACTGGCAATCAGAAACACAAACAAAACGATGACGGTGATCGTCGTGAGGCTGATCACAACGTTGCGGCGACGTCGTTCTGATTCCTCTGACGGCTGTAACAGCGGAACTCTATCAGCAGCTTCCGTAGTTCGCTGTCGCAGCGACAACAACACCGCAATCATCACGAGCACAAACACGATCGAGCAGACGATGAACATCAACCACCAGAGCCTGCTGATGTTCTCGGCGTTGGGACCGGCGGGGTTGATCGCGTTTTGAATGCCCCCGCAAGAGGAGACGCACAACGCCACGACGAGCGTCAAAATAAATCGCGGAATTGTGCGGGTTGTTTCGATCATTGTGGTGGCTCGGTTGTCTGCTGCGGCGTCTTCCTTTCGGTGCGTTGTTCTGAACGGCGCGCGTTCATCGAGTCGTTGCGTGTCGGCGCAACGTCTTTGCGCAACTGGCCGCTCATCGAGCGCACATACGCAACGAGCTGCTGCACCTGGCTGTCAGGAATCTTATGGCGAAACGAAGGCATGCCATTCGGACGGCCTTCGACGATCGTCGAGTAGATGTTTTCCGGTCTGTCGCCGTAGATCCACTTCTCGTCCATCAACGGTGGTCCAATGCCGCCACCGCCGTTGAAGTGGCAGCCGCTACAGTTGTATTGCGAATAGAGAAACTTGCCCTGGTTCGCGTCGAAAGCGCGCTGGTCCGCAGGATTCTGCACCGGCATCGGCAAGCCGCCGACACCGGGACGAATGTCGCTCATCGTGACGTCGTAAGATTTGAAGGTGGCGGGCGGTGTTGTGAACTGTCGCTGCTCGCGCTTACAAGCGGAGAAACAGAGAACACACAGAAGAATGCCCACGCAGCGGCGCAACGACGCAGCGCCTGCCGGTTTTTCGTTGCGCCGTAGCGCCGCTGCGTGAGAAATCTTTTTAGACACCGTTACTTCCTCCAACATCTGGCACCCTGTAATCCTTCAAGATCTGATCAATCTCCGGCCGCCTCTTCTCTAGGAATTGATCGATCTGGTCCCGCAACTCCTGATCGCCGCGTCGCACGCCCATCGAGATATCAAACACAAACGGTAGAAACGGCTGATCGATCTGCGGTGAAACCGGCACGACTTCCAGCGGCACACGCGACTGCTTCGCGAAGAAACCCGCCAGCGGTCCCCATACGATCGCGAGATCGATGTCACCCTTTGCCACTGCATCGACGATGCGCGCGGGTGGATCGGGTTGGCTGTAATCACCGTAGAGCGTGTAGCCTTTGACGTTATCGACGATGTTGCGTTTCGTGAGCGCGTGTGCGGGTGGCGTGTTACTTTGATCGTCACCGACGATCTGCACGCCGATGCGGAGCCTCTTGAGCACGGGATCGTCAAACGACTTCACCTCAACGTGACGATCTTTCCGAGAGAGAAAAACGTAGGTGGAGCGATAGTACGGCTTCGTAGTCAACGCCATCTCAAAACCGGAAGGCACACCGATCACGACGTCGCACATGCCTGCTTTGAGAGTATTGCGGAAGAACCCACGGCGCTGGGCCCACCACGTGTATTCGACGCGCTCGCCGAGATCCTGGGCCAACAGGTCTGCGATCTTATTTTCAAACCCTTCGAGCCGCTGGTTCGAGAACGGAAGATTATTTGGATCGGCGCAGACACGGAGCACGCCGGCTGGCCGCGTGATCGTTTGCGCTGCGGCAACAGGTATTGTGGAATCTTTTTTACTCGTGCAGCCGAGCAGAAAAAGAATTGCTCCCGCCGCGGCGCAAAGGCGCAGCGGAACACGGAAGCGTCGCGCCGTTGCGCCGCTGCGGGAGTATTCTTCTTTTGA
>Ga0105247_10000843_pt1 | contig 23253 bp, 18 predicted proteins | sample KBSS24metaG_FD_81519 | JGI IMG/M metagenome (GOLD analysis project Ga0105247, IMG submission 81519) | Switchgrass rhizosphere microbial communities from Kellogg Biological Station, Michigan, USA - KBS S2-4 metaG | ecosystem: Host-associated > Plants > Roots > Rhizosphere > Soil | place...
CCGAACAGTGTGCCTTGCGGCCCTCGGAGCACTTCCACGCGCTCGAGGTCGAACAATGCGGGGAAGGTCGTTCCGGGGTTGTAGCCGATGTTGCGCACCTGGATCGGCGTGTCATCGATATAGATGCCGGTCGTGCCGGCACCTGCGCCGGAGGAAATGCCCCGGATTGATACATCATTGCCGCCGTTACCGGCGTGGTTGATATTGAGTCCGGGTGTGAATCGAACGAGGTCGTCCACCTGGCGCAAGCCCTGCGAGTCCATCTGCTCCTTGGTGAACGCCGTAATGCTGATAGGGACTTTGCTTTCGGTCTCCGTGCGGCGGGTCGCCGTTACGGTCACTTCCTCCAGGCCGCCGGCAGCTGCGGATTCGGTATCCTGAAGCTGTACGGCCCTGCCAGTTGCCTCCTGCGCAGCCATGGGGGTGGAACACAAAAATACCGGCAACAGCAGCATCGCCGCCGGGACTACCGACACTCGCGCGGGCGCGGATGATAAACGCGTCATAGAAGTTCTCCGAAGAAAACAGGCCGCCAGGAGCGATTCAGTCACTCACAGATGAACCACGCTGCCGACACTCAACACCCCAGGAGCGGTTGGCGCGCAGCGGCACGCCACCGAGCCATTCTTGGTTACATCGATCGTTTCACGTTAACTGGATTAACCGTTAACTAAATTAACCTACGATCGTATCCGGATGCAACTTGCAATCTGCGGTGCCCACCGGCCTGCCCTGAAGTGGTGCCCTAAGGTTCGAGTCGCATCACCGTGATGCATTGAGTTACACGTCTTGGCGTGCGCGGCGCGCCCGCTCCGCCAATGTGAGCAGCGTTGTCAGCATCTTTCAGGCGAGCAGCAGTCAGCGGGGAGATGACGATGAAGGCGCCAGCGGCATTTCGCTTAAGGCAGGCGAGCCCCGGCGCGTCCGACACGCTAGCCGGAGGCCGTTGATATCAGACTCAGTGTTTGTGCTCCGCCGGCCAGCGGGACACACCCGAGCGCGTCTCGAGCAGGTTCTTGGTTGTTGTGCCGTCATATCGCAACGTGCTTCGCGGTCGCGATGTGCCGCTAGAGCAGTCGCTAGGGATACTTGCCATGGCAGTCAAAGAGGAATTCCCAGCTCAGATGGTCCGAAGGGCGGTTGGTGCGATTGTTCGGATACCCTGACTTTGATACTGCCAACATCGCCGCCGAGAGCTGGTTCAAAGACCCGGATCGGCGCGTCGCTCGAAATGCGGCGCTAAATCTGCGCAGGTTAGCGCCGTCGCCGAACCCCGCCCGCGAGGAACCCCCAAGAATCCGCATTGAGTACTCGGCGGCCCGGCCCGTTTGTTGGCTTCGGTTGCTCTCCGGTCTATCATCAGCGAACCTTTTGGGCATCTTCGTGCGAAGTCCTATGGTCACGCGCGTCATCATTTTAGCCATCATCGTTCTGGCGATCGTGCCCCAGACGCGCCCGATTCTATTCCGCACGTTGGGGCAACATAGTCCGCGCATCAGGCGCGGTGCTCATGGTGATATGGGCTACCAGTTTGGGTTCCCGACGTCGCCCGTGGTGAGCGCCGTAGCGCGTTGAACGAAAAAGGGCGAAGCCCGAGCGGGGTAACTACTGCAATACAAAGACTCCGGCAACGTTCCGCGTTGAAGTCGACCTCACGCCTACATTTCGACCAAAGTCAGTCAATTTGATGGCTGCACCGCCGGCCGCCAAAGCCCAACATGCGTGACATACGGCAGGGAGCAAGCGATGGCCAATCCCACTATTGCATGGATGAGCTCGGCGGCCTACCTCTACGTATTGCATTTGGATGAGTCGCAACTCGCATGGGAATACTTGCGCCGAAATCCGATCTATCGCCAGGACTGGCTGCATTCTCGCGCGGATCCGCTAATCTTCCCGGTACACGCTTGGGGTTTCGCCGAGAACCCGGACCTCGACGGGCGGCAGGCCCAACCTTGTTGGTGGGACGACACCGGCAGTGTGCGTATCGATCCGACCGAGCGCGCATCGAACACCCTGACGTTTTCCTTGTGGCGGATTCCCGGTCGCAAAAGACTCCTACATCGCGGTCAGCGACTGGCGCTGACGACCGATCGTGAGGGAGATCCCTTGCGACTCTCCGTCGCACCTGGCATGGACGACGAGAGTCCCTTCGCAGTCTCGATGCCGGCCAGGGCTGACTTGTCTGCGTACTGTCTGACGGCACGCCGACTCACCGCCGCGCTGACACCACACATTCCACTGACAAGCAGACGAGTGGCTCGCCGGCCGACCCGTCTCGCGCTCACGCATATGCGCGCATTACAGGCCCTGGACGGCGCTCTCGCAAGCGCCTCTCACCGAGACATCGGCGAGGCGATCTTCGGCTCAGAGGCGATGAGGAGCCGTTGGCATGCTGACAGCGAGCTGCGCGCACAACTTCGTCACCTGATTCGCCGCGGCCGCACGTTGATGAGCGGCGGCTATCGCACACTTTTTGGCGGCAGCAATGCAGGGAGATTTCCAAAACCATGAAGAATCTCCCTGCTCAGGGCCAGATCCAACGCTAACCATCGCTCCCCTGCGACCAACAACTTCTTCACCCCCTCTGATACGACGGAGTTATGGACATGGATGCACAGCCGACCGCATCGAACGTGCCGCATCTCACGCAAGACCAAGCGGCAGTGCATCTCAACCTTTCGCCGCGCACCCTGGAGAAGTATCGCGTCATCGGCGGCGGCCCGAAGTTCAGAAAGTTCGGTACTCGAGTGCGCTACACGTTGAACGACCTTAACGAGTGGTCGGCGGCCCGAACGTGCGAGAGCACTTCAGATCCTCTGTACACCGCGCGTCCCAGGCCTCCGGCGCACGCCCGATGAAATCCGACACCCGCCCGGTGCGCGTCGCGACAGAGCGCACTCAACTGGAACTCTTTCATGCGTTGCCGGGTGACGTGGCGGCGCGCGACGCGCAAGACCTCATGGCCTATCCCTTCTTCGCACTGGGTAAGAATCGCCGAACGATCCCCATCCATTCAACACTTCACGACGAACGATCTCATCGCTTTGCAGCGCTCCGGCTATGACCGTCGGTTCGTAAAAGAACCCGCTACCGGACCTGAGCCGCCCACCTGTTGTGATCTCAATATGTTTTTTGTCGGCGGCGCGCTGTACAAAGCCTGCGACGCTCTCGCGGTGGCCCGCTGAGATCAACGGTCCCATCTCGACGTCGCTGTCTGTCTGCAAGCCCACCCGGATCGAGCTGACCGCCGCGGTGAGATCAGCGACGAGCCGATCATAGATGCGCGAGCCTGCATAGATTCGGCAGGCCGCCGTGCAATCCTGTCCAGCGTTGTAATAGCCAAACGTGCGCACACCCGCGACGACCGACTGAAGGTCGGCGTCGTCGAACACGATAACCGGTGCCTTCCCACCGAGCTCCAGGTGAGTCCGTTTGAGGTTTCCTGCGGCCGCCGCCAGGACTTTCTGGCCAGTCGCCACATCACCGGTCAGCGATACCAGCCGGACGCGTGGATGCGCAGTCAGGGGTGCACCGACAGTTTCACCTCGCCCGCAGACGATGTTCACGACTCCAGGGGGGAATATTTCCGCAAGAATCGGCGCAAGATGCAGCGCCGTCAGGGGTGTCTGCTCCGATGGCTTCAGCACCACGGTATTCCCTGCAGCGATCGCCGGCGCGAGCTTCCAAGCCGCCATCATCAGCGGGTAGTTCCAGGGAGCGATTGAACCAACCACGCCCACAGGATCACGGCGGATCATGCTGGTAAAGCCGGCCGCGTATTCGCCTGCCGCGAGACCGTGCTGCGCCCGGGCGGCACCTGCGAAATACCGGAAGACGTCGGCGATCGTTGGAATCTCGTCATTGATCACCGCATTGAGCGGCTTACCCGTATTGGAGGATTCCAGTTGAGCGAGTGTCTGCCCTCGGCCTCGATCCGGTCGGCCAGCTTCAGCAGTGCTGCGGAGCGGTCTTTCGGCGGCGTTTGTGACCAGCCCTCGAATGCCCGCTCGGCACTTTCGACCGCCGCGTCGAGCTGCGCGACACTGGCCTCCCGCACTGTGGCGATCACATTGCCACGTGCCGCGTCCAGAATAGCCTCGGCGCTTCCCTCGCCCGGCTGCAATTGGTTGTTGATCAATAACTCGGTGCGCATGTTGCCCCCCTCAACCCAACGGATCGATATTCACCAACGCACCATCACATGGCGAGGTGTCGTGTAATCCTCGAGCGCGTAGTGGGATTGTTCCTTCCCATGTCCCGATTTGCGGCTCCCGCCGTGCGGCATCTCGCTGGCAAGCGTAAAATGCGTGTTGATCCAGGTCGTGCCGAATTCGAGCTCGGCGGCGACACGCAGCGCAGTAGCGGTGTCCCGCGACCAAACCGAGGAGGCGAGCCCGTAATCTGATTCGTTGACGAGGCGGATGACCTCCTCCAGATCCTGAAAGCGACCGACGGAAACGACCGGTCCGAACACCTCCTTGCGCTCGATCTCGTCCTGCGGCAGGGTGTTGGCTATGACAGTGGGGCTGAAGAAAAAGCCGCGGCGCGGCAGTGCCGCCCCTCCACAAACAACCTCGATGTGCGCCGCCTGGCGTGCACGCTCGACAAAGCTTGCGACACGCTCGCGCTGCCGCGCGGAGATGCAGGGGCCCATCTCGACATCGTAGTCGTGTGGATCACCGACTCTGATGCTCGCCACTGCAGCTGCGAGATCTGCCACGAACCGCTCGTAGATTGAATCATGTGCGTAAACGCGGCAGGCAGCAGTGCATCCTGCCCGGCGTTGTAGTAACCGGACGCGCGGATGCCGGCGATTGCGGCCTCAACATCGGCGTCGGCACAGACGATGACGGGCGCTTTGCCGCCCAGCTCCAAATGGGTGCGTTTTATCGAGCGGGCCGCGCCCTCGAGGATCTTTTGACCCGTGACGATATCTCCAGTGAGTGAGACCATCCGCACTTCGGGCCGCGCAGCGAGGGGTGCCCCTACTGTTTCACCTCTTCCGTAAACAATGTTGACGACCCCCGGAGGGAAAACCTCAGCGAACGATTCTATGAGCGCAAGAATGGACAAGGGCGTCAGTTCGGAGGGCTTGAGCACGATCGTATTCCCAGCAGCAATCGCAGGGCAGATCTTCCATGCGGCCATGAGGAGCGGGTAGTTCCACGGCGCGATCGCAGCGACAACACCAATCGGGTCGCGACGTACGAAACTCGTATGGCCTGACACGTACTCCGCGGCAGCCGGCGCTTCCAACGCACGCGCCGCGCCCGCGAAATACCGGAAGACGTCCACGATCGCCGCCATCTCCTCCCGAAGCATCAATGCATACGGCTTGCCGCAATTGTAGGATTCGAGCCTCGCCAATTCGTTGATTCGAGCTTCGATCCTGGCAGCCATGGCAAGCAGGCAGGTCGTACGTTCGCGGACCGGAGTCCGCTTCCACCGCGAGAACGCCTGTTCGGCGGCTTGCACAGCTTGCTCAATCTGATCTGGTGTTGCTTCCGGAACGGACCCAATGACCTCGCCCGTGGCTGGGTTGACCACACGCTCTGCGGCGCCCTCCCCGGGGACGCACTTGCCGCCAATTAACATAAGGGGCGGCGGCATGACCCGGTCGCTCCGGTCGAAATCGGACGACCACACGCTCTTCGGGTTCGGATGAGACGGATCCACCATTTGGGTACGCTAGCCGATGTCCTCAGGGCTTGGTAACGTCGATGAGCCTATAAGTAATATCGGAAAAACCGAACGCTGTCCCGCTGACCCATGATCCGGTGCCACTACCCCTGTGACGGCGGCGGGCCGCACTGATGTCGCTCTCATTGCGAGGGATGCGGTATTTCCGCGCGGTAGCCGAACTCGGGTCTATATCGGCCGCGGTCCAGAGCCTCGACATTTCACAGGCGACCATCACTGAATCCATCCGGGCTCTGGAATCGCATTTGGGCGTCCTTCTGTTCCGGCGCCATGCCCGCGGAATGACCCTGACGCACGCCGGACACGAGTTTCAGCGTCACGCCGAGCGAATCCTGAATGCTATTGCGAGCGCTGAAGAGGCGCTTTCAGTCCGTCCGGAAGCGCTTGGCGGCCAGGTTGTCATCGGGGCCGTGCCATTGTTGACCGGGTACTATCTGCCGGCTTTGCTGGCTCGTTACCGGCGCGCCTTTGCGAACATCAAGACGTGGGTGTACGAAGATTCGGGAACCCTCATCGAGCATCAGTTGATCAACGGCGAGCTCGATGCCGCATTGATGATCACCTCCACTCTGGAAAGCGCCAGCAGCTTCGACACTGTGACGCTGATCCGATCTCCCTGGTGCGTGTATGGCGGCGTGGCTCTCCCGTGAGCGCTGCCCTCGCGGCGTTCATCGCTGTCGCTCGAGAACATGGGCTGGGCGCGCGCATCAAGCGTGAGCTGTCGGGTCCTGACATTGAGATTGCAGCGCAGGCCGAATAATTTCGGCACGACGCTCAGTGTTCGTGCGCCGCCGGCCAGCGGGACGCCGCGGCGAAGAAGCTGAGAGCCTCCTGCTCCTGGGCGGCCGCCGGGGGTCCTACCGGTCCATGGCTCATTTTCACAATCACCGTCTGCGTTGCGGGATCCACGTAAATGAACTGACCTTCTCCGCCGAGGGCCGTATAGGCTCGAGACCCCAACACCGGCCACCAGAAATACGCGTATCCCAAGCCCTTCACTTCGGTGTCCGCATCTTTGATTGTGCTGGCTTTGGTGGATTGGATCACATAATCCGGTGGCAGAATCTGACGTCCATTGAGACGACCCTGATCCATCATCAACAAGCCTAAACGCCCGTAATCACGCAGCACGGCGTTGAAGCCACCGCCCGAGAACTCGCGACCCACTCCCGGCGGCCCATCGATGACATAGAAGCCATATGACTGCATGCCGCCGGGTTGCCACAAGTGCTGGCTCAAATATTGGCTGATGGGCTTTCCCACTGCCCTCTCGACGACCAGGCCGATCACTCCCGCGTCCATGGTGTTGTAGTTGTAAACGCTTCCGGGCTGATGGGCTCTGCGGGTGCCGGCGGCGGCATCGGCATAGCGCATCTTCTCCTCCACCCAGGAGGCGACGTGAGCTTTATGGGAGGCCGTGTCCGCGGCGAAGAAATTGTCGTCCCATTCCACACCCGAGCGCATTTCGAGCAGGTTCTTGATGGTTGTGCCGTCATATCCCGAACCCTTCAGCTCGGGCACATACTTCAAAACCGGGTCATCGACCGAGTGAATGCGCCCGTCGGCGACAGCCAGCCCGACGAGAATGGAGTTGATGGATTTGGCCATCGAGTAGGAGTTGAAGTGCGTCTGCGCATCCGACCGGTTGAGGTAACGTTCAAAGACGACGCGCCCGCTCTTGAGAATGAGCATTGCATCCGTATGCGTGTCCTCGAGGACATCCAGCGCGGGATGGGTCTTTCCGCCGAAGTCGTAAGTGAAATCCAGAGTTGTGATCGCCTCAGGCAGCGCACCAGCACGCGCGCTCTGTTCGACACGCGCTACGTTGAACATCAGCTCGATCGTGCGATTGGCAAGACTGCGGACGGGCTCATCAAACATGTGCAGACGGTATTCCTTCACTGTCGAGGAGGGCTCGTGATCCCCCACGGCGGCGCTGGCCGAGGCAGCGGCCAACAGACCGGCCGCAATCGCGATTCCAAAGAATATTCCACGCTGCATTGTCATTCCTCAGCTCATTCAGCCCGCCGTCGAACGCGTCGTCATGATCCGATCGAGCTCGCGACGATCGGCGCCATCGGGGTCGTTGACCACTCGGCATTCCCGGTCATACAACATCGTGGTGCGCCCTGCATCGGGCTCATATCGTGGCCAACTCGGCAAAGCGCGAATGTTGGGATCGCCACGGCGGGCAAATGCCAGCCACGATCCGCTCATGCGCCGCGACAGCTCCTGGACTGACGGCCCTCCACCATCGAAACTGGTTGTATACGCTGTGTCATCCAGAGCGAAGGAGAGATCTATCGCATGGGGCGCCAAGAGCTTGCCGCCTGCAACAGGGGTCTGCCAGTCAGTCCGGTACATAAACACGGGTGCCCGCCGGAGCCTCGCCTTTTGCTCGGCGATCCAGATGGAATACAAGCGCGTCGGCCAGTCGCTCGTAATGAGCGCATACCGCTCCCACGCCGATAGTGAGGGGTGATGGGTGCGATAGGCATCGTAAACGGGCCTTGCGTCCGCACCAAACAGCGATTGAAGTCTGGACTGTAGACTCGGCTCATCCATCTGATCCGCGCTGGGATCCTCGAGAAGCGTGTGGAGGGTCATCTCCGTTCGAGTGGTTCCGATGAGCAGCGGGACGTCGGCCGAGAACGAGGGAGCCTGTCCTTGGAAGGGATGCTGGGACAGAAACTTGCCATCCACCACCGGCGCGAATCCCTGGAGGATTCCCAATACGCCGTAACCGCCGGTTTCCCGAAACACCTGGAAATAGGCGCTCATGATCTGAGCGAGCGGAGTCTCCTGCAGCCGGCGAAGCTCGCCGCGGCCGATCCGCAGCTTGGCGAGCAGCCGCAGCGCCATGTCCGCGGCGTACGCGGGCTGCAGCGCTTTGGGTGCCGGGCCGCTCTGTATGATGGCCTTGTGGAACAGTCCGGAGGCGGCCGGCATCGCCAGCAACATCGACACCTTCTGGCCTCCACCGGACTGACCGAAGACGGTGACATTGTCCGGATCCCCTCCAAAGCGGGCAATGTTGTCTTTGACCCAGGTCAATGCCAACACGAGATCGAGCAGGCCCGCATTGCCGGCGCCGGCGAACTGCTCATCCAGGGGATCGACAAACAAGTGCCCGAGGACATTCAGCCGATGATTGACGCTGACCACCACGACGTTGCCATGGCGAGCGAGGTTTCCGCCGTCCTGCCACAGGCCGGCGGCGGATCCCACGGCGAATCCACCTCCATGAAACCAGACCATGACCGGACGCTTTTCGTGGTCGGAGGCGGGTGTCCACACATCCAACTTCAGGCAGTCCTCGCTTTCGGCCAGCCTCGGCCAATCCGGCTCGACACTCTCGAGAGCGGAAGGGATGCCGGACCGGGTATCAGTGCCGGGCTCGCGCTGGGGAGCTTCCGGTGGATCGTCAACGGCGGCCAAAACCCCAGTCCACGGAACACAGGGCCGTGGCGGCCGGAATCGGCCTACGCCGGCAGTAGTCTCGCCGTAGGAAATTCCCTTGAACACGGTAACACCGTCCGCGCGGCGCCCTGACACCTTGCCAAAATTCGTCTCAACGACCGTGGAGTGTAACGAGTCAGCAGCGCGAAGCTGCGATGCCCATGGCGCCAGGCACGCCGCCGAAACAGTACCTCCCAACATCATGCGGCGACTGAGAACAGCCATGCCTCTACCTGTCCGCGCTGTTGGTCGGCGCTATCGTACAGATCAGGGTGAAGAGAGCCCGTGCAGCACCCACGCGGAGCGCCAGCCGCTTGACAACATTCATTACGCTCACCTGTACCCCCAAGCGTGCGACCCGCACTGCAATGGTGGCATCCGCGGCCCCCTGCTCACATCAACCAAACGGCTGATCATCGGGCCGCGGGTCTGAGCTAGGTTCAAATGCCAGCTACGTGCAATGCGACCGGAGAGACGTGTCGATGGAACTCGTACGAAATTACCGCAGAATAGCAGTCGAGGAAGCGTTTCTACCGCCTGAGCTCGCCGAGCTTTATCTGCGGATCCTCGGAGACGGAACCATAGATGACCCCGGCTTCCGCAGTCTTTGGGGCTTCTACGGTGGTGACACAGGTGCGCGAACGACCGGCGTTCTGGGACGCATCCAGGATCTGGATGCCCAGCGAATTGCCGACATGGATGCCACTGGCATCGACCTACAGATACTGTCGCTAACCTGCCCGGGCGTCCAGATCTTCGACGCCGCAACGGCGTGCGCGCTTGCACGCTCATCGAACGATCTGCTCGCCGAGGCGATTCGGCGCCATCCCACGCGATTTGCAGGACTGGCCGCGATCGCTCCGCAGGATCCTGCCGAGGCAGCCCGCGAGCTCGCTCGCGGTGTGCAGCGACTGGGACTCAAAGGAGCCATCATCAACTCCCATACACGCGATCAATACCTGGACGATGAGCGGACCTGGGAGATATTCGAGGCCGCTGAAAGCCTCGACGTGCCGATCTATCTGCATCCCAACACACCGTCCCGCCGGCTCATCGGACCGCTGCTCGATGCGGGCCTCGAGGGTGCGATATTCGGATTTGGTGTCGAGACGGGGTTGCATCTGCTGCGCCTCATCACGAGTGGCGTCTTCGATCGGTTTCCGAAATTGCGCGTGGTGGTCGGCCATCTGGGGGAGGCGCTGCCGTTCTGGTTATTCCGCATCGATTTCATGCACAGTCGCGCCGTTGCCGGAAACCGCCATCCCCGTCTTCGACAGCTGCAACGCGCTCCCAGCGAGTATCTGCGCAGCAACGTGTACTACACGACGAGCGGCATGGCGTGGGAGCAGGCCATCATGTTTGTACACTCCGTAGTCGGCCCGGACCGGCTCATGTATGCCATGGACTATCCCTATCAGTTTGTGCCGGCGGAGGTCGCGGTGACCGACGGCCTGCCCCTATCGGCCGAGCATTTGCGAATGTTCTACGAGCTCAACGCGCGGCGCGTCTTCAAACTGGATGAGTCGCCGCAGCGGCTCTGACTACTTGCGGCCCGCCTGCTAGGTCATGCTGACGGTCTTGGTGATCAAGCAGGCATCGATCCCCTCGGTGCCGTTCTCCGACCCATGCCCGCTTTCCTTGATTCCGCCAAACGGCACCTCGGGAATCGCGATGTTGTAGGAGTTGAGGCCGACCATTCCGGCTTCGATCGAGTCGGACAGGGCGAGCAGGGTACGCGCGGAGCTCGTGAATGCGAAGGCCGCGAGGCCGTAAGGGAGTTGGTTCGCCTTCAGAATGGCCTCGTCGAAGTCCGCGAAGCGATTCAGGATCGCGACCGGGCCAAACGGCTCCTCGCGCATGATCCGAGCAGTCTCAGATACCTCTGCCAGGACAGTGGGCTCCCAGAAGTAGCCCGGGCGCTGGATGCGATTTCCACCGGTCAGCACGCGGGCACCGCATTCCCTCGCATCCTCAATCAGGGCGCTGACGGCGCGCAGGCGCCGCTCATGCGTCAACGGACCCATCTGGATGCCCGGATCCAATCCGTTTCCGACTTTGAGAGCGCGGGCCCCGGCAACAAATTTTTCGCAGAATGCCTCGAACAGCCCATCCTGAATGAAGAACCGCGTCGGGCTCACACATACCTGGCCCGCATTGCGGAACTTGCGCTGCACTGACTGTTCGACGGCAGTATCGAGGTCCGCATCGTCGAACACCAGCACAGGCGCGTGTCCACCCAACTCCATCGTAGAGCGTTTGATACTGTCGCCCGCGAGCCTCAACAATTGTTTCCCCACGGCGACAGAGCCAGTGAATGAAACTTTGCGTATCACCGGTGAAGCAAGCAGGTACTCGGAGACTTCGTGAGGGACTCCAAATACGATCGAGACGACGCCAGGTGGAAGCCCCGCATCCATCAACGCACGTCCTACGGCGAGCGAGGACGCGGGAACCTCCTCCCCGGGTTTGTATATGCAGGTGCAACCGGCCGCGAGCGCCGTGCCCAATTTTCTAACGGCGTTCCCTACCGGGAAATTCCAGGCGGCAAAAGCAGCGACCGGACCTACCGGCTCCTTTATGACCAGGAAGCGCGTGCCATTGAGCTTCGATGGGATAACTCGCCCGTAAGTGCGGCGACCTTCCTCTGCGGACCACTCCAGTTCGTTCGCCGCAACCGACACCTCGATACCCGCTTCGGCCAACGGCTTGCCCGTTTCGAGCGTGACCAGGGTCGCGAGTTGCTCTGCCCGGCTGCGGATCAGGTCCGCCGCGCGCTTGAGAATGGTTGCTCGCTCGAACGGCTGATATGCCCGCCACATCGGAAATGCGCGTTGCGTCGCGGCGAGTGCCCTGTCCAGGTCGGAGGCGGTGGCGTGAGGCAATTGCCCGAGGACGACTTCATTCGCCGGGTTGATTACGGCCTGCGTCCGGCGGCCCCGCTCATCCAACCATTCACCATCGATCAACAGGCGGGGTGGCTCGTAGCCTGCGTCTGTCTGTGGGGTCATTGCACGCCCGCGAGTTGCTCGCCGGTAACCCAGGTTCCGTGGAGTCCATTGCGCAAACGCAAGGGCAGCCGGATTGTGGCGATAGGCCCATCCGCGATTTGTTGGGCATCCCATAGCAGCAGATCGGAACGCATCTCCTCATACCGGTTTGCCAAAGCGAGCAGGTATCCCTCGCCTTCCGCCGATGTTGGCGATTTCGGCACGAACGTCGGCTCCTGGAATGAAGAAGTGGGGCCCGCAAAGCAGGTATCGGTACGATTCGTGAGGTGATCCACGTGGCCAATGCTGTTCCAGAACATGCCGGTGATACTGCCGGCTCGCGCCGAGTCGTACGGTTTGCTCAAATCCTGCACCGTCATGTAACCGTGGCGGTAGGGTTCCATCGCATAGCGCTCATCGATCCTGGGAAACTCTCCCGTAACCGGCGATAGAACCGCCTCCGCAACGCCTTCGCCCTTCGAAGAGAGATCCAGTGTCCACCGCTGCAACCGGAAGTCAGCCTTGCGCGGATCAAACCGCGCGCCCGAGACATCGGGAAAGAAAGGAAAGGCGTTGGATGCGGCCACCGGGACATCCAGACGGATTCTGAAGCCGTCCTCGAACGCGTTCATCACATGAGATACGAACTGACACGGAGCGCGAAACCAACGCACGTCGGCGGCATCCCCATCGCGCGGCAGCACCCCCAGATAGATGTCCTTGCTGCTATCCCAGGCAAAGTTCGACTCCCCCCGCCGCAGGCGCTCCATGCTGCTGGTGAGCGGCACAATCGGGAAAATGACATGGCGGCGAGTAACCGCGAAGTCGTGCACCATGCATGAGTAGGGAGCTTTGAACCAGACCTCCCGTGTCACTTGGCCCTGCGGGCCGAGCACTACAAAGGCAATATCGGGCGTGGCGACTCCGGCCGCATCGTAACCAAAACCGACGAGCTCCCCCGTTTGCGGATCGAGCTTCGGGTGGGCGGTGAACGTCGGGCAACGCAGAGCGCCGTTGAGATTGGCGATTCCGAGGGTTTCCAGAGACAGGGGATCCAGCATTACCGGCAGGCTGTCCTCCTTCAACGCAAGTAACCGCGTCGCGTGAAACACGATGTTGGTATTCGCGGTTCCGCGGCTTTTGCCGGCCACGCTCGGATCATCGCTGAGAGGATTTCGATAGAGTCCAAAGAGAGCGCGGCGGGCGTCACGCTCCAACACGTACTTCTCTGTACGGACATAACGGCATTTGAAATCGACGTGACCACTCTTGAACCGGAAGGCGCTAACCATGCCATCGCCATTAAAGTAAATGTCCGTACCGTGCAGCGGCGGCCATTGCGGATCGGGGCCCACGCGATAGAAGGTACCGTCCAGGCTTTCCGGGATTCCCCCCTCCACTTCCAGATCGAGAATGTCGGCTTCAATCCGGCTGGGGGCGTTGAAGCCGCGATAGATAGGCAAATCCGGGAAGCGCATCGAGGACACCTCTAACCCAGCGGGCTCTTCGAGCTGCGGGCCACTCTTTTGATGGGATTGGCAGTACTCAACAGCAAAATGACCGCGCAGACCGCCGGAAGCGCAGCGAAGATGAGCACGTGCCGCGCAGTAATGAGCGCGAGCGCGTTCGGAAGTGCGGTACCGAGCCCAAGACCGGTGAGGAAACGCAGCGGCTCGAGTGTATGCAGTGATTGCGCCGAGGCACATAGGATGGTGAAAAGGCCGATTGCGACAGTTGAGGCCACGATGACGCGCTTTCGACCTGTCCGGTCCGCCAGGGGCGCCCAATGCAAGGCTGCCGAGAGCCGAGCCAATCCCGCCAGCGCAAATGCGCGGTATTGCAGCGGACCCAGTGCGCGATCGTCGATCAAGCTAGCGACTGTTACGGGCGCGTTCGCCAAGGTTCGATCTCTGGCTGGTTGCGGATATCGATGTTCCAGACATGATTCCTGCTGTTGGGGCGCGCGACATCAGCCGAACGGTGGATCGAGGCCAGTCAAGGCCGGGGTATGGTGGCGCTCACCCGAGCCCGATCCGGAAAACAAACGTACAAGAGTGAAGCGTGCATGAGGAGTGCCCTACTTCCCACGCTGGAACACGCCTTTACCATTTCGCTGGAGTAGACCGGATTGAAGTGGGTCAGTCCGAGTGTAATCGGTGCGAAGCGGGGCGCCGTGTCTTCAGGCGCGGGAGGATGTCAACTCACTGCAACACACAACGCACGAGCGCTGCGCGATTTGGGACCTGCAACTTCTCGAAGACATGCAGGAGGTGCGTCTTGACGGTCGCCACTGAAATACTCAACTCCTGCGCAACTTCGTGATTACTGCGGCCCGCGCAGACCGCTTCGACGACCTGCACTTCACGCGGGGTCAAGCCGAACTCACGTATGAGGCCCTTGCGCCAGCCGATCAGATGACTGCCCAGCGCCGCATCGAAACTGAACTGAATGTAGCGGTGCAGCTTGGTGAGCAACCCATGGTCCTTTGAGAGTGAGCCGCCCGAGGGGTCGGTCCAGAGCAGGCTCATGCCACCGATGGGCTCGCTACCGTGCAAAAAGACCAGCTCGGCCGCGTCCCGGATTCCGAATGCGCTGAGGAAGGACCGGTAGCGGGTCACCTGAACGCTCTGACAGCGCGTCTCCGCCGACTGCAGTCCGATCAGCGATCGCTCGCTTCCGCAGGCGCGCGTATTCGCCAGTGGGTCGATGCGCCACATTTGCTCATCGTAGTAGGCCGCACGAAACCGCGCTGAAATACCCCGGGAGCCCAGCCAGATACGCCGCGCATCCTCGTCAAAGAGATGCATGCTGACCCAGCTCACCGGGGATAAGTCGGTGATGAATTGCATGGTCTCGGCCGCAAACCCCTCGAGGCCGGTCTGCCGCCGGATACCTTTCTGCCCCTGGACTTCGAATAGAGCCATCGCCGCCCTCCAGTGCCCCGGGATTTACAATACATCACTCACCCACCGAACCGCAGGGGTTTGCGCGACACCGGTTCCGGCAAAGTGCCCTCAGGCCAGCGGTAACCTCATCTATGACTCATTCAGCGCGGAGCGAAGACATTCGCCATCCCTGGAAACACCCGCTCCGAGGCCGACGCCCCGTTGGAAGTTGCACGCGGCGTGCATTGGGCACCTCGTTTCCCCATGCCTTCGTCACTGAACCACATCAACCTGTGGCAGCGGCTCCGCCGAGGCCCGCTTTGCCAGCTGTGGTAGATTCAAAGGGAACGTCACCAAAGGGAGTCGAGGGTGAGCTATGCGGATGTGACCGCTGCGCCTGCGAGCGTGGCGCAGTGGCATAATGTCGATCCTCGGACATTTTGGGAACGGATCTTCCCAGCTCATCAACCCGCGCTCTTGCGCGGCGTGGTACGAAGTTGGCCGGCTGTGGCGCAGGGATTGGAGTCACCTGAGACGCTCGCTCGATATCTGCTGAGTTTGGAGCAGCGCGCTCCGGTACCGCTCCTAACGGCTGATCCGTCGATCAAGGGCCGCTTCTTCTATCGCGACGACATGCGCGGTACCAATTTCGAGCGACGTCTCGCACCCCTCTCGGCCGGCCTGCAGGCGCTGCTCATGCACCTCGAGAATCAACAGCCGCCGGCAATCTACATAGAGTCCGCGCCGCTGCCTGACTGTCTGCCGACCTTCACCCGGTACCACCGCCTCGAGCTGTTGAGTCCGGCCATCGTGCCGCGAATCTGGATTGGGAACGCAGTCAAGGTTCAAACGCACTACGACTACTCGAGTAACATCGCCTGCGTGGTGGCCGGCCGCCGCCGTTTCACCCTGTTCCCGCCTGACCAGCTCGCCAATTTGTATGTAGGACCCTGGGACATCACATTAGCGGGCGTTCCCGTCAGCATGGTCAGGCTGGAAGCGCCGGACTTCGATCGGTATCCGCGGTTTCGAACTGCACTGTTGCATGCGCAGGTGGCGGATCTCGAGCCAGGGGACGCGCTGTTCATCCCCTACGCCTGGTGGCATCACGTCGAGTCGCTCACGCCGTTCAATGTGCTCGTAAACTATTGGTGGAATGAGAGTAATCCGCCCCTCAACGTGGCGGACAGCCTGTTGCACGCGCTGGTCGCGCTCCGCGACCTGCCCCTCGAGCAGCGCGCCGTGTGGCGCAATATCTTCGACTACTACGTCTTTCAAACGAGCGGGGATCCCCTGAGTCACTTGGCGCCGGAGCATCGCGGCCTCATGGGGGCTCGCGGTGAGCAGGCTCTGCGCGTGGTACTCAGCCTGTTGCTTCGGTCACTGAGCGGAACAAAAATGAATCCTACTAACAGTCAGAATAGACCCTGAAGCAGTTGATTCGAGCTGCGAGTAGGACTACCCTAAAAAGGTAGCGCTACCAGAACGGTGAATGAAAGTAACAAACCGATAGTAGCCGTCAGCGTCTGATGATTCGGTCTAAGGAAGGGGGCCCGAATGAGTCGAAAAACGCGGCGCAATGCAGCAAAACGTCTCTCAGCTGCTGATAAGGACGTCCCGCAAGGTCTTGATCCACCTGTCATCGTTCGCCGTCCCAGTGTGCCTGTCAGCTTTGCGAGCCTGGCCCTGGGATCGCTTGCGTGGAGCGGATCGCTCTATGCCGCGGACTCATCCGCCGCATCGGCGAACGAGACTCCACTGCAGGAAGTCGTCGTTACCGGCATCAGGGAAAGTCTAAAAAACGCACAAAAACTCAAGCAAGACTCGGATGTCATTCAAGACTCCATCTCCGCCCAGGACATCGGCGCCCTGCCGGATCAAAGTGTCACGGAGACGTTGCAACGTCTCCCCGGTATCGCCATCAATCAATTTGCGGCCGGCGTCGATCCCGATCACTTCTCAGTCGAAGGTAGCGGCGTGGTCGTGCGCGGTCTCGACTCCCGCACCCACAGCGAATTGAACGGGCGCGATACGTTCTCGGCCAACAACGGCCGGTCCATCAGTTTCGCCGATATTCCCCCCGAACTGCTGGTCGGCGTGGATGTGTTCAAGAGTCCCTCGGCGAACATGATCGAGGGCGGGATCGCGGGCACGGTCAACTTACGTACGCGCGTTCCCTTCGATGCCCCTGGAAGGCTCGTTTCGCTGTCCGCGCAGGCCAACTACGGCGACTTCACCAAGGAGTGGCGCCCGGGCTTCTCCGCGCTCTACAGCGACCGCTGGAACAGCGACGCCGGCGAGTTCGGTGCGCTGGTGAACTATGTCGATTCCCGGCTCAACTCGCGCGCCGACGGAACGCAGTCCTCGAATTTCGGCTGCCGCACGAACATCACCTCCGGCGGAAATCCAATCACGAGCCCCAACATCTCCTGCCCGCCGAATCCGGATCCCGGCCAGGCAGTCGCACCGGGAATCTTCTTCCCGCGCGGCGCGGCGTTTCGCAGCCAGCATTTCGCGCGCGAGCGCAAGGGTCTGGCCGGGGCCCTGCAGTGGAAGAGCCCGAATGACAGTCTGCTCGCTACGGTGCAGTTTCTGCGCTCGGATTCCACGGAAGCCTGGACCGAGCACGCCATCGAGATTGCCACCGACAACGTGACTAACAATGGCGACTCTTATCCGATCCCCGGAACGAGCTTTGATGTATCCGCCGGGGGCGTCTTTCAGAACGGCAGCATCACAGGTCCGAATGGTTACAGGGCGGACCAATGGGGCGGCAGCCATCGTACGCCCGTCAACGGCCTGCAGAGCAACAACATTGATCGCAATGTGTTCCAGGAGTACATCACCCAGGACGTGAGCTTCAATCTGCGCTGGGATATCAACGAGCGGCTGCGTGCCAAGCTGGACCTGCAGCACGTCACATCCAGCGTCAACGACATTGACACTGGAATCTGGGGTTCGACTTTCCAGGACGTGAATCTTGCGGTGAACGGCGCGACTCCCACGGTGTTTACCTTCCAGCCCATTTTTAACGTCAACAATCCCAGCACGACGAACTGCACCGTTCCGAGCACCAGCAATGACTGCTCCAACTACTACAATCCTGCCCATGCGAGCTACAGCGATCCTTATAACTCTTTCTGGCGATCAGCCATGGATCACATGGAGCAGAGCAATGGTTTCGAGAAGGCAGCCGCGCTCGATTTGCAGTATCAGGTCAGTGACGGCTTCGCGCGCTCACTCGACTTTGGCGTGCGCTGGTCCGATCGCAACGAGACGACGCGTTACTCGTCCTACAACTGGGGCGTGCTGAGCGAAATCTGGGGCAATAACGGCCCCATCTGGATGGACAGCCCGGTCGGCAACGGGACGGCGGCCGGTGGCCCCAGCGTAATTGCGCCGTACGCCTACAACAACTTCTTCCGCGGGCAGGTACCGGTTCCGACCGGATCTCAACCCGTGCCTTTCTACACCGGCAATACAGTCAAGGACTACGCAAGCTACGCCAACTTCGGTGAATCGGTGGCCAATGCATGGCTCACCCAGGGAGGCTCGGCCCCGATTGGTGCCTGTGGGGGCTCGGGGGGCGCCGGCTGGGTGCCGCTCGCAAAACGCTGCGGGGTCGTGCCGGGGACACCGTTCCTGCAGGGTGAGATCAATCCGGTCGATGAGAGGACCAAAGATGCGTATTTCATGCTGAACTTCCGGCATGATTTCGGCGATCACAAGTTCAGCGGTAACGTCGGCGTGCGGTATACGAAGACGGATCGCGCGGCCATCGGCTTCCTCCAATACCCAAATGGAGGAGGCTTGCCTGACGACTCGAGCTGTGCCGCCCCCCCACCTGCCGGCCAGCTTCCGAACATTATCTGTTCATTACCTGCGGCCTACCGGGCAACGCTTCGTTCGTGGGCGAACAATGCAGTCACCCGCCAGGACAGCCAGTTCTCATACCGTTACTTCCTGCCCAGTCTGAATATCAAATTCGGGCTGAAGGACGATTTGATTTTGCGCGGCGCCCTGTCGCGGTCGATAACGCCGCCACAGATCGGCTATACGCGCGCGGATTACACTCTGGGCGGTTTCATCGTCCAGGGGCTCGTGTCGACGCCGCAGGGCCCGGTGCTCCTGGTCAATCCCGACGGCACACCGCAGCAGACGCCGCGCAGCTCGGGGACATTCGGTAATCCGTATCTTCGTCCGGAGTCCGCGGACAACCTCGACCTGTCGCTGGAGTGGTACTTCGGCCCGGTTGCCTCGCTGACCACGGCGGTGTTCGCCAAGCGGCTCCACGATGTGGTGGTCAACAACACAACGCTCGTGAATTATACGAACTCCGCAGTGACCATCCCGGTGGAGCTGACGCAGCCCGGAAATTCAACCGCCACCGGCAAGATCTACGGCTTGGAGTTGGGTTATCAGCAGACGTACGACTTTCTGCCAAAGCCCCTGGATGGTCTGGGTCTGGCGGCGAACTACACCTTCCTGCACAGCTCGGGTGTGCCGCAGTCCACTCTGTCGTCGACGGATCCGGATGTCGGCGCGGGCCGGGTCACCAACATCAACATCGGTCTGTTGCCGTTGGAGGGCTTGTCCAAGCAGTCCTACAACCTCACCGCGTTCTACAACAAGCGTAGCTGGGACGCTCGCGTGGCGTGGAGCTGGCGTTCGGCCTTCCTGCTGACGGCAAGGGATGTGATCGTGCCATTCGCTCCGATCATGAACGAGAATACCGGGACCCTGAGTGCCTCGGTGTTCTACAGTGTGACCCCGGGGATCAAGATTGGAATTCAGGGAGAAAACCTGCTCGACAACATCACGAAGACGAGCCAGATATTGAACAATCAGCTGTTGCGGGCGCCACGCTCGTTCTTCATCGAGGACCGCCGTGTCTCGTTGATTGTGCGGGCATTATTCTAACTTGCCCAAAGTGTCGAAGTACGGCCCGATCCGAACTGTCGTCATTGTAGGGGGCGGCACGTCGGGTTGGATGACGGCCGCGGCTCTTTCCTGGGCCTTCCGCGACCGTGTGACCATTCGCCTCATCGAATCACTCGAGATCGGCACGGTAGGCGTCGGCGAAGCCACTATCCCGCACATTCGCAGCTTCAATGAGCGGCTCGGGATCGATGAGCGCGAATTCATGGCGCGTACTCAGGCGACCTTCAAGCTGGGGATCGAGTTTCGCAATTGGGGCCGGGTGGGCGATGCCTACATCCATCCTTTTGGCGCCTATGGCTCACCGATCGGTGGCGTTGCCTTCCACCACTACTGGCTGAAACAAAGATTGGCCGGCGATGCCACGCCCATCAGTGACTATTCGCTACCGATCGTTGCCGCGTACCTCAATCGATTCAGCCTTCCGGCGGCGGATCGCCGTTCGTTGCTCTCGACGTTCTCATATGCCTACCAGTTCGACGCTGGACTTTACGCGGCGTTCCTACGTCGCTATGCCGAGCAGCGTGGAGCCCTGCGCACGGAGGGCAAGATCGTGGACATCCGCGTGTCGCCGGAGGGCACCACGATTCAATCTGTTACGCTCGGCGACAGACAGGTCATCGAAGGTGACCTGTTCATCGATTGCTCGGGCTTTCGCGGGTTGCTCATCGAGCAGGCTCTGCATGCTGGATATGAGGACTGGAGCCATTGGTTGCCGTGCGACTCGGCCGTGGCCGTGCCTTGCGAGACAGCGGGACCCTGGACGCCTTATACGCGTGCAACAGCGGATGAGTATGGCTGGCGGTGGCGTATCCCGCTGCAACATCGGGTTGGCAACGGCTACGTATTTTGCAGCCGTTACATCGACCCGAGCACCGCCACTGAAGTGCTCATGCGCAATCTAGAGGGAGCCCACCTTGCGGAAGCCCGGCTGCTGCGCTTCGTCACCGGTAAGCGCCGCAGACAGTGGCTCGGCAACTGTGTTGCGATCGGCCTCGCGAGCGGCTTTCTGGAGCCGCTGGAGTCCACGAGCATTCATCTTATCCAACTGGCCATCACGAATCTGATTGAGCTGTTTCCCGATCGCCGCCTTGACCCTGCGGATGCGACGGAATTCAACCGCGTAATGGACCTCGAGTACGAGCGCGTGCGCGATTTCCTCATCCTGCATTACAACGCAACGGAGCGCAGGGACACGGCATTCTGGAACTACTGCCGCACGATGCAGCTTCCCGAGTCCCTTTCGTATCGAATGGAGTTGTTTCGCGAGCGCGGTACGCTCGTCGCGTACCGCGAAGGTTGTTTTCTCGATCCGAGCTGGATCGCCGTATGTGTCGGACAGCAGGTCCTGCCGCGCCGGTACGATCCTTTCGCGGACGCCCAGCCGAATGACCGGCTGGCTGCCCACTTGCGAACTCTGCGACGGGCGGTCCTAGAAACGGCACGTTCCATGCCCGATCATCGGCAATTCATTGATCGCTACTGCCCTGCGCGGTCGATGGCCCCAGTGAGGAGCTCTTCAGGTGCCTGACAACGCCAGTGTTTGCAGGGTCGTCATCGTTGGCGGCGGTGTTGAAGCGTGGATGGTAGCCGCGGCGCTGGGCGTGGCCTGCGGCGAGCGGCATACGGTGCGTATCGTCGCGCCGGACGAGGAGCCAACAGCGGAGGGCGAGGCTGCAAACGTCGGGTCGACGTTACCGCCCCTGCGGGCGTTCAACACGTTGCTCGGGATGGATGAGGATTACCTCATACGTGCCTGCGCCGGGACCTTCAAACTAGGTACGGAGTTCGTCGGCTGGCGCGAGCGCGGCAACTACATTCAGCCTTGCGGGGAATTCGGTGCGACCTTGGGCGGTGTGGCGTTTCATCAATATCTGACGAGGCTTCATGCCGCAGGCGCTGCGGTTCGCCCCGAGGAATACTGTCTTGCTGCAGTCGCTGCTCGCGCAGGAAGGTTTACCCGACCTAGTCAGGATCCCTCGTCGGTGCAGTCGACCATGTCGTACGCACTGCATTTGGATGTGGCGCGGTACCGCGAGCAACTGATTGATGTTGCTCGGCGCCACCGCGTATCTATCGTGCGCGGCGCAGTAGGTGAAGTGGTCCTCGGTCACACTGGACACATCACTGCGTTGATTCTTTCGGGAGGAGAGCGTATCGAGGCGGACCTGTTTGTGGACGCTACCGGCAGCGAAGCGCTCCTCATTGGCGAGGCGCTGGGCGCTCCCTTCGAGGACTGGTCGGATGCTTTACCCTGTTCCCGCCATGTCTTGGCGTGGCGAGAACCGAGGCAGCTGGGCGCGCCCTTGACTCGCGTGAAGGCTGCCGAGTTTGGTTGGATGACGCGTGTTCCCTTGCAAGGATGGGTCGCGTGCGGCTACGTGTACGATCCGACGCTGCTGGACGATGAGTCCGCCGCCAAAGCGTTGCTCGAATGGATGGAAGTGGAGGTCGTTACCCGTGTCAGTTATCACTCGGCGAAGTCTGGCCGGCGAGTAACGCCTTGGCAGGGCAATTGCGTGGCAATTGGTGAGGCGGCAGGGTTCGTCGAACCGGTGGAATCGACGGCTCTGCATCTGACTCAGAGCATGATTGTGCGTTTCTTGAGTCTATTTCCGACACACGTGCCCAATGTCGAGCCGCGCGAATACAATCGCTTAGTCGGAAATGAGTTGGAACGTGCGCGTGACCTCGCGATTGCGCACTATGCAACCGCGGGGAGAGCCGCTGGCGAGTTCTGGCGACGACGCAGCTCGGCGGCTATTCCCGACCCCTTGGCCTACAAGATGGCCCAGTACGCAAGTCGTGGGAAGCTCGTGAGCTATGACCAGGAGCCGGTGCCGGAGGCCGCCTGGCTTGCACTCTATTTGGGGCAGGGGATCTGGTCGCAGCGTTGTGAGGCGCTCGCGCAAGTTGCCGATCTCGAGAGCGTGCGACAGCAGCTCGCGCGTGTGCGGACGACCATGGAGCAGGCCGCCACCGCAATGCCAACTCACGCTGCATACATTCATCAGCACCGGCTTGGAGCACCCGCCAATGGCTGATATGGCGGTCCGCGATGTGGTCATCGTCGGCGGAGGCACTGCTGGATGGATGGCCGCAGCCGCGCTCTGCCGATTGCAACTGAATGGCACTACGTCGATTACGGTGGTCGAATCGGATGAGATCGGGATTGTCGGTGTCGGGGAGGCCACGATCCCACCCATCCGCACCTACAACACAATGTTGGGAATCGATGAGCGCGAGATGCTCCGCGCAACTCGAGGCAGTTACAAGCTCGG
>Ga0105247_10000849_pt1 | contig 23155 bp, 15 predicted proteins | sample KBSS24metaG_FD_81519 | JGI IMG/M metagenome (GOLD analysis project Ga0105247, IMG submission 81519) | Switchgrass rhizosphere microbial communities from Kellogg Biological Station, Michigan, USA - KBS S2-4 metaG | ecosystem: Host-associated > Plants > Roots > Rhizosphere > Soil | place...
ACATTATCACCCGGCGCTAATCCGGTAACTGGGTAAGAAAGTACATTACCTATCGCTCCAATATTATTTACAGCACCGCCATTTATATTGTAAGAAACAGTATAACCAGTAGCTCCACTAACTGCTGCCCAGGTAAAGTTTACTGATGATGTTGTTGAAGTTCCGCAATTGATCGTGGGTGTAGGACCAGAAACAATATTTATTGTTTGTGAAGAAACTGCCACACATCCTAATGCATCCGTAACCTGGAGTGTTATAACAAAATTTCCAAAGGTTGTATATGTATGAGAAGGATTTTGTAAAGTAGATGTTTGCCCATCTCCAAATTGCCATAGGTAGGTATTATTAGTCAAGGAAGGATCTATCTGACAGTTTTTTCTAAAATTATAGGTGCCGCATCCTACATTGTTAGGAGTAAAATTTGCATTCGGACCAATGGTTGCAGTTCCTCCATTACAAGCGCCGCCAAAAGTTAAAGTAAAGCCGAAGTTAGTAGCAAGATAGTTATCAACTAATAAAGCATATGTGTTACCAGCGGTAACAACTATTGGAGAAGAAGTCAAACAATTTGATGTTCCTCCGCCAGGGGATGACCAGTTCATCCAAGCTCTTGGCCTGGTACCATTTCCGCACGGATCACCATCTCCATTTCTGAATGCTTGGCCGCAATTCTGAACTCCTGGCTCACTTGTCACGCAAGAGCTTAAGCCTGTCGAGCCAGTACAAGCACTCCAATTGCAAGCTATAGAATTTCCTTTTGTCGTGCATCCGGTAGGATCGGAACTTATATTCCATATAGCCCAATCATAATCATCGCTTGCAACAACTGGATTTATATTAAATTCTAAAGTTCCGGTACACCCTATAGTAAATTTAAACCACTTCGATTGTCGTTCACCGCCTGATCCCCAACAAGAATTAGCGGAACTTACTTCCTGAGTTCCAAATCCAGCACTAGAGGCAGATTGAAAAACTGTATTTGAATTACACAGTTTAACGGAATTCATATTACAATCCTGTCCCGCAAGGATTGGCGGAGTCGAAGTTGTTACACATGCTCGAAAATCTCCAGATGAACCGCTATTTGCATTTGAAATTGTAAAATAATAAGTAACTCCATTCACCAGGTTTGGAAAGGTAACATTCAATGGCGATGGACCACATTGACTTCCAACAACCGAAAACCCACCAGCACAAGTTCCTTGCACAAGCGTCAACTCAACATCACCAGTCCAGGGTGCTGGAGCAGTAATAACAAACTGACCTTGCGAACCGGTTGATACAAATGTGTACCATACTTCCGGATGTCCACCCCCCCCTTGACATCCAACTGTGCCTGTCCATTGATCATTTGCTCCAATTGTTGTTCCGCTATAACATGTTCCGTCAGGTACAATAGTTTGAGCATTCGTACAAATATCATTGGCAGGCGTCGGTTGTGCAATGACAAGGGTACAAGAAACTAAAAGAAGAATTAATAAATATGCTTGTTTCAAATCCGTCTCACATTAGGGTCCCTAATTTACATAGTTTCCTGCGCACGAGGAATTGTAGCCGGATATATTTGAAAATATTCCCCCATTATTGATGTGATAAGTACCAATAGTGCCGGGTCGTAAAGTTACGCAGTGTATATCGTAAAATTACCCTTGTAAAATTGCTATAAAAGTCGTTACTTGTATTAGCCTTTTTTGTCCCGCCTGATTAGTTGCCAAATAATTGTGTGATTTGTAAAGTATGCAATGCTTAAAGAGCATCGTAAATCCACTATTCTCAAAAAACCTGGCAGATTGATTTATTGCCTGATTTGATTGACGATTTCAGAAACATCGTGAGCTTTTCTAACGAGGCAATAGATTTAATATACTGGCAACATGAGCAAGCCATTGAAAATACTTCATCTGGAGGATTTACCTGCTGATGCTGAACTTGTATCCCGGGAATTAAAAAAGGCCGGCATCAAAACACAGGAGCTGCTTGTCAGTAATAAAAATGATTTTATTCAGGCATTAAAAAAATTTTCTCCTGATATTATACTTTCCGATCATTCGCTTCCTTCATTTGATTCGCATGAAGCTCTCCGGTTATTGAAACAAAATGGTTTGCATATTCCTTTTATATTAGTAACTGCTACCGTTTCTGAAGAATATGCCGTTACTGTTATGAAAGAAGGCGCTACGGATTATATCTTGAAAGATCGTTTACAGCGATTGCCAAGCGCTATATTGAGTGCCATTGAAAAAGCAGAAACTGAAACCGAATTATCTCATCAGCTTATTCTTCAGCAAAAGCTTATTACGGAAACAAGCATACAGGTTCAGGAGCAGGAACGGGAAGAGATTGCAAAGGAGCTACATGATAACATCAACCAAATACTTGCTGCATCTAAGTTATATCTTGAACATTCAATAAAAAAAGAAGGGTTCCAGTCTGAATTGTTACAGAAAAGCCTTGAAAATATTGTTCTTGCTATGGATGAGTTAAGACAACTTTCCCATTCGCTTGTAGCGCCTTCGTTGGGAGACGTTACACTTATCGGTGCCATCAAACAATTAATGGAAAATATTCATTTTACAGAATCATTAAAAGTAGAATTGAAGATTAATAACTATAATGAGGATATTTTAAATAAGGATATTAAACTTATGTTTTATCGTATTACACAGGAACAATTCAATAACATATTAAAACACGCAAGAGCAAGGCATGTGATGGTCCAGATAGATACAGCTCCTGATAAACTTGAGTTAATTATAAAAGATGACGGCATTGGCTTCGATACCTCAAAAAAAGTTAAAGGGATTGGTATAAGAAATATTATAAACCGGGCAGGCTTTTATGATGGAATTACCCAAATAATTTCTGAACCCGGAAAAGGATGCACACTGAAAATAACTATTCCATCCAACGGGATAAAACCTTAAATAGTTGTAAAATGATTTCTTCAGGGTACGACTGTTCATCTTCCATACAATGCAATTAACTCCTTTATCATTTATTTTACCGTTGTTTTCGTAAGTTACAGGCTCAAAAATCAAAGACGTCCACTGTTGAATGAACTTGAGTTGATACAAAGACTTCGCAATGGCGACGAAGCTGCATTTAAATTTTTGGTAGAAAATTACCAGGACAGGGTTTTTAACACAGCTATTGGTATTGTTCAAAATGCTGAAGATGCCGAAGATGTTGCCCAGGAAGTTTTTATACAGGTCTTCCGTTCTATCCATGCTTTTAAAGCTGAATCCAAATTATCCACCTGGATATATCGTATAACGACTACACGGGCCCTTGATCATTTAAGAAATCGCAAAAGCAAAAAGAGATTTGGCCTTCTTCAGCGTCTTTTTGGGGACGGAAATGAAACTCTTTATGAAGTGCCTGATTTTAATCATCCCGGGGTAACTCTGGATCGTAAAGAAAATGCCGCTTTATTGTTTAAAGCTATTAAGCAGCTGCCGGAAAATCAGAAAATAGCTTTTACTTTACATAAGCTGGAAGATCTTAGCTACCAGGAGATCAGTGAGGTAATGAAGACCTCTGTAGCTGCTGTTGAATCGATGATGCATAGAGCAAAGCAGAACCTGAAAAAAGCGCTCGCAGAATCCCTGGAAAAGAAAACCAAAGGGGAAAAATAGAACTGAAAGTTTTTATACTTGTTACCGTCAAATAATGAGTAGAATGAATAAACAGGATAAAATAGAACAGATATTACAAAGCCTTGATGCTAATCAACGAGTCCCGGCTCCTGACTTTTTTTATACCCGCTTGAAAGCGAGGATGGAAAGAGAATTTAGCGATGGCAAAAAAAACAAGGCATGGATATTACGTCCGGCTTATGCCTTAGTGGTACTTATCATGGTATTGGCACTTAATGCCCTGGTTATTTTAAAAGGAAGTGAAACACCCGACCTAAATAATAACGACACTGAAACTGTTCAATCCATAGCCGCTGAATATAGTCTTAATGACAATAACACGCTGTACGATTTAATCCCGGAAAAATAAATGAAAAATTCCGCCAACAGGATACTTACAATTGCAGTTATACTTCTATTGCTATTAAATATAGCTATGGTAGTATATATAATAAAACAAAGAAGTCATCCTAAACCTCCCCGCGGCGGCAATCCGATGGAAATGATGGACAAAGAATTAAATATGACTGAACAGCAAAAAGCAGAGGTTAAAAAATTGAGAGATGAGCATTTTGAAACCATACATCCATTATTCGATTCTATACGTTCAGCTAAAGTCGCTTATTTTGGCTTAATAAAAGATCCAAACGTTAATGATAGCCTGCTAAATGTATATAACACCCGCATGAATGACCTGCAATCAAAGATCAATAAGCTTACTTTCGATCATTTTCGTAGTGTAAAAGCAGTATTGAGTGAAGAACAACAAAGAAAATATGATGACTTTGTTCAAAAAATGATGCAGCGAAAAAAAGATTCAACAGGAAAGAAAAAATAGTATTGCTCAGGAATAGATCCTTTCTACAGCGTCCCGGTATTTTTCCATTATCACCTTTCTTTTTAGTTTCAATGTTGGAGTCAGTTCTCCACCATCAATGGTCCATTCATTAGGGAGCAGTTCAAATTTTTTTATTTGTTCAACATGGTTAAAAAACTGGTTATACCGTTCTACTGTATCTTTAAATATTTCCAATACTTTTCCATTTTTAATAATAGCCTCATTTCCCGGATAGGATATTCCTTGCTCTGAACACCATTCTCGTAATACATTAAAAGCAGGGACTATTAAGGCCGCAGCAAATTTTCTTTCAGCGCCTACAACGATCATCTGTTCTATCCATCGACTTTCCTTAAACTTATTTTCAATGGGTTGAGGGGCAACATATTTGCCTCCCGAAGTTTTAAAAAGCTCTTTTTTCCTATCTGTAATTTTTAAAAACTTATTTGCCGGTTGTTTAGGATTATCAATGAATGTTCCGATATCCCCGGTATAAAACCAATCATTTTTTAATATCTCATTCGTAAGGTCGGCACGTTTATAATATCCCATCATTATATTTGAACCTTTGCATAGGATCTCACCATCCTCAGCAATTTTTACTTCTACGTTTTTTATTACGGGGCCAACTGTTCCAAACATGCGGTTCTTTTCAACGTAACGGTTCACAGCTATTACAGGAGAAGTTTCGGTAAGACCATACCCTTCCATGATAACAACCTTCGCCGCAGTAAATATTTTCAGCAACTTTACCTGGCAAGCAGCAGAACCTGTAACTATAGCTTTTATATTTCCACCAAGCGCTGTTCTCCATTTACTAAACACAAGTTTATTAGCCATCGCCAGTTTCATATTATACCATACTCCCCGACTTTTATTAATCTCAAATTTTTTTCCTACTTCAACTGCCCATAGAAAAAGTTTTCTTTTTATCCCGGTTAATTCTGCACCTTTTGCCATTATCTTTTCATAGGTTTTTTCAAGCAGGCGTGGCACTGTTGTAAATAAAGAAGGTTTTATCTCTCTTAGATTATCGCCAATGGTATCAAGACTTTCAGCATAATAAATTTTTACTCCTCCAAAGAGATATATATAGGTTACCATCCGTTCAAAGATGTGATTCAGAGGTAAAAAACTCAATGCTTTTTCATTATTTATTCCAATGTCATCAAAACATTCACGACAGTCCATAACATTGCTAAGTATATTCTGATGAGAAAGCATTACTCCTTTCGGAGTACCTGTAGTTCCCGATGTATAAATAATCGTAGCCAAATCCTCATATTGAACTTTATCCGAACTGGCTTTTATAGATCGTAAACGCTCTGGCGTAACATCAACTAAAATATCTTTCCAATATTTTGCATTGGAAACATGTTCAAATGTAAATACTTCTTTTACCGAGGGAGTTTGATCCTTTATGCTTATTACTTTATGATAGAGCTCCTGGTCATTTACAAAAACCATTTTTACCTGCGCATCATTCAATATGAACTGTAATTCATTTACATTAATAGTAGGATAAACGGGGGTAAGGATTGCACCAATCTGTTGTACTGCCAGGTCAAGTATTATCCATTCAGGACGATTCTTACTTAGCACAGCTATCTTATCCCGGCCTTCAATACTCATATCGCCGCCACCGATCCCGATTTGCTGAAGGCCTGCACTTAGTTTATTTACAATTTCAATAACCTCAGTAGTACTATATTTTTTCCAGCGGCCACTTTCCTTTGCCGCAAGCATATCCTCAAGCGGCATTTTATCAAGCTGGTATTGTAAACAATCAAATAGTCGGCGGGGCTCAGTCATTGCAATCGTAATTAAATAAAGTGCTCGGTAGCCTTTGTATTAGCAAACAAAATAGGCAAAAACCAAAACATAAAGAAGAATGCTGAAAAGGATATTTACCAATCTCAGATCCTATGATCTATTTGCCCTGGTAATATTGCCCAAATGGCATTTTAAAAACCCTGCTTCGCTGAAAATTATTAAACACATTATATTCTTCAGCATGAGTTTTTGTCCAGTTGTCGTATGCTGCAAGATTTTCTGTTGGTTCAAATAACCAATGATTATATGCATCAAACATACCTTCCTGTAATAATTGTTGCTGGTAATCAAACAAGCGAAATGGGTACTTCGTTGCATTGGTTTCGTACCAATCAAGAATAAACCTTGTACGGATCATTGTCAGGGTTTCTGTAGTAATTCCCTTACTTGCTAATGAAGCTTGTTTACTCATTGCACTTAGATAAGCCTTAGCAAATTCGCCATTGTTTACGGGTCTTGCAGTATTTGTATTTTGATCGCTTACCAAATCTCCAACTGCAAAAAGCTTTTCTTTATAACCCTGCAAAAGCAATTGTTTCATAGCAGCGCTTCTTTCCCCCAAACTTTCCATGTTAATAAAGATCTCCCCATAAATAAGGCTCCAAACCTTATCTTTTGTATAAAAATAATAGAGAGCTGCATTGTAATAATTACCACCATAACCAGGATCTACTTCTATGCCTTTTTCCCATTGATCAATTGCTGAAAAATCTTTAGATGCCCAAAGCAGTTCGCCATATTCGCTATATAATGGTCCGCTTCGGGGAAATTTTTTTAGCCCTTGTTTATAGACTTTCTCGCAATCTTTTGGTTCTTCCAACGCCTTATATACATTACCAGCAATCTGAAATGTTACAACATCTGCATCATCCCGATCTATTAAATTTTCTACACCATCCAAAGCCTTTTTATAATCTCGTTTCAGGTAATAACTCATTACAAGATCTTTTTGTAACTCGAGGTTGTTTTTATCTTGCTGAAGAGCACGGGTAAGAACAAGTATGGCATTATCAAAATCGCCGGTACGCATAAAATTCTTAGCCGTTTCATGCATCGATTTTACATCTTCAGTTTGTGCAAAAGAAGATATACCAATCAGGCAAACAAATAAAAAAGAAATAAACGTTTTCATTTTTCAAATTTAAATTAAAAAGCCAGAGCCGAGTTTCCGGAGATGTTATAGAATAACAAAATAGAAGCCAATTTATGCTCTTACAAAGTATGGGTTAATAATCCATCCCTTAATTTGGGTTCAAACCATGTACTTTTTGGCGGCATTATTTTTCCACTGTCGGCAATATCAAAAAGCTGCTGAATGGTGACAGGATATAAACTGAATGCTATTTTCATTTCACCGCTATCTACTCTTTTTTCCAATTCCTTCAATCCACGGATGCCGCCCACAAAATCGATTCGTTTGTCTGTGCGCTGGTCTCTTATTTTTAATATTTTATCCAATATGTTATTCGAAAGAATGGTTACGTCCAGTACTCCAATTGGATCATTGGTATAAGTATTTCTTCGGGAGTTAAGAATGTACCATTGTTTATCCATGTACATACCAAACTCATGCGGTTGCGCCGGTCTTACCGGTTCTGAACTTTGGGTAATAGTAAAATCATCCTGTAAAGCGCTGATAAAATCTTCACGGTCGAGGCCATCCAGATCTTTTACTAAACGGTTATAATCAAGAATAGCTAATTGGCTTGCCGGAAAAATAGTAGTTAGAAAATATTTTGCTTCTTCATTGCCCGGCAATGCCTTATTTACTTTGGCCGCTGAGGCTGCCCTATGATGTCCGTCTGCTATATAGGTAAATGGAGCATGTGTTGAAAAAAGTTGTGTAATAGAATTGACAACAATATCCCGGTCGATCATCCAAATGCTGTGTTGCACTTTATCACTTGCCGTAAAATCATAAATAGGTTTTTGTGTTGCCATCCAGCCATTGATCAATGCATTTATTTCCATCACATCACGATAAGCAAGAAATACATTACCCGTCTGTGCTTTCGTAGCAAGCATGTGATCGATACGATCTTTTTCTTTTTCAGGCCTTGTTAATTCATGCTTCTTAATAATGTTATTATTGTAATCATCCACTGATGATAAACAAACCAAACCTGTTTGACTCTTACCATTCATTATTAAACGATAGATATAATAACAAGGCTTTTCCTCTTTTAAAATAATATCATTAAGAATAAACTGTTCCAGGTTTTCTTTTGCCTTTGTATAAACAGCAGGGCTGTGCACATCTACATTAGCAGGCAGATCAACTTCTGCCCTCGTAATATGAAGAAATGAATTAGGATTATCTTTTACTTCTTCCCTTGCCTCCTCTGTGTTCAGTACATCATAAGGACGGGAAGCAACCTGTAAAGCGAGATTTTCATTAGGTCTTAAAGCCTTGAACGGACTAATACTTGCCATTTATTCGAAAATTTCCGCAAACATACTGCATTCGGCCATTTTAACGCCGCTTATACAATCGGGACTGTATCTTAACGTTCTAAAGAACCCTAATTTTAAAACGACATGATTAAATCGACCCTATATGAAAAAAAATCTACCCTTATTTATTTCTTTGTTTGTTGTTTTTGCAGCCATTTCCTGTGGCTCTAATAAATATGCCACAGATGATTTTAAAAAAACAACGGCCAATCATGAAGTAGTTGCCCTTTTGCCTATTCAGCTTACTTATTCCGGTCAATTGCCAAAGGACATGAAATCAATGAACATGGATTCACTGAATGAAAACGAATCAGGAAAGATCCAGGAGCAATTGTATTTTGAACTTTTAAGAAATAATCATCCACGCAAAAAGAACTCGAGACTTATCACTTATCAATCGCTGCAAACGACAAATGCAACCTTGCAGGAAAAAGGATTAAACATAAAAGATCTTTATAAAAAAGATCCAAAGGAAATTGCGGCAGCCTTAGATGTCGATGCCGTATTATTTACAAAGGTTGAAAGAAGAATATTGATCGGCGATAAGACAACGAATGCTGTTAATACGGGTGAAAGAGCCATTGACATGGTACTGGGAATAGCTGGCGCAAATGTAAGAACACCGAATTTACCGGCAGGCCGTATTTATTTTACCATTTCATTAAATGAAAAAGAAAAGGGAAATACATTGTGGCAGATCAATGATGTAATGGAATATGGTACCAAATATATGAATGAAGAAGTGATCCGCTCCTTTGCAGAATTTGCCGGAAGAAAAATTCCTTATAGAAGATAAAAATCAACTTTTTTTACCCGCAAACTCTTTCATCAGGTCAGTGATCGCTTTTACACTTTCGATTGACAATGCGTTATACATAGACACACGGAAGCCTCCCACTGAACGATGCCCCTTTACTCCTATCATGCCTTCTCTCTTGCATAACTCTAAAAATTCTTTTTCTGTTGCGGCATTATCAATTACAAAAGTGGCATTCATTACACTTCTGTCTTCTTTGACTACAACACCTCTGAAAAGAGGCAAGCTATCCAATGTGTCGTAAAACAATTTTGCTTTTTTATTATTAAGTTTTTCAAGAGCAGCTACTCCGCCTTGCTCCTTTAACCAACGAAGTGTAAGCAGGACTACATATACAGCAAATACTGGTGGCGTGTTCAACATGCTTCCTTCTTTGATATGTGTACGGTAATCAAGAATTGTAGGGATTGGTTTATTTACTTTTCCCAAAACATTTTTATTTACGACCACGAGATTTACTCCTGCGGCACCCATATTTTTTTGCGCACCTGCATAAATAATATCAAACTTGTTAAACTCGATCACCCGGCTTAATATATCACTGCTCATATCAGCAACTAATGGCACACCACTATCGAAAGGAATATGATGCCACTGAGTACCGGCAATGGTTTCATTAGTAGTAACATGTAAATAAGCTGCTGTTGGTGAAACAGAAAGATCTTTTGGAATACAGGTGTAATTATCCTCTTTTGATGATCCCGCTATTTCCACATGACCAAAAAGTTTTGCTTCTTTAATGGCTTTTGCCGCCCATGTGCCCGTATCCGTATAGGAAGCAATATCATTTTCATTCAGCATATTCATCGGAACCTGCATGAACTGAGTAGTTGCTCCACCATGCAAGAATAATACTTCATGATCATCGTCAAGCAGCATTAATTCTTTTACAAGATTTCTTGCTTCATCCATTACTGCCTGGAATAATGGAGTACGATGACCAATTTCTAAAATGGATAACCCGGTATTATTGAAGTCAATTATTGCCTGGCTTGCCTGTTCAAAAACTTCTTTTGGAAGAACAGAGGGGCCAGCATTAAAATTATGTATCACAGATCTTTCAAGTTGAATCATGAACGTTGATTATTGAAGCTGCAAATTTAAGTAATTAAAGGCCTTTTAAGATTATTGATCCTCTTCTCTTCCTTTAATCGAACTATTCTTCCATGAAGCATTCAGATTCTCGAATTCTTTTAGATCATCGGCAGAAAATTCTTTATTGCTTAAATGAGTAAGATCGGGTTGTCCTGCATTCACCCATGCTGTGTACCAAAAACTTGCAATGGCATAAATGGATTGCCGCATTCTTTTTTCCACCATTCCTTTTAACTGCATATCATAGGCCATGGAAAAAGCAGTTGAATATTGACGAATAGTAACACCACTCCTATCTTCAAAAGAATATTTTTGATCTGCTGGAAATTGTTTGGTCAATTCTTTTTCGTATTTCAAAACAGTGTCAGCTACTGCTGCGCTTTCTAATACCCGGTGCCATATAAAGTCACCCGGGTTTTTAATGTATTCGGCTTTGCCAATAAAAAAATCCCATTCCTTATCTGCAAGCAACTCGGGAATCCGGCTTTCCCAAAAACCATGAATACCTTTCTGATCAGTGTATTGACCATTATGATTACTGTTTGCATGCAAAGGCACATGGGCATCGGCAATATAATGCCCGAGCTCTGCGGAAAGTTTTAAAACCTTTGCCTGGTTCTTTTCTTTAAAAGCATCGGTAAGCCTTTGCAACATGGTTTGTATCCACCACGGCCCGATGCCGTATTCATTCAAACTATCTTCCGAATATTTAGTTACTGCATCTTTCCATTTCCTGGGCAATGAATCATAGGGATATTTACCATAATGATCAATGTCTATATAATGGCGGGGACCTTCAGCAGATACAGCATATCTTCTTTTATCAGGATCAACAGCATGTTCGGTTATAAAATCAATGTTGGATTTATATAATACCATCATTTGCGGCGGTAAAAGAAAGACCGCATAATAATTGATCTTTTTATGCGCAAAAAAACCCCAGCAAAAACATTGCTTTGATACAGATACAAATAATAACAGGGTAAATATTTTTTTCATCCCACATCAATTCTTTCTTCGGCAGGATGCTTTTCATGGTGTATGTGTTTTCTTTCCGCATCAGTATCCACCACCCCGCCAGTTACAGCATATTTCATTGCCTCACCTGCACTAATCTTTTCTATTTTACGAACCTTCTCTCTTGGCAAAATATATAACTGGCCAGCAAAATTGTAAGCCTGTGGTACGTATACACCAACCTTGTCTGCACCCATTTCGAATTTATGCATTTCTTCATCAGTTAAAAAACCAACGATCCATACGTCATCTCCAAATACATTCGCCAATACCGCCTTATTGAATTTTCTTTTATCCCCCGCAAATGCTTCAAAAAAATCTTTAGTGGATGTATAAATGAATTTAATTCCCGGTGTTCGTTCCATCCACTGATCCAAAAAGTTAATAAAGCTCCCCATTAAAAAACTGGAGCTTATCCAACCGACAAGAATTACAAATAAGATAATGATCACGAAACCAAGGCCGGGAATATTCACATAAGGCCTTAATATCCCGTCCACCTTATCAAACAGCCAGTATAAAACATATGCAGTAATGGCAATAGGAGCAAGGATAATAAGACCCTGGATAAAATAGCGAAGGATAAGCTTTAGTGTTGGTTTGCTTTTGGTGCTGGTTGCCATTTAAAAAATTATAACCAAAGGTAACTGAAAAAGAAACGACCAATTTTTCATTAAAGGCCGGGATTTTAAAAAAACAAGACGGAAACTTTGGTTACGTAAAAAGTTTCCATAGTTTTGCCCTCTTGAAAAGTGAATATGGAACCAAAAGAAAGAATATCCTTTAAAGCCCACGAGTTGTTTATGCAGTATGGCTTCAGGGCCGTTTCGATGGATGATATTGCCAATAACCTGGGCATGTCAAAAAAAACTTTGTATCAATATTTTTCAGACAAAGATGAATTGGTAGATGAAGTGGTGGATGCTCATATACAGGTAATGCAGGCAGATTGCGCAGGTTGCCGCAAAGAAGCCAAAGATGCAGTGCATGAGATTTTCATTATTATGGAAAGTGTAATCAATCAGCTAACCAATATGAACCCAATAGTGCTGCATGATCTTGCTAAGTTTCATTTTAAAGCATACAATAAGTTCAGAGAACATAAGGATAAGTTTCTTGCTAAGATCATCAGGGAAAATATTGATTGGGGTAAAAAAGAGGAGCTATACCGCAGTGATATCAATACAGATGTAATGGCGAAATTCAGATTGGAGTCAATGATGATACCTTTTAATATTTCCGTTTATCCGCCGGGTAAATATAACCTGGCTGATATAAGCGGACAGATTATCGAACATTTTCTTTATGGCCTTGCCACTATAAAAGGGCATAAACTTATTCAGAAATACAAACAGGAAAAATTAAATACGCATGAAAAAATGGCTTTATAGAGCGACAGTGATCTTTTTACTTTTTCTAAGCAACAGACTGGCAGCTCAGAAGGTATATGAAATAACAGCCAAAGAAGCTGTTGATCTTGCATTTAAAAATGTAGCGGATATAAAAAATGCACATCTTGATTACCAGATTGCTGATGCAAGGAATAAAGAAATAACAGGAATGGCTTTGCCGCAGGTTTCTGGAAGTTTATCAGGCAATCATTATTTATCATTACCTCTTATACAATTTCCCGATGCTACTGAACAAACTATTTATGATGTATTAAAAAGAGAAGGGGTAAAAGATGCAAGTGGCAATCCTATTACTTCAAGTGGCCAGTTCGTAGTAAGAGATTTTTCTTTCTTTTCTCCATGGAATGTAAATGCAGGGATTAATGTGCAGCAGCTTTTATTTGAACCACAAGTGTTTGTCGGCTTGCAGGCAAGAAAAGCCTTACTTGATGCAAGCGGCTTACAAATAAAAGTAGCCGAAGACAAAGTTCGTGAAGCAGTATATAAAAGTTACTACGCAGTATTAATAAGTCAAAAGCAATTATTGTTTGTACTGGAAAGCCGCAAACGGCTTGATAAATTGGCTCATGATATGCAGGCAATGTACAAAGCAGGTTTTGCCGAGCAATTGGATATTGATAAAACAACTGTTTCACTTAATAATACAAGAGCGGTAGAAAATCAATTAAAAAACGGCGTTACCATTGGATATGCTGTTTTGAAAATGACATTAGGTTTGTCGCAGTCTGATTCGCTTGCTTTAAAAGATACGCTGACAGCGGCACAGGTAAAAGAAGGATTATTAGATGAAACTTTTTCTTATGAGAACCGCAATGAAATAAAACTACTGAATAAAAGTAAAGAGTTACAGACCTATGATATTAAAAGATACAAGCTTTCTTATTTTCCAACTGTATCTGCGTTTTTAGGTTTACAAAAAACCGGGCAACGTTCATCATCTCCAAATGGTAATAACGATCCCTGGTTTTGGTACAATACAAACCAGGTGGGTTTAAGCATTAATGTTCCCATATTTGACGGCTTCCAAAAAAAATATAAGATCAAACAATCACAACTAACGCTGCAGAAGCTCGACAATACATTGGATAATGCAAAAAAGGGAATCGATCTTGAAAAAACAGTAGCAAGGAATACATTAATAAATGCTATTCTTAATATGGATGTGCAGGAAGATAATATGAAGCTGGCTGAAAAGGTATATAACACAGAAAAGAAAAAATATGAAGCCGGGTTAGGTTCAAGTTTCAACATACTGCAATCCGATACGGATTTGCAACAGGCACAATCGAATTATTTCAAATCCTTGTATGATGCTATGGTGGCAAGGGTTACGTATTTAAAAGCCTTGGGCAAATTATAGACAGGCATTAAAATGATTTTTATAAAATATTAAAAATAAAAAGATGAAAAAAACAGCAACCATTTTATTGATCGTTCTTACAGTAGTTGCAGCGTCGTGTAGCCAGGGAAAAAAGGATAAGAAAGGAAGTTTTGGCGATTTGAAAGTAAAATTGGAAAAAAAGAAAAAAGAAAAAAATGATCTCGACGTTGAGATACATAAGTTAGAAGAACAGATCGCAAAAGAAGATCCCAATGCTGCAAATGTTGCCAAACTTGTATCTGTTGATTCAGTTAGAGTGCAGGATTTTACCCATTACATAGAGCTGCAGGGAAAAATTGATGCTGATAACATCGTATATGTTACTCCAAGAGGTATGCCTGCTCAGATAAAAGAATTATATGTAAAGAAAGGAGATGTTGTTAGTAAAGGAAAGTTATTGGCAAAGCTTGATGATGCAGTAATGCTGCAACAGGTGAATGCATTAAAAACCCAGTTGGCTTATGCAGAGAATCTTTATAACAGGCAAAAGAGTTTATGGGATCAGGGCATTGGTACAGAAGTGCAGGTGATCACTGCAAAAAATAATGTGGATGCTATCAATAAACAAATTGCTACGATGAATGAAACATGGAATACATCATTGGTATATGCACCGATTTCCGGTATAGTTGATGAAGTAAATGTAAAAGCAGGAGAAACATTTACGGGCAATAACCAGATCAAAATAATTAATAACAATAGCCTTAAGATGGTAACTGAAGTACCGGAAAATTATATTTCCCGTGTAAAAAAAGGAGATAAAGTGATAGTGTCGGTACCAGAGTCAGGCAAAGATTCAATTCCATCTGTAATAAGTATGGTAGGCGCATCGATCAATCCAACTTCAAGATCGTTTATTACAGAAGTAAAACTTCCTGCTGACCCTTTTTTAAAACCCAACCAGTTAGCTACACTAAGAATACTGGACTATAGGTCCAGAGCTGCGTTGGTTGTACCTGTAAATGTTGTGCAAACCGATGAAAAAGGTAAGTATGTATATATAGTTGAAAAAACAGGAAACAAAACTGTAGCAAGAAAAAAATCTGTTACGGTGGGTGAAGTGTATAATGGAAATATTGAAATAAAGAATGGATTGGCAGGCGGCGATTCAATTATTACCGAAGGTTATCAAACTGTTTACGATGGTCAGTCTGTAACCACTAATGCAAAAATATAACTGATCTCAAACAACATTATATGAAAGTTTTAGAAGGGATATCCAAGAAATTTAAAGAGTTCAAGTTAACCAGTTGGGCAATTGATAACAGAACGGCTATATACATCATTGCTATCATCATATCGGCGTATGGGTTAGTTAAGTTCAACAGTATGCCAAAGGAACAGTTCCCCGATATTGTTGTACCCACTATTTCAGTCAGCACTATTTATGTCGGCAACTCACCCAAGGATATTGAAAACCTGGTAACACGTCCTATTGAAAAACAGTTAAAAGGCATCAGCGGCGCCAAGGTCAATAAAATTCAAAGCACATCACAGGCAGATTATAGTCTTATAGTAGTGGAGTTTGATACAGATGTAAAAACAGAGATAGCAAAACAAAAGGTAAAAGATGCCATCGATAAAGCGAGAACCGATTTGCCTACCGATCTTACCCAGGAACCCGATGTGCAGGAATTTGCATTCAGCGAGATGCCTATCATGTTTGTAAATATCAGCGGTGATTACGATGGTATAAAATTGAAACAGTATGCAGATAAAATGCAGGATCGAATTGAAGAACTAAGCGAAGTAACAAGAGCTGAAATTGTTGGCGCCCCGGAAAGAGAGATACAGGTAAATGTTGATCCCTATAAGATGACGGTTTCCCGTATAAGCTTTACTGACATTGAAAATGCGATCAGCCGGGAGAACCATGATATAACAGGTGGATTGATAGAAGTGGGCGATATGAAACGAACGCTCAAGATTAAAGGCCAGTTTGCAACTGCAGCTGATATGCAGGATATCGTGGTACGTAGCAGTGCACAGGGGGCATCCGTTTATTTACGGGATATCGCCGAAATAAGAGATACCATTAAAGAAAGAGACAGCTATGCAAGATTGGATGGCAAAAATGTAGTAACCCTGAACATTGTAAAAAGGGCGGGAGAAAATCTTATCAACTGCGCTGATAAAGTAAAGGCAATAGTTGCCGATATGCAGGAGAAACAGGAATTACCCAAAGATCTTAAAGTTGTATTTACCGGTGATCAAAGCAAACAAACAAAAACTTCATTCACTGACCTGATCAATACAATAGTCATTGGTTTTATACTGGTGCTGATCATCCTGATGTTCTTTATGGGTGTTACCAATGCATTCTTTGTAGCATTAAGTGTTCCCTTAAGTGTATTTGTTGCTTTTCTTTTTTTACCATTAGCCGATGCTATTATTGGTACAAACGTTACACTCAACTTCATTGTACTTTTTGCCTTACTATTCGGTCTTGGTATTATCGTGGATGATGCTATTGTAGTTATTGAAAATACCCATCGCATTTATAACAATGGCAAAGTGCCGATAATCCGTAGCGCCAAAGAAGCTGCCGGTGAAGTTTTCATTCCCGTGCTTGCGGGTACGGCTACTACATTAGCTCCATTCTTTCCCTTATTATTCTGGAAAGGTTTGATCGGTAAATTCATGATCTACCTTCCAACGATATTGATCCTTACACTGGCTGCATCACTGATCGTTGCTTTCTTTTTCAACCCTGTATTTGCGGTAACATTTATGAGACCGGAAGGGAAAGAATACGAAAAGCCAAAAGCTGCAGTATTTAAAAATAAATGGTTCATTGTTTTTATTGCGGCCGGTTTATTATTGCATCTAGCGGGTATGCATGGCCTGGCAAACTTTTCATTGATCTTATCGGTATTAATGGTTTTCAACGCCTATGTATTAAATGGAGCGATACATGCTTTCCAGAAAAAAGTTTTACCTGCATTGATGAATCGCTATGAAAAATTATTAAGATGGATATTACAAAGAAAGCGACCAGTCTGGGCTTTCGTTTCTTTATTTGGGTTATTTATCGTTGCCATCGGATTATTAATGGCGAGTATAAAGATGGGCAGAACAAAACAAACATTTTTTCCCAGTGGCGATCCGAATTTTGTATATGTCTACTTGAAACTCCCCGTAGGTACTGATGTAAAATACACCGACAGCATCACTCATGTATTGGAGAACAGGGTATATAAAGTTTTGGAAAAAGAAAAACCGGGTACAGAAGGAAGCATTGTTGAAAGTATTATTTCCAATGTAGCGGTCAGTGCTAATAATCCAAGAGATAATAACAGGAGTATTCAGTCCAACCTGGGCCGCATACAGGTTTCGTTTGTGGAATATGCAAAAAGACATGGTAAACGAACCGGGCCGTACAAAGATTCCATACGTACAGCTGTGCAGGGTATTCCCGGAGCAAGTATTGAAGTAGCACAGGAAGATAATGGCCCGCCCACTGACCCTCCTGTTAATATTGAAGTGGCAGGAGATGATTTTGAAAGCATTGCTTCCGTTGCAACGCAACTTTTTAATTACCTCGATACAAATCGCATTGCAGGTGTTGAAAATTTACAGGCCGATGTTGATCTCAATAATCCCGAAATAACAGTGAATGTGGACAGGGAAAAAGCAATGATGGAGGGAGTAAGCACGGGCCAGATAGGAATGGAGATTCGTACTGCCGTATTTGGTAAAGAAGTAAGTAAGATAAAAGATGGAGAAGATGAGTACAAAATACAGTTACGATATATTGACCTGTTGCGTAATAATATTACTGACATCATGAATATGCGCATCACATTTATGGATATGAATACGATGAGAGTGAAATCACTTCCATTAAGCGCTGTAGCAAGGGTTGATTATACGAATACAACCGGTGGGGTAAAAAGAAAAAATGTAAAGCGTACAATTCAACTGCAAAGCAATGTTCTTGATCCTACAATGGTAGCTCCTATAAACACGCAGTTGCAGGCTAAGATCGATGACTTTAAAAGTAAAATGAAGATACCGCCGGATGTTACGATTCGGTTAAGCGGACAAAGTGAGCAGGAAAAGGAAACAAATAGTTTTCTTGGTTTGTCTTTTGTCATTGCTGTGGGTCTTATCTTTCTCATATTGGTTTTGCAGTTCAATTCCATGAGCAAACCTTTCATAGTTGTTACAGAAATATTTTTCTCTGTTATCGGTGTTCTTTTGGGATATGCATTTACAGGAATGACCATTGCTACTATCATGTTACTGGTTGGTATCGTTGGCCTTGCAGGTATCGTAATTAAAAACGGAATTCTTTTAATAGAATTTACCGATGAGCTTCGGGGACGTGGAATGCGGACAAGAGAAGCAGCAATACAGGCGGGTAAGATCCGTATCGTTCCCGTATTGCTTACTGCATTAGCGACAATGCTTGGTCTTTTGCCACTTGCTGTTGGTTTTAATATTGACTTTGAAGGATTATTTACTCATTTTAAACCGGCAATTTTCTTTGGTGGCGACAGCGTAGTATTCTGGGGACCACTTTCCTGGACGATCATATTCGGTCTGATGTTCTCCTTCTTCTTAACTCTGGTAATGGTGCCGAGCATGTATCTTATTGCAGAAAGATTGAGAAGACCGATGAGCAAATTCTACGGAACAAAATTTATTGCATTGTTAGGATTTCTTGGGCCATTCTTTTTCATCTTCGTCGGCATTATGTATTTGGTGAGAGCAATACAAGGAAAAAAAGTTTGGTTAGGAAAACCAAAAAAGCAGCAATTGGCAATTTGATGTTGTCATATTTACTGCAACCAAAGTTTTAATAGTTGGTTTTGGTGGATCTGCCCCGGTGCGTCTGCAGGAGGGTAGATATAGAGCGTCCCGGCATTGTCGGGACGTTTTTTATTAGTAGTCTTTTTAATAAATAACCGTCACCATTCCTTTTTTAATTATCGGTTGGCCATTGTCGCATTGCATTTCTGCTACATACACATAACTCCCACCGGGAACTAACATGCCTTTATATTTTCCATTCCATCCGGCAGATCTATCATCGATATTAAAATTCTTTTTCTCAAAAACTTTATCGCCCCAACGATCAAAGATCTGCAATGACTCGATGATACCGATGCCTTTTCCTTTTATATAAAACACATCATTGTTGCCATCGTTATTGGGCGTAAAAGCATTGGGAATAAAAATAAAATCTTCAGAGCATTGCAATTTTATTTTCACCGTATCAGATGCAGCACATCCATATTGATTTTTTACAGTAACAATATAATCTATCGGAGTTCTTGGCGTAGTAACCGGTGATGGGCAATTGGTACAACTCAAATAATCTTTCGGTGACCATTGCCATTTAACCACGTCAGTGCTGCCAGTTGCAATTAGTTGGTGTGTCTCAGCAGCCAGCATTTGAACATCCGGTTCTGCCACAACTGTAGGTAATGACTGCACAGTAACATTTACTGTCGCAGTGTCTTTAAAACAATTGTATGCATCAGTTCCGACAACGGTATAAGAAATATCAGCCGTTGGCGATGTAACAGGATTGTTTACCTGCGTATTATTTAAGCCTGAAGTATTATTGATCCATTGATAAGTTGCCGCTCCCTGTGCCTTTAATTGCACACTGCTTCCTTTGCATACAAATGTATCAGTGGTCATGCTCAAACTAAAAGGTTGTACCACTGTCAATTTTATTGAATCAGATTTTTTACATCCAAAACTGTTCGTGACTTCAACAGTGTATGTTGTATTGTTAATTGGATTTGCCAATGGTGTTGCAATAATTGTGTTACTTAATGCAGCAGAAGGGCTCCATGAATAACCCGTTCCTCCTGAAGCAGTCAACTGGACGGTTTCACCCCGACACAATAAATTTTTAGCCGCCGATAAACTTACAACAGGATTTGGATGCACCGTTAATTGCTTAATAGTCGTATCATAACAGCCATCATATTTTACTATTAACCTTACATCATAAGTATTCGGAATAATGAATGTTTGTGTACTGGGATTCTGAACAGTTGCTGTATTTCCATTATTAAAATTCCATGACCATTCTACCGGGCTTTGACTTGCGCTGCCGTCAAAGCTTGCTGATTGCCCTTCGCAGAGTTCTATCGGGCCTGCAATACTTCCTTTTGCTTTTTTATGAACTACAATTTGTTCGCTTACTTCTTTTGTGCAACCGAAAGGAGAAACAACTTTGAATTTTACTATATAAGTTCCGATCTTATTAAAATTGAATATTGCATTTTTTGTGTTTGCAGTATCAGCAACATTACCCGTTCCAAAATCCCAATGATAAACCAGTGGCTGCTGTGCCTGGTCAGCCGCAATGCTTTTTACATCAGGCGTAAATGTTATTTGTGATGAATCGCAAATTTGCGCCGGTATTCCTTTTATCGCAGCATATAAGCTATCAATAATGATCTTATCAGGAAGTTCTGTTGAAGTAACACATCCTTTTTGATCTTTAACAATAAGCTTTGGCTGATAAACACCAGGCGTAAGAAAGGTATGCGTTGAAAATGTATCCGAACCATTTTTAATGGTGCCGTCACCAAAATCCCATGAATAAGAGACAGCATTTATTGCATTTGCTTTTAAGGTTACCTGTTGTGATGTACATCCCTGTAATGCACTGGCATTTATCTGTGCTGACGGCTTGCTAATAGTAACCGAGTCAATATATGTTCCTGTAAGTCCATTGTAACCGTAAGTATATAATGTGATCCTGTAAGTGCCGGGTTCATAGTAAGTGTGCGAAGGATAATACTGATCGCTGGACGAAGAGCCATCGCCAAAATCCCAAAGCAATTTTATATAACCAACAGAAAGATTGTTTATACGAATTATTACGGGAGGACAACTGCTGCTTGTTACAAAATTTGTTGTAAAACTAAAGGCTGTATTAAAATCTTTTACAGTGATCACTTGTATGGCAGTATCGGCACATTGTATTGATGGGTCGTTAGCAATTAATTTAACTGTATTAACTCCAGCCACCGTATAGGTATGCGTACCATAATAGTTATTGTCTGTGGCACCGTCGCCATATTGCCAGGTATAATTCACCGAATTGCTGTAATACGAATTAGTGTTATTATAAAAATTAACTGTAGTATTTAATGGAACATTGGGCACATATAATCCTGAAGTGGTGAAAGCAGCCTTAGGGCCTCTTGCATTTATACTATAAGAAAAAAGTGAAACACAGCCGGATGCATCAGTTACTCTAAGCTGTACATTATAATACCCTGGGTTTGCATATTGATGTTGCACCTGTCCACCTGTGTTCTTAGTTATAGAAGTACCATCTCCAAAGTTCCATTGCCATGTTGTCAATGGAGTATTAGTTACTGTTTTTGAAGTATCTTCAAAAACAAATGGGGTTTTATAGCAAATATTATTGTTTATTACCTTAAAGCCTGCCACCGGTCCATTCACTTTCAGATTAATGTAAGCAGTAGTATCATCGCAACCTGTATATCCATTTGATATAATAGCTCTGATCTTTGTTGTACCTGCGGAAAAATTATTGAGTGTAGTTGAGAAAGTGTTATAGTTCCAGTTATAGTATGAATAGCCGTTATTGATCACATTTCCTTTATCATCTTCAATTTTACTTATATAATACTGCCCGTACTGTACATTGCCTGTAAAGGGATTTATTGCCATATTGGAAATGCTAATGTTAACAGCATCATTAGCACATATTTCCGTTTTGTTGGCTGTGAACAATGGATTTTGTTTGAGCAATATGTTTACAAAAACTGTTTGATTTAATACACAACTACCTGAGATGCCGGTTAAAGTAATCGTATAACGACCGGTAGCAGCATATGTATGTTTTACCGAATGATTGCTGGTATCATAAGGAATAGTTACGCCATCGCCAAAATTCCAGGTGCCACTGCTTATTCGTAATGATTGTTGATCTAAAGTTATAGTGCCATGATTTCCCTCGCAGCTATTTTGCATTTTGGTAATAAATATGGAAGAAGGTAATACATTGACATATACTTCTTTTGTGATCGTATCAGAGCAATGCCCTATAGAGTTAATGAATCTGACATTGTATTTTCCCGTATCAGGAAATGTGTAGTTGGCCGTTTGCCAGAATGCAAAAGGGTAACCTCCTGTTGCCCATTGCCAGTTATCAGAAAAAAAGGACCGGTCACTAAATTGCAGGTTCAATGAATTGCCGCAGGGAATGGAATAAGAAAAATCAGCTTTAGGTTTTGCATATATTCTTACAGAATAAAATGCAGTACTGGTGCAGCCACTTTCAGTTATATAAGTCAGCGTGATATTATAAATTCCTTCTTTATCATAAAAATGTTCAGGGTTTGTTTCGATTGAAACAGGACTGCCATCACCAAAATTCCATGAATAATTTTTTAAAGGCTGGTTGGCATTTGCTACAAGCTTTATACGTAACGAATCACAATCATAATTTCCTTTAGGGCTGCTTGTTGAATTATAGCCAATAGAAACGAACGGTTTGAAAACAGATATTATTTTACTGATAGTCTTACTGCAACCGGCCGCATTAAAAACAGTTAAGAAAATAGTATAATAGCCATCCCTGGTAAAATTATAAGAAGGGCTTTGTTGAGTGGAAAAAATATTATTATAGTAATAATCCAGCTTCCATTCCCATCTTACAGCACCTGCAGT
>Ga0105247_10000850_pt1 | contig 23141 bp, 24 predicted proteins | sample KBSS24metaG_FD_81519 | JGI IMG/M metagenome (GOLD analysis project Ga0105247, IMG submission 81519) | Switchgrass rhizosphere microbial communities from Kellogg Biological Station, Michigan, USA - KBS S2-4 metaG | ecosystem: Host-associated > Plants > Roots > Rhizosphere > Soil | place...
CGGTGGCCTGGTCGAACAGCTCGCACTTGACCTTGTTCGCACCGCCGGCGGTGCCGTAACGCACGCACATCGGCACGCCCCACACGCGGCTGGCGTCGCCCGTGCTGCCCAACGGCAGGTAGCGGCTCTGGGTCAGGTGGAGGACGGTCTTGCCACCTTCGGTTTTCACTTCGGTGGTGACGTAAGGCACGCCCGACTGGTCGAGGAAGCTGCGGAAGGCCTTCTTGAACGCGTCGCCCTGGCCGGCGGCCTCGGCGATCGAATCGATCAGGTCATCGGCCGTCGCGTTCGCGAACTTGTGCTTCTGGATGTAGGCGCGCATGCCCTTCTGGAAGACCGGATCGGTGACATAGCCCTCGAACATGCCGAGAACCGCGGCGCCCTTCTGGTAGGTGATGCCGTCGAACGCGGTTTCGATGTCGCCGTTGCCGGTGATCGGCTGGCGGATCTTGCGTGCGCTGACCAGGCTGTCGTTGTTCATCGCGCCCTGCGCGCCGCGAACGCGGTCGAGATCCGCGCGGTATTCCGGGTGCACCTTGGTGGTGACCTTCTGCTGCATCCAGGTCGCGAAGGCTTCGTTGAGCCAGAGGTCATCCCACCAGGCCATCGTCACGGTGTCGCCGGTCCACTGATGGGCCAGTTCGTGCGCGTTGACGTTGAACGAGCCGCGGACATACTGCGCTGCCGAATCCGGATCGATCAGCAGGAGCCAGTCGCGGAAGGTCACCAGGCCTGCGTTCTCCATGGCACCGGCGCTGAAGTCAGGCGCGGCGAGCAGGTCGAGCTTGTCGTACGGATAACCGAAACCGTAGTAGTCCTCGAGCGTGTGGATGATCGAGTTGGTCTCGCCCAGCACGTGCTGCATGCGATGGCCTTCGCCCTTGGCGGCGATGCCGCGCAGCGGCGTGGCGGTCGAGCGGAATTCGGTCGGCGAAATGTCCGGCCCCTTCACCACATCCCACGGACCCACGGCAAACGCGACCAGGTAGGTCGGCAGCGGCTTGGTGGTGGAGAAGGTGAGCGTCTTCCAGCCTGCGCCTGCCTTCTCTTCCTTCACCTGCGCAGTGTTGGCCACGCCCTGGTCGTCGGCCGGAATGGTCAGGCTGAGGTCGAACGGCACCTTGAACGACGGCTCATCGAAACCCGGGAACGCGTAGCGCGCGGAGACCGGCTCCATCTGCGTCATCGCATAGGGCACGCCTTCGTGCGAGACCTTGTACAGGCCCTGCAGCTGCTTGTTCAGCGGCGCGGTGAATTCGATCGCGAGCGTGATTTCCTGCGGCTCGAGCTTCGCGCCGAGGTCGATGCGCGCGACGCCTTCCTTTTCGGCAGCCACGGTGTACTTGCCGACGTGCTTCTTGCCGGCAGCGTCCGTGACAGTGACCTTGGAGACCTTCAGGTCCTTACCGTGTAGCCAGAGGAAGTCCGAGGCCTGGCTCAGCTTGATCTTGATCGTGGTCGAGCCGGAGTAGTTTTCCTGCTTCGGATCGACCTTGAAGGCCAGCTTGTAGTTTTCGGGCTGGGCCCAGGTAGGAAGGTGGCCGAGGGGCGCGGCGGCGTCCGTGCTGGCGGCGAACGCGGCGCCACAGCAGGTGGCGAGCGCGGTGAGAACGAGAGGACGGACGAAACGACGCATGGTGGGTGGGACTCCCCTGTGGGTAATCACCCATCCTGCGAACAGGGATGACCTTCGACACAGTGCCAGAAGGCACCCCCGTCCTCGCTGCGCCGCGTCATTCCGGGCGCGGCGACATCAAAATTCGACGATCGGCTTGAACCCGCCGAAGAACATCCGCTTGCCGTCGAAGGGGAGCTTCTTGGGGTCCATGAACTCGGCAAGTCGCGGATCTTCCATCACTTTCTTCATGATGCGATCACGTGCGCGCTTGTTCTCATAGACCACCCAGGAGAACACCACGGTCTCGCCGGGTTTCAGCTTGACGGACTGCGGAAATGAGGTGGATTTGCCGGGTTTGACGTCATCGGCGATGCATTCGTTGTAGGCCAGGGCACCGAACTCCATCCAGATCTTGCCCGCCTTGCGGGCCATCTTCTTGTATTCATCCAGGCGGTCCAGCGGCACGGGTAAGACGAAACCGTCGACATAGCTCATGGTGCAACCCTCCCCAAGTGAATGTCCGGGGAGATTGGCGCAGGCAAAAGAAAGGCCGCGTTAAACGCGGCCTTTCTGGGTGTGGTTTTCTGAGGGAGCCGGCTGTGCCGGCGATGGGGCTGGAAGCAAGGTATGGCTTCACCGCTCCGTTGGCTTTTCGCCGCTGAAGCGGCTCCCACATTTCCTTATGTCAGCCAGCGGCGTCGACCTGCTCGAGGACCACGGCGACACCATGGATCACCGAGGCGATGCGCACGGCACTCTGGATGGCCTGGACCGAGATGCCACCATCGCGGAGGACCTTGTCGTGCGAATCGATGCACATGCCGCAGCCGTTGACGGCCGAGACCGCCAGCGAGACCAGCTCGAAGTCGTTCTTGGCGTCGCCCTTGTAGGCACCGATCACGTTCATGCGCAGCTTGGCCGGGATGGTCGCGTATTCCGGGTGGCTGACCAGATGCTGGAAGCGGTAATAAATGTTGTTCATGCCCATGATCGCGGCCGAACCCTTGGCGGCGGTCAGCTGTTCGGCGGTGGCGTGCTCGGCGGCGAACGCAGCGATGGCTTCGGTCAGCGGCTTGTAGCGGGCCGAGAAGGCGGCGCCGAGCGCGACCATCGAAATCTGGGCGAGGTTGAGGCCAGGGGCTCCCGCTTCGCTCAACACGGAGTCGAGGTTGAGCTTGAGGTCCTTGGCGTATTCGGGAAGCTTGCTACGAAGATCGGCGACGCTCATGGGATGCACCTTGTCTTGGATGAGGAATGGGGCGCGGAATGGCTCGGCGCGCACGGCGCCGGTTCACGCGGGACACGGGGGACGTGTCGGTGAAGCGGTGAGAGACCTTAGAAAAGAGGCGGTGAAGCGAGCTTCACCGCCTCTCGGGTCGCCCGCGCCACGCGGGGGAGGGAGCGTTGCGGCGCGGGACTTACGACCGGTGGAGTCTTAGGCGACCTTCAGGGTCTCGTCGCCGGACTTCCAGTTGCAGGCGCACAGCTCGTCGGTCTGCAGCGCGTCGAGAACGCGCAGCACTTCGTCCGGGTTGCGGCCAACCGAACCGGCGGTCACATAGGCGAACTGGATCTCGCCGTTCGGATCGACCAGGAAGGTGGCGCGCTGGGCAACGCCTTCGTCGGTCAGGATGCCGAGAGCCGTCGTCAGCTCCTTCTTGATGTCCGCAACCATCGGGAACAGGAGATCCTTGAGGTCGGCGTGGTCCATGCGCCAGGCGCGGTGGACGAACTCGGAGTCGGTCGACACGGCCAGCACCTGGCAGTCGCGGTCGGCGAACTTCTCGTTCAGATCGCTGAAACCCTTGATCTCGGTCGGGCACACGAAGGTGAAGTCCTTCGGGTAGAAAAACACGAGCTTCCACTTGCCCTCGTACGACTTGTCGGAGACGTTGATGAACGCGTCTTCGATCTTGTTCGCGAGCGGGCCGCCGTTGACAGCCTTGAGGTTGAACTGGGGGAACTTATCGCCAATGCTCAGCACGTTTGACTCTCCGTTGAGGGTGGAATGAACTCTGCGCGCGCTTAAGTTGCCGCGACTGAATGCCAAGGTTAACGGGCCGGGACATATATCTCAAATCGATTGTAGACATCAATGTGATAGGCTGGACCTATTGAAACCGAGCTGAGCCCGTCGCCATGAACCTGCGTGACTTGTCCTACCTCGTTGCCCTGGCCGAGCACCGCCATTTTGGCCGCGCCGCTGAAGCCAGTTTCGTCAGCCAGCCCACCCTTTCCACCCAGATCCGCAAGCTCGAAGACGAATTGGGTGTCGCGCTGGTGGAGCGCACGCCGCGAAAAGTGCTGCTCACCGAGACCGGACGCGAAATCGCCCGGCGCGCCCGCGGCGTGCTTTCGCAAGTGGATGAGATCAAGTCGATCGCCCAACGCACCCGCGATCCGGAGTCCGGGACGATCCGCCTGGGCATCTTTCCCACGCTGGGCCCCTACCTCCTGCCGCATGTCATCCCGCACCTTCGCCAGCGCTTTCCGCGGCTGGAGCTGCTGCTGCGCGAAGAAAAGACCGAGCAGATCCTGAGCATGCTGCGGGAGGGCACGCTGGATGCCGGGATCCTGGCCTTGCCCATGCATGACGATTCGCTGCACGTCGAGTTCCTGTTCGAAGAGCCTTTCGTCCTGGCCGTACCCGACAACCATCCTTTGGCCGGCCGGCAATGCCTGAAAATGGACGACCTCTCCGACCAGAACCTGCTCCTGCTCGAGGACGGCCACTGCCTGCGCGACCAGGCGCTCGAGGTCTGCCACCTGGCCGGCGCGGGCGAAAAGACGGGGTTCCGCGCAACCAGCCTCGAAACGCTGCGCCAGATGGTCTCGGCCAACGTCGGCATCACGCTGATGCCAATCCTTGCCGTGAAGCCGCCGGTGGCCCAATCGGGCAATGTCCGCCTGATCGAGTTCGAAAGCCCCGCGCCGAGCCGTCGCATCGCCATGGTCTGGCGGAAGAGCTCGGCGATGACACCCTTTTTCAGCGCCCTCGCCGAGGTGATCCGCGACGTGCCGGCCGAGCTGTTCAACGCCCGCGAATGCGTCACACGTCAACCGGAAGGCGCGCCAGCCGTTGCCCTTCCATCCTCCTGACGGTTTCCTGATACATGCGCGTCTGGTTAGTCGTCTTGCTCCTGCTTTGCGGCCTGGGCGCATACACGTGGTGGCACAAGCGTCCGATGCACGCTGCGCCTGGCGTACTGGCAGGCGACGTCCCCTCCCAGCAGGATCTCAACACGGGGCCCCAGCTGTCGCGCGGCCACTTTTCGCTGGAACCGCGCGCGAAGTTCGCCATGACCGGGCGCGTACTGTCCCGCGAGGACTATCAACTCGACGACCTCGCACCCATCGCTCCCACCGATCTGGCGATGGGCTGGGGCCGTATGTCGGACAGCTCGGTCCTCGACAAGATCCGGATTTCGCAGTCCAACCGGTTCTACTTCTGGTACACCGACAACTTCCCGATCCCGCGGCACGAGATCGAGGATTCCAGCGCCAACATGCACATGATCCCGGCCAACGACACCGTCGCCCGCGAGCTTCGCGATGTGCGCCCGGGCGAAGTGATTCACTTCGATGGCTTCCTGGTCGACGTCAAACGTGACGACGGCTGGCACTGGAACACATCGCTCACCCGCGAAGACACCGGTGCGGGTGGCTGTGAGATCGTCCTCGTCGAAGACATCCACGAAGCGGGCCACTAGGGCCCGCGCCGGTCGCCTCAGCAGCCGATCAAGGCGTGCAATGGAGCCGGGCCCGACCACCTGGCCCGCCCGTGGAGGCCGGTCAGCTCGATGACCACACTCGCACCGAGGACTTCGGCGCCCAGGCGCTCGACCAGCCGACGACCCGCCTCGAGCGTTCCGCCGGTCGCCAGCACGTCGTCGACCACGATGACCCGCTCCCCCGGTGACAGCGCCTGGGTACCGATCTCCAGACGATCGTGGCCGTACTCCAGGCCGTAATCGACGCCGACGATCGGCGGGGGCAGCTTGCCGGCCTTGCGCAGCGGGACGAAGCCGGCGTTGAGCGCGCGCGCCATGGCCGCGCCGAAAATGAAGCCGCGCGACTCGATACCGCAGACCGCGCCGATCCCCTGGCCGTACCACGGGGCGCACAGTGCGTCGATGCAGGCGCCAAACGCGACGGCGTCGGCGAGCATGGGGGTGATGTCCTTGAACATGATGCCCGGACGCGGGAAATCCGGAACGTCACGGACAAGGTCGAAGATAGCCTTCAAGGCAGGGGCCTGCATGGAATGATCCTGGGGAGGTGTCGCGACGCTCAGGCCGGAAAGGTGACTGCGCCAAAATCGCCGTCGGAGGCCGCGGCTGCACGCGCCTCGGCCAGCTGCCCGTCGATGACGCGGACGATCGTCCCGGCCGCTTCGGCGGCCGCCTCGGGAACCATCACGGCGAGGAAATCCCGCGCGGGAAGCTGCCCGATCGCGCCGGTCAGAAATTCGCCGGCGATGAAGGCGGGGATTTCGGCCTGCTCGAGCGCATTCTTGACCAGATGGGCGTCGATCAGGGATTCGGCGTGATAGACGATGTGCATGATGGGAAGCTACCCGCGCGGCCGCCCGGCGGCAAGCGCTACGCGCCTAAGGTAAACTCGGATGTTTGCCGTGCCCCATCCTCCGAGTCCTTTGCGATGTCGACCGAAACGCCCGTCCTGCAGCAGCACTTCATCGGCCAGATCGTCCGCGAGGACCTGGCCTCCGGCAAGCACAAGGTGATCCACACCCGCTTCCCGCCGGAGCCCAATGGCTACCTGCACCTGGGCCACGCCAAGTCCATCTGCCTCAACTATGGCCTCGCCGCCGAGTTCGCCGGTACCTGCAACCTGCGCTTCGACGACACCAATCCGTCGAAGGAAGATGTCGAGTACGTCGACGCCATCATGCGCGACGTGAAGTGGCTCGGCTTCGAATGGGCCGAGCTGCGCCATGCCTCGGATTACTTCGAGGTGTTCTACCGCTCGGCGCTCAAGCTGATCCGCCTGGGCGTGGCCTACGTGGACGATCTCTCGGCAGAGGAAGTGCGAGAGTACCGCGGCACGCTGACCGAGCCTGGCCGCAATTCACCGTACCGCGACCGCTCCGTCGAAGAGAACCTCGACCTGTTCCAGCGCATGCGTGCGGGCGAGTTCGCCGATGGCAGCAAGACGTTGCGCGCAAAGATCGACATGACCGCAGGCAACATCAACCTGCGCGACCCGGCGCTCTACCGCGTACGCAAGGTGCACCACCAGAACACCGGCGACGCCTGGCCGATCTATCCGATGTACGACTTCGCGCATTCCCTCTCCGATGCACTCGAAGGCATCACGCACTCGCTGTGCACGCTGGAATTCGAAGACCACCGCCCGCTATACGACTGGTGCGTGGACAAGGTGGACCTCGCGCACGATCCCGAGCTCTGGCAGCCGCTGGTCGACGCCGGCCTGCCGACGACGCCGAGCAAGCCCCGCCAGATCGAATTCTCGCGCGGCAACATCAACTACACCGTGATGAGCAAGCGCAAGCTGATCACCCTGGTGTCCGAAAACCTGGTCGACGGCTGGGACGATCCGCGCATGCCGACGATCGCCGGCGTGCGTCGTCGCGGTTTCACCGCGGCAGGCATCCGCCTGTTCTGGGAACGCGTGGGCATCAGCAAGCAGAACAGCACCATCGACATCAGCGTGCTCGAAGGCGCCGTGCGCGAAGACCTCGACAGCGTGGCACCGCGGCGTCTGGCCGTGATCGACCCGGTGAAGCTCGTCATCACCAACCTCGACGCCACCCACCACGAGTCGCTCACCTTCCCGAACCACCCGAAGGACGAGAGCCTCGGCACGCGCAGCGTGCCCTTCTCGCCAGCGCTGTGGATCGAACGCGAAGACTTCGCCGAAGTGCCGCCGAAGGGTTTTCATCGCTTGAAGCCCGAGGGTGAAGTGCGTCTGCGCGGCGTCGGCATCGTCAAGTGCGATGAAGTGATCAAGGACGCGAACGGCGAGATCACCGAGCTGCGTTGCACGCTGGACCTGGAAAGCCGCACGGGCATGCCGGGTGCCGATCGCAAGGTCAAGGGCACCATCCACTGGGTGAGCGCGCACGATGCCGTGCCGGCCGTGGTGCGCCTGTACGATCGCCTGTTCGATGTCACCGACCCGGACGATGACAGCGATGGCAAGACCTACAAGGACCACATCAATCCGCATTCTCGCCGCATCGTCCATGGTTACGTAGAGCCGGCCGCCGCAGGTGCCGCACGCGAGGACCGCATGCAGTTCGAGCGTCTGGGCTACTTCGTCGCCGACATGCATGACCACACGCCAGGCACGCCCGTGTTCAATCGCGTGGTAACGCTGCGCGACTCGTGGGCGAAGCAGTCCTGATGCTTTACGCGCAGGTCCACCTCACCCTGCCCGCATGGGTCCATGAAGCCGTGGACACGTCGCTCACCTATGCCGGTGACGAGGCCAAGGTGGGGCTGGCCATCGAACTGTCCGGTCGCAACGTCGACCTCGCGACCGGCGGCCCCTTCGGTGCGGTGGTTTTCGATGGCAACGACCGTATCGTCGCCGTCGGCGTCAACCGCGTGGTGCCGCATGCCTGCTCGGTGGCGCATGCCGAAATGATGGCGTACATGACCGCGCAGCAGCGCCTGCAGCGTTTCCGCCTCAATGAAGACGGCAGCCGCTTCGTGCTCGCCACCAGTTCGCAGCCGTGCTGCCAGTGTTACGGCGCTACGGTATGGGCCGGCGTGGACGAACTGCTGATCGGCGCGCGATCGGAGGACGTCGAGGAGCTCACGCCCTTCGACGAAGGCCCCCTGCCGGCCGACTGGATCGGCGAACTCGAACGTCGCGGCATCGCCGTGCGCCGCGACATCCGTCGTGACGAAGCGCGCGATGTACTTCGCCGCTATGGCGAGTCGGGCGCCAGCTATTGACCCCGGCCATCCCCGGATGAATCGCTGGCGCGCCGCGTTGCCGCTTTTGCTGCTCCTGATCGCAGGCGCGGTCATGCTCGGTAGCGGCGGCCTCGATCGCTTCCACCCCGCCCGCCTGCTCGCCGAGGAAGGCGCCCTCCGCGCCGCCATCGCCGAACACCCCGTGATGTCGCGTCTCGCGTACGCGGGCGTGCTCACACTGGCTATCGCCACCGGCGTACCCGGAACGATCGTCATCGTCATGGCCGGCGGCCTGCTGTTCGGCATCGTCGAAGGGACAGTGCTGTCGTCGGTGGCACTCGTGCTCGGCTCGCTCCTGCTGTTCCTGGCCAGTCGCTACGCGTTCGGCCCGGGCGGACGCCAACCGCCGGAGCTGGCGACACGCCTGCGCACCGGGTTCGCCGCCCATCCGGTGAGCTACACGCTCGCCCTGCGGTTCATTCCCATCGTGCCCCTGGGCGCCATGACGGTAGCTTTGGCCTGGCTACGCTGCCCGCTTTGGCTGTTCCTTGGCGCCACCTGGCTAGGCGGCACGGTGTCCCTGGTGGTCGAAAGCGCCGTCGGCGCCGGCCTCGGCGACACGTTCGGCGGCAGTACGCCGTTCACCGCGGCTAGCCTTCTCGACGGCAGGATCCTGCTCCCCCTGGCGGCCTTCGCCGCGCTCAGCGTGCTTCCCCTTCTGATCAAGCGAGTCCGCGACCGCCACCGGCGCCGCGACTGACGCCGGGCCTGTAGAACTGCGCTAGGCTGTAGCCTCGCGTCGCCCGGGAGGGGCGCGCATGGGGAGACAGATGCGCGACGTATCGGTGACGTGGCTGGAACGGGTTTGGCGCCGCACTTCGCTGGTGCAGCGCCTGACCTGCGTCGCCCTCGTACCCACGGCGATCAGCGCGATCCTGCTGGTTACCCTGCTCACCCGCCACCAGATGGACACCCTGCACGAGATGGGCCGCTCCACGGCGGACGCCATTGCCCAGCAGGCGGCCAGCGTCTCCGGCGAGGCGCTGCGCAATGGCGAACGACGCGAGATCTCGCGCATTTCACAATCGATCGTGCAACTGCCGCAGGTAGCGCGCGTGCGCATCAGCGACCGCGATGGCGAGATCATCGCCGATCGCGTGAACGGGTCGATCGACGACGACGACAACCTCACGGTATCGCGCGAGGTGCTGGACCCGGTCAGTCATCGCGTCGTTGGCTCCGTCACGGTCGATGTGAGCGTGGAGGATGCCATCGCCGCGCAGCGAACCAGCGTGCACAACGCCTTGCTCTGGCTGGCCCTGAGCCTGTTCATCGCGGTGATGATCGGCTGGTCCACGGCGCGCTGGCTGAGCGCCCCCCTGCGCAACCTCGCCATCGCCGTTCGCCAGCTCGGCCTGGGCGATCGCACGGTGGTCGTGCCGGTCACCGACGATACCGAGATCGGCGACCTGCAGCGCGGCTTCAATGGCGCCGCGTCGCAGCTCCTGCACGCCCAGATCGGGATGGAGCGCGAGATCACCATGGCGACGGAGGAACTGGCCCGGAAGAACGCCGCACTGGAGGCAGCCAGCGTGGCAAAGGCACGCTTCCTCGCCGCCGCATCGCATGACCTGCGCCAGCCGCTTTACGCTCTTACCCTGTTCTCCTCCGGCCTCGCCGTGGATGAGTACGACCCCGTGCGGCTCAATCGCATCGCCCACATCCAGGAGTGCGTCGAGGCGCTCGACCACCTGTTCAGCGAACTGCTCGACCTCTCGCGCCTCGAGACCGGTGCCATGCCGGCGGTGCTCCGCGATGTTCCGCTGGACGAGGTGTTCGAGGAGGTCAGCGTGAATTTCCGCATGGTCGCCGAGCAGCACGACCTGCGCCTGGTCGTCCGGACTACCGGCCTCTGGGTGCGCTGCGACCGCACGATGGTCGCGCGCATCCTCAACAACCTTGTCAGCAATGCGCTGCGCTATACGCGCTGCGGCGGCGTACTGGTGGGCGCACGCCGCCGCCTCGACGGTACGGTTCGCGTGGATGTATGGGATACGGGCCTGGGCATCGCGCCCGAGCACCTGCGGCACATCTTCGACGAGTTCTACCGCGTCGAGAGCGGCCCGGAAGCCGGGCGTCCGGAAAGTACGCGGCGCGGACTGGGCCTGGGCCTGTCCACGGTGCAGCGCCTGGCCGGGTTGCTCGGCACGCGCGCCATGGTTCGCTCGCAGCCGGGCAGGGGCACGATGTTCTCCATTACGTTGCCGGAGGTTCAGCCCGGCACGATCGAGGTACCCGCGGCAGCGGTCCCGAACGGGACCACGCCCCGGGACGTCGTCGGCATGCGCGTCCTGGTGATTGACGACGAACCCAGCATCCTCGCCGGCATCAGCTTCCTGCTGGGCAGTTGGGGGTGCGAGGTCATGACCGCCGAGGACGCCCAACAGGCCATGGAGGCGGTGCACCAGTGGATGCAGCCGCCGGACATCGTGATTTCGGACCTGCGCCTGCGCGAAGGAACCGGCCTGGACGTGATCGATCTGCTCGATCGCTACTACCGTCGCCGACCTGGCGACCCGCCGCCGTTCGCGCGCGTGCTGATTACCGGCGAGACCCGTGGCGACTTCCTGCGCAATGTCGACCAGTCCACCACGCAGGTTCTTTACAAGCCGGTTTCGCCCGAACGCCTGCACGATGTAATGGTTTCTGCCTGGACAGTCCATCATGCTCCCGTCTGAGCCGGATGGCTGGGTTGCCGCGAGGCGTCCGGAGGGCTATGTTCCCAAGAACGGGGATGCTCGCGGCAGTGCGGGCGGAGGAGTGGCATGCGTGTTCTGATCGCGGACGATCATCGGCTCATCATCGAGGGCGTCAAGCTCAAGCTGAGGGAGTTGGGTGAAGACGTCGAATTTGTCGAGGCCCAGACGGTTGCAGATCTTTATGCGCAACTCGATCGTCTGCCGCTTCCCGATGTCGCCCTGATCGACATCGGCATGCCGGATGCAAACGGCGTCGAACACATTCAGAAGGCTCTCGAGAAGCTCTCCGACGCCAACGACCAGGTGACCACCCAGGACGGTGAGAGCCCGGATCTGACCGAGGACGAGCGCCGCCACGCCGCCGATCTGATCGGCACGCGGACCGGACACAAGCGGGCCGTGATCGTATTGTCGGGCAACGACGATTCGGCGGCCATTCGCCACGTGCTCGACCTTGGCGTACAGGGATACATCCTGAAGTCGTCGCCACCCGAAGTGATCCTGAGCGCGGTGCGCCTGGTGGTCGGCGGGGGCATCTACGTGCCGCCGGAAGCGATGAAGGCCGCCGCGTCGACCACCACCCCCTTCTATGCGACGACCAACGGCAGCGATGGCCTGACGACCAAGGAACGCCTCGCCACGGTCCTTACCGATCGCCAGATCGACGTCCTCAAGCTGCTGGCCAAGGGCCGGCCGAACAAGCTGATCGCCCGCGAGCTGGGCATCAGCGAAGGGACGGTCAAGATTCACCTCGCCGCGATCTTCCGTGCGTTACATGTGCGCAACCGATTGGAGGCACTGGTCGCCGCGCAGCACCTGGGCGACTAGCCGAAACACTACCCACGCGAGGCAGGCGCGATGCGGGCAGGCGTGAAGAGCGCGGCGAGAGAGCGACTGCGCGCGTGGATGGGCGCGTGGGCCCTGCTTGCCCTTTGCTCGGGACCCGTCCTCGCGGCCGGACCCGCCCAGGGCGACGTCGACCCGAACGCCCCCCTCACCTTCGGCATCCTTCCCATCGGCGGACCCGCCGAGTCGCTCGAAGCGTGGCGGCCCATGCTCGACGACCTGAGCAAGGCGCTCGCCCGCCCCGTTCGCGCCGTCTCGGTAACGACCTACGAAGGCATTGCGCAGGCCATCAGCGAGCAGCGGGTCGATATCGCCTTCCTGTCCGGGAGGCTCGCCCTGGATGCCGTTACCCGGCAAAACATGCAGGTGATCGGCCAGCTGACGCGTGGCGATGGCTCGAAGGGCTATTACGCCGTCGTGCTCGTGGCCGCGGATTCGCGCGTGCGTACGGTGGACCAGCTTTTCGCGCGCCCGGGTAAATGGCGATTCGCGCGCGGCGAGGCGCTTTCGGTGTCTGGCTACCTGGTCCCGGAGACCCAGCTGTTCGCGGCACGCAACGTCGACTCGGATACTTTCTTCGCCAGCGTGCACATCGACAACCACCAGAACAACGCGCTGGCCGTCGCCAATGGTGAAGTGGATGTCGCCACCAACAACACCGCGGACCTGGAACGCTTCAAGCAACATTTCCCCGACCAGTACGCGCGACTACGCGTGCTATGGAAGTCTTCGCTCATTCCCCATGCGGTCATCGTGATCCGCAACGACCTGCCGCTGGCCATGCGCGAACGGGTGGCGACCTTCATCACCAGCTATGGCAAGGGCAAGGATGGCCCGCATGAAGAGGCCAACCTGAAGCTCATCCACGACATCAGCGGGTTCGCCAGGGCCAGCAACGCGGTGCTCGTGCCCTTCGTCGACATCGAGTATTCGCTGGAGAAGCGCCGCGCCACCAGCGCGCAGTGGGTCAGCGAAGGCGCCCGGGAAGCGCGATTCCGAAAAATCCAAATGGACCACGACGCCGTGGTGAAACAGCTGGAAGGCAACTGACCCCTACCCCCATTCGGGCATAGACCTAAAGGTATAGACGGGCAGCCTAAGTCCCCTTGTCTATCGCGCTACGAACGCGCGTTTCATAGATTCGTCATGAGATGTGCGAACAGGCCCCCTCATGAACGCGTCGCCGTATTCGCCTGCAAGGCCAGCGCCGCTGCATCGACAGCTGATCCTCCGGGGATTGCTGCCGATGACCGTGGTTGCGCTCGCCTTGACCGGATCGCTCGGCGTGTTGCATATGCGGTCCCTGTCCGCCGAAGCGCGCACCGTGGCGCGCATCCAGGCGATCCGCCTTGGCGCGTCCATGGAGGCCGCCGCGGGCGACGATGCCGTTCGCTATGCGCTCACGCGTGCACTGTCGCGGAGCGCGCCCACGGAGAGCCTCACGCTTCGCCGTGACGATGCTCCGGATATGGTCATCGATAGCGGTCGTCAGGTGCCCGCCGGTCGCGCACTGCACGTTCGCCTGAACACGCCACTGGGCGAGCTAGAAACCGTCTCCGACGCCACGTCCCTGCATGAGCGTCGTGCCACCGCGGGCTTCATGACCTTGCTGCTTTGTTGCGGCGTGCTGGCGGTTTTCCTGTTCACCCGACGCGCGCTGGAGCGCAACGTCATCGAACCGATCGAAGGTATGCGCGATCGGATCGATGCCTTCCTGCACCCCCGCCGGGCCAATCCCGTCCCGCGCAGCGGCGGCGAGCTTGCCGCCATCGATGCGCTGCTCGATGAACTGGTCGAGTTGCGACGACGCCACGACATGGCCATGGCCGACGCGCTGCGTCAGCGCCTGCAAGATATTGCCCGGCACACGCGCTTTATCGAACAGATCGGCGACCATTTCCGCCAGCCACTGCAGGCACTGGCCCTGTTCGTGGCTGGCATGCAACCGGGTGAAGACCTTCGCCAGCGTGCAGTGCTTGGCCAGATGCGCACGAACCTTACGCGTCTCAACGAGCTCCTCGACGGTTTGCTGGCCATGGCGCGTTTCGATGCGGGCGCCGTCGAACCGCGCGCCGTGGACCTCATCGCCTCGGACCTCTTCGTGCGCGAACGGGCAGCCATCGAGGAAGATGCGCGTCGGCTCGGCGTGGACGTCCATTGGCGTGGGGGCCGGCTGCCGCTTCACGGCGATCCCGCGCTGCTGGGTGAACTACTTCATCGCCTCGTGGCGAATGCGGTCATCAGCACGCCGCACGGTCGCGTGCTGGTGGCTGCGCGGCGCCGTGGCGACGCCGTGCGGCTGGAGATCCGCGACAACGGGATGGGCCTCGAACCCATCCAGCAGGAGCGCGTGTTCGAAGAGTTCACGCGCCTGCCCGGCCATGCCGGCTATGGCATCGCACTGGCGGTGGCGCGACGCATCGTCGACACGCTCGGCGGCACGATCGGCGTCCGTTCCAGCCCGGGGCGCGGCACGCTGTTCTGGGTCCAGCTGGAAGGCGCCGCTGTCGGGCCGCCAGTCCGCGCGACCTCATTGCTGAGCCGTCACCCGGCGCTGTGATCGACGCCCATCTGTCGGCGATGACCTGACAGGCGTATCTTTACGGAAGTACACGGACCTTTCCGAGGATCACTGTCGTGGCGAGCGTCAATTGGTCTGATACGGCGCCGGTCGTGGCGTTCATCGGCGTGTTCGCGGGGGCCATCGGCCTTCCGGTACCGGCGATGCCTACGTTAATCGTCGTGGGCAGCACGCTGGTCGCCGCCCGGGATCCTGTCCTTATCCTGGCGACGTTTCTAGGTGCCCTTGCGGGCGCCTTTGCCGGCGACGCCGCGTGGTTTCTTACAGGTCGCCGATTCGGTTACCGCGTGCTCGACGGCCTGTGCCGCATTTCCCTTTCGCCCGACACCTGCGTGCGCCGCGCCAGCGGTTTTTTCGAAAAGCGCGGGGTCAAACTGCTGCTGGTGTCGCGATTCATCCCTGGCCTGTCGCTCGTGGCCATTCCGATCGCCGGTGCGGGCGACACGCGCTTTTCCCGGTTCACGCTGTATGACCTGCTCGGCGCGGCGCTGTGGATCTCCGTAGGCCTGTCCATCGGCATGCTGTTCTACCGGCAAATCGATGCCGTGCTTGCCACGTTGAAGCAGTTCGGTGTGGGCATGGCCGCCATCGCCCTCATCGGCTTGATGCTGTGGATCGGTTTCCGCTACACCCGTCGCGCCCTGCTCATTGCCCAGTTGCGCAAGAGCCGCATTTCCGTGGATGAACTTTCGGTGCTGCTGGCCAGCGAGCCCGGCGCGCTGATCGTCGACGTGCGCTCGACTCTCAGCCGCCGCGACGACCCATTCGTGATTCCCGGTTCCCGCCTGTTCGACCTGGCGACGGCCGACGCCGCCCTGGCTACCCTGCCCAAGCACACTTCGGTGGTGATCTATTGCTCGTGCCCCAACGAGGTATCGGCCGCGAAGGTCGCTGAGCGCCTGAGCAAGCTGGGCTTCTCCAACGTCCGCCCGCTGACCGGGGGCATCGGTGCCTGGCGCGAGGCCGGCCGCGACGTCGAGGCCATCATCGCCACGACCTGAACCGCGGCGGCGCTCGGGTTGTGCCACCCCCCATGCGACCACTAAACTAGTCGGCTCCCCGCGTATGGGTCGTTAGCTCAGTTGGTAGAGCAGCGGACTTTTAATCCGTAGGTCGCCGGTTCGAATCCGGCACGACCCACCATTCGCCTATCGTCCGACGCGCAACGCGTTCTTCTCCGACGATAAAACGGTCAGAATTCTCATGTTTTCGGCCGCGATGGGGCGATACCGTGTCTGCACGCCCACGACATGAGAGTCGACATGCAGCGCTACACCACCAAACACGACGACGACCTCCGACTCGGGTCGGGGTCCACGCTTCCCGGAGATGAGCCCCTGCACCGCGACGCCCTTCGCGAGTGCCTTGCCGTGCTCAATGAACGTATCCATCACCTTTCCGCGAGTGTCCGCGATCTGGCCGGGCGCCTGAACTTCGCCGAAGAGGACATCGCAGATGTCCGTCGCCGACTCGCTGTTATCGAAGAACGCCTCAGTCACACCGCGACCAAATCGTGGGTACTGGGATGCGCGGTAGCTCTTCTGGCAGCCACGCTTAGTGGCACGCTGGGCGGCGTGTGGTGGATCCTCCAGCAATACATCGGGCCGCTGCTGCGCGCTTCGGCGATCTGAGCGTTTGCGGCGGCTGTTCCGCAACCCGGATCGATCAGGCGTAGTGCGTAGGGTCGGGAACGCCGGCCTTGGCGAAGCCTTCCGCGCGCAGACGGCAAGCGTCGCAGTGACCGCACGCGCGGCCCTGGGCATCGGCCTGGTAGCAGCTCACGGTGGCAGCGAAGTCCACTCCCAGACGCATGCCCTCCCGCACGATATCCCCCTTACCCATGTCCATCAGCGGAGCATGGATACGGATGCCAGCACCTTCGACACCCGCCTTGGTCGCGACGTTAGCCAGCGACTGGAAGGATTCGATAAAGGCCGGGCGACAATCCGGATAGCCGGAATAGTCGACAGCGTTGACGCCGCAGAAGATGTCACTCGAACCCAGAACCTCAGCCCAGCCCAGCGCGATGGAAAGCATGATGGTGTTGCGCGCCGGCACGTAGGTGACGGGGATGCCTGTGCCGCCGTCTTCCGGCACGTCGATATCGGCGGTGAGGGCCGAGCCACCGATGCTGCGCAGGTCCACGTGCACCGTCTTGTGGGTGACGGCACCGAGCATCTTGGCCACCCGCTCGGAAGCCTCGAGCTCCGAACTGTGACGCTGACCGTAGGCCACGCTCAGCGCATACACCTCGAAGCCCTGCTCACGAGCCATGGCGATCGTGACCGCTGAATCCATGCCACCGGACACGAGGATGACGGCCTTGCGGGAGGAGTTCGAAGCGTTCATGGCAATACCCTGGATTTTGTCAGTGGCCGGCCGCGTCGTTCCAGAGCAGCTTGTGCAACTGCATCTGGAATCGTACCGGCAGGCGTTCGGCGAGGATCCATTCGGCCAGCTCGCGAGGCTGGACCTTCGACCACACCGGTGAGAAGAGCGGCATCACGCGCTGGTCGAGCGCGTGTTCGCGGACGACGTCCCGCGACCATTCGAAGTCGCCACGGCTGGCGATGACGAACTTGACCTGGTCATGCGGCAGAAGATGGTCGAGGTTGGACCACAGATTGCGTGCACTTTCGCCGGAGTCCGGCGCCTTGAGGTCCATGACCTTGCGGACACGCGGATCGACGCCAGAGATATCGAGTGCACCGGAAGTCTCCAGCGACACCTCGTGGCCGGCGTCACACAGCTTGCGCAGCAGGATAAGGCAGCGCTTCTGCGCGAGCGGTTCGCCACCGGTGACGCAGACGTGCTTCGCGCCAAAGCTGGCGACATGCTCGACGATGGCGTCGATGTCGTGCCACTGCCCGCCGTGGAAGGAGTACTCCGTATCGCACCACACGCAGCGCAGTGGGCAGCCGGTAAGGCGCACGAACACGGTGGGCCAGCCGATGGCATCGGCCTCGCCCTGGACGGAATGGAAGATCTCGGTGATCCGCAGTCGTTCCGCGACGGGCGCGACCGGCGGAACGTCCGCCGGAGTTGCGGTGTTACCGTTCATGGGATCAGTTGGCCGTCTGGCGCTGCAGACGACGCAGGCGTTCCTGTGCGAGGCCAGCGGCCTTGGTGCCCGGATACTTCGCCGACACCTGTTTCAGCGTCGCGATGGCCGCGTCCTGCTGTTTGAGCTCGATCTGGCAGTAGCCGACCTTGAGCAGGCCATCGGAGACCTTGTCGCTTTGCGGATACTGCTTGACCAGACGCTGGAAAGCCTCGATGGCCACCGGATAGTTCATGGTCACGTAATAAGACTCGCCCAGCCAGTAATAGGCGTTGGGCGCCAGCGAACTGTCCGGGTACTTGGTAAGGAAGTCGCGAAAGCCGCGCGAGGCCGTGACGTAGTCACCGGCGCGCAGCGACTTGAATGCGGTGTCGTAAGCGGCTTGCTCGGTCGCGTTAGCTGGTGCAGTCGGCGCGTTGGCCGGCGCTGCCTGCTGGGCTGCTACCGCAGCGGCTGTGGCTGCGGCGGGCGCGACAGCGGGAGCCTGGGGCGTATTGGCGGGCGCTGCAGGCGGCTGGCCTTGCGCTGCTCCACCCTTTTCGAGACGACTCAGCCGCGAATCGACATCCGCGTACTGCGCCTTCTGGGAATCCTGGAGTTGCTGGTTCTGGTGCTGCAGCTCTTCGATCTGACCCTGCAGCTGCGAAAGCTGCTGCTGGAGATCGTTGACCTGGTTGACCAGCGGGGTCGTGCCGGCGTCCTTCTGCGACTGCTGCTCGAGGCGCGACACACGGTCGGCGAGACTCAAGCGGGAGTCCTGCGCATGGACGGGCAGACCAAAAAGCGTGGCGGACGCAATTGCGCCCGCCACGCCAAGCCTGGCCGTAAAACTTTTAGCCAGAAGCTTCTTCATCACTTACTTCGCGGTGTAGACGATCTCAACGCGACGGTTCTTCGACCAGCAATCATCGTTGTGCTCACGGCAGGTCGGCTTTTCCTTACCGTAGCTCGTGACGTTGATCTGGCCAGCCGAACCACCAGCAGCCTGGAGGGCGCTGGAGACGGCATTGCCGCGGCGCTCGCCGAGGCCGAGGTTGTACTCGCGCGTACCGCGCTCGTCGGTGTTGCCCTCGAGGGTCATGGCCGACTGCGGACGGTCCTGCAGGTACTTAGCGTGGCAAGCGATGATCTGCTGGAATTCCGGCTTCACATCATTCTTGTCGAAATCGAAGTACACAACGCGCTGACGGAGGCAAGCGTCGGTATCGAGATCCGACGGCTGGTACTTACCGTCGTTGGTGGGGGTCTGGGTCTGGGCGACCGGCTCCGGCGTGGGAGCCGGCGGGGTCTTGACCTGCTTCTTGTTGCAGGCGACCGCGCCCACGCAAAGCAGGGCGGCCAGGGTGACGCTAACGGTCTTATTCATGGGACGTTCCTTCAACAGTTGAGTTCCGACAGTCGATTTACGGTTTCGGGACAGGCACCGCCGGTTGTCCGGCTGTTTTTCTACTTACATCTACGCCGACGGGGCGCTGTCCCGCACCCTACGTCTTCGTTCCGGCCACTGCCCTTAAAGCAACTGCCGGTTAACCTTGCGTCCGCAGAAAAGGCGCGGAACACCCGCGCCCCTTCCCTGGACTTTGCCAATGTCGCGGCCCGAAACGGGCGCGCCATCAACGCTGTCTATAGGGTCCCCAGGACGGCTCGCGCACGTCACCGTCCGAGAGGACGAGACGCTGGCGCACCAAGCCGTCTGCCGAAACCGCATACAGGACACCTCGCGTACCCTGCGATGCCGCATAAAGCAGCATGCTGGCGTTCGGCGCGAAGCTAGGCGAATCGTCCACGTTACCCGGGGAAACGAAGCGAACCTGCCCGCCCAGACTGCGGTCCATGATAGCGATACGATACACGTTCCCGTTGCCCTGCACCATCGCAATCTGCTTACCGTCGAAGCTCACCGAGGCGCTGGCGTTGAAGCCGCCCTGGAAAGTGATGCGTGTCGCGGCACCACCGGAAGCGGACATCTGGTAGATCTGCGGCTTGCCCGAGCGATCCGACGTGAACAGGATGCTCTGGCCGTCCGGCGTAAACGTCGGCTCGGTGTCGATCGAGAAGTTGTTCGTGAGGCGGGTCTCTGCGTGGCTGGCCACATCGATCACGAAGATCTCCGGGTTACCCACGTACGACAGGCTCACGGCGAGCTTGCTGCCGTCCGGCGACCAGGCCGGGGCGCTGTTGATGCCGCGCGGATGGGCCGCGATCAGGCTGCGCGAACCGGTGGAGATGTTCTGCACGTAGACGGCCGAGTTGCCGCTTTCGAAGGACACGTAGGCGATCTTGCTGCCGTCCGGCGACCAGGAGGGCGACAGGAGCGACTCGCGCGAGCGGGCCACGACCTGCGGATTGAAGCCATCGGAGTCGGCGACGATCAACGAATAGGTGGCGTTGTTGCCTGTACCCACGGCCGTGATGTACGCGATGCGGGTCCAGAAGGCGCCACGAACGCCGGTGATCTTTTCATAGATCTGGTCGGCGATCTGGTGGGCGACGCCGCGCAGGTCGCCGGCGGGGGCGGTGAACGACTGGGCCAGCAGGCTCTGCTGCTTGTTCACGTCCCACAGTTCGTACTCGACCTTGAGCATGCCGCCGCCCGCATCGTTGATGCGGCCGATGGTCAGGAAGTCCTGCTTGAGCAGACGCCAGGTCGGAAACTTGATCTCCGAACCCTGCGACGGCGTCTCGACGATGTCGGCCTTGTCGAGGGAGCGGAACTTGCCCGAACGATTGAAATCCGCCCGGATGACGTCGGCGATGTCGGTCGGCAAGGGCGCGCCGCCGGCCTGGGCGAAGGGCACCACGGCGATAGGCGTTGCGGTCTTGAGACCGCCGACGATATCGACATTGAGTGACTGGGCTGCGGCGGGGCCGGCCACGAAGGCGGTCAGCGCGACCAGGAGGAGAGCGAGGCGGGAAAGCGTTCTGCGCATGGGCGGATTCATTGCGACCTGGAAGTGTGAGACGGCGACGGCATGGTAACGCGATGAGCCCGGCCAGCATGACCCGAATCTGAACCGCCCCGCCCGGCATCTACCGGGTTGGGGCGGGCATCATCATTGCGGTCGGAACGTGAAGGTGAGGTTTCTCTCGAACACGTCCTCGAAGCCTGCATAGGGCAACGGCTGGGCGCGAAGCACGGCGTTTTCGATCGAAGCCTTGCCGGCGGCATCGTAAGGACAGCTGGAGTCGGCCTTGGCGCTGAGCACCTGGCCGCCTGGGATCTGCGTGATGTGCACCATGCACGGGGCATCCGGCATGTTGTCCGGACGCAGCCAGTTCGGCGTCACCGCGTTCTGGATCGCCGCGATGTACAGGGCCTGCTTGCTGTTGTCCTTGCCGTTCTGGCCCGATTGGACCTTCTCGGCATAGGGCAGGTCCTCGCGACCATCATCCTTGGCGTTCTCGAGGTCCTTCAGCTGCTGCTCGGCCTGCTTCTTCTTGCTGTCCGCCTGCTTGGTGACCGACTTGGCCGCGTCGAGTTGCTTGAGGAGATCGTCAGCCAGTTTCTGCTTCTCTTTTTTCTTCTCTTCCTGCTGGGCATCGAGCTCGGCCTGGCGCTGCCGCTGCTGCTCCTCCTGCAGTTGCTTGGCGTTCTCGGCCTTCTGCACGGCGTCATCGACCACCTTCTCCTGGTCCTTCAGGGCGGGCGTTTTCGGCGGGGGCGGCAGGGTCTCGACCTTCGGCTTCTCGGGCTGGGGCGGCGTCGGCGTCGGCTGGGCCGGGGGCGGCGGTACGGTGTTCGGCACCGGCTTGGCCGCGTGCTTCGGCGGCGGTGCACCCGTCGGACCGATCAGGGTCGCCTCAATGATCTGACCAGGCAGCTGGATCGGCGCCGGACACTTCAGCGGATTCCACTCTGCAGGCACGCCCAATGCCTCGGCCCACTTTTCGTAGTCCGTGCAGGGAATGATCGCGAAGCCGAGGAAGGCCACGATACCCAGGTGCAGAAGCGCGGCGAGGACGACCGCGCGGGGCGTGCCGTTACGGTTTTCCATTCTGCGCCGACTGCGGCTGGCTCATCAGGCCGATCTTGGAGACACCAGCCTCCTGAAGGATCGGGAGGATCGAATAGACCTTGCCGTAGCCCACGCGCTCGTCGCCGGCGACCAGCACCTGGAGCTCCTGGTTGGCGTCGTGGAAGGCCGTGATCTTGGCCTTGAACTCGTCGGCACTCACCGGCTCGCGCTTGGCGCCATTGGCGGTGAGGTAGATCGTGCCGGCCTCGTCCACGGAGACGACGACTGGGTCCTTCTTGTCCTGGAGCGACTTCGCATTGGTCTGCGGCAGCTGGATGTCCACGCCGAGGTTCATCATGGGCGTGGTGACCATGAAGATGATCAACAGCACGAGCATCACGTCGATGTACGGCACGACGTTGATCTCGGACTTCAGCTTCCGCTTCTGGCGGCGGTAGACGTTACGGGCCATGGTGCGGGCTCAGGCCACGTCGTCGGCGTGGATCTGGCGCTGCAGCACCGAGGAGAACTCTTCCTGGAACACCTCGTAGCGCGAGGCGATACGCTCGACCTTGGTGGCGAAGCGGTTGTAAGCCCAGACGGCCGGGATGGCGGCGAACAGGCCCATGGCCGTGGCAATCAAGGCTTCGGAGATGTGCGGAGCGACCACGGAGATGGTCACGTCCTTCATTTCACCCAGGCCCTGGAAGGCGCCCATGATGCCCCACACCGTACCGAACAGACCGATGTACGGGCTGATCGAGCCGACGTTGGCGAGGAACTCCAGGTTCTGCTCGAGCTTGCCGATCTCGCGGGTACCGGCCACGCGCATGGCGCGCTCGGAGCCTTCCATGACGCGGTTGGCGTCGGTCACCCTGCGCTGGCGCTGGCGGGCGAATTCGCGGAAGCCGGCCTCGAACACGTTCTCGATACCGTGCTGGCCTTCGCGGTTGCCTACCTCACGAAACAGAGCGGCCAGGTCGGCACCCGACCAGAAACGGTCTTCGAAGGTCTCGGCATTGTCGTGGGCGGTTTTCAGCTGGCCGTACTTGCGGATGATGATCACCCACGACAGGAACGAGAACACCAGCAGCAGGAGCATGACCAGTTGTACGGGCAGGCTCGCTTCCGCGACCAGCTTGAAAATGTTCAGTCCACCGTTCATCGCTTGAAAGCTCTCCGCCGGAATCTATGGCTTAGGTAATGGGGAATTCGTTGGGAAACAGGTCCGCCGGAATCTGGGCCGGTCGCATCGTGTCGAGGTTCACGCAAGCCGCGCGCACCGTAGCGCGCACCAGCGTCGTGCCCCCGCGCACAATCTCCTGATCGAACAGCATACTGGCTGAACGACGATCTTTGACGGCCACGCTGACCAGGAGTTCATCATTCAGACGGGCCGGGCGAAGGAAATCGAG
>Ga0105247_10000852_pt1 | contig 23105 bp, 13 predicted proteins | sample KBSS24metaG_FD_81519 | JGI IMG/M metagenome (GOLD analysis project Ga0105247, IMG submission 81519) | Switchgrass rhizosphere microbial communities from Kellogg Biological Station, Michigan, USA - KBS S2-4 metaG | ecosystem: Host-associated > Plants > Roots > Rhizosphere > Soil | place...
GATCGCGCCGGTCGCGTCCGTCGCGTCTGCGTCCGCGCCGGGCGCCGCCTCTCTGCCGCTCGCGCGCGGTCGCGGCACCGGCTTCCGCGTCGCCGTGGGCGCGTCGATCGTCGTCGCGGCGGTCATCGCCGCCGCCGCGTTCATGATCGTGGCGCACCACCGCCACGCCCGCGTGGTGAGCCGCCCCGCCGCGCCGCCGCCGATCGCCGCGTCGCCCTGAGCGGCGACCGGAGCCAGCGGCGGACGTCGCTCAGCTCTTCGCGGTCCTCGTCGCGCGCAGCCCCGGCGACAGGATCCAGTACACGGCGGCGGCGCCGAAGCCGCCGACGAACCACGCGTAGTCGAAGAGGATCCGCAGCGGCTCCACGACGAGGCCGATCCAGGCGAGCGCGCACCCGACGAACGTCGCGATGACCGCCGGCCAGTTCGTGCCGAGGCGGCCGCCGTACGCGTACGGGCCGCTCGAGCGATAGAGGTCGGCGAGGCGGAGCGACCCCTTGCGGAGGATCCAGTAGTCGCAGATGAGCACGCCGGCGATCGATCCGAGGCCGCCGGAGTACCCGAGGAGCCACTGGAAGATGTACCCGTGGGGGTCGGCGATCAGCTTCCACGGCATCATCAGGACGCCGAGGACGCCGGTGATGAGCCCGCCGGTGCGGAACGTGATCCTCCCCGGCGCGACGTTCGCGAAGTCGTTGGCCGGCGACACGACGTTGGCCGCGATGTTCACGCTGAGCGTCGCCACCACCACGGTGAACATCGCGATCGCGACGAGGAGCGGCGACTCGAAGTGGCCGACCAGCTCGATCGGATCCCAGATCGGCTTGCCGTAGATCTGCTCCGACGCGCTGGTGATGAGGACGCCCATCGCCGCGAAGATGGTCATCGTCGTCGGCAGCGCGATCACCTGGCCGACCGCCTGCTCGCGCTGCGAGCGCCCGTAGCGCGTGAAGTCGGGCATGTTGAGCGAGAGCGTCGCCCAGAAGCCGATCATCGCGGTGACGCTCGGGACGAACACCGGCCAGAACGCGCCGAACGTGGGGAATTTCCCGGTGTCGGTCATCAGCTTGCCGAGGCCGTGCGCCCTCGTGATCGCCCACACGACGAGCGCGGCGGTCATCACGAGGACGTACGGCGCGGCCCAGTTCTCGACCTTGCGGAGCAGCTCCATCCCTCGATAGACGATCAGGATGTTGAGCGCCCAGAACAGCGCGAAGCTGACCCACTCGGTCGCGAGGTGACCGCCGATCGGATCGGCGCCGAGGACGGCCGGCCACCCCGCCCAGATCGCGCGGAAGAACGTGTGCAGCGCCTGCCCGCCGATCCAGCAGTTGATGCCGAACCAGCCGCACGCGATCACGGCGCGCATGATCGCCGGCACGTTCGCGCCGAAGACGCCGTACGCCGCGCGCGCGAAGACGGGGAAGGGGATCCCGTATTTCGTCCCCGGGTGCGAGTTCGCGAGGATCGGCCCGAGGACGATCACGTTGCCGACGAGGATCGTGATCAGCGCCTGCCACCAGCTCATCCCGGTGCCGATGAGGCCCGACGCGAGCATGTACGTCGGGATGCAGTGGGCCATCGAGACCCATAGCGCCGCGTACGTGTACGTCGACCACGTGCGCATCTCGACGCGCGTCGGCGCGAGGTCGTGGTTGTAGAGGCGCGGATCGTCCAGGACGACCCCCGGCTTCAACGCGACCCGCCCGCTCCCGTCCTCGATCTGCTCGTCGGCGTTCACGCGGGCGGTTCTACCGCTATTTTCGCTTCCGGAACACTGCGAGGAACGCGAGCCACATCCATCGGAGTCGATTGCCGAACCGATCGAGGGTGCGGACGAAGATGCCTTTGCCGCGGACGCGCCCCATACGCGCGAGGTTCTGCGGGCGCGCGCTCGGGTGGACGCCGAACACCGTATAAAGATCGATGAGCCCCTGGACGAGGTCGCTGACGCCGCGCGTCTCGACGTCGTGCGCCTGGCAGTAGCTGTCCGGCTTGTTCCGGATCATGCACTTTGCGACGATCTTCATCACGTGCGGATCGATGAGCTCGCCGTTGCCGTCGAGGTAGTGCTTGTACGAGAAGAAGCGATCGGCCGGCGCCACCTGCACGCCCCCCTCGTTCTTCGGGGCGCGGAGCGAGTTGATGACCGAGTACTCGTGCTCGAGGTACGCCTCGATGGTGTTGCTCTCGTCGGCGCGCTCGTACTCGATGAACTTGTGGAAGTTGTCGTAGAGCGTCTTCGGGTTCGCGTACGCGCCGCTGATCAAATAGTAGAGCATCGCGCCGAGCGAGTAGATGTCGGCGGGGCGGCCGACGCTCTTCTGGATCTTCGCGCGGACGTTGGCCTCGCTCCCCTCGCGCCACGGGCGGCCGAGGACGAGCTTCTTCCGCGCGCGGTCGGCGTGGAGGATCGGGTACTGCTCGCCGCGGTTGAACAGCGCGAACGCGTCGTTCTTCGCGATCTGGATGTAGAAGTCCTCGAAGTACTCCACCTCGGGCGAGCCCTGCTGCACGTTCACGAGGAGCTCGATGACGTTCGTCTCCTGCTCGGGGCTCTGGAAGAAGAGCGTCCCGGGGACGCCCTTCATCTGCGTCATCTGCAGGCTCACGTCGTCGTCGAGCACCTTCGCGACGTTGAAGTCGGCGAGGCGCACCTCGAGGGCCGAGCCGCGGAGCGTCGCGTCGGGGAGCGCGATGAGCACGTTCGCCGGCTTGATGTCGCGGTGGCTGATGTTCTTCACGAGGTGCGCGAACTCGACGGCGCTCGCGATCGGGATCATGTAGTCGAGGACGCGGAAGATCCGCTCCTGCATCCCGACGCCGAGGAGCTCGTCCTTCTCGCCCTTCGTGCGAGACCCTTTGAGCCGCTCCTCGAGCGACATCTGCATCTTCTCGAGGATGACGAACTCGGCCTCGACCTTGTCGCGGATGGAGCCGGGGATGAACTCGGGGTCTTCGCCCTCGCCGGACGAGAAGAGCTTCACGACGTTCGGGTGCCCCTGCACCCGCTCGAGGAGCTCCTTCTCCATCTGGAAGCGCATCACGTCCTCGTCGCCGACGCCCTTCTGGAGCACCTTGATGACGACGGTGCGGCGGAAGTCGGTCTTCGACTCGAGCCAGCGCTCCTCGCCGAGGTACGCCTTCCCGAAGCGCCCCGACCCGATCTCGATCGGGTTGCCGCGCGGGTCGAGGAGGAACGAGTAGGATCGCGAGCGGACGACGTGCGCCGACGCGACGCGGTACCCCTGGGGGTTGTCCGCGCGGAGCACCGGCGGCGGTCCCGGCGTCGGATGGTGAAGCACGCTCTGCGCGGCGTGCGCGTTGTAGTGGGTCTGAACTTGCCCTTGCCCCTGGGCCTGCATCGAGTGCGGCGTCGCGACCATCGGCGGCGACCCCATCGGCGGCGATCCCATGGGCGGCGATCCCATGGGCGGCGATCCCATGGGCGGGCCGTGCGTCCCCGGCAGGACGGGGAGCGGGCCCGGCGACCCGGCGGGGGGGGCCGCGTACGCCGCGCCGCCGTGGTTCGGCGGTCGCGCCGCCGTGTATCCGCCGGCCTGCTGCGCCTGTTGTCCCTGCTGCTGCGCCTGCTGCGAGGGACCTTGCGGCGAGCCCTGCTGCGGCGAGCCTTGCTGCCCTTGCTGCTGAGCGCGCTGCTGCGCGTGCGCCTGCGCCTGGAGGAGCGCCGCGTGCACGGCGTTTTGCGGAGAGAACGGCGTGGTCGGCGTGATGGGCCTGCTGAACGGGACGCGCTTCGGACTCGACGCCGCCTGCGGCTCGCTCGGCGTGCTCGATGGCCGTGCCGCGGCGGGATCGTTCGGCGGAGCTTGCTCCGGCGACGGCTGCGCGCCCGAGTGGGCGCCCCCTCCGCTCGCCGCGCTCCCGGCCCCCGCCGGCACATTCCTCTGGCTCACGGACCGTCTTCTCCTAACCGCGGCGACACATGATGACGACGTCCCCCTCGCGGCCGTCGAGAGAGGGGAGCACCTGGCCCAAATAGAGCGCCAAGCACTGCGTCGCCTGGGAGAACGGTATCACCATCTCCCCGTCCTCGATGCGAAAGACGCGCCCGCCTTGGGGCGACGGATCGCGCACGATCCCGAAGGACCACGCGACGCGCCCCATCTCTTTCCATGAGGTCGAGATGAACTCGGCCACGCCGTCCGCGCTCGCGACGATCGCCGGCGTCGGCCGCCCCCCGGCGCCTTTGACGAAGCAGTTCAGACCCTTCACGTTGACGCGGAAGCTCTGCGCCGGCGACGGCACCAGCGTGACGCGGAGGCGCACCTCGCCGATGGTCCCCTGGAACGTCAGGTCGAGCTTCTCGTGGACGTCGATGACCCGGACGCGCGCGGCGGCTGCGGCGGAGAGCGGCCGCGGCGGCGCTCCCTGGGGGCTCGACGGCGGCGGGGGCGTCGGCGCGCCGTGGCTCGCGCGCCCCGACGACGGCGGGTGGCTGGTCTGCGGGCTCCCCGGAGACGCCGGCGCGCCGTGGGCGCCGTGGATGGGCGGCGGCGGCGCGCCGTGGCCGGGCGCGCCGAGATCGATCCCCGGCGCCGGCGCCAGCTGGCCGCGGATCGCCTCGAAGAACGCGAGCGGCGTCGGGTACCGTTGCTCGGGCATCGCGTCCATCGCGCGGAGCAGGATCCCGCCGAGCTCGGCGCCGAAGCCGAAGTCGCGGAGCGTCCGCGAGATGAGGTCGTTGCCGCGAATGCGGTCGGCGAACGTGCCGCGCACCTCCGACCCTTCGAACACGGGCCGCCCCGCGAGCATGTACACGGTGACGAGGCCGAGCGCGTACACGTCGGTCACGACGCCCTGCGCCGACCCGGCGAGCTGCTCGGGCGCCGCCCATCGCGGCGAGAAGAGCGTGACGGTGCTCACCGCGTCGGTGTGCTCGTCCTGCACCTCGTTCGGATCGCGCGGATCGCGCGAGCGCTTACGCAGATCGGAGTGGGCGATGCCGAAGTCGGCGAGCTTCGGCATGAGCATGTCGCCGACGCGCCCGAACAAGATGTTCGAAGGCTTGATGTCGCGGTGGATGATCTTCTGCTGGTGCGCTTCCATCACCGCACCGGTGATCCGCTCGAGCACCGCGCCGGTCTCCTGGCGCGAGAGCGCGCCGCGCGCCTTCACGTGCGTCTCGAGGTTGCCGCCGTCGAGGAACTCGGAGATCTGGAACGGGCGCCCGCTCTCCGCGAGATAACCGAAGTCGTAGATCCGCAGCGTGTTCGGGTGCTGGAGGCGCGACAGGGCGAGCGCCTCCTGGAGGAAATGCGAATACGTCGCCTGGTACACGCTGCGACCGCTCGAGCTCCCCGAGCCCTCGAGGACGAGGCGGAGCAGCTTCACGCACACGATCCGATCGAGCCGGTCGTCCATGGCGCGGTAAATCGACGCCATCCCCCCGCTCCCTACGCGATCGATGATCGTGTAACGATCGAGCAGCCTCGTCCCCTCGGGGAGGTCTTGGTTCGGTTCGCCCTGAGCCATGGAGAGGCCATTCCAGCGTATTCGGGATGCGCGATTCGCGCGAGCTTTTCACCGCCGCCGCGCGGACTTCGCGCGCCACGGCGACGCGCGGAACGACCGCGGCCGGCTGGTGGTCACGCGACCCGGTCAGCATCGATTCAGCGACGTCTCGTCACGTCGGATCGAGCGACCGCCACAAATACCAGCTCGCGACGGTGCGGTAGGGGCGCCACCGCTCGCCGCGGCGCCGGACGATCGGCGCGGGGGCGAGCGGGGCACCGCGGGCGTCCTTCCCGAGCGCGCGCGGGAAGCCGAGGGCGAACGCCTTCCGGATGCCGAAGTCGTCGAGCGGCAGGACGTCGGGGCGCCCGAGGCGGAACATCAGGAGCATCTCGACGCTCCACCGCCCGATGCCGCGCACCGGGACGAGCGCCTCGACGACCGCGTCGTCGTCGAGGCGGGCGAGCGCGTCGAGCGTCGGGATCGTCCCGCTCAGCGTCCGGGTCGCGAGGTCGCGGAGCGAGAGCATCTTCTGCCGCGAGAGCCCGACCCCGCGGAGCGCGTCGTCGCTCGCGGCGGCGACGTCCTCGGCGCGGAGGGTCCGGCCGTCCGCGCCGAGCGCGACGAGGCGCCCGTGGATCGTCGCCGCCGCCTTGCCGTGGAGCTGCTGGTAGACGATCGACCGCGTGAGCGCCTCGAAGGTGCTCGCCGCGGGCTGAACGACGTGCGTGAACGGGCCGACGCGCGCGATGATCTTCGCGAGCGTCGAGTCGGCCGCGGCGAGCGCGCGGGTCGCCTCGTCCGGCGCGAACGGCCAGGCGAACGGCCGCGTCACGGCCTGCGCCCCGCCGGCAGGAGGCGCCCCGACGCGGTCGGCGCCGCCTCGACCCCGCGGCGCAGGACGATCTTCCGCCCCGCCTCGCGCCCGTGGCCGAACGCCTCGGTGCGGCGCGTCCCGGTGTGCCGGACGTGGCGGACGTACGGGTGCCGGCGGCGGAAGAAGCCGCCGAGGTTCGCGTCGCCGACCCAGACGAGGCCCGCCTCTTCGTGCGCCTTTGCGTCGCGCGCGAGCTTGTCGGCGAAGCCGGACATGACGCCCGCGAGGAACGTCCTCCGATCGCGGTTGCCCGCGATCACGTGAGCTCGTTTGTGCTCCAGCCAGAGCTGCTCGGCGGTGTGCGTGAGGAACGAGTGGACGTACTCGGCCATCGCCAGGTTCGAGGCGCTCCCGCACACCTCGAGGACGCTCCCGCGCTTGCCGTCGCTGGGCCGGTACGACGGCACCCAGATCACCTCGACGAAGAAGTGCCGCCCGAGCACCATCGCGAGGATCCGCTCCGCCTCGCCGACGCGCCCGTTGGGCCGCCCGAGGTGCCGAACCCCGTAGTCGACGTGCGTGTCCTTCGCGCGCGCTTCGATGTTGTACTTCAACATCAGCCGCTGCGCGGCCAGCGTCGCCGCCTCCGCCTCGTGGATGTTCGGGCTCTCGGCGAGCGCGAGGAGGCGCGCGATCCGCTCGACGATCTTCGCCGCCTCCGCCTCCTCGGCGGTCTCCGGCGGGCGCGCGCCCGGGATCCCCGACGCGGCGCCGTCGATCCCGAGGCGATGGCACGCGGCGCGGAACGCCGGACCGTGCGCGGTCTCGTCCGCCTCGCGGAGCACCTCGTGCACGTACTGGTGCGCCATCTCGTGCTTCAGGACCTCGACCACGACGCCCCACGGCTGCGCGAGGAGGAGGGGGCGCGACATCTCGAGCGTCCTGGTCTCGCGGTCCCACCGGCCGAGGACGTGGCGCGACGTCGTGAGCTCGATCGTCGGGGGCCGGAGCGCGCCCTTGAAATACGACGCGTTCACGTTCTTCCACTGCCCGAGGAGCTCGCGGAGGAGCGCCGTCTCGAGCGACTGGGTCAGCGCGGCGGGGTCCATCGTCGCGTTCCTCGGTGCGTCTTCATCGACGTGCTCGGGGCGCCACGTCGATCTTCATCGTCGACTCTTCTCATCCACCGCGATCGACGCGGATCTCGCCCGCCGAGGCCGAGCGGCACGGGGACGAGGCACGCGTCACGATCGTCTTCGGAGCGGGACACGGGATTCGAACCCGCGACATCCAGCTTGGGAAGCTGGCACTCTACCAACTGAGTTAGTCCCGCGACGCGTCGTGAAGTATCGCTCCCGCCGGCGCCCGTCAAGACCTCCGCGCACGACGCGTGGCCGAGCGGGATCGGGCGGCGGCCCGCGATCCGGCCGATCAACGTCGAACCCACAAAAACGGAGCGGCGGCGCTCGGTCTCCCGAGCACCGCCGTTTCGTCCGTGCCTCCGACGGGTGCCGGAGGCGGGTCGCGGAGGTTAGTAGCGAACCGCGAAGCTCGCGTACACCTCGGCGTTCGCACGGTAACCGCCGTACAGGCGGGCGACGCCGGTGTCGTGCATCAAACCGACCGAGCCCATCGACGGGTCACCGTTCGCGAGGGCGAGGGTGATGTCGCTCTTGAAGCCCATGAGCGTCGGCATGATGTAGCGGACGTACGCCTCGAACAGGTACGTCTGCTGGATCGGCTGCCCGTTCGGGAACTGCGTGTCGGCGACGCTCCCTTGGAAGCTGCCGCTCTGCGAGGCGTCGCCGTTGTTGACGTCGTAGTACCAGTGATACGCCGTCGCCGCGTCCACCCCGACCGAGAGCGGCGGGTGGAACGGCATCGACAGCTCGGCGGAGATGCCGACGCCGAGGCCGTACTTCTGGTTCGGCGTGCCGCCTTCGTACTCCGCGTACTTGGCGATGACCGCGTCGCCGTAGGTCCGAGGCTCGACGCGCAAGTACGGGCCGAACTCCTTCTCCAGGCTGAAGTACGCGCGCGGCGACGTGATGATGCTCGCCTTCTGGCTGGCGAGAGACGTCGGCGCGGTGACCCACGCGTTCGCCTTGAACGTCATCTCGTACTTGAGCGGGAAGTAGTGCCCGTAGGACAGGATCAAGTCCTCCGAGCGCCACCCGGTCTCGCCGCTGTCCGCGATGAACCGCTGCGTGAGGAAGCCGCGCAGCTTGATGTGATCGTACAGCGTCGGGTCGACGCTGATCGTCGCGGAGAAGACGTTGAACACCTTGTTGTCGGCGTTCGTCGTGTCCTCCTGGCGGATCAACCGGTGCGTCTCGAAGCCTCCGCCGATCTCCCACCACTTTCGCTTTTCGGATTCTTCAGCGACGGTGTCGGGATCCGTGATGGCGAGGTTCGTGCGCTCCGAGGTGCTGACGCCGCTGCTGCTGCCGGCGGACGGACCTCCGGACGGAGCGGCGCTGGGACCCGAGCGTCCCGGGCTCCCTTTTCCTGATCCGCCGCCGCGCTGCGCGGAAGCGGAGCTCGCGACGAGCAGCATCGCGAGCCCAATTCCAACTTTCGTCATTCGCATGGCTAACTCCCAGCAAAAGGTTGCACGAGAAAGGGGCGCGACACGGTGCTTCATGCCGCGCCCCTCTGCCCGTACGAACGACGTCAGTTGCTCTGGCCGAAGTAGTCGAGGAAGTACTTCATCGGGAGCAGGAGGCCGTACGCGTTGCCCGTGTTGCCGTCGTCCTCGCCGTGCTTCACGTCGGCGTTGTACGCGCGGACGATGAGGTACGACGCGGTGTTGCGGTCGCGGTCGACGGCGACCCACGTGTTCCGGTCCTGGACGTACGCCCAAGCCCAGCGGCGGTTATCCGGACCCACGAACTCATTGTAGTCGTCCGAGTGGTGGATGTCCGAGGAGCCGTCGCGCGGCGTGGACGGATCGTAGGCGCAGTCTTCGAGCTTCTCCGTATCGGTGCAACCGACCGTGTTGTACTTGGTCGCGAGCCCCTTGAAGAAGTCCGTGAAGTCCTGCTGGCGGTAGAAGACGTACCCACCGACCCAGTCACGGACTTCGACGCGGCCGGCGAAGTTGACGTCGTGGGTCGCCTTGGCGAACTGCGCGACGGCGAGCGGCTTCGCGAACGGGAAGACGTCGTACTGACCGCCGATCATCGACTCGACCGTGTCCTCCGCGACCGTCTGGTACGACGGGTCGCCGAAGCGGTAGCTGTAGGAAGCGAGGTAGTCACCGGTCGACTGGTTCGGGTCGTACAGGTCGACCTGCCAGATGTCCGTGAACGACTGCACTGCCATCAGCTTGTCGAGGAAGATGCCCTGCTGCGTGGTGTCGCCGTAGAAGTTGTCGTAGACGGTCTTGAACGGACGCTCGCCGGAGCCCTGCTGGACGATGGCTTTGTGGAACGCGGCCACCATCTGGTTCGCGGACGAGAGATCGCTCTCGAAGCGGTTTGTGAGGTTGTTGAAGTACGACGCCGCCGGGGTGTTCGGGGGCGCGGTGATGCCGATGCGGCGGAGCGTGTCCTGGATCTCACCAGAGGTCCAGTCGTACTCCCAGGCGGCCATGAAGCGCTTCATGTCGTAGACGATCGCGGCCGGGGTGTCGGCGTAGGCCGAGACGTCCCAGAACTTTCGGTACAGACGGAAGTTGCGCCACTGGTAGTTCCACTCGTAGTCGTCGATCTGCGCGGCGATGATCTCGCTCGGCGTCGAGCCGAAGTCGAACTGGCGGCAGAAGGGCGAGAACTTGAGGTGGTTCGCGTTGCAGAAGAGATAGTTGATCTCGTTCGTGCCGTTGAACCCGCGCGGGTCGTTCCACGGGGTGTGCGCGTCGACCTGCTGCGAGATGCCCTGCGGCTTCGCGTCGGCCGGGGGCGCCTTGCGGGTCGTCGTGTTGTTGCCGTAGATGAACGCGATGGCGCCCTGATCGTACGGGCCCCAGCCGTAGCCGCCGGTGGCGGCCTTCCAGAACACGCGGTCGGCGGTCGCGTTGTAGTCCATGACCGACGACTGATACATGCCGATGTGGTCGTTGCCCTGCGCATCCTTGTAGTGCGGCCAGTTCGGACGATCGACCGACGCCATGAAGTTGTGGTCGAGGCCGATGGCGTGACCGAACTCGTGCCACACGGTGAGCGCGTGGTAGCTGTCGACGAGGCTGTCGATGTACTCCTTGCGCGTCTCCCAGTGATTGTTGACGCAGTGCCGAGCGTCACGCTGGAAGACGTTGATCAGGGAGATCATCCCCGGATCGTCGAACATCGCCGTGCCGTGCGCGAAGTTCTGCTTGTACTTGTACTCGCGGTGATCGACCTGCGAGCCGTGGAACTGCGCGAGGAAGTCCGTCGCGGACTTGAGGTTCGACGTGTCGTACGGCGCGATGCCGTGATCGAGCTGCGCCGCGAGCTGGTGGAACGCGTACTCCTTCTGGCGCGCCGCCCACTGCGCGGTCGGGCCGAACGCCGACTGGCCGCCTTCCGGAACGACGAACTGGTTCGTCGACGGGTCCGCGAAGACCTCGTACGGGAGGATGCGGTAGTACGCCTTGAAGAAGTCGTCCGACTGCTGGAACACGAAGTCCTGCGGGCCGAGGAAGCCGAACTGCGCGGTCGGCCTCTGCAGGTACTCCTGTATCTTCGTGAACAGCGTCGACTTGCCGTTGTGGGTCGCGATGACGGTGTCCTTCGCGAAGGGCTGGACGTCGCCGTCTTTGCAGCTCGCCGACAGGCCCGGGCCCGTGGGAACCGCCGGCCACTCGCCGTTCGCGTCGAGCGGGTCCGTCGCGCCGATCGTCTGGAGGTAGAAGTCCAGGCGCGCGGTCACGCGGTCGTTGAGCTGGAAGTCCGCGATGTTGATCGACGAGGAGATCGCCTCGCCGGTGCGCGGATCGGGGACGAACTGGGTGACGCCGATGAACGGGCTACCCGTGTCGATATCCGACTCCCAGCGGATGAAGCTGTAACGGACGTCGCCGAAGGCGCGCGGCCGCACACACGAGTTCTTCGCCTCGCCGTTGGCGGCGCAGACGAAGCCCACGTCGCACTGGTTCGGGTTCTTGTCGTTCTGCGCCGAGTCGCAGCCCGGAGCGCCCTCGACCTTCGCGAGATCCTCGTCGAAGTTCTTGAGGATGAGGCGACCCTTCGCGCCAGCGGCCTCGAGGAGCTGGTTCGTCTGGTCGACGATGCCGTTCTTGTCGGTGAAGAAGTGCTTGTACTGCTCCGGGTAGCCCGGCGCGTAGTAATAGACGATGTCCTTCTTCGGGTTGAAGCGGATCGCGAGCTGGCGAGCGCCGATGAGGCCGGTCTCCGGGTCGCGCGCGATGGGCGTCTCGTCGATCGTGCCGTACTTGCGCCGGATCGGATCCTTCTCGGCGATCTCGAGCGGCTGGTAGGCGTCACCCTGGGTGTTGTCCGCCGGGAGGTCCTGCGCCCGCATGAACGAGTACATGAGCGTCAGGTTCAAGTTGCCTCGCCCGAACCGCTGCGAGTTGGCGAGCTCCTGGCCGCTACCCTCGGCGCACGCCGGGTCGCTGAAGAGCAGCGGCAGCGTGACCGAGACGGCGAACTGCATGTAGTTGTTCTTCTCGTCCGTGTAGAACGAGTTCGGAACGAGCGTCGAGAACGCGTTCCCGATGTCGGTGCACTTCTGGAGGAAGAACTGCGCCTGCGCGCCGAACGGCGCGAGGTCGCTCATGTTGTTCTTCCCGAAGTTCACCTTCACGAACTGACGCTGCTGCCAGGGGAGCTCCTGGTTCTCCTGGTAGAAGTTCGTCTTCTCGCCGTCGAGGCTGACTTGGTACTTCAGGTCGACGTTGGTGATCGGCCACGAGTTCAGGACCTCCGGCTCGCGCGTGTCTTGCGCGGCGAAGCCGGTGGAGATCTCGCGGAGGTTCACCATGTTCAACGAGTCGGACGTGACCGCGAACCGGATGTACCCGCCGTTGTTCTCCGCACCGACGAAGAAGTTCTGGCTCGCGAGCGGGTTCGGGGTGGAGGTGTGGATGATGGTCGTCTTGACGAACCAACCCGGATCCTCCTGGGGCTTTCCGTCCGACCCGTTGGACGCGGGGCGGATGAGGAACTCCTTCCGGAGGTACTGGTTTTCGTTGAAGACGCCGTTACGGGACGGCCTGTCGGCGACGCAGCCCATGGCGGCAGCGCACGTCGTGGCGAGCGCTCCCATGGCGAGAAATGCGCGAATGGTTGTTCTCATGAGTTAATCTCCGAATTTCCCGCCGAAGCTATTGGGCCAATGCCGGATCAAAGAGGACGACGTCGACGACACGACCGAACCCGGCACCCTGGCTGATCGCCGCGCGGACGCCGTTGGTGAGCGAGCTGATGAAGTCGGGGTAGTTGTTGAACGGGCTGTACCGGACGATCAGGCCGCAAGCGTCTTGCGAGCCCGGGTGCGCGTCGATCCAGTCGAGGATCGTCCCGACCGACGTGTACATCTCCGCCGTGAGGTAGTCGCCGCCGGAGGAGCAGAGGAACGCCTTCCCGAGGAAGTCCTGCGTCTCCATGGCGAGCACCTTGCCGACGTTCGTCGCCTTGCCGGCGTCGTCGCGCACGTAGTCGTAGTCGACGAGGATCGTGGTGGTGATGCCCGAGAAGTCGAGCTGCGCGGTCTGGATGAACTTGTCGCGCGTGCCGCTGAGCGGGAGGTTGAAGCCGGTGACGGCGCGCTTCGGGAACCACGGTACGAGGACCTCGTACGCGGTCGACTGCGACGTCTGGTCGTACGGATCGGCGTAGTTCGGGAGCGAGATCTTCGCGGCGCCCGCGTTGATGTTCTCTTCCTCGACGGTGATCGTCTTCGACCCGTAGTGGTAAATCGTCGGGGTGTCGGGGAACGCGCCCTTGTAGAGCCAGAAGTACGCGCGGCCCTTGCTGTCGAGGAGCGGGTTGCCGGCGGCGTCGGTCGGCGGGCTCATCACGTCGCCGTTGGCGTCGTTGCAGAGCGCATCCATCGCGGCCGCGGTCGCCGCGGGGAGCGGCTTGCCCGTCGCGTCGGCGCGCGTCGCGCACGCCCAGGCGGACTTGCCCGGCTTGCCGGCGGCGTCGGTGCCAGCCGAGATGTACTGGCTCGCGATGAGCGGGCTGCCGAACAGGTTCGTGACCTGGAGGTTGTTCTCTTTGCCCGGGAGATCGCTCTTGCTCGTCTGCATCGTGACGTAGAGCGACTTCTCTTCGCGCTCGAGCTTCGTGAACCAGTTCGCGTAGCGCTGGTTACCGACCTTGACGTCGGTGCCGTACTCGAAGTCCATCGGCAACGGGTGCGTCTGGTCCATGAAGTCGCGCTCGACGTACTCCGCCTTGTCGAACTGATTCAGGAAGTTGTTGTCGAAGAAGATGGAGTCGGTGTCGATCCGGGTGCGGAGCGTGTCGTCGACCTGCGCCAGCGTCGGCGTCCAGGCGTTCGCCGCGTTACCGTAGAGGCCCGCCGCCTTCAGGTAGCTCATGAGGGCGAGCGAGTAGAGGCGGAAGTAGAAGCGACGATCGCGCGCCTCGGTCGGCACGCCGAAGATGTCGCCGTGGCCGAGCGTCTGGATGACGTAGTGGAACGAGTAGTCCCAGAGGACGTCCTCCGAGCATCCGCCGTGGCCGGCCGGATCCTGGCAGAACACGGCCTGCGGGTCGCCCGGCTTCAGGTACGAGCGGTCGTACGCGCCCGCGAGCCCGACCTTGCCGGCGTACAGCTTGACGAGGCCCGGCGGCGCGTCCGCCGGGGCCTTGCCGGGGTACATGAACGTCTCGAAGCCGGTGCAGCCCTTCGCGGGGCTCGCGCCCTCGCACTCCGTGGCGCCGAGCGGGTGCGTCGCGATGCCCGCTGCCGCGAGGTCCTTGTTGAGCGCGTCCTGGACGAGGCGCGCGTACTCCGCGAACACGAGGCCCGTGCCGTGGAGATCGGTCTTCTTGGTCGCCGGGTTGACGTCGTTCGCCGCGGTGCCCTTCGCGCGGACGTCGAACGTCCAGTTCGTCGCGACCGAGTCCGCCGACGGGAGCTCGTCGTCGGTGATGTAGTCGAAGTCGCTCTGCACGTGCGTGAAGTTCTGGTTCACGCCGACGATGTTGAACGAGAAGTCTTCGAGGGTGTGCGTGCGGCCGCCGACGAACTTCGCGACGTTGATCTTGTCCGTGTCGGGGTTGCCCGAGACGTTGAGGCACGTCGAGAGGAAGTCGCCGTACGTGATACCGAGCCTCAGCGTACAGGTGGGATCCGTCGGGAGGTTGTTCGCGTCCTTCGGGCCGACCTTGCCGGTCGCAAACGGGCCTTGCTGGTCGATCTTGAGCGTGACCGGGAGGTTCGAGTACGGCTCGTTCTTGACGTAGAAGTTGTACATCAGGAACGGGTGGCTCGGGATCGGCTGGGTGGTGCCGATCGCCTTCGTCTCGAAGTAGATCGCGAGGGGCCGGAACCCGAAGATGCCGGTGACGCCGTCGTTGTCGATCGTGACGAGGCACGCGGCCGAGGCGTCGCAGTTCGCCTGGTCGTCGGCCGTCGGATCCGCGATCGCCGCGGAGGGCGCGAACGTCGCCATCGCGCCGTCGAAGAGCTCGGTGATCGCCTTGTCGAGCTTGTCGTTGTTGCTCCAATCGAGCTGGAAGTCGACGCCGTCGCGGAGCATCTTGTCGATGCCCATTTCGTACGTGTGCTGCTTGCCGTCCGCCTCGTAGAGGCCGCCCTGACGGCTGTGGAACTTCATCGTCCCGGTGTAGCCGCGGTTCAGCACCATCTGGTACGCGAGGTGCGTACCGATGTTGTAGCAAAACTCGACTTCGCCGTTGTCGCCCCACGTGCTGCCGTTGTCTTCGCCATCACACGAGCCGGCGTTGAGCGCCTGGCAGTTGATGTGCTCAGCCTCTTCGACCGTCAGACCTTCCCAGTTGTCGCTCTTCGCCATGTCGATGCCGGCGTACTTCCGCGGCGGGGCGACAGGCTGCCGGAGCATGTCGGCCCAGCGGAGCTTCTTCTCGTCGGCGCTGCAAATCTCCTGGAGGCTCTTTCCGGGGAATGACGCGTTCTGCGGCGCCTTCACCGGATCAAAGGACGGATTGGAGTTTCCGTTGTTGATCGCCTTATCACCCCCTGCTGGGAGTGGGTTGAATGTCTGAGTCGGCCCGTCCTCGCACGCCATAACGAGCGAGGCGAACAACGTGAGGGGAATGACATGGGCTACACGCATGGCTGCTCCTGAATGGCGAAAAAAGGACGCACCCGACCCGCAAGCCCCCCATTCACGCATGCGCGCGTCGCGTGCGGACGTGGGGCGGGCCAGTCGAAAGCTCTTGTTACGCGAAACCGGCCTTGCCCGGCACGAAGTGCCTCGGGTGCCGACCTGGAGAATCCAGGCTGGCGGGCAAAGCCAGTGGGTGAAGTAGAGAGGCTAGATCGGGAATTCTAACTGGAGGACGCCGGTTTGGACGACCGACGGATGAGCGGCGTGAGAGCGATGAGACTTATTTACGTGACATCTAGGGCGATGGCGCGAGTGAGCGTTCTGGATCACGAAAACGGAGACACCTGCTCGATTCTCTGAAGTCTCGCTGTCAGGTCAGTCGGCAGGTTCAGTCGACAAGAGTTTGCGGGGACGCACTCTCGGAGCGCATGTTTTTCGAGCCTCTCTCTCGAACCAGATGCTCGAACCAGATGCTCGAACCAGATGCTCGAGGCCCTTCTCGAACCAGATGCTCGAGCGCATTCCTCGAGCCCAGATTTCTCGAGCTCACAGAGCTGAAACCAGCTCTCGGGTCGAGCTCGAGGTCGCAGGGCCGGTCTCGGAGCAGCCGGTCTCGGAGCAGCGAGTCTCGGAAACGAGTCTCTCGAAATCGGAGCCTGACCGGCGGAATTCTCTGAAACGAGCGACCTCGCGCAGCATCCTAACCACCGACCCTGAGGCACCATGACACTCGTGTCATGGCCGCGGTCATGATCGCGACGGTCCTGAGAGCGACACGAAAGAAGAGAGGATTGAGGGCGCGTACGCGCGCGGTCCGCGTAGCCCGGTTCATGCGCAATAGAAGGAGAGGCGAAGAACAGGTGTGTGCCCAAGTCGGGTAAGCGAAATCAGTTGACTGTTGCGCGGATTTGAGTACTGGCAGGGCCGATCGCGGAAGTCTCGAGCGTCACGATGGAGACGCTGAACGTCAACATGAACGACACATGAAGGAGAGCACGTCTTGCTGGTCTTCTGTGCAACGAAAAACTTCTGATTCGAAAAAAAGACGAAAACTTGATTCACCGCGCCGCGGTGTGATGTGGTGCGCACGGCGTCTCAGAAGCGCCTCGGCAAACCACTCCTTCGGAATGACTTCGTGAACGGATGAGGGCGCGACTCGTCGTATCTCCAAGCGCCCGGACAAGCGCGAGACGAACAAGCGCCAGACGGGCCTGGACACGACAGGCGTCGAGTCCCATCCACCACCCACCGCCGGCGCGAAGCACATCGTGACGTGAGCCGTCATGCAGGTCGTGCGAGTTCTGCCCACAGTGAGCTCCGCTGTGTCCGCGGTGAAGGTTGCAGATGGTCTGGCAGAGGCGGCAGCGAACGGCGACCGACGCGACGGAGCCGACCGACGCGCCCGAGCCGACCGCCGCACGGCCGTGTTTTGGCTTGGCGAGCTCGGCAAGAGCGAGACAACACGCGACGCTGCGACGTGTCGAGTGGGGCGCCCAGGAGCGGCGGTGAGGGATCGCTGAATGAGTGCCAAACTCACTTCCTGATTGGGCACACGGCGTACCGTACCTTCGATGGGCGGTCAAGCTCCCCTTTTGTGGGGGAGACTGATTTGTTGCGTACGCGCAAGAGATCGGCACAAAATAGATAGCGGCTCCAGCGTTCTGGAACCGTAAAGCATGCATCGTGGCTGGTCTAGCCGAGACGGCACAAGCGCACCGCTGCCGGCCCTGAACCAGGGCGGCCAGGTGCGACGACGTGACGGGCGAGCGAGCGCTGGGCGTCGCGATCGCGGCGCCACGCGGTTGGCTCCGCGGCGCAGCACAAAGGCAACGGCCCGGGTGAACCTCGTGTTCACCCGGGCCGTCGGTACGGGCCCCGACAATCAGGGAATCAGCCCGGAAGCGTCATCGCCCGCGCGCCTGTGCGCCGCGGGCGTCGCAAACGGCGAAAACCGTCCGCGTCGAACGCTCCCCGAGTTACAGCAGCAGCCCCCTGGATTCGGGACCTTGGGTACTCTGCATGACGATGTTCCTCCTCCGGCGCGTCGCCGGCACCGCTGGGGTTGGCAGGCGTCGATGCTTCCATCGGGCCCACGGCCCGGTCGGTGTTTCCGAATGGGGTTCGACGCCGTCTAGCGGTCGTCGAGGTGCCCGGTTGTGCCGTGGCCCCGAGAGTACTCTCCCGTCGGACCGTCCCGGGACCTGGCTGAGCGTCCCGCCACGGCGTCGACGTGCAGTGTAACACGCGCTGCCGCGCTGTCTTCCTCACGCCCGTGCGTTTCGTCGGTCGCCACGGTCGGCCGGTGAGAGGCGCAGGACTCGAGCTGCCGCGACGACGTGTGGTAATCAGCGCGTTGGACGCCAAGAGGATCGATGCGGCCACGTGTCGCCTGGAAGGCGACGCGCGCGCCACGGTGTCAAGGCGCGCGCACGCGGCCGTGCGGACGGCGAGCCGCGGACCCAGGCCGCGAGGCCAGAAGGAGCTTTTCGCTCGGATCGTACCGACGCTACGCTTTCCGTGGTGGCGGCGCGCCCCTTTCTCATCATCGAAGATCAGCGCCTCGTCGCGGCGAGCATCGCGAGATACCTGCGCCCGATCGGTCCGTCCGCGTTCGCCGCGACGTTCGCCGAGGGCGACGAGATGCTCGACGCCCACTCGTGGGCGGCGTTGATCGTCGACGTGAGTCTGCCGGGCGGCTCCGGGATGGATCTCCTCGCGAAATGGCGGCGGCGAGGCAACGCGCTGAGCGCCCTGATCGTCACGGGGCACGTCAACGCGGAGCTGGTGAATCAGGCGTTCGATCTGGGCGCCGAGTACGTGGTCAAGCCAGTGGTCGGCGAGCGGCTCCGCGCCTTCGCGCACCGCGCGGTGGGTAGCCTCGACGATCGTGAGGGGCGCGTGCGGGCGGCGCTCGAGGCGTGGCGCGTCCGATACCAGCTCACGCCTGCCGAAATGGACGTGCTCCGCCTCTCGGTCGACGGCGCGACGCGCGACGAGGTGGCCGCGGCGCGCGGCGTGACGCAGGAGACCGTCAAGACGCACGTCGGCAACCTGCTCGAAAAGACCGGGCGACCGTCGCTGCACGCGACGGTGCTCGACGTGCTTCGCGGCGCGCTGTCTTCGTCGAGGTGACGTCTTTGTTGTTCGTCGCCGCTCGCCCAAAGAGCGTAAGGGAGATCGCGTGCGCTCGATGATCGCGTGGGACGCGCGGCAGGCGGGGCGAGCCCTCGCGTTCGCGTCGCTCTTCGCGGTGATCGCGTGGCTCGTGACCGCCACGAGCGACGAAGGGGGCATCGCGTTCGGCGTGCGCGTCGCCCGGACGCTGCCCGCCGCGCCGCTGTGCGCCGCGCTCGGTACGTGGATCGTGCATGCGCGCGCGCGCAGGCGAGGGGAGCTGCTCGCGCTCGAGACGCTCGGCGTCGGCCCGCGGCGCAGCGGCGCGGCGGCGGTCGCGGGCGGCGCGGCGCTCGCCGTGGTCTTCGCGCTCGGGATCGGCGCGTCGCCGCGCTTCGCCGTCGGCGTCTTCTTTCCGGCGGTCCCTCCCGCGAGCGAGGTCGCCTTCAATCGCGCCGGTTTCGTCGACCTGCGCCGCGGCGTGCGCGTCGAGGCGGACGGCTCGCTCACGCGCCTGCCGACGGCCGCGCCGTCGCCGCCGTCCGGTGCTCCCCCGGGCGCGCGCGCGGTCGCGGCGCTCACCGTGGCGTGCACCGGCGTGGCGCTGACGCTCCTCGCCGCGTCGCGTGGCGGACGCGTCGCCGCCGCGAGCGCGGTGCTCGTGGCCAGCGCGGCGGTCCTGATCGGCTTCCATGCGGCCGCCGCGGGGGCGATCGCCGCACCCGTCGCGGCGGCGCCGTCCGCGATCTTGCTCGCGTGGTCACTCCGCCGCTATGGGCGCTCTCCCCGCGGAGGGGGCTAATCTACCTTCGCGCTTCGCGCGCAACACGCGAGCTTCGCGCTCAAGACGCGAGCTCGAGGCTCTATTTTTCGGTCGATTCGGTCGTGCCGCGGCGGTCGAGCGCGTCCTGGAGGCCACAGCGCAGGCGCGTGGAGCGCTTGATGCGCCGGGGGCGGAGCGGCTTCGCGAGCCACTCGTGACGTTTCCGCATGCTCCAGATCGCGCGATTTGCCATGAGGCGCGGCACCATACTCGCCGGCGCGAAAACGTCAACAGCGGAGCGGAGGCGCCGCGCGATGAACCATGCGCGCGGCAGGCTCGACGCGCGCGTCGTCAGTCCGGGATAGGGACGAGCGAGACGTCGAGGCGGAGAGGCCCGGCGCCGTCCTTCGCCTCGACGACGCGGTCCCACGGGAGGAAGCCCGGCGCCTCCACGCTGACGCGGTGCGCGCCGGGAGGGAGGGCCACGCCGCGCGCGGCGACGAGGGCGAGCGAGCCGACGATCTGCTCGTCGATCGTCACCGTCGCGTCCTGGGGCCCGCCGCCCATCCGCAGAGACACGGTGCGCGCGCCTTCGCCCCCCGGGCCGCACGCGATCGCGAGGAGCGCCGCGGCCAGCGTCCCGAGCCTCGTGCGCCGCCGCGCGAGCGCCGTCACCGCGCTCACTCCCACTCGATCGTCGCCGGCGGCTTCGACGAGATGTCGTAGACGACGCGGTTGATGCCGCGCACCTCGTTGATGATCCGCGACGACATGCGGCCGAGCAGATCGTACGGGAGGGGCACCCAGTCGGCGGTCATGCCGTCGATCGATCGCACGGCGCGGATCGCGCACGTCTCGTCGTAGGTCCGCTCGTCGCCCATGACGCCGACGGACCGGACCGGCAAGAGGACGGCGAACGCCTGCCAGATCGCGTCGTAGAGGCCGGCCTTGCGGATCTCGTCGGTGACGATCGCGTCGGCGGCGCGCAGGACGGCGAGCCGGGGCTCGGTCACCTCGCCGAGGCAGCGGATCGCGAGCCCCGGGCCGGGGAAGGGGTGGCGCCACAGGAGGTCCTTGGCCATCCCGAGCGTCTCGCCCGCGGCGCGGACCTCGTCCTTGAAGAGCTCGCGGAGCGGCTCGATCAACCCGAGCTTCATGTGCTCGGGGAGGCCGCCCACGTTGTGGTGGCTCTTGATGACCGCGCTCGGCCCCTTGAACGAGACGCTCTCGATGACGTCGGGATAGAGCGTCCCCTGGACGAGCCACTTCGCGCGCTCGACCTTGCTCGCCTCGTCGTCGAACACCTCGATGAAGACGCGGCCGACAGCCTTCCTCTTCGCCTCCGGATCGGTGACGCCGCGGAGCGCGTCGAGGAAGCGGGCGCGCGCGTCGGCGACGACCAGGTTCAAGTGGAAGTTCTCGCGGAACGTCGCGATCACCTGCTCGCGCTCCCCTTCGCGGAGGAGGCCGTTGTCCACGAAGATGCACGTGAGCCGGTCTTCGAGCGCGCGGTGGCAGAGGACCGCCGCGACCGACGAGTCGACGCCGCCCGAGAGGCCGCACACCGCGCGATCGCGCGGGCCGACCTTGGCCCGGACGTCGGCGATCGCCTCGGTGGTCCACGAGCCGGGGGTCCACGTCGGCGAGAGCTTCGCGACGTCGAACAGGAACGCGCCGAGGATCTCGGCGCCGCGCGGCGTGTGCACCACCTCCGGGTGGAACTGCAGGCCGTAGATCCTCCGGTCGGCGTCCCCCACCGCGGAGAACGGGCTGTTCTCCGACGTCGCGAGCGTCGTGAACCCGGGCGGGAGCGCGGTGATCCTGTCGCCGTGCGACATCCAGACGTCGACCGACTCGCGCGGCGCGAAGCGGTGGAGGACGCCGTCGGGCCGCTCGACGACGATCCGCGCGGCGCCGTACTCGCGCGCGGCGGCGCGCTCGACCTTGCCGCCGAGCAGGTGCGCGAGGAGCTGGAGGCCGTAGCAGATGCCGAGGATCGGGACGCCGAGATCGCACACCGCGGGATCGAAGCGCGGCGCCCCCTCGTCGTAGACGCTGGACGGACCGCCCGACAGGACGATCGCCCGCGGGCCCATCGCGCGCACCGCGGCGAGCGGCGTGGTGCACGGCAGGATCTCGCAGTACACGCGCTGCTCGCGGATGCGGCGGGCGATGAGCTGCGTGTACTGCGAGCCGAAATCGAGGATGAGGACGAGCTCGCGTGCGGGGGCGGCCGGCGACGTCATCGGGTCGACGTAGCACGCCTCGCGCTGCGTCAAAAGGTCGCGTCGAGCCCGGCGATCACGCCGGAGGACGACGGCGCCACCGCGACGTGGATCGATCGATCGACGCGAACGAGGGGCCGCCGCGCGCGGCGTCCCGGGCCGGCGTCGCGCGCCTCGCGCGGGCCGGCGTTCGGAGGAGGCGCGTCGCTCGCGCCGGCGATCGCGAGGTACGTCGCGAGGCCGATCGCCGCCACGCCGACGCCGAGCGAGACGTCCGCGACGAGGAGCTTCGTCCGCACCGAGTCGACCTGGTCCTGGGTGCAGGCGCGGGTCCGCCCGCACGTGTCGCGCAGCGACGACGCGTCGCGCTGTCCGGTCCACCCGAAGTACGCGAAGCTCCCGATCGCGGCGAGCCCCACGCCGCCGAGGACGAACGCGGACGCGGGGACGCCGCCCTTCGGGCGCGCTTTTTCGGGCTCGATCGGCCTCGCGGGCGGCGCGGCGGGCGCGCGGCCGTGCCCGGGGAACGCCGCGGTGATCGCGCGGTTCTTGTCGCCCTCGCGGACCACGACGCCGACGTCGACCGGCGCCTCGCCGTCGATCACGAAGCGGAACGCGTGCGGCCCGGGATCGACCGAGACGGCGCGCCCGTCGAGCGCGTCGGCGAGCGGCCGCCCGTCGATCGACACCTTGACCTGCGCGAGGTCGCGGTGCGACGCGTCCTCGGCGACGAGCACGACGGTGGGGAGGCGCGTCTCCACGTCGCGCAGCCAGTCCGCGCAGTCCTTCCGGAGGAGCGCGGGGCACGCGTCGCGCGCGCAGAAGCGGAGCCGATCGCGCGCCTCGGTCAAGCGGCGATCGTCGCGGAGCGCCTGCCCCTCCTCCGACGCGGCGATGCAGGCGTGCTTGTCCCGTTTGTCGGATTTATCCGGCTTGTCTGGCTTGTCCGCCTTGTCGGATCCGCCGTCGGCGTGCGCGGCGCGGCGCGGGTCGTCGGCGCGGGCCGCGCGCGGAGCGACGGCGAGGAGCGCGGACGCGCCGGCCGCCGCGACGAGCGTGCGGGCCACGGCGCGCATGCGCGGAGCCTATCAGACGCGCTCGGCGTTGTTGTCGCGCGTGCGGCCGAATCGCGGGCAAACGCGGCCTCAGAGGCACTCCGCCTTGTAGTGTTTGCGGCCCGCCGCATCGAGCGTGAACGGCGGATCGCACTGGACCGCCGGCTTCGCGCGGCGTGGGGGGTGCGCCGCGCGCGCCGGGGCGGGGCGCGCCGGCAGAGCGGCGGACGGCGCGTCGGCGGTCGCGCGATCGGCCGCCGAGGACGACGGCGCGTCGCGCTCGAGGTCGGCGGAGCGCGGCCCCGCGTCCGCGCCGGCGGCCGGCTCGGGGGGCGCGGCTGACGCGGTCGCGGCAAGGCGGGTCTGGAGTGTCGAGATGGCGTGATCCTGGTCGGCGATCACCTTGCGCTGCGACTCGAGATCCGATGCCAGGCGTGCCAGCACATCC
>Ga0105247_10000854_pt1 | contig 23075 bp, 18 predicted proteins | sample KBSS24metaG_FD_81519 | JGI IMG/M metagenome (GOLD analysis project Ga0105247, IMG submission 81519) | Switchgrass rhizosphere microbial communities from Kellogg Biological Station, Michigan, USA - KBS S2-4 metaG | ecosystem: Host-associated > Plants > Roots > Rhizosphere > Soil | place...
AGCGTCATGCGTCCCAAGAGCTCGCGGACCTTCTGGGGTTTGAAAATATTCCCCGGCGCTACGATTGATCCGGCAAGTGTCAACGCCGCTGCTTCCATAAACTTTCGCCTGTTACTTTTCATGGTGGTAGATTGAACGCACGGGCGGCCACGGAGGGCCGCCCCTACAGTTGTTGACGAGATGTTAGCTCCTCGGAGCGAACTGTAGGGGCGGCCCTCCGTGACCGCCCGTCGCTCAACAATTGTTCGACGATCTCTTTGGCGGCGTTGGGGTGGCCCATTCGTTGCGAGTTAGCCTGCATTGCTTTGAAGCGATCGGGATCGCCCAACAAACGATCGAGCTTGTACGAAAGCGTCGGCAGGTTGTTACAACGGATCGCAACCGCACCCTCGAGCAGATGATCGGAATTACGTTCTTCCTGTCCGGGAATCGGGTTAACGATTACAAATACTAATCCCTTCGCCAGCGCTTCAGACGTTGTCAGCCCGCCCGGCTTGCCGAGAACGAGATCAGAGGCCGTCATCAGCTCGTCCATCTCTTTCGTGTAGCCAAATGGTTTGAGAAGCACATTGGCATCCGGCTTCGCTCGCGCCGCCAGTTTCGTCAAGCGCTTCTTCAACTCTTCATTACGACCACAGATCGCGACGATCTGCGCGCGATGCTGTAACGACAGCAACGCATGGACCAGCGCATCAACCGACCCGACACCAAACCCACCCGCTGACAGCAAGATCGTAGTTCGATCCGGCGCGAGGCCATGCTTCGCGCGCATCTCCTGCTTGTCTTTCTTAACTGCAAACACCGGATCGATCGGAATCCCGCTAACGGTGATCTTCTCCGCCGGGATACCAAGCGCCTCGAGATACGCGCGCGCTTCATCGAGCGCAACAAAGTAGCGCTCGTAATGATGGACCAGCCACATCGCATGCACGTCGAAATCCGTGACGATGATCACCTGTCGACTCGCCAAACGTTCCTTCGCCTTCAACCACGAAACGATCTCAGCCGGCAAAAAGTGAGTACAGACGATCAGATCCGGCTGGTACTCGCGCAACAGTTTCACAAACGGACGCGTGTTGAGCTTGTCGAGCGCAAGACGCCGGCGCTCATTCTTCCACGGCTTGTCGAGCTTGTCGTAAAACCAGCCCGGCACCTCCGGCATCTTGTTGACGAGATCGATGTAGGCTTTTGAATAAAGATGGCGGAAGAGCTTGTTCGTGTAGTTGAGCACGTCGACGTGACGCACTTCCCTACTCTCTGCGTCCTGCGCCTGGTTGAACGCTTTTTCGATCGCTTCAGCCGCGCGTATGTGTCCCGCGCCAGCAGAAGCTGATAGGAGGAGAACTTTTCTGAGCATGCAGGGCTTTCGTCGGTTTATGGTCTCGTCGGCGGTTTCGCCGGCGTTGCAGCAGGTCGTGTCGCCGGCGCGGCAGCGGGCGTGGCCCCAGCCGGATGTGTGCGGTTGTAATCTGCGATGAAATCCTTCGTGATGTCCATGCTCGCTGCGGCGTAGACAACCGGAACACGGTTCACGTCGATTAGCAGCGTGATGCCTCGCGACTGAGCATATGCAGTCACTGCTTCGCCGATGTCTTTCTGCAACGGCTCGAGCACCGCCACTGAATCTCTTTGATAACCGGCCTGCGCGTCTTCTGCTTTCCGCTTGATCTGTACTTCGAGACGATCCGCCTCGTCAGTTTGCTGTGCGGTTAACTTCGGATCCTGCACCTGCCGCTTCTTCTGGATGTCGGCCCTCAGGGTGCTCAGGCGGTCGCGCATGCCGCGGAGTTCAGCTCGCAGTGGCTGATACTTCGCTTCGATCTGTTGCATTCCAGCCATAACTCGGGCGATGCGGCCTTTGTCGTCACTCAATGCTGACGAGTCGATAACGGCGACGTTGCATGTGTGCGGCGCTGGTCGTGTCTGCGTCTGCGCGAGGATGGCAAAGGCTGCGACCGCGGCTACGGCGACAAATATGCGAAATACTTTCATTGCTTTAGGCTCCTTAAATAGTGTTGCGGCCGTCGGGGATGATTATTGCTGCAAGTGGAATTTACCACCCTCTATGCGCAGCATGTAAACCGGTACTTGTGCAATGCGGTTCGAGTCGAGGGTAATTTTACCAGTCACGCCCGGAAAGTCTTTCGTCTGTGCAAGCGCATTCCTCACGGCGGCGCTGTCCGTCGACTTGGCGCGCTTGAACGCGTCGAACAGCATTCGCGCTGCGTCGTAGGCGGTGGCGGCAAGTGCGTCGGGCTCTACCCCATACTTCGCGCGGTAGTCGGCGATAAACTTCTTTGCGAGCGGATCGTCACTGCCGGACCAGAAATGATTTGCGAAGTAGACGCCTTCGAATGGTCCACCGCCGTTGTTGAGAAGGTTTGGCGAGTCCCAACCGTCACTACCGATCAGCGTCGATTTGATTCCAGCTTTGTTTACTTCACTCGCGACGAGTGGCGCGGTGGTGTAAAAGCCGGGCGCGAAGACGATATCAGGCGCCGCAGTTTTGATCGCACTTATCTGCGCGCTGAGATCGGTGGCGTTTGCTTCGTACTTCTGCTCACTAACGATCTGACCGCCGCGCTTCTTGAATGAATCGGCGAAGAAACCTGCCAACACGACTGCATAGTCATTCTTATCATCGAGAATAATTGCGGCGCTCTTTGCTTTCAGGTGGTCCACGGCAAACTTCGCGATTGCGTCGCCTTCAGTCGAGCTGATGAAGCACGCGCGAAAGATGTAGTCGCCCTGCATCGTCAACTCCGGTTTCACCGAAGCTGAAGAGATCATCACGATCTGGTTCTGTTGTGCGATCGGCGCGGCGACCATTGACCTCGTGCTGACTGGCTCGGCAATCAGCGCGTGAACTTTGTGCTCTTTGATTAGGTGGTTGACGGCATCGGGCACTTTCTGTGTGTTTGATTCATCGTCTTCGATGTCGAGCTGGATCTGTTTACCGTCGATGCCGCCACTGCGATTCGCCTCATCAGCGGCGAGATTGATGGCGTTTGAGGCTGAAATTCCGTAAGCGGAGGTAGCGCCGGTCAGCGACAGGAAAGCGCCGATTTTGATGTTGCTGGACCGGGGCTCAGGCGTCGAGCAGGCCGAAACGAGAAGACACAGGGTCAGAAGCAGCTTAGATATTTTGCGCATTTGGCCGTTAGTTTACAGGATTACGGGATTTTCAGGATTAATTGGAGTTTTATATCTCCAGGTTGAACCGTGTAAAAAGTGTGTTTGGCCCAATTTTTCGTGGCATTTTGCACGGACCTGTGATAGCGTGAGGCCGCTTTTTTCGCGTCTTTACCGCACGAAGTACCATTAATCGTAGTTACTAGCTCCCATAGTATTTTCCCGAAGGTGGTCCTCGTTTGTTCTTAGAATTTCCAATTCCCAAAGGAGATCAGGAATGCGAATCAGAGTTATTGTTCTGGTAGCTGCAGTTCTGCTTTTTGGCGCGATCATGACGGTTCCTCGAATCATCGAGGCTTCCAGGTCATCTGCAGCCGCCGCAAATTCAGTCGTCCCCAACCCAGTGCAGGGACAAAAACAGGATATTACCTGGGGCGAGTCGATCCGCAACGACACGTCGATCCCAGTACGCGAAATGAAGCAGCAACCTGTCTTCAAGGAGAAGAAGGAAGCAAACGAGAACCCCAAGATTAAGCATGTCCACAGAGATGCTCCCGATCATAAGGTCCAAACGTCGATCGCTGCTCCGTTCACCGCTCCCAACATGCCGACGACCGACGCGAACTTCAACGGCATGGCGTTTCCCGGAGTCGCGTGCAACTGCGCTCCGCCGGATACGAACGGTGAAGCCGGCGCCACTCAGTATGTTCAGATGGTCAACGAAGGGTTTCAGGTCTTCGACAAGACGACCGGCGCTTCGTTGCTTGGACCATCAGGCATCTCCACCATCTGGGGCGGCTTCGGTGGCGTTTGCGAATTCAACGGCAATGGCGATCCGGTGCTGCTGTACGATCAGCTCGCCGATCGCTGGATCATCTCGCAGTTCGCCGGAGCTTCCGTACCGACAGACGAGTGCGTGGCCGTCTCGACTACCAGTGATGCGACTGGCTCGTATCATCGTTACGACTTTCACCTCGGCTCAAACTTCTTCGATTACCCGCACCTGAGTGTCTGGCCGGACGGCTACTACATGAGCATGAACGTGTTCAACTCGACTGGTACGGCGTTCCTCGGCCCGCAGGCTTTCGCCTTCGACAGGACCAAGATGCTCTCGGGGTTACCGGCCACTTTCGTTACGCCCGGCATCACCGGTGGAGCATTAGAAGAAGTTTTCCTGCCCGCAGATCTCGACGGTTCGACTTTGCCGCCGGCCGGCGCGCCCGCCACGTATATCGAGTGGCCGGGTGGAGGCACCTACAGGGTCTTTCACTTCCACGCCGATTTTGCGACACCTGCAAACACGACTTTCAGCCTCTTTGCGACTCCCGCCGCGGCTGGATTTACTTCGCTCTGCCCAACCACTCGATCCTGTGTTCCGCAAAGCAGCACGACATCGCGTCTGGACGGTATCGGAGACCGGCTGATGTTCAGACTCGCGTATCGTAACTTCGGGACTCACGAGTCGGTCGTCGGCAACTACAGCGTCAGCTCAGGCAGTGTTTCCGGCATTCGCTGGTTTGAACTGCGCAACGTGACCAACGGCCCTGTGACCGTGAACCAGGAGAGCACCTACCAACCTGACAGCACCTGGCGATTTATGGGCAGCGCTGCGATGGACAAAGATGGAAACCTCGCCATCGGCTACAGTGCTTCGAGCGCAACCATCTTCCCGCAGTTGCGATATGCGGGACGGCTTGCGTCTGATCCGTTGAATACGTTGGGCCAGGGCGAGGCGACGCTGTTCGCTGGAACGGGAAGTCAAACCGGGACGGGCAGTCGTTGGGGCGATTATGCAGCGCTGACGATCGATCCGGCGGATGATTGTACTTTCTGGTTTACTTCGGAGTATTACACGACGACGAGCCAGTTCAACTGGCGTACGAGAATCGGATCGTTCCGCTTCCCGACTTGTGGTGGCAATCCGACGCCGACTCCAACGCCGACGCCTACACCGACACCAACACCAACTCCGACGCCTACACCGACACCAACACCAACTCCGACGCCAACTCCTACACCAACTCCGACACCGACACCGACTCCAACGCCGACGCCTGCTCCTACTCCGAATGCGCCGAGCAATCTGGTTGGAAACGCGGTGTCTACGAGTCAGATCAATCTGTCGTGGACGGATAATTCGAGCAACGAGACTGGCTTCAGCATTGAGCGTTGTCAGGGCAATAACTGCGCTAACTTCGCGCAGATAGGTTCGGTCGGTGCAAACGTGACGACGTTCCCGAATACGGGGCTGAACAATAATACCTGGTATCGATACCGGGTGAGGGCGTTCAATGCCGCAGGCAATTCGGCGTACTCGAATATCGTTACCGTGAAGACGCCGAATAAGTAACCCTGCGAAGCCAGGTGACAGCATAAAGCCTGGGGCGCAAGCCCCAGGTTCACGAACCCAAACATAGAACAAGTCAAAACCAAAGCTAGAACAAGTCAGAATAGGACCAGTTAGAATAGAACAAGTCAGGAAGAGGGGCTTGCCCCCGCTGTTGCTTGGATTGGACGAGCGGGGGGCAAGCCCCTCTTCCTGACTTGTTCTATGTTTGGTTCCTGACTTCTTCTATTCTAACTGGTCCCATTCTGGTTCTATTCTAACTGGTCCTATTTTGGGATGGTCTCAGTTAATCGTGAACTTGATGTCGTCGGCAGTTTCGGAGAGCTTCCGGTCGCTCTTGTTGAATGCCTCGACTTTGAAACGATAAGTTCCCTTCTCCAGCGGCTTGTTCACCTTGAACGACGAACCGTCCACACGCTCGTTGATGTACGGCGGTGTGACCAGGTGCTCGTCCGGAGAGAGCGAGAACTTGTAGTACGCAGCATCCGGATAAGCCTGCCACTGCAACTCGAGATTCTCACCGCTAACAGTCGAACCAGCCTTCGGATTCGTCACTTGTAAGTCGCCCTTGAACAAATGCGTCGGCTTGACGAAGAGTGTCTTGCCGGCTTCGACGTTGTATTTCTGCTGGGCGATTCCGGCGATGCCCGTCGTCGCAAACACGTACGAGTCAGTGTCGAAGATGCGGACCGTCAATCCCTCATACTCTTTCGGCGGCACATTCGTGATTACAAAATCGCCGTCTTTATCAGTCTTCGCGGTGTAGATCTTTCCTCCACAACCACTGAGGAAGCGACTGAACGTTTCGCACAACCGCACATCGATATTCTCAACCGGAGCGTTGTTATAAAGCACTTTCCCCTGCACGTTCCCCGTTCCGGGCGCAGGCTTCACTTTCTCAACTCCTTCCGCCGGCGCGTTTGCATCCTCCGCCGCGTTTGCCGGACCACTCTTCTTCGCACAGCCCGGTAAAGCAAAAGCCGCCCACAGACAGACCAACGCAATCACGAACCTTTTGTGCATCGCCAAAATGTACCTTTCGTTTTAGTATTAGCCGCGGATTGTACCACTATGAAAACCATAACCACTCTTTGTTTGCTCCTGCTGCTCACTGGCGCCGACTCGGCGGAGACTTTCTGGCAGACATTCAAGACCGCTGTCAGCAAACACGACGTCGAGACAATCGCGCGGCTTTCAAAATTTCCCCTCGACATGTCTTACGGCATACCGAGTATCAAAACCAAAGCCCAGCTCTCACGGCGCTACCGGCAAATCTTCAACGAACAGACCGACGCCGCGGCTTGTTTTAGCAAGGTGAAGATCGAGATGGACGCGGAAAACCCGAAACATTTCAGTGTCGCGTGCCCTGACGCCGCCGGAAATGAGGTCGTGATTTATCACTTCGAGCAAACAAAAACGGGGTGGAGGTTCGCGGGACTCGATAACCTGAACGAATGAAGCCACAAAAAGGCACAAAAAAGACTTTAGCCACAAAAGGCACATAAGGCACAAAAAATTTGTTGTGCATTGGAAGTGCGGATGTATTATTCAGCTATGCGAAACGTAATATTCATCACAATACTGGCGCTCGCACTTATTCCAACGACCGTCTTATCGCAGAAAGTAAAAGTATCGAAGCAGTTTCCCGTCTACGATAACGGCGGCAAACCCGATCTCGTGGTCGATCCGTCACGATTTGTTTCGTCCATACAGATCGTCGATCGGGCCTTCAGCGAAGGCAATTGCGCCATCCAGGAAGGCGCGATCGGAGGCGCTGGAACTCGTCGCCTCCTTCGTTTCGACACGGTGCTGATGAACAGCGGCAACGGCGATCTCGTCGCCGGCGATCGCAGCGATGCCAATAATCGTTATGCCGAGCAGTTTGAGCTTGCGCCGTGTAATAGTCACTACCAGATACGCGGCTTTTCCAATTATGAGCTGCTCAACACGGAGCGCACAGTCGTCTTAGCCGGACACAAACAGGGCGCCAGCTTCGGCGACTCTTTCAAATTCGATGGTGGCGACAGCAATAACTACAACCTCGGTAATCAGGGGATAACTTCCGGTTGGGCCGCCTGGTATTACAGAAAACAGGTTGGTCAGTGGATCGATATCACGGGGGTGCCGGAAGGTGATTACATCGTGCGCGTCACCGTCAACGCTGATGGGACCTTCGATGAAGGCCAGAACCGTTACACGAACTCAGTCGAGACTTCGATCCACGTTCCCGATCCGCATAAGAAGGTCAAGATCGACAACTCACCTGAAGTAACTGAAAAGTAGTTATTTCTCCGCCGTCTGCGGTACCGGCTCCGGTTCGGAAAGTTTCGGCTTTTCGATAACGTGCGACACCTGTGGGCTCAGAAAGATCGTCGCGAGGATAAACGCAGAAGCGATCAGGTAAGGCGACGATATCCCCAGCTTATCAAACGACCACCCAAAGAAGAGCGGCGCGATCGCACGCGCAACCCCGCCATACGTCTGTTGCATTCCCATGTAGAGCCCGCGCTCTCTCGGACTGATCACGCGTGACAGCAGTGCCGTTACACACGGAAACGTAAACGCGGTTCCGAGGGGAATCAATGCGACTGAGATACCCAGCATCCACAACGTGTGCGATTGCGACATTCCCACTACACCAAGCGCGAGCAGTGAAAGTCCGAGCCGCGAGAGTTTTGTCTCGCCGAGCCAGTCGACCATGCGTCCGAGCAACAGCACGCGCGTGAAGACTGAGATCGAGCCGACGTACATGAAGAAGTAACCGATCGTTTGCGCGGTGACCTGAAAGCGACGGTTGAGAAAGAGCGCGAGCACTGAGAAGCTGCCCTGGTACGCGCCCATCGCGATCGCGTAGATCCAAATTAATCTCGACGGAGTCTCTTTCGAGTGAGACATCACGCGCCAGATAACCTCGCGTGACGTTCGTTTAACCTCGCCCGCCACCGGCGCGTGTTCGCTCGCATCACGTGACTCCGTGAGATAACGCGCTGCAAAGGCGATGTTGATGAAACACAGTAACGCAGCGATGATGCCCGGCCCGGCGTTGCCCATTTCAAGTGTCGCCGGACCTGGCATCAGGTCGCGTTTTCCGAGCGTGAGGGCAAACGAGCCCAGCACCGGGCCAAGCGCCACGCCGAGATTTGTTGTTGCTGAAAGCCAGCCGAGCGCGCGCGTGCGGTCCTGCGGTGCGGTCGAATCAGCGACGTAAGCCTGAATGACGCCCACCGTGCCACCACCTGCGCCCTGCACGACGCGCGAGACGAAAAGTAGCAGCAGCGAGTTAGCAAAACCGAAGATCAGGTAAGCAATGCCTGATGCGGTTAGAGCAATGATCAGCGTGGGTCTGCGTCCGACTCGATCTGAAAAGCGTCCCCACATCGGGGCGCTGATCAACTGCGCGACCGTGAAAGAGCTGATGATGAAACCCGTGATGATGCCGACGTCGAAATGATGTCCGGCAAAGTTGATTCCGTTGACGCCGAATTGCTGAACGTAAAATGGCAGGAGCGGAAAAATCATCAACACGCCGACCATGTCGATGAAGGCAGTCGCCATGAGCGTCATGAGCTTGGCGGGGATTTTTCTGACTTCGCGCCAGAGAATGTAAAGCAGTCCCAGCGCGATGGCGGCGACGATGATACGAATAATTGGCGAATTGAACGATTGCGCGAAGTTCGATTGCAGGAACATCGGGCGTCATAATACACGGGTGGGTTATATTTTGCAGGGAGGCAAAATCAGACAATGAAACTAACCGAGTTTTTCCGGGAGCAGTTGGACCGCGAAGTGGAACGTTCACGCAAGGCAATCGAGCAGGTGCCGGAGGGAAAGTTTGACTGGAAGCCGCACGAGAAATCGATGGTCTTCGGTTACCTCGCAGACATGGTGGCGACGATGCCGACGTGGATCACGATGGAGATCAATCTTAACGAGCTGGACGTCGCGCCGGCGGAGGGTCAGGGCACGAAGAAGCCACAGAAAGAAAAGCGAGATGATTTACTGAAGGCGCTTGATGAAGCGGCCGCTGAGGCGCGTGCTGCGTTGGAGAAGACGAGCGATGAGCATCTGACAACGAACTGGAAGCTACTCGCGCGTGGGCAGGTCGTGTGGGAAGGCCCGCGCTCCGAGATTATTCAGGACACGATCAGTCACTGGTCGCACCATCGCGGGCAGATGACGGTCTACTTGCGATTGATGGGCGCGAAGGTGCCGGCGATCTTCGGGCCTTCCGCGGATGACAGAAGTTTTTAAACTACTTATCCACAGATTACACAGATCAAATCTGTGTAATCTGTGGATAGAATCATGATGTTTAGAGTAGTGACTTGATCCAACCGCCGTCAACTTGAATCGACGTTCCGGTAATGTAACTCGCACGTTCCGACGCGAGGAAAGCGACCGCTGCCGCAAACTCGCGCGGCTCGCCGAGGCGGCGCATCGGAATTTCCTGCTCCCACTTCCCTCTAAACTCGCCCGGGCTGATTCCCTGCTTCTCCGCCATCATCTCGGCCAGCTCGTCGAGACGCTCTGTGCGCGTGTAACCCGGCAGAATGTTATTGACCGTAATTCCATCCGCGGCGACTTCGTTCGCGAGCGTGCGTGCAAAGCCTGTTAAGCCCGCGCGGAGACTGTTCGACAACAGCAGGTTCTCAACCGGTTGCTTCACCGCGATCGAAGTGATGTTGAGAATCCGTCCCCAGCGTCTCTCTTTCATTCCCGGCAAGACTTGCCGTGTCAGCTCGACGGCGCTGAGCAAGGTCAATCGTATCGCCTGCTCCCATTGCTCATCAGTTAGTTGATCAAACCGCCCGGCTGGTGGGCCACCGGCATTAGTGACCAAAATATCGATGTGACCGAATCTCTCGATACCGGCATCGACGAGGCGCTTGATGTCATCGCTTACGGTAACGTCAGCGGGCACTGCGAGAACACGTGCGTTGTAACGCTCGGCAATAGCTGCCGCGGTTCGATCGAGAGTGTGCGCGTCGCGCGCGCAAAGCACGAGCGACGCGCCCTCAGCCGCGAGTTCTTCAGCAACCGCGCGACCAAGCCCCTGGCTACTCGCTGCTACGAGTGCAACTTTGTCTTTGAGTCCCAGATCCATAACGCTACTTCTGCCTGAGATAGTCGTCAGTCTTGTCGAGCCAATCCTGGCGCGGCGGACTGAAGATGTCGACGTCGAGAGTATCTTCGAGAGCTTCCGCTTTGTGCTGGACGTGCGAGGGAATGTGTAACACCTCACCCGCCATTACGTCGATCACCTGTGCTTCATCTTCACCGATCCAGAAACGCAGCCCGCCCTCGAGAATGTAAGTGAGCTGTTCGTTCTCGTGTGAGTGTCGCGGGACGATCGCGCCTTTCTTCAAGTAGACGTGGGCCAGCATCATGCGATCGGCAGTTATCAGCTTGCGATCGAGCATGTCAGTGACCTGTTCTCTCGGCATCTCGTCCCAACGATAAAAGGTTACGCTCCGTTCGCTCATTATGTGTCTCCGTTTTTAGCCACAGATTTAGCCACAAAAGGCACAAAAAGCACAAAAGAAAAAGCACGACAGCTCTTCAGCTATCGTGCTTTCTTCTCTTTTGTGCCTTTTGTGGCTAGTTCTTGCTGGGCTCGTTACGAGCCTTCAGGATCTTGCGCAGCTTCATGCGCGCTTTATGAAGTTGTGATTTTGAAGTTCCCACCGCCACGCCGAGCATTCTCGCGATCTCCTCGTGCTCGTGACCTTCGACGTCGTGCAGTAAAAACACTGTCCGGTATCCCGGCGGCAGTTGTGTTAATGCGTTGTCGAGTGCGATCCGGTCCATCACCGGCATCGCATTTGGGTTTTCAGTTCCGCTGACAACCTGTACCGGAGTCTCGCCTTCTTCCGTCGTTCGCTCCAGCTTCACACTCCGCTTCCGAAAGTGCATCAGACACTGGTTGACTGTCAGCCGGTGCAGCCATGTCGTAAAGGCTGAATCGCCTCTGAAGCTGCCGATCTTGCGGAACAACTGTATGAACGCTTCCTGGGCAAGATCTTCGGCCTCAGCGGCATTCTGCGTCATTCGCAGACACAGAGAGTACACGCGCCTGTTGTGGCGTTCATAAAGCTTTTCAAACGCCCCGATGTCGCCTTTTCCAGCCGCGATTGCCAGGGCAAGATCGGAGTTTGGCGCCGGTTCAGGTTTCGTCGTGGCCGTAAAGCCACCGTGCACAATTGGGAAGACCTCTGTATTAGTCATGTGCCTATCTTTAGCAATTGCGGGGCCACGAAATGGGGTAAGTAAATCCTTACTTATTGTGAAAGTGATGAGTCTTGTTGGGGAATTTTTAGACGAAAGCGGGTCTGCGACACTTAAACCGTGCATTAGCCACAAAAATGCACAAAAGGCACTAAACACGTAAAAACGTGCTTGTGCCTCTTGTGGCTTATATGACTAAGTGTCTGACTTACGGTCGGGCCGGGTTCGGCGTCGTAGTTTGACTCAAACCCCGGTTAATAATCATCTTCACTTCGACGCGTCGATTCTGCTCGCGGCCTTCACGAGTTGTGTTATCGGCCACCGCCTCAGTCTTGCCATACCCCATCGGCGTGACAAAACGTCGTAGCGGAATCTTGTGCTGAACGGCCAGGTACTGCACCACCGCCTCCGCACGCGCCTGGCTTAGCTTGAAATTCTTGGCATCACTGCCCGTGGAGTCGGTATGGCCGGCCACCTCGATCATGAACGCCTTTGCACTCTGTGTTTTCGCAGCAAGCTCATCGAGCCTCGTTTTGGCTTCCGGCGAGAGAACCGCACTGTTAACACGGAAAGTAACGGCGACAGTCTCCTGCACGTCGTAATCATCGAGGGATGAAACGCGATCATTGACGGCCTTAACTTCGGCGCGAGCCTCAGCGGCGACAGCGTAAAGCTCATCCATCTGGCCCGCCACGCGTTCCATGTTGGCTTCGACCGGACTTACGCGCGTGTCCGAAGTAATTGCAGCGCGCATGTCCGATTCATTGAAGCGAATTTTGTCGGCAACGAGCTGGCCCTGCGCATCACCCTTTCCTTCTACTTCGACAATCAAGCCTCGCAGGATATCTGTGACCGGGTATTTCTTACCGGAACGAAGGAAACCACCGTTGGTTTTAATGCTGGTATTGTCAGTAATCAGGACCTGATAGTCTTGCCGGGTGCGGTCACGAATCGTAAAAACGTCGGCATCGCGACTGATAACGACGCCCTTGAACTTCATTTTCGATCCCGCTGGAACTGAGCGCGCTGTCAGGCTTCGTTCCCGCGTCGACTGCGTGTTTGTTGTGGTTACTTGCCCAAAAACAGCAGGCACCGACACCAAAACGGCCAGAACACAGCCCACTGTTAGTTTCTTAAAGCTCATAGTTTTGCTCCTTCAATTCTCAATGGGAATGCACAACGGCACATTCCAGCAACGGCTTAAATGTCGGGGCAATCTGTTAGTGGGGGTACAAAAAGAGTAGCAAAAGCGAAGCCAGAATTGAAGGGTGTCTCCAAATTAGAACAATGACCCCTGGCGCGGGTTTGGCGCACGGCGGCGACGAGCGTCATGGCCGCCAAATACTGTTCTGCCATTGAGTAGCGGTGAGATTGCATTTTCGTGACGAATGAGGGCGTCGAGGTCTACGCGCGGTTCACGCTGTTTTTCAATCATACGCACGAAGCGGTCGAGACGCTTGAACCCGTCCAGTTTCTCCGTGTGGCCGAGCTTCGCCGCATCGAGCGAGCTGCGGAGAAACTGCAACGACTCGTCGTAAGTTTTCAGCGGCACGGGATGTGGATGGCCGTCTTTTCCGCCATGTGCGAAAGCGAAACGCGCGGGATCGTTAAATCGACTAGGCGCGCCGTGCACGACTTCGGCAACGAGCGCGAGCGATTGCAGTGTGCGTGGGCCGAGCTTCTCGAGTAGCAGAAGCTCGCTGAAGTCGTGTAGTCCTTTTTCGTACGCGACGGCGAGTACGGCTCCGAGTCGTTTTAGATCAACATCCTTCTCACGAACTTCGTGATGTGCAGGCAGTCGCAGGTGTCGCGCGGCGACGATCGTTTTTTCGGGACGCTCGTTTGCGATCTCGAGTAACGCGCTTTGTGCGCGATCGGCTTTCGCGTCGACGAGATTCATGATCGTGCCCTGGTTCTCACCGAAGATCGCTGTGTGTGGATCAGCGACGAAGTCGCGGACGGATGCGGAGTGCCAGTGATATCGACGCGCCAGACCGTTGCTGTCATTCAAGCCTTGTTGGACTACGGCCCACTCGCCTTCTGACGTGACAACAAAACTGTGCAGGTAGATCTGAAAACCGTCGGCGATGGCGTTGTTGTCGATGCGCGCCGTGAGCCTGCTTGTACGCACCAGAGCGTCGCCGTCGAAGCCGCGTTTATCTGCAAGTGCGCGAAGCTCGTTCGGAGTGTTGCGCGAGAAGCGACCACGTCCGCCGCAAACGTAAAGACCGAGCTCGTTCGCGCGTGGCGCCAGACCGCGTTTGAGTGCACCCATCACGGAAGTGGTGATGCCCGAGGAGTGCCAATCCATTCCCATCACCGCACCGAACGCCTGGAACCAGAATGGATCGCTGAGACGTGAGAGAAATGCCGACCTTCCGTAGTCGTGAACGATCGTCTCGGTGATCGCGGTGCCGAGCTTCGTCATGCGCTCGGCAAGCCACTGTGGAACACGCCCACCGTGTAGAGGAAGATCCGCGATACCCGATCTCTTCATGCCTTAGTTTAGCCACAAAAGGCACAAAAAGCACAAAAGAAAAGGTTCAGAGTTCAAGCCTTTGCTTGCTCTTTTCTTTTGTGCTTTTTGTGCCTTTTGTGGCTAATCTTTTTTGCTGACGCGGCCGATATAAAAACCTGCTCCAAAGATCATCGTGAGCAGAAAGAAAACCGGGATCAGCATGATGAAACTATCCCAAAGCTGTTGCAGCATCGAAGGCCTCCGTTGTCCGAATGACGTGAGGTCATGGGGCGGCGGATGAAGTTAATGTAATTGATCGCGATTGCGAACGGCAAGGTTTTGTTAGAAAGTTTTTCGGCGCTCAGGCTACCAACCTACGAAAATATGCATCAATAGCGTTAGCCAAATAGAAGGTTCCTCGCGCGGTCTCCCCCGCAATGGTCCAAAGTTAAAGTTAGACTTCTGAGACCACGCTTTTCTCGGTCTCAACAAAAACACAACCAGCGATCACTTAGGCAGCGGCACGCTCTCCGTGCACTAGCACGACGCCGATGTGTGCCTCGCAGACAAGGATAAGACTATGAACCGCAGATCAATTCTCAGATGGATTGTATCAACTGCTCTTTCCCTGACCATCGTCTTTACGCTTTCTACGATTGTGCATGACGAAACTGCCGCTGCCGGCGTTCAAACGTCGTCCGGAGATACACCCGGATCTCTACAGTACATCGATGAAGCTGGCGTTGTTCTTGATTGTCCTTTGAAGCACACGGAAGTGAAGGCCGACGTCAGCGGCTTCATTTCACGCGTGACCGTCACTCAAGACTTTGAAAACACCTCCGCAAACAAGATCGAAGCTGTTTACAAGTTTCCACTCCCGCAAGCCGCCGCTGTTGACGATCTCACGATGCAGATCGGTGATCGCACTATTAAAGGAAAGATCATGCGCCGTGAAGAAGCGCAGAAAGCTTACGACGACGCCAAGCAAGTCGGGAAAATCGCGAGCCTGCTCAATCAAGAGCGACCAAACATTTTCACGCAGCAAGTCGCGAATATCATGCCGGGCCAACGCATTCATATCATCATCAGCTACGTTGAGACTCTCAAGTATGAAGACGGCTCATACGAGTGGACGTTCCCGATGGTTGTTGCTCCACGTTACATTCCTGCCGCGGATCCGCAGCAGGAAGCTCCCGCCGCCGCCGCTGAAAATCAGGAAACTGATGCCTCCCTTATCACTCCCGCCTACGCGCCAAAAGGAATGCGGGCCGGTCACGATATCTCTCTCGAAATAAATTTGGATGCTGGTGTGCCGATCGTCGGTGTTAACTCCGAGTCGCACGAAACTGAAGTGCAACAGATTAACGAACGGCGCGCGGTAGTGCGTCTGAAAGCTCGCGCCACCATACCGAATAAAGATTTCCTGCTGAAGTATCGCGTCGCCGGCGACACTATCAACGATGCCGTCCTTACCCATCGCACAGAAAGGGGTGGCTACTTCACGCTCATCTTACAGCCACCCCAGCGCGTTGCCCCCGAAGACGTGATGCCGAAGGAGCTCGTCTTCGTGCTCGACACATCGGGTTCGATGTATGGCTTTCCGATCGACAAAGCCAAAGAGACGATGGACCTCGCCCTCAATAATCTCTATCCACACGACACGTTCAACCTGATCACGTTTGCCGGCGACACCAGGATTCTTTTTTCCGAACCAGTGCCCGCCACTCCCGAGAACCTGCGTAAAGCGAAGAAGTTCCTCTGGGAACAGAGCGGTGGCGGCGGCACAGAAATGATGAAAGCCATCAAAGCAGCCTTGCAGCCGTCAGACGCGCAGGACCACATGCGCATCGTCTGTTTTATGACTGACGGCCAGGTGGGAAACGATCAGGAGATTCTTGCGGAGGTGCAGAAGTATTCGAACGCGCGCGTGTTTGCGATGGGCTTTAGCGATGCGCCCAATCGTTATCTGCTCGACAACATGGCTGAGTACGGTCGAGGCGAAGTCGACTACGTTTCCGGTGCAGGCGATTCGTCTGCCGTCGCGCGTCGTTTTAATGAACGGATTCGCAAGCCTTTCTTAACTGACATATCGATCGACTGGTCGGGCCTGCCGGTCAGCGATGTTTATCCGAGACGCATTCCGGATCTCTTCGCTGCTACGCCGCTGATCCTTTCGGGTCGTTACAACGGCGCCGGCAAAGGAAGTATTCATCTGAAAGGAAAGATAGCTGGTGAGGACTTCGTGCGCGACATTCCGGTCGAGCTACCGGAAAATCAAGCTGAGCACGATGTGCTGGCGACACTCTGGGGCCGTCGCAAGATCGATGATCTCACGCGACAGGAGCTGATGAGCATCACAGATCCAACGGCGCGAGAGCAAAGGCGCGAAGAAATCGTACAGGTTGGTCTCAATTTTAGATTGATGACGCAGTACACCTCGTTTGTCGCGATTGACGATGTTGTTTTCACTGGACCAGAAGCTCCTGTGCGCGTCGATGTTCCGGCTCAAATGCCATCCGGCGCTGCGGCAGGTTTGGTCAATTATGTAGTTGTCACGGCCGCGAGTGAGACTGTTGAATGTAGTGCCGGCACTCAATCCAACGTCCTCGAACACACGCTTCAGGATTTGCCGCTTCAGGGGCGAAGCTTTACGAGTATGCTTACGTTAACTCCAGGCGTCGTCACTGCCGGACCAAATACCACAAACGTTTCCGTCAATGGTCAACGCGCGAGCTCAAATCAAATTATGCTCGACGGTGTTAGCGCGAATTTCGGCAGTGACGAAAGCCCCGAGAAATTTGCATCCGGCAACATGCCCGCACTCACAGCGAGCGGCGGCGGAAACGGGATTGCGGCACTCGGCGCAGCCAGGGAAGTCAACATTAAGTCGTCTGCGGTGGAGGCAGAGTATGGTCGTGTTTCCGGCGCGCAAGTGGAAGTCGTCACGCAGGGTGGAACGAATAACTTTCATGGTTCCCTCTTCCATTACTTCGGCAACGATGCGCTCGATGCGAACGACTGGTTTGCCAATAGTCGCAGTCTCAAACAACCCGCGAAGAGATTGAACACTTTCGGCGGCACGCTCGGTGGGCCAATCAAGAGAGATCAAACGTTCTTCTTCGCGTCGTACGAGGGAATGCGTTTGCGACAGCCGATGGTCGGCATCACTGACGTGCCTTCACTCGCTTCGAGGGCTGGTGCGTTGCAATCGTTCCTCGATGTCTTTCCGGTTGCGAACGGCGCGTCCAGGCCCGATGGTTTTGCGGAGTTTGCGGCGAGTTTTGCAAATCCCGCGCGACACGACGCCGGCAGCATCAGCGTCGATCATCAAATTAACAATGAAACGTGGATACGAGGTCGTTATCACTTCGCCGACTCGGAGGCGACGCTACGTGGTCCAAACGGGTTTTCACTGAATACGTTGAATCACATTCAGAACCGCTCACAGATGATTACGGGCGCACTGTCTCACGTCCTTTCCTCGACGGCTGTTATTGATCTGCGCGCCAACTACAGCCGTGCTCGTGTTAACGGAACATACTTGCTGGACGACTTTGGTGGCGCTGTTGTGCCTGACGCTCCCTTCCCTGCTGCTGCCTTCACGTTCGATCTGAATTCACGAAACGCGGCGTGGATGATTGGCGATGAGCAGTCGAACCTGCAACGGCAGTTCAATCTGATCGGCACAGTCCAAAACATTCGGGGAGACCATAACCTGAAGTATGGTGGTGACTATCGGCGAGTATCGCCATCGATCGATATGCGGGCGTCCGAGCTGAATACGCTCTTTGACGGTATGGACCAGGCGAGCACCGGCGTTGCGACGCGCGTCAATCTTTTGCGCTTCGGCGATCCGCAGAATCCCGTCTTTCATAACCTGTCGCTCTTCGCGCAGGATGAGTGGCGGATGACGACGCGACTGAATTTCACTTACGGACTGCGCTGGGAGCTCGCGACTGCGCCATCAACTGATGGAAAGGCATTTGCTGTCGATCAGGTAAACGATCCAACTACGCTCAAACTCGCTCCTTCGGCCGCCTCGCTTTGGCAGACGCGATTTCTCAACTTTGCCCCACGGGCAGGAGTTGCTTACGAGATCTCGGATCGAAGTGGGTTTGAGCTGCTATTGCGTGGCGGCGCCGGAATTCTCTACGACCTGGGCGTGGATCGATCCGGCGACATCTACGCGAGCTCGATTCCGTTCGTCACAGCCAGCTCCGGTGTGCCATTGCTGGCTTTCGATCCACAACTCAAGACGCCCTACGTGATCAATTGGAACGTGTCGCTGCAACAGGGTTTGGGGTATGGCCAATCGATCTCTGCCGCTTACCTGGGCTCGTCAGGAAAGAGACTTCTGCACACGGAAACTCTGCTGGACCAAAATCTGGATTTCGATTTCCTGCGCCTGACTACGAACCGTGGCAAGTCTAACTACGACGCGCTCCAGCTCAAGCTTGAGCGTTCGTTTATAGATCATTTGGGAGCACTCGTCTCCTACACGTTGGCGCGATCTTCAGACAACCTCACAGACGATTCAGCTCGACGCGTCGTGATCGCGGGATTCGATCTCAGGCCATCTGATTTCGACGTGCGCCACCAACTCACCGGCGTTACTAGTTACGAGCTGCCGGCACCGTTCTCAACCGGCTTCGGCAACAAGCTGTTTCGCAACTGGGCCCTCGACTCGATCTTCAACGCTCGCTCCGCGCGGCCACTGAAGTTCGTCTCAATGTTTCCGACTTCACTGGGAGTTGGGTACGTGCTGGAGGATGTCAGCCAGCGAGGCTTTCCGCTGTATCAGGTGGATCTGGCCATGCGGCGGAAGTTCAACTTGAGTGAAGCCGTTGCCTTACAGTTCCAGGCTGACGCTTTCAACGTCTTCAATCACCCGAACTTCGAAGATCCCGTCGGCAACGATCTCGTTGTCGGGACTCCGGGGTTCGGGCAGTCAACATCGATGAGCGGGCGCAGTCTTTCAGGTGGCGGTTTCCCGTCGTTCTACAGCTTCGGCGGGCCACGCACGATGCGATTCTCAGTCAAGCTGGTTTTCTAAGAGTTCTCTCACGCAAAGGCGCAAAGAAGACGCAAAGACGCAAAGGCGGGTCAAATTCCCTTCGCGTCTTTGCGTCTTTGCGCCTTTGCGTGAGATTTAGGCTAGAATACGAACCACTTGCGAGAAAACTCGTATTGCTAATTCATGACTGACGCTCAAGATCCGACAGACGGAAAAAAGAAGCGCGAGGAAGCTTTGCCTGAACGCCTCCTGCGTCGCGTACTTGAAGGAATGGGCGGCGTCGTCGATCGCAAGCTCGGGCGCACCGTCGAGCCGCGAAGCGGGCTCACTACTTCGAAGCTCATCGAGCGCATGAAGCGACTAATAGATGAGCGCGTCCGCGATGAGGGGAATAAGGGACGAATCGCGCCGCATCACATGGTGCTGAAAGTCGAGTGGGGCACGCATTCAGAAGCGCCGCCTGAGATTCTCGGCGACCTCAAGAACGAAGTGCTCGCCGCCGCCATCGATCACATCAACGATCATCGTTATCGAACGCTCGCGCCTGTCACGGTCGATGCTGAAGTCGATATCTTTACGACCGGAATCTCGGTCGATCCAAACTTCGGCGAGTTTGAAGAAGATCTCAGGCGACAGGACGAAGAGATGCGCGCGGCGAAACTCGGCGTGCCGGTTCCCGGCGCCGCGCCGCCTATGCCTGACATCCAGGTGATTGCTCGCGTCACTCTGCCGGGCGGCACGCGCGAGATACCGCTAATCTTTAAGCCCGGCGGACGCAGACTCAACGTCGGGCGCGCCTCCGATAACGAATTGAGCCTGAACGACACGAGCGTCTCTAAGATCCACGCAGCCCTTTTGATGACTGGCGAAGGCACGCTCCTCGTCGCCGACACAGGCTCGACCAACGGCACTTATCTCAACGGGCGACGCATCTCATACGGCGAATCCAGATTGATCGAAGACGGCGATGTAGTTGGCTTTGGAGATGTAGAAGTACGACTGCGTAAAAGTGAGTAGCGAACTGGATGAACCTGGTCACAATTCTTCTACTTCTCTTCCAAACTCCCACCGCTTCTCCCCTTCCAAGTCCGCATGTGCCTGAGCGCACGCCGGCGCTGTTAACACTGATCTACGTCGGCGGTTTCGGGCTCATAATTCTGCTGCTAATGCTCGGTCTGCTTCGTAGCCGCAAGCAAACTGCGTCGCCGATTCCCGAAGACCTGCCGAAAGAAGTCAGAAAACGTCTCGGATCGCATTCGACTAACCGCGGTCTGCGCGCGTTGCGCTGGCTCTTCGTACTGCTCGCGATCGGACTTTTTTCATTTCACATCTACTGGGCTCACTACGCTGCCGAGCAGAATCAGAAGTTTCAGGAGCTGAGCTACAAAGACCTGCGCGCTCGTCGTCTCTCTGAATCGACTCTGCGCGGCTGGATCTTCGATCGCAGCGGCCGCGTGGACCAGCCACTCGCATATTACAAACGCGATTCGAGCGGCAACATCAAGCGCGAGTACCCGATGGACAAGGCGTTGGCCCACATCTTCGGATCGGATCGCGGCGATCCGGGTTTGGAACGCGCGCTTTTCGGTGTCGAGAGCGGCGTGCTTCCGGAAGCGCTCGAAGTCGTCAAAGGTAAAGAGCTGGAGTTTAGAGGCAATCAGGACGTGCGCCTCACGATCGATCGCGGCTTGCAACAGGCTGCGGTCGATCAGTTGAAAGGCAAGCACGGCGCTGTGGTCATACTCAATCCGCAGACTGGCGACGTGCTCGCGCTCTACAGTGAGCCTTCGTACAGTCTCGAGGAAGTCGACGATGAGGCGACAGGGATCCGTCTCGAAGCAAACGAGCGCGACAAGCCACTCGTTAGTCGCGCGCTCGGCGCTTATTACATCCCCGGTTCGACGTTCAAAACCGTGACGATGGTCGCAGCGTTTCTCGCTGGTGAGCAGGATACTGAGTTCACGTGCAGTGGTGGCGGTTACTACGCCGCACCCGGCGCGAATGTGATCTTCGACGATGGTGGAGCAGGCGAAGTACACGGCCGGATCGGTATCGATCAGGCGTATGAGGTTTCGTGTAACCAGTACTTCGCGCAGATGGGTGTGAAGCTCGGCGCGGAAAAACTGAAACGCGCGGCGCAGTTGCTGGGAATCGGCGCCTACGACACGCCTTCGGAGGCATTGCGTGGTCGCAAGCAGCCGCAGATCTGGGACGCGAGTACTGACGCCGTGAAGCGTGCCCTCGCGCCGAGAGAGGCGACGATCGTTACAGGTAAGCAAGTGACGAGATACGATCTGGCTTTAATGGGATACGGCCAGGGTTACGCCGGACAGATGACGCCTTTTCAGATGGCGCTGGCGGCGTCAGCGATTGGAAACATGGAAGGCAAGTTGATGAAGCCGCGCATTGAGATGAACGTGGCGCCACAGCCTTTCAATCAGGTGATGACGCCCGCAACTGCCGCGCGACTGCGGCAGATCATGGGTCTCGTCACTGGTGGTCCGAGTGGTACGGCGCGCGGTGTTTTTGGGCCAGTCAAGGCGGCTGGTATTAACACAGGCGGCAAGACCGGAACGGCGCAGAAAGTCGTGCCGGTTTTCGATCCGAAGACGGGCGAGATGAAGACGCGGCACAAGATCGAGAAGGACAACAAAGGCAATGTCATCCGCGAGTACGATGAAGTGATCATGGACAACGAGCACCCGCGGATCGACGGCTGGTTTCTCTGCATCGCGCCGCTCGAGAAACCACAGCTCGCGATGGCGGTGATCGTCGAAGGCGGTGGTTACGGATCGCGATCCGCCGCGCCAATCGCGGCCGCGATCGTTTTGAAAGCGAGGGACTTGGGTTATTTCAAGTAAAGCTCTCTGCGTAACCTCTGCGTTCTCTGCGTCTCTGCGGTGAAACGTTCATTCTCACCGCAGAGACGCAGAGAACGCAGAGGTTACGCAGAGAAGAAGTAAGTATTGATGAAAAACAGGGCGTCTTCACATTTACTGATTCTTTTCTTGATCGTCGGCCTCGAGATCGCCGGCTACTTTGCCGTGCATCGCGCCGGATTGCTGCGTGGCTACGAGACGTCGCTGATCGGTGCGGTGCGAGACTTGATGATGTTCGTGCCGGTGATCTTCCTCGTTCTCTGGCTTTCGCGGGGCAAACGATTCGCAGGCAACTGGGTCCTCTTCACTACCGCCATTCTCCTCTTCTCGTTCGGCATGTTGATCCAGTATCGCCTCTACAGCGATCCGGAATACAACGCGCGCAACAAAGCCCAGGCGCGCGAGGAGAAGATGGATGCGCTGCGCACGCGCTACATCATGGAGAACTACGATCCGGTGAAGAAGCAGTTGATGGGCCTGCCGCCGACACCCGCGCAGCCAATCGACATTAGTCAGATTCCGAAGAAAGAGTCGAACTATTCACTCTGGAACGCGCTCACCTCCAGTTACACCTGGATCCCGGTCCTGTCGTTCCTGGCTTTCGCGATCGCGTATTCGATGTGCGCGCGCGACGGTTTTCTGTTATGGCTACAACGCAACAGTTTCATCATCGTCTTGTTCACTTTGTTACCGCTGGCGGTAGCGGTGGTGACGTCGAGCGCCGGTAAAGCGCTAGGTAACATGACGCCGTGGGAGCCTTCGAAGATTCCCTTCCTCGTCGGTTTCGCCGGCATCCTGACTGCACGTTACAAAGATCTCGCCGAAACCTACTGGGGTATTCCCCGCGCGCGCGACATCGTCCCACTGCTCGTGATGGCGATGCTGCCGTTCATTCCCTTCTTCGCGCTGAAAGACTTCGGGCAGATGCTGATCTTCAGCGGCGCTTACACCACGCTCTATCTAGTCGCGGTGCGTCGCTGGCCGCAGTTGCTCTTGTTCGTCGGCTCGGTTGTGATCGTG
>Ga0105247_10000856_pt1 | contig 23044 bp, 21 predicted proteins | sample KBSS24metaG_FD_81519 | JGI IMG/M metagenome (GOLD analysis project Ga0105247, IMG submission 81519) | Switchgrass rhizosphere microbial communities from Kellogg Biological Station, Michigan, USA - KBS S2-4 metaG | ecosystem: Host-associated > Plants > Roots > Rhizosphere > Soil | place...
AGCGACCAGCGGTCGCCGGTGAAGCGGATGGCACCGAAGGGGTGCTCGGCGATGGCCGCGACCGTGAGCGCGGCAAAGTCCGTGGAACCTGCTGGCCCTTCGACGGCACCCCACGCCATACCGGCGGGGAGGTCGGCGGATCCGGGATGAACGAAGCGGGCGATGCGCACGAGGATCTAGGTTACGCAGGGTAGGTACCCAGCGGATCGACGGAGTGCGCCTGTCACTGTGGCGCGCGGCCATCGGCTTCCGGATCGCGACCGCGGCGCCTACCTCATCCCGCGCTGGCATACTCGACGGCATGGCGAACCAGCTCTCGGCGATCCCCCCGGCCAAGCGCAAGCAGCTGGCCGCGACTCTCGGACTCTTCGCCGTCTTGTTCGTCACCATCGGTGCCGTGTCGGCGACCGGACCGGGGACGGCGATCATCCGCGTCTTCGTCTGGGGTTCGTTCGCGGTGGCCGTCCTGCTCGCTCTGATCGCGTGGGGCGTGGCGAGCAGTGTGCGCCTCGACGCCGCGGAGGAACGGCTGGACGCCGAGATCGCGCGCACCATCGCCGAGCATGACCTGACCTGCGGCTGCGGGACGAACCACGACGTCAACGGGGGCACCTCCGCCACTGCAGGCGTAGCCGGCGGGGGGGAGACGCACGTCTGCAGCCAGGACGGCGCGTGCGGCGGTGACTGCAGCGGCTGTGCCCTCGCCGCACTGCGCCCGTCCCCCACCGCGAAACGCAGCGAGCGCCTGAGCCGCTGAGCCTGCCACCTGTCAGGACGAGTGCAGTAGGCCGTAGCGGACGGCGTCGTGCAGCGCCAGCCAGCTGGCCTCGATGACGTTGCCGTGCACGCCGACCGTGGTCCATTCGCGGGTCTTGTCGGTGGTCTCGATCAGCACACGGGTGACCGCGTCGGTCCCGTGCTTACCGGGCATGATGCGCACCTTGTAGTCGGTGAGCTCGAGTTCGGCCAGGCGCGGGAACAGCGTCGCGAGCGCCTTGCGCAGCGCCTTGTCCAGGGCGTTGACCGGGCCGTTGCCCTCGGCCGTGGAGATGACGCGCTCGCCTCCGGCAACGACCTTGACGGTCGCCTCACTGATCGCGGTGCCGTCCGCCCCGCCGTCCACGATCACGCGGTACGACTCGACGCTGAACGGTTCGGCGAACTCGGGCGAGATCTCGTCGCGCAGCAGCAGTTCGAAGGACGCGTCGGCCGCCTCGTACGACCAGCCGTTCGCCTCGCGCTGCTTGACCGTTTCGACGACCTTGCTGACCACGTCGGGTCTCGACGTCACGTCGACCCCTAGCTCACCGGCCTTGAGTTCGACCGAAGCCCGGCCGGCCATCTCGGTGACGAGGATGCGCTGGTCGTTCCCGACCACGGACGGATCGAGGTGGTTGTACATCAGCGGCGCGACCTTGATCGCACTCGCGTGCAGGCCGGCCTTGTGCGCGAAGGCGGCGGCGCCGACGTAGGGGGCGTGGGTGTCCGGCGCGAGGTTGGCGATCTCGGCGATCGCGTGGCTGACCCGCTGCATCTCGGCCAGGCAGCCCTCAGGAAGGACGTCCAGGCCGAGCTTGGTGACGAGGCCCCCGAGCAGCGTGAAGGTGTTCGCGTTTCCCGTCCGCTCGCCGTAGCCGTTCGCCGTGCCCTGGACGTGCGTGGCACCGGCCTCGACGCCGGCGAACGCGTTCGCGACGGCGCAGCCGGTGTCGTCCTGGGTGTGCATGCCGAGGCGGATGCCGGTGCGCGCCCGAACGTCGGTCACGACGCGGAAGACCTCCATGGGAAGCATTCCGCCGTTGGTGTCGCAGAGGACGCCGACGTCGGCGCCGGCGTGCTGGGCGGTGTCGAGCACGCGGACGCCGTAGTCGCGATCCAGCTTGTAGCCGTCAAAGAAGTGCTCCAGGTCCACGAAGACGCGGCGGTCGTGCGCGCGCAGGAAGGCGACGGTGTCGCGCACCATCGCGAGGTTCTCCTCGAGCGTGGTGTGCAGCGCGTCAGTGACGTGCCAGACGGAGGACTTCGCGACCAGCGTGACCACCGGCGCCTGCGAGTCGATCAGCGCAGCGACCTGCCTGTCGTCCTCGACTTTGACCCCGGCCTTGCGGGTGGCTCCGAAGGCGACCAGCGTCGCGTGCTTCAGCTGCAGTTCGCCGGTCGCGGCGCGCGCGAAGAACTCGGTGTCCTTCGGCATGGCGCCCGGCCAGCCGCCCTCGATGAAGCCGACCCCGACCTGGTCGAGCAGGCGCGCCACGGCGAGCTTGTCCGCCACCGAGTAGGTGATGCCCTCGCGCTGGGCACCGTCGCGCAGCGTCGTGTCGAAGACGTGGAACTCGTCGGTCAGCATGGTCTTTCCTTCGTCAGGTGGGGCACAAACAAAAGACCCCCCGCGGGTGCGGAGGGTCTGCGCGTCTGGAGGGAGGTCCAGGCGCGCTAACTGATAATGATCATGGTGCCGGTATGCACGCTGTCATCCTACCGGTAACGGCACAGTTGTCCACATGTTGATCTTGATCAGCGGATGAGTCGCCCAGAAAGCCCAAGAGTGCCTTCGCAGGGCCTACCAGCTCGACGACGGGCACTTGGAGGCCTACCTCGACGCGACCGAACAGCCCGTCGCGACCGCGCCCCAGGAAACGCCTGGATGTCCGGCTCACCTAGGCCGAGGCGGCTTTGGCCAGTCGGTCGCCGGTCTCGGCGGTGCGGACCGGGGCTCCGGGAACGCGGGCCGCGAGGTCTGCCTCGACGGCGGCGTCGATCTTCGCCGCCGCGTCGTGCTCGCCGAGATGCCCGAGCAGCAGGGCCGTCGACAGGATCGCGGCGGTCGGGTCGGCGACGCCCTGACCGGCGATGTCGGGGGCGGAGCCGTGCACCGGCTCGAACATCGACGGGTACGTCCGGTCCGGGTTGACGTTGCCGGAGGCCGCCAGACCGATGCCGCCGGTGATCGCGCCGGCGAGGTCGGTGATGATGTCGCCGAAGAGGTTGTCGGTGACGATGACGTCGAAGCGCTGCGGGTCGGTGGCCAGGTAGATCATCACGGCGTCGATGTGCGCGTACTCGATCGTGACCTCCGGGAACTCGGCGCCGACCTTCTGCACCGTGCGCCACCAGACACCGCCGGCGTTGACCAGCACGTTCGTCTTGTGCACCAGCGTCAGCAGCTTGCGCGGACGGGCCTGGGCGCGGGCGAACGCGTCGCGGACCACGCGCTCGGCCCCGAAGGCGGTGTTGATCGACACCTCGGTGGCGACCTCCTGCGGCGTGCCGACGCGGATCGCGCCGCCGTTGCCGGTGTACAGCCCCTCGGTGCCCTCGCGGACGACGACGAAGTCGACCGGGCCCTTGGACAGGATCGCCGGGCTCAGCGGCGAGACGGCGCCGGGGTACAGCCTGGACGGTCGCAGGTTGACGTAGTGGTCCAGTTCGAAGCGCAGCTTGAGCAGCAAGCCGCGTTCCAGGATGCCCGGCGGAAGGTTCGGGTCGTTGGGCTTGCCGCCGACGGCGCCGAGCAGGATGACGTCCGACTGCTTGACCTCCTCGAGCACCGAGTCGGGCAGCACCTCACCAGTGCGCAGGTAACGCTCGGCGCCGAGGTCGTAGGTGGTCTTGTCGAACGTGCCGGGGGCGACGGCGTCGAGGACCTTCAACGCCTCGTCGGTGACCTCGGGTCCGATGCCGTCACCAGGGATCACCGCGAGCTTGGTCATGCCGCCAGCGTAGCTGAGGAGCCTGGACGTATCCCAATGCGCGGTCAGTGTGTCCCAAGATGCGAGACATCGTGCGTCACCAGCTGCCGCGGTGATCCTTGATCAGGAAGGCAAGCGGGAGGACAAGGACCACCACAGCGGCGAAGACCTGGAACACGTGCCCCTGCGCCACCCCGGGGTTCGCGGACTGCGCGATGACGGCCGTCGTCACCGAGATCCCGGTGATGGCACCGGCCAGCCGGAACATGCCGCGGAGACCGGAGACGGCCGCGGTGCGGTCGGGCGCCAGGTTCAGCGCGGCGTTGTTGGCAGCGGGCATCGCGATGCCCATGCCAATGCCTGTCAGCCCTGCGCCGAGAGCGAGCCAGACATACGGCGTCCCGAACGGTGGCTCGAACCCGAGCGCCAGCAGACCGGCCGCGATGACCAATGACCCGACAACGATCGGCAACCGGTAGCCCAGCCGACGCAGCAGATAGACCACGCCCGCAGCGACGAACATGATGCCCACGGCGCGCGCAGTCAGGAGCGTTCCACCGGACAGCGCGCTCAGCCCGTACCGCGTCTCTGCGTACAGCGGGACGAGCGCCCCGAACCCGAGAACGGCGGCGCCGAACAGGAAGTTGAAGGCGTTCATCGCCGCGAACTGGCGACCCCGCAGCAGGCGCGGATCGACGAACGGGTTCTCGGCGGTGCAGATGTGCCGCACGAACGCGACCCCGGCCAGCACGGCGACCACGACCGGTGCGACGAACTCCGGCGCGGTGATGCCTGACCCGCCGCCCAGGTCGGTGATGGCGAGCATGGCCCCGAGCAGCATGGTGGCCATCAGCGCGATGCCGACCAGGTCGAGCTTCGGCCGCCTCGAACGGGTCTCGGCCTTCGGGAGCAGTACCCGCCCGGCCAGGACCAGCGCGATGCCGATCGGGATGTTCACCAGGAAGATGCCGCGCCAGGACCAGTAGGTGGTGAACACCCCGCCCAGGACGGGCCCGACGACACCGCCGATCGGGAAGATGCTGGTGAACATCCCGATCGCGCGGTCGCGGTCCTGGCCGAACACGTCCGCGACCAGGCCCGTCGCGGACGGCATGAAGGCGCCGCCGCCGAGCGCCTGCACCGCGCGCAGCGCGACGAGCACGTAGATGTTGCTCACCAGCCCGCAGGCCAGGCTCGCGGTCGTGAAGATGGCGACCGCGGTGAGGAAGACCCGCTTACGCCCGTAGAGGTCCGCCAGCGCCCCGGCGACCGGCATCACGATGACCTGGCCGAGGGCGTAGACAGTGATCGTCCACGAACTCCAGTTGACCGCGGCGTGCAGTTCGTGCTGCAGGTCCGGCAGCGCGGTGGCAACGATGGTCTGGTCGATCGAGCCCATGAACAGCGCCAGCGAGACGACGCCGAAGATCACCCAGCGGCGTGGATCCTTCTCCGGAACCAGAAGAGACGGAGCGGACTGCGTCCGCTCCGTCTCGCTGACACTCACACGAGCAGTTTACCCCCGGTTAGTTCGTCCGACTAACTACCTACCGGGCGGCGGTTCCTTCGACGTAGTCGTCGTCGCCGGACTGCACCCAGCTCATCAGGCCACGGAGCTTGCGGCCGGTGTCCTCGATCGGGTGGGCCTCGCCCTTGGCGCGCAGGGCGAGGAACTCCGGCGCTCCGGCGTCCTGGTCGGCGATGAAACGGGCTGCGAAGGCGCCGCTCTGGATGTCGGCCAGGACAGCCTTCATGTTCTCCTTCACATGCGGGTCGATCACCCGCGGGCCGGAGACGTAGTCGCCGTACTCGGCGGTGTCCGAGACCGACCAGCGCTGCTTGGCGATACCACCCTCGTACATGAGGTCGACGATCAGCTTCAGCTCGTGCAGGCACTCGAAGTAGGCGACCTCGGGGGCGTAGCCGGCCTCGGTCAGCGTCTCGAAGCCGTACTGGACCAGCTGCGAGGCGCCACCGCAGAGGACGGCCTGCTCGCCGAACAGGTCGGTCTCGGTCTCCTCGGTGAAGGTGGTCTGGATCGCGCCGGCGCGGGTGCCGCCGATGCCCTTGGCGTAGGACAGCGCGAGGGCGAAGGCGTTGCCGGTCGCGTCCTGCTCGACGGCGACGAGGACGGGCACGCCCTTGCCGTCGACGAACTGGCGGCGGACGAGGTGGCCCGGACCCTTCGGTGCGACCATGGCGACATCGACCGTGGCCGGGGGCTTGATGTAGCCGAAGCGGATGTTGAAGCCGTGGCCGAAGAACAGCGCATCGCCGTCCTTGAGGTTCGGCTCGATGTCCTGCGTGTACAGCGCACGCTGCTTGTGGTCCGGCGCCAGGATCATGATGACGTCGGCCTCGGCCGCGGCCACGTCCGGCGTGACGACCCGCAGGCCCTCGTCCTCGGCCTTGGCACGGGACTTGCTGCCCTCAGGCAGCCCGACCCGGACGTCGACGCCCGAGTCGCGAAGCGACAGCGCGTGCGCATGTCCCTGGCTGCCGTAGCCGATGACGGCGACCTTCTTGCCCTGGATGATCGACAGGTCTGCGGCGTCGTCGTAGTACATCTCAACTGCCATGGTGCTGGCGCTTCCTCTTCGTTAGGCCGGACGGTCGACTGACCGCAGCGTTGTTTGGGTCATGGATCGGGAGCCGCGGGCGATCGCGACGGTGCCCGACTGGACGACCTCGCGAATACCGTACGGCTCGAGCATCTTGAGCATTCCGTCGATCTTGTCGGGACGGCCCGACAGCTCGATCGTCAGGGCCTCGGGGCCGACGTCGGCGACCTTGGCGCGGAACAGCTCCACGATCTGCAGGACGTCCCGCCGGTTGGTCTCGTCGGCCTTCACCTTGCAGAGCAGCAGTTCGCGCTCGATGGCGGACTTCTCCTCGAGCTCGACGATCTTCAGGACGTTCACCAGCTTGTTGAGCTGCTTGGTGACCTGCTCGAGCGCCGCACCCTCGACGGACACGATGATCGTGATGCGGCTGATCTCGGGGTGCTCGGTCGGGCCGACCGCGAGGGACTCGATGTTGAAGCCGCGGCGGCTGAACAGTCCCGCGATGCGCACCAGGACACCGGGCTTGTTCTCGACCAGCACCGAAAGCGTGTGGCGACTCATCACGTCAGGTCCCCTCCGTAGTCGGGGCGGGTATCGCGCGCGAACTGGATGTCGTCGTTGCTGGCGCCGGCGGCGACCATCGGCCACACCATCGCGTCGGCGCCGACCGTGAAGTCGACGACGACGGGCTGGTCGTTGATCTCCATGGCCTTCTCGATCGTGGCGTCGACGTCGGCCTTGGACTCGCAGCGCAGCCCGATACAGCCCAGTGCATCCGCAAGCTTCACGAAGTCGGGGATGCGGTGCTTATGGGTGCCCAGCTCGGTCTGGCTGTAGCGCTGGTCGTAGAACAGCGTCTGCCACTGCCGCACCATGCCCAGGTTGCCGTTGTTGATCACCGCAACCTTGATCGGGATGCCCTCGATGGCGCAGGTGGCGAGTTCCTGGTTGGTCATCTGGAAGCAGCCGTCGCCGTCGATGGCCCAGACCAGCTTCTCGGGGCAGCCCACTTTGGCGCCCATCGCGGCGGGAACGGCGTAGCCCATCGTGCCGGCGCCGCCGCTGTTCAGGAACGTGTACGGGTTCTCGTACTTGACGAACTGGGCGGCCCACATCTGGTGCTGGCCCACGCCGGCGGTGTAGATCGCCTCGGGGCCGGCGATGGCGCCCAGCCGCTCGATGACGTACTGCGGCGCGAGGGTGCCATCGGTCGGCTCGTCGTAGCCCAGCGGGTACGTCTCGCGCCATTGGTCCGCCTGCTTCCACCAGCCGGTGAGGTCGGCGCGGTGGCCGGCGGCGAACTCGGCCTCGACGGCGGGGATCAGCTCGAGCAGCACCTCGCGCACGTCACCGACGATCGGGACGTCCGCGGCGCGGTTCTTGCCGATCTCTGCCGGGTCGATGTCGGCATGGATGATCGCCGCGCCCGGGGCGAAGGTGGAGAGCTTGCCGGTCACGCGGTCATCGAAGCGGGTGCCGAGGGCGATGAGCAGGTCGGACTTCTGCAGCGCCGTGACGGCCGAGACGGATCCGTGCATGCCGGGCATCCCCAGGTGCTGCTTGTGGCTGTCCGGGAAGGCGCCGCGGGCCATCAGGGTGGTGACGACCGGGATGCCGGTCAGCTCGGCCAGCCTGCGCAGCTCGGCGGTGGCCCGCCCCTTCAGCACGCCGCCGCCGACGTACAGGACCGGGCGCGACGCGTCCGCGATGAGTTTGGCCGCCTCGCGGATCTGCTTGCCGTGCGGCCGGGTGACGGGACGGTAGCCCGGCAGGTCGATCCGCGGCGGCCAGACGAACGGCGCGTACTCCTGCAGCACGTCCTTGGGCAGGTCGACCAGCACCGGTCCAGGACGACCGGTGCCCGCGAGATGGAAGGCCTCGGCGAGGGCCCGGGGAACGTCCTCGACGTTGCTGACGAGGAAGTTGTGCTTGGTGATCGGCAGGGTGATGCCCGCGATGTCGGCCTCCTGGAAGGCGTCCGTCCCGATCATGGAACGGGCGACCTGCCCGGTGATCGCGACCATCGGCACCGAGTCCATGTAGGCGTCGGCGATCGGAGTCACCAGGTTGGTGGCACCGGGGCCGGACGTCGCGATGCAGACACCGACCTTGCCGGTGGCCTGCGCGTAACCCTCTGCGGCATGCCCCGCGCCCTGCTCGTGGCGGACGAGGACGTGCCTGACCTTCGTGGAGTCGTACAGCGGGTCGTAAGCGGGCAGGATGGCCCCGCCCGGGATGCCGAACACCACGTCCGCGCCGAGCTGTTCGAGCGAGCGGACCAGGGCCTGCGCCCCGGTGATCGTCTCCGTCATGAGCTACTCCGTCGTTCGTGCAACAAAAAGCCCCTCGTGCCGGAGGCACGAAGGGCGAGCGCGTCGGTCGGGACTTCCCGGCTGACGCGCTAACTAACGATTACAAGGTGACGCACGCTGTTGAGCGTACACCGGGTCACCAGTGCCTTCCAACGGGGTAGAGTCGCGGTCCGGCATGCGGGAAACCTGATTTGCCTACCTTAGGCTTCACTGAGATAGATGCGGATTCACATCGCTCCATTCGGGTGTGTCAGACTGTTGTACGGTTTCGGTCAAGGCTGGCGCCACTCCGGCCGATGGTATGGCGAGGTGGCGGAAACAACTTCATAAGCACGATCTGGCATGTGGGGTGCCAGGGAACCAGCACCGCGGGAATGGCGGTGGTGATGCGGGGGAAACGCATCCGGTTCACACGACAAGGACGGTCGAGAATGACGCCCCACGTGGCTCGACAAGACCCTGCTCGACAAAATCCTGCTCGACGCTTCTCTGCGCGCCGCTCGCTGCGCAAGGTGCTCGTCATGCTGCTCGCGGTGTTCCTCACCGCTGGAGCCAGCGTGGCCCTCGCGCCCGCCTCCGAGGCGGCCGCCCTGCACAACACGATCAGGCGCGGCCAGAGCATCGGCTACCACGGCACCTACAGCGCGCTCACGTCCAGGACGAGCAGCGGCGCGAAGCTGCGGCTGGGTGTCAGCACTGCCGGCAACCTGATCCTGAAGAAGGGCACCACGCCCCTCTGGTCGTCCAAGACCCGCGGCAAGAAGGTCACCCTCAAGCTCCAGAAGAACGGCAACCTGATCCTGCGGGCCGGCAAGAAGGTCATCAAGAACTGGAAGCGCCACGACATCACGCGGCTGGTCCTGAAGAAGAACGCCACCCTGGTCGCGGTCAACAAGAAGGGCAAGGTCGTCTGGAAGACCAAGCTGCGCACCGCCGCCACGAGGACCGCGGTCAAGGCGACGGTCACCAGCAGGACCGCCACGCTTGTGGCCACCCTTGTCGAGAAGACCATCGCGAACTCCGTCCTGCTGCTCATGAACGTCGAGCGCGCACTGCACGGGCGGGCGCCGCTGAAGATGAACGCCTACCTGATCAAGTCGGCCCGCACCCACAACCTCACCATGGCCAAGGCCAACCAGCTCTCCCATCAACTCTCCGGCGAGCCCGCGTTCAACGTGCGGATCTCCAACGCCGGCTACGACTACTCCTGGGCCGGGGAGAACATCGGGGTGCACGGGCTGATGAACCAGACCGCAGCGCTGGAACTGCAGAAGATGATGTACAACGAGGGCCCGAACGACGGCGACGGACTCGAGCACGGGCACTACGAGAACATCATCCGCAGGGAGTTCACCCAGGTCGGCGTCGACGTCTACCTCGACACCAGGAACCACGCCCTCTGGCTCACCGAAGACTTCGGTCGCCCAGCCTGACGGCTATTCAGGCAAGTAGCGGGCGGCGCCCTGGTCGGCGCTGAGGGCCATGCTGGCGTAGGCGCGGAGGGCCTGGCTGACGGGGCGGACGCGGTTGGCGGGCTTCCAGCCCAGCTCGTCCCGCGTAGCCCGGCGCTCGGCCAGCACGTCCTGCGGGACGGCCAGGACGAGGGTGCGGTTGGGGATGTCAATCTCGATGCGGTCGCCGTCCTCCACCAGGCCGATCAGACCGCCGCTGGCCGCCTCGGGCGACACGTGGCCGATGGACAGTCCGCTCGTCCCGCCGGAGAACCGGCCGTCGGTGATCAGGGCGCACTTCTTGCCCAGGCCACGTCCCTTCAGGAACGAGGTCGGGTAGAGCATCTCCTGCATGCCCGGGCCACCCTTGGGGCCCTCGTACCGGACCACGACGACATCGCCGGGCACGATCGCCCCAGACAGGATCAGCTCGACGGCCTCGTCCTGGCTCTCCGCGACCTTGGCCGGTCCGGCGAAGACCAGGTTGCTGTCGTCCACGCCGGCCGTCTTGACGACGGCACCCTTGGGCGCGAGGTTGCCGTGCAGGACGGCCAGGCCGCCGTCGGTCGAGTAGGCGTGCTCGACCGAGCGGATGCAGCCGTTCTCGGCGTCGGTGTCCAAGCTCGTCCAGGTCGCGGTAGAGGAGAACGCCTCGGTGGTGCGCACGCCGCCGGGCGCCGCCTTGAACAGGTCCAGGGCGTACTGGGACGGGCTGCCGCCGCGGATGTCCCACTCGGCCAGCCACTCGGTCAGCCCCGCGGAGTGGACGGAGTGCACGTTGCGATCGAGCAGCCCGGCGCGGTCGAGTTCGCCGAGGATGGCGGGGATTCCGCCGGCACGGTGCACGTCCTCCATGTGGTACTTCGGCGTGTTCGGGGCGACCTTGCAGATGCACGGAGTGTGCTTGCTGAGTTCGTCGATCTCGGGCAGTCCGAAGTCCAGGCCGGCCTCGTAGGCGGCGGCGAGCAGGTGCAGGATCGTGTTGGTCGAGCCACCCATCGCGATGTCCAGGCGCATGGCGTTGCTGAACGCCGACTTGGTCGCGATGTTGCGGGGCAGGACGCCCTCGTCGTTCTTCTCGTAGTAGGCCTTGCAGAGGTCCACGACGAGTTCGCCGGCGCGGACGAACAGGTCGCGACGCGCGGCGCTGGTGGCCAGGGTCGAGCCGTTGCCCGGCAGCGACAGGCCGAGGGCCTCGGTGAGGCAGTTCATCGAGTTGGCGGTGAACATGCCCGAGCACGAGCCGCAGGTGGGGCAGGCCGAGCGCTCGATGGTGTCCAGCGCCTCGTCGCTGACGGACTCGTCGGCACTGGCGACCATCGCGTCGATGAGGTCGAGCTTCGGGTGCGCGATGCCGTCCTGCACCACGACTTTGCCGGCCTCCATGGCGCCGCCGCTGACGAAGACGGTCGGGATGTTCAGTCGCAGCGCGGCCAGCAGCATGCCGGGGGTGATCTTGTCGCAGTTGCTGATGCAGACCAGCGCGTCGGCCTGGTGCGCGTTCACCATGTACTCGACCGAGTCGGCGATGATCTCGCGGCTGGGCAGGCTGTACAGCATGCCGCTGTGGCCCATCGCGATGCCGTCGTCGACGGCGATGGTGTTGAACTCGCGTCCCACTCCCCCGGCGTCAGCGACGGCGTCGGCGACGAGCGCGCCCATGTTGCGCAGGTGGACGTGGCCGGGGACGAACTGCGTGAAGCTGTTGGCGATCGCGACGATCGGCTTGCCGAAGTCGTCGTCGGTCATCCCGGTCGCGCGCCAGAGGGCGCGTGCGCCGGCCATGTTCCGGCCGTGGGTGGAGGTTCTCGATCGCAGCTCAGGCATGCTCCTAGGTTACCTTTGGGGTGTGCACACCGAGCGACGCATGCGAGCGACCAGTGGGCATTGATACTCAGACGAAGGTGTTCCGGCTGTCCCGGACCGCCTACCTGACGGTCGTCTTCCTGCTGATGTGCGCGCTGCCGCTGGCCTTCGGGACCGACGGGCCGAGCGGCGTCGTCGACGCGGTCGACGGCGGAGGCAACGGCATCACCGGATTCACACTCTCCTGGCGGGTGGTCTTCCTGCTCGTCCCGGTCCTGGGCGCGGTCTTCATCGCGCGCACGGCCACGATCGTGGGCGAGGAGGGCATCCGGGTCCGGGCCCTGTTCGGGTCGCGGCTGATGCCGTGGCAGTCGGTGCGCGGTCTGGATGTCGAGCAGCGCTCGGTCTACGCCGTGCTCGAGGACGGCGGCGCCGTGCGGCTGCCCTGCATCCGGATCGCGAACCTGCACGACGTGGCCGAGGCCAGTGGCGGACGGCTGCCGGAGATCCCCCGTCCCAAGGTGATCCCGGCGCCGCACAAGAGGCGCTGACTTGCAGCGCCGGTTGAGCCCGTCTACACCAGCCGTCGCTGCCGCGTTGGCGTTGCTGCTCGCCGCGTGCGGCTCCGGTGGCGGGGCGGGCAATCCGGACTGGAAGCCGCAGCCGTCCTTCTCCGGCGAGGCGCACCTGCCCAAGATCGAACCGGCTCTGCCGACCCCGGCCGGTCCAGGGCAGGGTTCGCAGGCGCCACCGCCGGTCTCCTCGTCCCCCCGGCAGTCGCCGTCCCCCTCCCCGTCCGAGGAGTCGGACCCGCAGGTCGTGGCGAAGAAGGTGAACGCGCCGACCGGCATCACGGTGATGCCCGACCACAGCGCACTCGTCGCGGAGCGGGCGACCGGCCGGGTGCTGCGCGTGCAGCCCAAGGCGGACCAGCCGGTCGAAACCGTCCGGACGCTGATCGGTAGCCAGATCAACGACCTGACTCTGTCCCCGAACTACGCCGAGGACAACCTGATCTACGCGTACGTGACGACGAAGACGGACAACCGGGTCGTCACCTTCACCCTCAAGGGCGCTGTCACGCCGGTGCTGGTCGGCATCCCCAAGGGCGCCACGAACAACGCGGGACGGATCGCCTTCGACTCGATCGGCGAGTTGTACGTCGCGACCGGGGACGCCGGCGCGGCGGCCGACGCCACCGACCCGAAGTCCCTCGCCGGAAAGGTGCTGCGGGTAACCGACATCGGTGACCCGGTGCCGAGCAACCCCACGACGGGTTCGGCGGTGTTCGCCAGCGGACTGCACGCCCCGGCGGGCATCTGCACGAACGTTCCGGACCTGACCGATCCGAACAAGCCCGTGCCCGAGCCCACGGGCAAGGAGCCTGTGCTCGAGGTGGAGGCCGGGAAGGGCGGAGTCGTACTGGTCAACCAGGTACGCGCGGGCAAGTGGCTGCAGCAGGCCCCGGACGACGCCCTGGCCACGCTGCCCGCCGGCTTCACATACCCGGGCGGCTGCGCCATCTTCGACGAGGCCCTCTACGTCACCTCGCTGGACGGGCAGCAGTTGCTGCGCGCCGAGCTCACGATCAGCGGCTCGCAGCTCACCGTGGGCAAGTGGGAACCGATCTTCAAGGACAAGCGATACGGACGGCTGCTGACCGTCACTGCCGGCACGGACGGCTCGCTCTGGCTGGCCACGTCCAACAAGGACGGGAAGGGCAAACCGGTCGCCGACGACGAGCGCATCATCCGCATCATGGCGTCCGGAGGGGGCGGCAACTCACCGGTCTGACGGTTTCGGACTGTCAGACGTCCTGGTCGCGGACGGCCTTGCGTAGCTGAGCGATGTTGTCGCGCAGGACGTCGGTGATCAGCTCGTGGGTGCGCGGGTCAGCCAGGACTGCCAGCACGATGCGCAGCGTGGCCTGACTGGTCTCGTCGATGATCCGGTCATGGAACGGGACGAGCTTGATCGTCTTGGCCGCCGGGTCCTGCTTGACCTTCTCGGCGATCATGGCGCGCAGTTCGGGCTCGTTCTTGCGCAGCGCGTCCGAGATGTTCTTGGTGTAGTTGCCGGCCATCAGCACATCGCCGACCTCGTCCAGGACGGCGAGGGTGACAGGTCGCTTGATGATGTCGATGACCTGGTCGGACGCCTTGTTGATCAGCCGGACGACGAACGGCGCCTTGCGGCCGCGCCGGATCGCCGCCCTTCCGATGTAGCCGGCCGCGACCATGATCACGATCGAGCCGACGACGATGAGGACGATCCAGTTCCAGCGCATGCCCCCATCCTGCCCGGAGCCGCGAGAACCTCCCGGTCTGGTCAGAGCGAGCCGCGCGCCACCACCCACAGGTGCTGAAAGTCGAGAACAGTGGCAGCGATCTCGAAGTCCGCGTCGTAGTGCAGGACGGTGCAGCGGTGTTGTCGGGCGAGTACGGCGGTCAGCAGATCATGGATGCCGACAGAACGGTGCCGTCCCGTCCTGGCCAGGTCCTGCAGTGCGTCGAAGGCGACACGCCAGTGTTCGTCGTCGGTCGGGAGGTACTCGTACGCTTCGCGCCGATCCGCGCGGAGCCGGTCGAACTCGGCCGGATCCCGCGCGGTCCAGAGCGCTTCGGCGTCCAGCACCGCGCACGTCGCCACGACGCCGGCCTCGATCAGGGGTCCGAGAAGCGATGCCACCGAGGCGTGCTGCATCCGCGCGGCCGCGCTGGTGTCGATCAGGTACCGCGCGATCAGCGCCACACCGCAGCCCGCTGCTCCGGCTCACCGAGGTCCGCCAGGCCGCCCTCGGTCAGCCAGGTCACCTGGCGGGCCCGCGCGGCAGACGACGCGGCATGTCGGAGCGCGGTCCGGACGGTGTCCGATACGCCTTCCGTGCCGAGCTCGTCCTGTGCGCGCGCCAGCAGATCGTCATCGATCTCGATCAGTCGCTTGGTCACCGGCATCTCCCGTGTATATACGCCTCTCGCACCAAGCATATATCTAGTACCAGGGATCAGCGTGGCGCAGCGTCCTGGCTCGTTGGTCTGGGTGCGGCGTTCGAGCATGACCTTCGCCGTCGCGTCCCAGTTGGGCAGGAGCCAGTCGCGAAAGTTCGCGTAGGTGTCCAGGGGTGCGTTGAGGAAGCGTGCGGCGCCGAGCAGCAGGTTGGGCTGCCGCTTTTCGTGCGGCAGTCCGTCCAGCAGGGCGAGGACGGTCTCGTCGGCGGCGACACCGCGGCAGATCCGTTCGTAGCTCGGCGACAGGTTCTTGACCCCGAAGTCCGCCATGTCGCGGTAGCGGGTGGCGGTGCCCGTGCCGGCATGCCCCGACCAGTCAGACTGCATGATCAGGTCCCCCGCTGCCACATCCACGTGTGGCGGAGAGGGACCCGATCATGATGACCTAGGCCTGGCCGAGCTTCCGCAGCAGGATCTCGCGGACGGCGGCGGCATCGGCCTGGCCGCGGGTCGCCTTCATGACCTGCCCGACGAGGGCGCCTACCGCGGCGACCTTGCCGTCGCGGATCTTCTGCGCCGCATCCGGGTCGGCCGCGATCGCAGCGTCGGCGGCGGCCTCGAGGGCACCGGTGTCGGAGACTTTCTTCAGTCCCTTCGCGGCTATGACGGCATCGACGTCGTCACCGGTCTCGAGCACGCCGTCGACGGCCTGCCGGGCGAGTGCGGTCGACAGCGTCCCGTCCGCCACCAGCGCGATGACGCGGGCGACGTGCGCGGGGGTGATGTTCAGCTCGGCGGTCTCGACCTCTTTCGCGTTGGCCTGCTGGGTCAGGTAGCCCTGCCACCAGTTGCGGGCCTCGGCGACCGGGGCGCCTGCCTCCACGGTCTCGCCGACCAGTTCGACGACACCGGCGTTGCTCATCTGCTGCAGGTCGTCCGCGCTGACGCCGAGGGACTCGACGAGCCGGGCACGGCGGGCGGCGGGCAGCTCGGGCAGGTTCGCGCGGATCTGCTCGACCCACTCCGGCGCGGGGGCCACCGGGACGAGGTCGAGCTCGGGGAAGTGCCGGTAGTCGGTCGCCTCCTCCTTGGAGCGGCCGGGACGGGTTTCGCCGGTGGTCTCCTGGAAATGGCGGGTCTCCTGCAGGATCCGCTGCCCCGCGTCGAGCAGACCGGCCTGGCGGATCATCTCCGACCGGACGGCCCGCTCGACCGAGCGCAGCGAGTTCACGTTCTTCGTCTCGGTGCGGGTGCCCCATTCGGTCGCACCAAGCGGTGCGAGCGAGGTGTTCACGTCGCAGCGCAGCGAGCCTTGCTCCATGCGCACGTCGCTGACACCGAGCGTGCGCAGGATGTCGCGCAGCGCGGTCACATACGCCTTCGCCACCTCGGGCGCGAGCGCGCCGGTGCCGGGGACGGGCTTGGTGACGATCTCGATCAGCGGGATGCCGGCGCGGTTGAAGTCGACCAGCGAGTAGTCCGCGCCGTGGATGCGTCCGGTGGCGCCGCCGACGTGGGTGTTCTTGCCGGTGTCCTCCTCCATGTGCACGCGCTCGATGCCGACCCGGTGCGTCACGCCGTCGACCTCGACGTCCAGGTAGCCGTCGAAGCAGAGCGGCTCGTCGTACTGCGACGTCTGGAAGTTCTTCGGCATGTCCGGGTAGAAGTAGTTCTTGCGCGCGAAGCGGCACCAGGTCGCGATCGAGCAGTTCAGCGCGAGGCCGATCTTGATCGTCGACTCGATCGCGAGCGCGTTCACCGCCGGCAGGGCGCCGGGCAGGCCCAGGCAGGTCGGGCAGGTGCGGGTGTTCGGCTCGCCGCCGAAGTCGGTCGAGCAGCCGCAGAACATCTTGGATTTCGTGTTGAGCTCGACGTGCGTCTCGAGCCCGAACGTCGGCTCGTACTTCGCCAGCACGTCCTCGACCGTGGCAAATGTCATGACGGGATCTCCGGGAACGGCGAGGCGGATTCGAAGGCGGCGGCGACCTTGAAGCAGCGGTCGTCCTGCAGGGTCGGCGCGATGATCTGCAGCCCGACCGGCAGGCCCTCGGAGAGCCCGGCGGGGACGGAGATCGCCGGGACGCCGGCCAGGCTCGCGGGCAGCGTGGCGAGGTCGTTCTTGTACATCGTGAGCGGGTCGAGCACCTCGCCGATACCGAACGCGACCGTCGGCGCTGTCGGCGAGACGAGCACGTCCACCTGCGCGAATGCCTTGTTGAAATCGTCGGCGATCAGGCGGCGCACCTTCTGCGCCTGCCCGTAGTAGGCGTCGTAGTACCCGGAGGAGAGGGCGTAGGTGCCGATCATGATGCGTCGCTTCACCTCGGGGCCGAAGCCGGCCTCGCGGGTCAACGACATGACGTCCTCGAGCGAGTTGTTGCCGTCGTCGCCGACACGAAGGCCGTACCGCACCGCGTCGAAGCGGGCCAGGTTGGACGAGCATTCGCTCGGCGCGATGAGGTAATAAGCCGCGAGCGCGTAGTCGAAGGAGTGGCAAGAGACCTCGACGATCTCCGCACCGAGTCCCTTCAATGTGGCGACCGCGGCCTCGAAGGCGGCGGTGACACCTGGTTCGTAGCCTTCGCCACCCAACTCGCGGATGACCCCGACCTTCACGCCGGCCAGGTCGCCGTTGGCACCTTCGCGAGCGGCTGCGACAACCGGTGCGACCGGGACGTCCAGCGAGGTGGAGTCCAGCGGGTCGTGGCCTGCGATCGCCTCGTAGAGCAGCGCGGTGTCCAGGACGGTCCGCGCGAAGGGACCGGCCTGGTCAAGGCTGGACGAGAAGGCGATCAGCCCGTAGCGCGACACCGCGCCGTAGGTGGGCTTGTGGCCGACGATGCCGGTGACGGCGGCCGGCTGGCGGATCGAGCCACCAGTGTCCGTCCCGATCGACAGCGGCGCCTCGAACGCGGCGACCGCGGCCGAGGAGCCACCGGACGAGCCGCCGGGGATCTTGGTCTGGTCCCACGGGTTGCGGGTCGGGCCATACGCGCTGTTCTCGGTGGAGGAGCCCATCGCGAACTCGTCCATGTTCGTCTTGCCGAGCATCACGATGCCGGCGTCCTTGATCCGCGTGGTGATCGTCGCGTCGTACGGCGGGATCCAGCCCTGCAGGATCTTGGAGCCGCTCGTGGTCGGGAGCCCGCGAGTCACGACGACGTCCTTCATGGCGAGCGGGACGCCGGCCAGCGGGCCGAGCTCCTCACCGGCGGCACGCTTCCCGTCGATCGCCTTCGCCGCGGCCAGCGCACCGTCGGTGTCGACGTGCAGGAAGGCGTGGACGCCGCCGTGCTCTCCGCCGTCGACCTCGGCGATGCGGTCTAGGTGCGCCTGGGCGACCTCGACCGCGGAGACCTCGCCGGTGGCGACCTTGGCGGCCGTCTCCGCCGCGGTCAGCCTGATCAGGTCGGTCATGCCTCCTCCGCCAGGATGCGGGGCACCCGGAACTTGTCGTCCTCGACGGCGGGCGCGCCGGCGAGCACGTCCTCGCGTGGCAGGGACGGGCGCACCTCGTCCGGCCGGAAGACGTTCGTCAGGGCGACCGCGTGCGACATCGGCTGGACGTCGGCGACGTCCAGTTCGGCGACCCGGGCGACGGCGCCGAGGATCACGTCCAGCTGCTGGGCGAAGGTGTCGAGTTCGGCGTCGGTCACGGCCAGCCGGGCGAGGCGCGCCAGATGGGCGACGTCGCTGGTTGAAACCCTGGGGGAAAGATGGGAGTCAGGCACGACCGTTGAGTCTAGTGACCGCAGTCGCCGCGATACCCGTCAGGAGAGCAGCCGCTCATGGTCCGGGTGCAACGGCCCAGCGTGATGGCTACCGAACAATTGCTCGCTGGATGCGGTTCTCGTTCGCGCGGATCCGTTGTGCGCGAGCAATTGTTTGCTCGCGCGGGGCCGCCCGTCACCCCGGGTAACCAGGCCGTCACACGGATCGGGCAGGCTGGCTGCCATGTCGTACCTGCTGCGCCTGGTCCTTCCCGACCGCCCAGGAACCCTGGGCGCGGTCGCGACGGCCCTCGGCCAGGTCGGGGCCGACATCCTGAGCCTGGACGTTATCGAGCGTTCGGCCGAGGGCGCGACCGACGACATCGTGGTCGAACTGCCGCCGGACAAGCTCGCCGACACGGTCGTCTCGGCCGCGCTGACCATCCCCGGGGTACGGGTGGAGTCGATCCGTCCGTACGCCGGGCAGGTCGACCCACACCGTGAACTGGAACTGCTGGAACGCCTGGCCGAGCAGCGCGAGGACGCCCTGCACGTGCTGGCCGACGGCGTCGCCCGGGTCTTCCGGGCCGGCTGGGCGCTGGTCCTGGACACGGCCGCGGAGTCCGAGGACGGGCGCGGCGTCAGCAAGGTGCTTGCCGCCAGCACCGCCGCGCCGGAGATCGACGAGCTCGAGGTGCCGTGGTGGCCGCCGGCTCCCGTGCGCAGCCTGGAGGCCGCCGACCCGTGGTGCCCGGCCGACTGGGATCGGCTCGGCACCGAACTGGCGATCGCCCCCTTAGGCCCGTACGCCCTGCTGGTCGGACGTCCGGCCCTGCGCTGGCTGCCCAGCGAGCTCGTGCGGCTGCACCACCTGGCGGTGATCGCCAGCAGCGTGACCCTGTCACCTTGATGAACCTGTCGCCTTGATGACAGGTGCATTGTCGATCCGGTGACTGTCCCGGCTGCTGCCCGCGAGCACTATTCATGGTGCCAGCAGAGCAGCCGCACAACCTTATGGAGCACACCATGAGCGCACAGCCCACCCACCCGAAGAACCACGACGATGCCGACCGCCCCGTCGAGGACGAAGCCGGTCTGCGCCACGAGGACGTCACCGGCCATGTCTTCATCGACCCGAAGGACGACCTCGGGCGCACCGACCAGATCGGCTTGATTCGCCAGGACGAAATGCGAGCTGACTGATCGGCGCCTCCGCGGGAGGGCAGCGGAGGGAATGCGGGGTGGACGGCGATGCCGTCCACCCCGCGTGTTCTGCGTTCCGCCTCGACGCGCCTCGGTGATCATCGGGCCACCCGCACACGGTCCCTATGATCAGGGCGCAGGAGGCGCCCACAGTGAGCAAGCCCCGGTCCGATCCCGCGCAGTGGCGCGAGATCCTGGCCCGCGCGCAGACCCGGTTCGGCGCTGCGGCCTGCTCGCTCGCGCTGCTCGAGGGCGAGCAACTCGCCTACGTCGCCGCCGTCGGGCCGGGTGCCGAACGACTCGTCGGCTCGCGGCTGCCGACCGACCGGGGCATCGCCGGCTGGGTCACCCAGAGCGAGCAGGCGGTGGTCGTGGCCGATGCCGGTGCCGACGAGCGCTTCGCGCGGGACGTCGCCGAGTCGACCGGGTACGTGCCGACCTCGATGATCGTCGTGCCGGTGTTCACCGGCGCGGGACTGCTCGGCGTGCTGAGCGTGCTGGACCCCGACGCCGCGGGCGGCCGTCCCGGCTCGGTGGCCGACATCGACATCGCCACCGCCTTCGCCGGCGAGCTGGCCGGCACCCGTCCCGCCTGGACCTCGGCCTTCGACCCCGTGCCCAGCGTGGTCGGCGACGACCTCCCGCTCGATGCGGGCTGGGCCTTCGCCGGCGACGGAGCCGGGGTCCGGGTGGCGGTGCTCGACAGCGGCATCGACCTCGGCCATCCCGACGTCGGCGGCCCGGCACGTCCGGGTGTCGCCGTCGGCTGGGACGGCCACGGGCCGGTGCTCGAGGCCGGGCCGCATGAGGACCTGTTCGGCCACGGCACGGCCTGCGCGTCCGTGCTGCGCCGCGTCGCCCCAGCCGCCGAACTGGTCAGCGTCCGGGTACTCGGCAGCCGGCTCTCGGCCCGGGGCGAGGCGTTCGCCGCGGGCCTGCGCTGGGCGATCGACTCCGGCGCCCGGGTGCTGAACCTGTCACTGTCCAGCGCGAGCGAGTCCATGCGCGCCACCCTCTACGAGCTCACCGACCGGGCGGCGCACGCAGGTGTCGTGGTCATCTGCGCCATGAACAACACGGCCGCCCCGACCTACCCCTCCTCGTTCGGCAGCGTCATCTCGGTGGCCGCCTGCACGGACCCGGGCACCTGGCCGCTGCTGGCCAACCCGAACCCGCCGGCGGACTTCGCCGCGCCCGGGATCGGGCTGGAGCTGGCCTGGAGCGGCGGCAGCCGGATCCGGGCCAGCGGCAACTCGTTCGCGGCCCCGCACATCGCCGGGCTGGTCGCGAGGTTGCTCTCGGCGCACCCACAGCTGACCCCGTACCAGGTGAAGTCCGTGCTGCGCAGCGTGGCCGCGAACGTCACCACGGAGGTGCGGGCGTGAGCATCGCCGACGAGCTCGCTCGGCTGGGCCTGTTCACCGGCATCGGCGAGGCCGACACCGCCGCACTCGCCGAGGCCTCATTCGTGCGTCGTCTGGCGCGCGGGCAGGTGCTCTTCATCGCCGGCGAGCCCAGCGACCACCTGTGCGTCGTGCGATCGGGCCTACTGCGGGTCGTGACCACCTCGCCGCGCGGCGACGAGTTCGTGTTGTCGACCGTGGCGGCGGGCCAGACGCTGGGCGAGCTGTCGATCCTCGACGGTGAACCGCGGTCGGCCGACGTTCTGGCGGCCGAGGCGACCGAGCTGATCCTCGTCCCGGCCGCGGCGGTGCGCGCCCTGCTGGACCGCGAGCCGGCAGCACTGCGCGCCTTCGCCGTCGAACTGGCGCACAACGTGCGGCGCCTCACCGGCGCGATGGGCGACATCCTGTTCCTCGACCTGCCACGGCGTCTCGCCAAGCTGCTGGTCGCCGGCGCGGTCCGGCACCCGGACGGAACGAGCCGGGTCGAGCTCACCGGCAGCCAGTCGGTGCTCGCCGCGCAACTGGGCGTGACGCGGCAGTCGCTGAACAAGGCGCTGACCGGCCTGGCCCGCCGCGGCTGGCTCGAGGTGGACGGCCGCGAGGTGGTGCTGCGCGACATGGCGGCCCTGGCCCGCTTCGTCGCAAGCTGACGGCCAGCCGGTTCAGGCCGGTTCAGGCCTGGGCGAGGGCGGCCCGCTCGGGCCGGGCGGCGGCCGGCGTGCGGCTGAGCCGGACCCCCGCCAGGGACGTGGCCGAGGACGACAACGGGGCGGCCCGCAGGGCGGCCGAGAACTCCTCGGCGTCGATGCGCAGCAGTCTGCAATCGCCCGCGGTCACGACCGTCGCCGAACGCGGCGCCGCGTTGATCAGACCCAACTCGCCGACGTACGCGGGGGCCTGGACGGACGGCAGAACGACCTCGACGCCGTCGACGGTGTGCCGCACGTCCAGCTGGCCGGACTCGAGCACCCACAACGCGTCCGCGGACTCGCCCTGACGGATGATCGGCTCGCCGGACGGCACGTCGCGCACCCGGGCTGCCGAGGCCAGCGACTCGAGCGTGGCCCGTGTGGCGCCCTCGAACAGGGCCAGTCCCTGCAGCAGGTCGATGCGTGCGGCCAGGGCCGCCATCCGTGCCGCGCCTTCGCGGTCCCCGACGCGCAGGCCCGGGAGCCCGAGCAGCCCGACCACCGGGGTTCCGAACGCGATGACGGCGAGGGTCACGCCCAGTCCCCAGGCGTCGTAGGCGAGGTTGGTCAGCACCGAGCCGAGCACCACGGTGAGCAGGAAGAGCCCGTCGACGGTCGCGAGCGCCCGGCCGAGGATCGCGCGTGGCAGGTCCCGCTGCAGGGCGGTGAAGGCGAGCACGTCCACCACGGTCATGCCGGCCCCGGCGATCACCTGGAACACACCGGCCAGATAGACGTTCGGCATCAGGTAGCTGACGTACAGCGGGACGCACTGCAGCACGATCGCGCCGTAGACGACGGTGGACATCCGCGGTGACCCGGCGAGCTTGGAGGCCAGCGGCGCGGACAGCAGGCCGCCGCCCGCACCAGCGGCGACCAGCAGGCCGATGCCGGACTCGCCGCCGCCGACGTGGAAGGACAGCGGTGCGTACAGGAGGCTGGCAGCCATCACCGCGAGCGAGTCGAGCAGCATGAAGAGCACCAGCGCGACCGCGGTGCGATAGCGCACGAGCGTGCCGATGCCGTCGACCCACTGCTTGAGCATGTTGGTACCGGCCTCTGCGCCGCCTCGCGAGCGCACCCTCAGCAACCGGTAGATGCCCGCGGCGAGGACGAAGCTGGCGGTGTTCAGCCAGGCTCCGTAGACGGGATCGCCGAGCAGCGTGATCACGCCGGCCGCCCACCGATGGCTGTCACCGACGAGCCACACGTTCCACCCCTCATGGGTGGCGAAGAACGTCAGCACGACCAGGGCGGTGAGCCCTG